>Ga0308156_1000314_pt1 | contig 117651 bp, 107 predicted proteins | sample PhyAR2_FD_201041 | JGI IMG/M metagenome (GOLD analysis project Ga0308156, IMG submission 201041) | Phyllosphere microbial communities from UC Gill Tract Community Farm, Albany, California, United States - DLSL A.R2 | ecosystem: Host-associated > Plants > Phyllosphere > Unclassified | place... | reverse complement strand
CTTCGACAAAGAGCTAAAAGGAAACGCAGAAATCGTAACCCAGGACCTCAGACTTATTGAAAGATTCTTCTATCAAATGAGAAAACTCCTAGGGTACCAGAGTTGAAGAAAGTGAACTTAAAGTATGATAAAATAAAGTATTAAAAAATAAAAGGTAATTGATAGATAAAAATTTTATAGCAACACTATTTCCGGAAATATTGAATTAATAATTAATTGGTAAATTGTTAAAATGTTTTAACTGAAGGAAAGAGTGAAAATTAATAACCATGAAAATTTGAAAAGACCTTCTGAAGAAAGGCTTCAATTAAATGCATATAAAATTATTTATCGGGTATAGAGAACCCCAGTACATAAACGAAATAATATCATGCTCTTATTATATAAGGTTGTGATATTCTTAATTACCTATAAGAGACTGTTATAAATAGTCTCTTTTTTTAATTTGAATTAAATTTATTATCATGAAAGACCAATCATTACAGTTTCATTTGATAGAACCGGATCATCAGATTTCCGATTTTGTGTATTGCTTTTCGTCTTTTAATAACGTATCGGCAATACAGGAGGGAATCATTATTCCGAATGGTAAAATAGACCTTATTTTGTCGCTAACTGAAGACGGCGATTTCAGGATCGTTCTCTTAGGACTGGAAACGCAGCCCAAAATGGCTCCTCAGGAACCTTTATCGAAATTTTTTTCCGTCAGCTTTCATCCTCTCGCCTTGGAATATATTCTTAAAATGTCTGTCGCCGACCTTCTCAATAAGGGCCGTTTATTGCCGGGTAACTTCTGGGAATTTAACGTTGATGATCTTAATGACTTCAAAGCCTTCTGTGATAAGGTTACGGACAAGGTTGTTTCCCTGCTTCCCGATGTTGTTGATAAACGTAAACAGGATCTGTTTAACCAGATTATCGTCACTCAGGGAGATGTCAAAGTGCAGGAACTTTCTGAAAAGATCGCATGGAGTCCGCGGCAGATCAACCAATATTTCAATAAATATTTAGGGGTTTCACTGAAAACGTATTGCAATATCCTGCGGTTCCAGGCATCACTTCGCCATATCTGGGAAGGAAACCTGTATCCGCAGCTGAATTATACCGACCAGTCGCATTTTATCAAAGAGGTTAAAAAGCTGTCAGGTGTTTCCCCGAAAGAACTGAGTAAAAATGAAAACGGCCGATTTTTACAATTTTTGGTCTATGATAAGAAATAGCTTTGCAGTATATATATTCAATTATGCTGTTAGAAAATAAAAGTGTAGCAATTATCGGAGGAGGTCCCGGAGGACTTACCATAGCCAGGCTGCTCCGGCAAAAAAACATCAGTGTCCGCGTTTACGAACGTGATCTCGATAAGAATGCCCGCGTACAGGGATCGCCGCTTGATCTGCATTATGATACAGGTCTCGCTGCTCTGCGTGAAGCCAATTTATGGGATGAATTCAAAAGGAATTTTCTTCCCGGGGCAGACCGTGAAAAGATCATGAATGAAAAAGCGGAAGTCTTCTTCAGCGATCATGCGGATAAACGGGAAGAAGATTTCAACAACCCGCATTTCCGTCCTGAAATAGACCGGGGTACCCTCCGAAAGATCTTACTGGAATCCCTGGAACCTGAAACCGTAGTATGGAACAGTCATTTTTCCTCTATGGAAAAGATGAATGAAGGCTGGCTTCTTCATTTTAAAAACCGTCCGTCCGAATATGCGGACCTTGTGATCGGAGCAGACGGGGCAAATAGTAAAATACGCCCGTACATTACCGATATCAAACCCTTGTATACGGGCATCACCATGCTGGAAGGGAATATCCCCAATGCTTCTCAAACTGCACCTGATATCAATAGCCTTTTAGAAGGTGGTAAAATTATGGCTTTTGGGAATAACCAAAATTTACTGATGGGCCAGAAAGCAGATGGTGAGATCGGCTTTTATGCAAGTTTCCGTGCTCCGGAAGACTGGAAATCCCAAAATGGGATCAACTATTATAGTAATAAAGAAGTGTTACAGTGGTTCAAATCTTTTTATCCTGAATGGGACAGAATCTGGGACGAGCTTTTTATGGCCGCAGTGCCTCCCTTCATTCCACGACCGATTTACTGCATGCCGTTGGATCAGGATTGGCAATCGCAATCCAATGTCACCATGCTTGGGGACGCGGCTCACATCATGCCTCCGTTTGCAGGGGAAGGAGTCAATATGGCCATGCTCGACGCATTGGAATTAAGCCGTAATCTGCTTTCTGACGATTTCGAATCTACGCTTCAGGCTATTGCCGGATATGAAGAGTCACTGCGGAACAGGGCATCGTTGGTAGCCGGTGAATCTTTGGATAATGGAGAACTTATGCATTCGGAGACAGCTTTGCAGTCGATGGTCGAAATGTTTAAGATGCACTGAAGCATCCTGTAAATTCAGACTAAAAGTATCATTAAAATAATTTAACCTCCCGTAAAGAGAGGTTAAATTTTTAATTCAAATATATCAATTATCTATAGGTACTAAAGCAATAGATGGGCAATTATTAGTATCCCTGATTCTGTACCAGGTATCCCGGAACACTCGAAGCGCCGTCAATCGCCGTCTGTGGAATTGGGAAAAGTCTTTTTCTTACGTCTGTATTGGTTTTTGAGGTGTATGTATCTTCATAATGCCCAAAACGGATCATATCGGTTCTCCTTGAATATTCCCAGTAAAATTCAAAACCTCTTTCCCGGTAGAGTGTATTTAAATTAATACTGGTCAAGGCAGGTGGAGTAACGGATGGTCTTGCGGTTCTTGAAGCCCGTACAAAATTAACATCTGATAAGGCTGCTGCGGCATTTCCTTTTCTCAGCTGGGCCTCTGCTCTCATTAAATAAATATCTGCCAGACGCAGGAGTACAATATCGGCATTTCCTCTGTTTCTCCCCGTATCGGAAGTTCTGCTGAACTGATATTTTGAAACCCTGTATCCGTCTGCATAATCTTTATTGGTAGGATCTTCAAGGTCTACTTCCAGAACGTGGTTTACGTAGTTGGTAAATCCGTTTCTCTGTTCAATCATCGGATAGATTTTATACTGTCCGTTCTCCATCTGGAAAGGCTGCCCGTTCGCAGAGTTTCTCAATCCCCACTGGATTCCTCTCTGGATTCCCCGGTTGATCTCATACGTCGGCCCGTCTACCAGGAAGTAATGATTGGCATCGTTGGCAGGAGTAACGCCTGTAAGATCTTTTAAATTTTGAGGAACTGTGAAGTTTTCTTTGTAAAATCGTGCGTCTGCCTGTGCAGGATCTGTGCTTCCGTAAGCCTGAACCCAGGTTTGATAAAAATCGGGCGTAATGGCAGGCCCATCCGTTCCATTTGCTTTTGGAAAAGCGGCCAGAGGATACTGGCTTCCGGATAGTGACCAGTATCCTAATCTGTTGTGAGACGTATTCAGGTCCTGGCGTTGATCGATGGCAAAGATCAATTCTTTATTGGTGTGGTTGTTATCATCAAAAATTGCAAAGTATTCTGCAGATAAACTGAATAATCCCGAATTGATTACCTTGTTGGTATACTCAATGACTTTATCCATATCGGCGGCAGAGAAAGAAGGCGTTCCGTACGGATCTCTGTAGACCGCTGCATTAAGATAAAGCTGAGCCAAGAAACCGTTTACCGCGGCTTGGGAAATTCTTCCGGGCTTATGGCTATTGTCGAGATCATTGACTACGGCAAGAAATTCACTTTCGATATAGGAAATCGCTTCCTGTTTTCTCAGAATCTGAGAATCCTGGCCTGAAGCGTCTTTTTTAAAGGCTATTCCCCAGTAATCAAGGAACAGCATATTGTAGTAAGCTCTTAAAGCCCGCATTTCGGCTACTGCTTTGGCTGCATTAGGATCAGTTGCGGCAAGCGGCTGCAGCTTTTCGATTGCTGTTACAGTTCTTGAAATCATCAGCCTGAAAGCATCCCAGGTCTGTTGAACCACAACATTGGTAGTCGTCATCGTATGCTGATGAAGTTCGATATATTTTCCGCCATCATACCAGTCATTTCCGCTTCCTCTCGGAGGAAGAATGGCCTCATCTGTACTGATCAGCTGGAGACCATAGTTCTTGGTATGGGTAAAGGCATCCGGAAGAGGGCCATAGGCAGGAGCAACAAAAGATTCCACCATATTGCTGGATGGCGCATCTACCGATTCATCGATCACCTGCTCATCAAGATTCGTACATCCTACTGCGACCAATGCGCTTAGACTTAGTATAGAGATTAAAAATTTATTTTTCATTGTTTTCTTTTTTAAATAATTAAATTAAAATGCTACGTTCATCCCGAACATAAAGCTTCTCGCTTTCGGGTAAGTGCTGTAATCGATACCGAAAGACTGGATACCTCCCTGAGAAAGTCCTGTATTGATTTCCGGATCAAAACCTGAATATTTGGTAATCACAAATAAATTCTGAGCCGTTAACGATAACCTTATGTTTCTGATATGTTCGCCGATTCCTAAAATTTTAGGATCAAGGCTGTATCCCAGCGTGGCATTGTTTAATCTGAAGAAATCTCCTTTTTCAAGATACCTCGTTGAGATCACGTTGGTGTTGTTTGCACTTTCGTTAGGAAACTGGGTGGCGGCATCTGTCGTGTTTTGGGAAAGCCCTAATCTTCCTCTCGTAAAGAGGGTAGAAGCAGTGTTGTTGTAGATCATGTTTCCGGCAACACCATTGAAGTTTAATCCCAGATCGAAATTTTTGTAAGCGGCTTTGAGGTAAAGGTTATACGTAAAGTCAGGAAGTGCGCTTCCGGAAGCCACCCTGTCATTATCCGTGATAATACCATCTCCGTCGACATCCCTGAAGATATTGGTTCCGTTGGCATTCAGTCCTAAAAATTCTTTTACATAGAAAGTCCCGATCGGTTCGCCGTTAATATACCCGTTGATAACAGCATTGGTTGTTCCCGGACCCTGTGCTTCCCCTGTCGAGATGATTTTATATGGTGAGTCTTTGATCTCATTTTTAATAAATGAAGCATTTCCGCCGATGCTGTAAGTAAATGCTTTATTCGGATTGCTGTTGTAGTTCAAAGAGATTTCCCAACCGGTATTATTGATCTTCATATCAGGAATGTTCTTCCACATTTTCGGTGCCGGTTCTACAGGATCTACGGTGTTGATTTCCAAAAGAATATTGTCAGAAACTTTTCTGAAAAAATCAACCGTACCTGTCAGTCTATTATTAAGAATTCCAAAATCCAACCCGATATTGGTCTGTGTTGTTACTTCCCACTGAAGGTCAGGATTATCTGCTCTTACCAGATAGATGCCTACAGGATAATTTCCGCTGTCGTTCAGAGGATAGGTAGCCTGTGCCGTACCGTTAGAATCAGCCTGGTAGCTTTTCTTGGTTACTTTACCTGGAATTTCCTGATTTCCTGTTTTCCCCCAGCTTGCTCTTAACTTTAAATTGTTGATTTCCGTGATATCGGAAAGGAAGTCTTCTTTGCTGATGTTCCATCCGGCGGCTACCGAAGGGAAAATACCGTATTTATTGTTGTCCCCGAATTTAGAAGAACCGTCCGCCCTCAATGTTGCGGTCAGTAAATATTTATCATTAAAATCATAATTCATTCTTCCGAACCATGATTGTAATTCGTTTCTGTTGGCGGCAATTGAAGTGGTAGAATTATTTTTTCCGGCTGCGGGAATCTGGTACTGAGGTTCAATTCCGTTGATCGGGAAGTTTTCGTAATACCATCCTCGGGCCGTAAGCTTTAATCTTTGGTAAGAATGTCCAGCCATTACATTAAAATGATGGCGATCCAGATTGAATTTATAGGTTAGTGTATTCTCAACAAGCGTGTTGTTATTGGAATAATTGCTCAGATTCAAGGTTCCGATTTCCAGCGGTATGGCATGCGGCGTATTCTGAACTACCCTTTCTGCTGAAGAATAATCTACCCCTAAGTTTAATTTATATATCAGCCCTTTGATGATTTCTACAGATGGAGAGAAATTTGCCAGGATTCTGTTGTTGGTGGTGAAATCTTTATAAATTTCCTGACGGATCAGCGGGTTAAAAGATCCGTTGTTGAAGACCGTAGTCGGCTGACCGTTCGTATAAGCAGGGTACGTAGGATTTAAAGTGAGCATTGTAGAAACCATGCTCGTTACGCTCGGCCTGTTGTTTTCAGTTCTGGCACCGCTGATATTAAAATCAACATTTACCCTTCCGTCAAAAGCTTTCTGGGAAACATTGATACGCCCCGTATACCTTCTCAGGTTGCTGTTGTACAAAATACCTTCCTGATTCTCATATCCCAATGTTGCATAGTAATTTGAATTTTCCGTTGCCCCTGATGCAGAAAAATTGACATTATTGGAAACAGCCGTTCTGGTAAGCTCATCCTGCCAGTCTGTATTTCCGCCCATATCATCAAGCTTGGCACCCATAGCCGTCACCTGTCTTCTGAATTCATCCGCACTGAAGACATCCATTTTATTGGCTAAACGAGAAACGGTAAGATTGGAAGAAAGATTCATCTGCATTCTTCCCTTTTTGCCTTTTTTGGTGGTGATAATGATAACCCCGTTTGCGGCTCTGGCTCCGTAAATGGCTGCAGCAGAAGCATCTTTCAGAACATCGATCGATTCAATATCCTGTGGATTGATAAAATTCATCGGGTTGTTGGCTACACCTGTATTGCTGTTGTCGATCACAAAACCGTCGATCACATAGAGTGGCGTGGTTCCTGAACGCAGACTTCCAACCCCACGGATTATAATATCCTGGCTGGCCCCCGGCTCACCGCTCACATTCGAGACATTTACCCCGGCAACTTTTCCCTGGAGCAGCTGTCCTACGTTGGCTACCAGACCTTTATTGAAATCTCCGCTTTTTACAGATCCTATCGCACCTGTTACATCAGATTTTTTCTGAGATCCGTATCCTACCATTACGACTTCTTCGATGTCTTTGAGTTTGCCGTCACTCTTGATGGTGTCAGATTCTTTTTTTTGTGCAAATGTTAAGCTGACACAACCCATCAAAACAGTTGTCACGAGGTAAATACGTTTCATTCCTTAATTATTTTGGTGCAAAATTAAGAGGGTGAACCACCAACTGCCGTTAAATTACCGTTAAGTAACTTCTTTTTAAATTTAATAAAATGTGAATTTTATTGAGGAAAATTAAATTTCAGTAAACTTTATGTTAAGCGCTATGGTTTAAATGCTTCATAATGAATAAAAGTCCTGTTAACATTGGGTTATAGCAAATCGGTATCGATTTATCGCTTTGTATTTTGTCTAATTTTGCACGTTGCTTTTTAATTTTTAATTATCAAAATAATAATCAATATGAATTATGTTTGTAAAAGTGTTAATGTCAGGGCTTTTATTGTCCTTTTAACACTTATTTTTGGATCTTCTGTGATGGCCCAGCAGGAAAAACCGGTCAATGTTATCTTTATGATCGGTGACGGAATGGGTGTTTCGCAGGTAACTTCGGCATTTTATTTCGGAGAAGGAAAACCGAATTTTCAGAATTTTAAATACGTAGGCCTTTCGGAGACTTCCAGCACAAGCGACCGCGTAACCGATTCCGCAGCGGGTGCAACAGCCCTTTCGACAGGACAGAAAACATACAAAAGAGCCATCGGAGTCGATAAAGATTCTCTGGCAATCCCAACGATTTTAGAGCAGCTTCAGGACCATGGCTATAAAACCGGGCTGGTTTGCCTTACGAGCATTACACACGCGACACCTGCCGCATATTATGCCCATGTGAAAGATCGTGATCTTCAGGAAGATATCGCGCTGGACTTTATAAAATCCGATGTCGACTTTGCCGCAGGAGGCGGTCTGAAATTCTTCAGTAAAAGGAAAGATAAGAAAAACCTGCTGAAGGATCTCATCAAAAAAGACTACAGGATAGATACCGTGTCCCTGTCAAAACCTGTTTTGGAAAAAAGAAATCTATACCTGATGGCTCAAGATGAACTTCCCAACAAAGTGCAGGGAAGAAAAGATTTTCTTCCGGAAGCGACGCAGATGGCTTTAGACTTCCTTTCGCAGAATAAACAGCCTTTTTTCCTGATGGTGGAAGGTTCGTTCATCGACTGGGGAGGTCACGCCACCAATGCCGAGATGATGGTAAAAGAAGTTCTTGATTTCGACAAAACGATTGGTGTGGTCATGGATTTCATTAAGAAAAACCCGAATACGCTGCTCGTTGTTACTGCAGATCACGAAACCGGAGGGGCAAGCATCGGCAAATTTATGGAAAAAGAAGCTTCAGGAAAATCAAAGGAAGTAAAAGATAAAGTGCAGGTTAATTTTATCGATGGCCAGCATACGGCAGCCCTGGTTCCCGTTTTTGCCATGGGAAAAGGCGAAGAGCTGTTTTCAGGGGTTTATCCGAATAATACGATTTACCATAAACTGGTGGAAGCTTTAAAAAGGTCAGGAGTTAATCTAAAATAATACCTATGTTTTTTAAATTTAAACAAATCAATATAGCAGTTGCCCTTACGCTCGGAAGTTTTGCATTGGCACAGAATTATGCGGCTCATTCACACAACGATTACGAACAGCAGGTTCCTTTCTGGTATGCGCTGGGAGCCGGAGCGAAATCGATCGAAGCTGATGTTTACCTTATTGATAATCAATTGTATGTGTCGCATGAAAGGAAAGATGTTCAAAAGGAAAGAACATTTGATAATCTTTACCTGAAATCTATCGAAAAAGCCCTGGAATTGGGTATTATAAAAGACCGGCCGGTTCAGATTCTGATTGATCTGAAGACTGAAGGAGAATCTACGCTGAAAAAAATTGTTTCCGAAATCTCAAAATACCCCGCGATTACAGGATCAAAAAATATACATTTTGTTATTTCCGGAAATAAGCCTTCCCCCGACAAATTCGAAACATATCCTGATTTCATAACCTTCGACTATCAGTCACTCCGGAATCTTACTCCCCAACAATGGAAGAAAGTGGGGTTGGTGAGCCTCAATTTTAAAGAATATTCTGTCTGGAACGGAAAAGGAGGAATGACCGTAGAAGATCTGCCGAAAGTAACGAAGGTCATTAAAGAAGCAAAATCCTTTCATAAACCTTTCAGGTTCTGGGCTATTCCTGACGGAAAAACCTCGTGGGAATTTTTTGCACATGCAGGAGTGGATTATATCAATACCGATCATCCGAAGGAATGTGCAGATTACCTGAAAAAACTGGATGAAAGGACTTTCAGGAATACTTTGACGAGCGAGGTTTATCATCCTCAATTCTTATTTGAAAACAAAAACATCCCGGTAAAAAATGTAATTCTTCTGATCGGTGACGGAAACGGACTTTCCCAGATCTCATCTTCTGTTTTGGCGAATAAAGGACAACTAACCTTGACGCAGCTTAAAAATATCGGTCTGATTAAAACCGGATCTGCGGATAATTTCACCACAGACTCTGCAGCCGGAGCCAGTGCCTTTGCAACCGGGGAAAAGACCAACAACCGATTTATAGGTGTCGATCCTTCAGGCAAAGCCATCCCAAATATGACCGAAATTCTCTCTGAAAAAGGCTTTAACACGGCCGTTATCACCACCGATGAGATCGTAGGAGCTACTCCGTCTGCGTTTTATGCCCACCAAAAAGACCGCGGGATGGAAAAAGAAATTGCGCGGGATCTTACCACATCGAAGCTGAACTTTTTCGCAGCAGGAGGAAGATCCAAAGTGACCGGACTGAATCATTTTACGGTAGCCGAAAATACAAAGTCAATTGCAGAAAGCAAAGCCGACCGCCTGGCATTCTATTTCTCAGACAACGGAGTGCCAAGGGTACTGAACGGTCGGGGAAATCTGCTGGCCGAAACGGTGGAAAGCAGCCTTGAATTTTTAAAAAATAAAAATAAGCCGTTCTTCATCATGATTGAAGGAGCTCAGATCGACAGTGGAGGCCACGCCAATAATGTCGGAACCATTGTAACGGAAGGCATCGATTTTGACAGGGCCATTACCAAAGCTGTTCATTTTGCGGACCGGAATCCGGGGACACTGGTGATTGTTACTGCCGATCATGAGACGGGAGGATTCAGTATTCCCCATGGAGATCTGGCGACAGGTACTATTGAAGGGGATTTCACTACGGAAGACCATTCCGCAACACTCATCCCGGTTTTTTCATACGGGCCGGGATCTGAAAACTTCACGGGAGTCTACGAAAACAACGAAATTTTTCATAAAATAATAAAATCGCTTAAGGTGAAATAATTAATTTATCGAATTGATTATCAGATGTTAAAAAAGCACGATCTCAAATTGAAATCGTGCTTTTTATTTATGCTTTCCTGTATTTAATCAGACTACATCTGATTTATCTTTGTTCAAAAGATTTCAGGGTTCCGTCTTCATTATATTCAATATCGTACCGGTACCGTTCATTCTCAATGGATCCGGGCTGCCATACAATCCTGTTTTTTCTTCTACTGGCAGAAATGACCTGGTTTTCATTATGGCTTCCGATCTCTTTATCTTTTTCTGCAAGCACCTTAAAGACGTTATAGACATTTTTAAAAGGAAATTGGTCCAGATTGATCAGATCTGCCTGTACATCATCATTTTTGGAGAGGATTACCGGTTCAGGTTCCTGCCATTGGCCGTCCCGATATGTATATTCATCAACAAAATCAGGATTTTCCGGGGTTTGGAATTTCGCGATGATCCTTCCGTCCGGGTAAAAATGAATGTGTTGATAAAGGTATATCGAATTGCCCTTGAATCTCGGCAGATCGCGCAGCTGCTGTTCGGCAAGCTCAAGTTTTTCAGACTGTGAGGTGAAAGGGATGTTTTCCGTGTTGCTGCTCTCTGTACTTTGGAAATCCAGATTTTGGGTCTGCACTGAATCACCGGCGGAACCGGGCGACGTAAGCGTATCATCAATACTTTTCTTAAAGTCTTTACAGCTTGTCAGAAAAACAGATACGGCAAGGATCAGAATATATTTTTTCATATTTTAATTATTGAGGTCATCATAAAAAGTAAATTTTTCAGGCTGCTCCGGAAGATATAAAATCTCACGCTGCTTCAAGGTTGAAACCCTGGCGATATCCAGTAAAGAAACAATTTCTTTTTTACGCACATGAATTTTCTTTCCGTTCCGATCGTTAAATTCCAGGGTATATTCTACCTGTGGCTGTTCGTTGATGTAGGTTCCGGTCTGTCTCACGTCGACAATTTCTGCTGTTGTTTTTATCCCTCGGAATTTCAGTTCCAGCATGTCGCGTTCCGACTTATTTCCCATGATAAATATTCTGAATATGAGATAAAAGATCCCTGTGAAAAAAATAAAACAGGCGGGAATAACCAAAAGGGGATGAAAAAGCTGTAGAAAACGCCATCCCAGTCCGCCGTTCTCCGAAGAATAGGCATATTGGTAATAAACAGCTACTGCTCCGGCAAAGAGCATCCATATGATAAATAATGTATAATTTACTTTAGATTTTGAACCTTCCAACAGCAGGTAAGGATTTTTTTTAAAATCAGGATCTACCTTCAGATACAGGATCTTGCCGGTTCCAAACCTGTTTTCCTGTGGACGGGTATCATTGACTGTCATCTTATGCTGAATGGTTTCCCCAGAAAAATTCTGGATTTCAAGACTCATCTCCCGCGTTGTCATTGAGCTGTTCTGCAAAAGCACTTTTGAGTTTGTGATGTAGGCCTGTATTCTTTTTCCGTACTGTTCGATATAGGCCATATTTCTTTTGGCGAAAATACCGTTCTTCAGGATCAGCCATAGTGTGGTCCCGAGAACGATGCCCCAGAGCAGTAGGCTTAGTCCAAGGTAAAACAGGGCAAGCTTTCCATTTTCGGTATTATTACTGGTATGATAAGTATTGTAATAAATGATACATGGATGCACAAAAATAAAATAGCCGATGAAAAGACCCCAAAATCCAACAAATCCTTTTTTCATTTCAAATTAGTTTAGTCGTATCATAAATGTTGAGGTACATTCTTCTTCAGGGTGAAGAATTGCAGCAGACCTCAATAAAATAGCATGTTCGCTGATGATTAAATTTCCCGGAATAATGAATTTTAAAGAAAAATCATGCAGCAAATACCATGCCTTGGGATGTTTTGGATGGAAGTTCTTTCACAGGGAAATAGCATACTCAGATCGGATACACCATGGTGATGACACCGCTTCCGATTGTTCCTGAATTATCGGTAATTTCAAAATCCATTCCTTTGTAAAGCTTTTCGAGCATCGCGTCGGCGTTAATCAGGGCGACCTCGGCATTCACGGCATCTCCGGGGAAAACAGGCTCATTTTCCGGAAAAGTCTGGCTTGCGGTATACGTATCATTTTCAAAGGGAAATTTAAAAAACGCTCTGAATCCTGACGAAACAGGCGTAACCAGGCCTCCATCCTCGGTTTTGTTGTACGTAATCAAAGCATTAAAATGGGGCCGTTTTTTCATGTTTAAATTTTCGGGAGATGATCAAATAATAAAATATAGATAGTCAGATGATGATTGACATTTCAAAGGATCTCAAAATCTCACATCTGTTAATGCACCAGGGAATAGATGGCAACAGCAATTCCTGCGTAAGCGACCACCGTGATGATATCAGCAATCGGTTGTGAAAAACGCTTTTCAGCAATTTTTTCGCTGTTGATCTGGTTTTTGTGGAATTTAAATGTTTTTTTAGGATTGTGCACCGCGTGAGCTACCAGACTGTCGCTTTCCCACTTGTCTACAATGATCTTATATGATCTGCCGTCAACATTGATCTTAAAATTCTTACCGGGTGTAAGCTTCTCCTGAACATTAACCGGCGGTGGCGCCTGTTGTACTGTACCAGTATTCACATTAGCGGCTGCAGCAGTGTTCATTTTTGCAGAAATATTCGAGGACATCGTTGTCCCATTTTTAGATTGCTGCTTGGGATCAGCAGGTACTTCAGGCTGTTTTTCTACCTGGTAGGTATAGCAGCTGGTGAGGCAGAATGATAATATGATGAGATAGAGATTTCTTTGCATTGGTCTAATTTAAGAATTAAACGGAATATCCGATAATTTCTTTTGACAAAATTATGTTTTTTCAGAATGGTCTGCCTCATCCGGCCAATCTTTTTCGGACTAATGGCATCTTTTTTATAAGAAAACTGACTATTCCGGCTGGATAATAACAAAGCGAACCAATGGGAATTCTTTTTTGATGGTTTCCCGGATCCGCTGAACGGCCAACGTAATCTCTTCTGTCTCAAGATGATCTTTAAAGTCGATGATCAGCATCAGTATGATCTCTTCCGGCGATTGATAGGTAGATAGGATATTTTTGGTTTTCACCACGGCAGCGTCCTGCTCAGCCAGCCGGATGATTTTTTCCCGGGTCTCGGGCGCTATTCCTTCTCCCATCAGCAGGCTTCTGCTTTCCCTGGCCAGTATTAAAGAAACAAAAACCAGGATCAGCCCTACAATAATAGAAGCCACGCCATCCAGTTCGGGAATCTGAAACGAATAACTCACAGTCATTAAAATCATGACCACGAGCAGCCCGGCCACCGCCGCACCATCTTCAAAAACGACCAGGAAGCTCGACGGATCTTTACTTTTGATTATTGAATCCCACCATCCCTTTCCATTACGCGTTTTATTAAATTCTTTTAAAGAAATAAGCAAAGATGTTCCTTCGAAAATGAGCGAAAGAACCAGTACAATATAGTTCCAGAAGGGATCTTTCATCACTTCCGGCTCGATGATGTGTAAAATTCCCTGGTAGATTGACAAGGCGCCGCCCAGGCCAAAGATCAGTATCGATACGACAAAAGACCAGAAATACAATTCTTTACCGTACCCGAAAGGATGCCATTCATCAGGTGCCTTTTTACTTCTTTTTATTCCATACAACAGTAACAGCTGGTTGGTGGTATCAACCGTCGAGTGGATGCCTTCCGAGATCATGGATGAGCTGTTTGTAAATGCGCCTGCGGTGAATTTTGTGACGGCTATCAGCAGATTGGCGGCAAGTGCGCTGTAAATTGATTTACGATTGTTGGCCATTTAATATATATTCAATAACCAGATGATCAATACAAACCGTAATCCAACCTGAATATTTGCCGCTGAAATTCTTATTTAAGTTAAAAAATTAAACTCCTCAGACTGAAATTCAACAAAATCATCCGTTTTCTTTATGGAATTTAAAAGATGGAAATAAAGCATTATTTTTTCTGGTGTTTAATGAATAAATGAGCCGTGTGATGTTTCACAATAAACTATTGTATGCCGCCGGTAGAATGACATTGTAACCATGATAAAACGGCGGTTTATGATGTTCGGAAATTTTAATAGCGAAAGTCAGAAATTGTCCGAAATTTACAGGTGGAATTTACGGTTGTGTTTAATTTAATAGTGGTACGTATGTGGTACAAAGTGCTGTGCTAAAGCATATTTTCCGGTTTTTGGTGGCACATGCTTTGTGTGGTCATAGTCATGACACCACCAAATATTTCACAAAATACAGACTTTGCGATACACGTAAAAGATGCCTTCAGATCGTTTATCGACGACAAGCTTTTTCCATGCGTGGCAGCCAAGGCAGCATTGACCAGGGATCAAATGCATATTTTTGTAGCCGGCCATCTGGCGTGCCCGAAAGATGACAAGGATATTCTTGATTTTATCTACGATTTTATTGATGAATACAGGAATTCGGATCATGATTTTCATACAGCGTGCATTATTTTTCCCGAGACGCACGGAATTGATGAAGAAACTTTTGACCGCCTCATGTGGGGCAGATTACAGGCACTGTCAGATCTCGACGTAAAAAATTATGCTTACGACCCAAGGGTTGATTCCGATCCTTCATCGCCTAAATTCAGTTTCAGCCTGAAGGAAGAGGCTTTTTTTATCATAGGCCTTTCCCCAGACAGCAGCAGGGATGCTAGAAAATTCCGGTATCCGGCTATTATATTCAATCCCCATGCGCAGTTTGAAAAACTCAGATCTTTAAACAGGTATGATAAAATGAAAAATATTGTGCGCAAAAGAGATGTGGCTCTCAGCGGTTCTATTAATCCCATGCTTAAGGATTTCGGAGACGACTCAGAGGTGTACCAATACAGTGGCCTGAGATACGACAGAAACTGGGAATGTCCTTATAAATACAATAATAAATGAATACAATACCCCCAAGAAGCGGCACCGCCTTCATTCTCCGAAAAGGAGAGAAACTGAAAATAACCGACATCAAAGGAGAACAGGTTTCCGATTTTATATGCTTTAATCTTAACGATCCTAAAGAATATCTTTCCTCAGGAAGAACGATCGATTATGCAGAAACAATTTTTCTCACCAAAGGAAATCCTTTTTATTCAAACAGGAGCAATGTGATGTTTAATATTCTCGAAGATACGGTCGGCAGGCACGATTTTCTGCTCACCCCATGCAGTGCGGATACATTCCGTATTATTTATGGCGACGAGCATCCGCACCGCGGCTGTTTCGGTAACCTTTGTGAAGCCCTGGAACCTTTCGGAATCGAACCGGATGCTATTCCCATTTGCTTTAATGTGTTTATGCATGTGACGGTAAACGGCGAAAGTGGTAAAATAGAGGTCTTGCCACCTAAAAGCGGGGCCGGTGATTTTATCATCATCGAAGCAGCCATGGATCTGATTGTCGGCATGACCGCCTGTTCCGCAGAAATGTCGAATAATTATTCCTTTAAACCAATCGGGTATTCAATAAGCCAATAGACTAGTATTGTCCAATCTTATTGATTTAATTCCATCATATTTAAAATTTAAAAATGCAATCAGCAGTTTTAGTTATTTCCGGCTACAAAAAATACCAATCCGGCTACTTTTTAAATCCCGTTTTTCAGGAACTTTGTTCTGTAAATGAATGCCTTTTAAAATTGTTTGAAAGAATTTACGGAAAAGATCTCAGGACATGGAGCATCGTTTACCCAAGAGCTGAATGTAAAAAGAATAATTAATAATACAGATTGAAATGGATCATATTAAAGGAAGAGTAGTGGCCATTACCGGGTCGAGCAGCGGAATCGGAAAAGCCATCGCCATCAGATTGGCTGAAAATGGAGCTAAAGTTGTTTTAGGAGCCCGAAGCACCGAAAAACTGGAAAAGCTTACCAGGGAAATAAAAAACAAAGGAGGTGAAGCCTCTTATACAACCATTGATGTGAAGAATAAATCTGATTTAAAACTTCTGGTGGACACGGCCGTCACCCAATACGGAAAACTGGATGTTATCGTCAATAATGCAGGGATCAGTCAGCTGGGCCGCATCGACGATCTGGATGTCGACGGTTGGGAAGAAATGATCGATATCAATCTCAAAGGCGTTCTCTATGGGATGGCAGCGGTAATACCGGTCTTTAAGCAGCAACAGTCGGGACATATCGTCAATATTATTTCAACGGCAGGATTAAAAATTACTCCGATGATGGGCGTGTATGCCGCAACAAAAAATGCCGTTCGCACCATTGTGGAAGGCTTTCGCCAGGAGTCAGACGGAAAAGTACGCATCACAGGGATTTCACCGGGATTCGTGAAAACAGATTTTGCCGGCAGCATCAGAAATGAAGAAATGAGAACGGTTATTCAGGAAGAAATGGATCAGATTGCTCTGGATCCCACAGCGATTGCGAATGCCGTAATGTACGCCGTAAGTCAGCCGGATGATGTCGAAATCGGAGAAATCGTGATTCGTCCGTCAAAACAAAATTGATTACATTCGTTAAAAAAATGAAGACTCCCGCCAACCTTCATCATATCAGAAGCATATCGCAGTTAGTCCGGCTTTTCGGGCTTCCTGCGCCGCCTCATCCGTTGATTACATTAGTGAATTACGATCAGGCAGGTGTTGAGCGGTTTCCGGACGATCAGAAAATAACCCTTGATTTTTATAAAATATCCTTTAAATCCACATTCAGAGGACAAATAAAATACGGACAGGGCTTTTACGATTTTGAAGAAGGCGGTTTAGCTTTTTTAAAACCCAGGCAGATCGTTTTTTCACCGGCAGAGCTCGAAAGCTATCAGGGCAGTGCTCTGTATTTTCATCCGGATTTCATCCGAAATTACACCCTGGGAAAAACCATACACCAATACGGCTTTTTCTCCTATGATGTCTCGGAAGCTTTATTCCTGTCTGCCGGAGAAAAAGAAATCATAGCCGGTTTATTTGATTCCATAGATCATGAATTAAACGGTAATATAGACCTTTTCAGCCAGGATGTCCTCGTGTCGCAGCTGGAATTATTGTTAAATTACAGCAATCGTTTTTACAACCGCCAGTTTATCACCCGAAAAGCCGTAAATCATGAGATCATCACTTCCCTGGATGAGTTGTTAAATACTTATTTTGAAGAAGGGAATAGTCTGAAAAACGGCCTGCCGTCAGTGAAATTTATCAGTAGCGAATTGAAAATGTCGCAGCGCTACCTAAGCGATATGTTACGTTCATTTACAGGGCTGAACACCCAGCAGTACATTCAGAATGCAATCATAGAAAGGGCTAAAGAAAAATTATCGACCACGAATCTTTCAGTCTCTGAAATAGCTTTTGAACTGGGTTTTGAGCATTCGCAGTCCTTCAGCAAACTATTCAGAAATAAAACCGACCTTTCTCCGCTGGAATTCAGAAATTCATTCAAGTAAAGCATAATTACTTTCATTTAAAAATAAGCTTCTGTAAGTTATTCCTCTTGGCATAGGTTGAAATCTATGTAGCCGGATGATTTTAATTTTCAAATGGTCAGGGCCATGTGTACAATAGGATAATCTTTGCCGGAACCGTCTTTTTCGGATCTTCCTGTTGGTATGAATCCCAGTTTTTCGTAAAAGCCTATGGCCTGTGGATTTTGCTCATTCACATCGACCCTGCTGACATCCTGTGTTTCTTTCATAAAGTGAAATAACCTTTTTCCGTATCCTTTTCCGCGATAGTCATCATGGATAAAAAGCATTTCCAGGTTTCCTTCATAAGCCGATGAAAACCCGACTGCGATCCCCTGCTCAATGAGAATAAATACCTCAAGGTTGGGCAGGTAATCTGTCGGAATGATATCTTTAAAATACATTACATCTTCTTCCGCGAGAAAGTCATGGGTAGCCCTTACCGCAGATTCCCAGATTTCCATGATTCTGGGATAATCTTCCGGGGTAGCGCGCCTGATTTGTTGTGACATTGTAATAAAAATTGGTGTCATAAAGCTAAATATTTTAAAACGGTGCCGCTAATATAATTATCATTGCAAAGCTGTTTAAACTTTTTATATAACCACAAAAGTCACAAAAGATGAGCTCAATTTTATCTTAAGTTGATGACTGTAAATGAAAAAAAGGCAAATAGTCTTAAAAAATCTTCGAATTTATTCTTTTGAGAACTTTGATTGTTTTTTAATCATTGCGTTACGATTATCCTTTGTGGCTTTTGCGGGTAGTTGTGCACTGAGTTTAAACAATATTATAGAAATAATATATTTAATGTGTTTATTAATAAGCATAAAACATATAAAATTAAACTTAATGCATAGAAAAATAATCTTAAAGTATATGAAAGTACGCTTAAGGTATATTAAAATGAGCTTAAGGTATATAAACGTACGCTTAAGGCGTATTAAAATGAGTTTAATGCGTAGAAACATCATCTTAAAGTATATTAAAGTACGCTTAAAGCGTATTAAAATGAGCTTAAGGTATATAAAAGTACGTCTAAAGTTTATTTTTAAGGCAAAAATCATTGATTTTTCCTCCATAAAAACGGATCTTCTGTAAAGAATATCTGAAAACAGGGTAAATAAGTTTAAACAAGTTTTTAATTAAAAGCATTAAACCTTTTTGAATCTTTTAACTTCATTATTTGAAATACAGGAATTAAAAATGCACAACGGGAATTATTTAAATCAGTAAATATGGAAAATCAGGGAGCGTCTGTGGTGATTACACATCATATACTGGACGGCAAACAGAAAGAATACGAAGGCTGGCTGGATGAAATTATTCCCCAGACCAGACATGCCGAAGGTTTTATCGACCTGCAGATTGTAAGACCGATTCCCGGCCTTACATTTGTGTACACCGTTATTATCCGTTTCGACACCATCGCCCACCTTAAAAACTGGATGGATTCGGAGAGCCGTAAAAAGCTTATCGAAAAGGCAAACCCTTTATTCAGAAAAAACGATAATTATGAGATCCGATCGGGGCTTGATTTTCTTTTTACTTCAGAAAGCACCTCCGGCAAAGCACCGGTCCGCTGGAAACAGTTTCTGGTGACATGGTCTGCTATTTATCCCCTGTCTCTGCTGGTTCCTTTAATTCTCCTTCCCTTTCTCGATGTATTGAATGTTCCGAAAAATCATTATCTTGAAGCACTGCTCATTTCGGGAATTATAGTCTTCCTGATGGTATTTGTGGTCATGCCGGTTTATACAAAGCTGATCCGGAAATGGCTGTATCGGTAACTGAATCCAATCAATATCACCGGGCTTTAAGTTCGATGACTAAAAAGTTGCAGAAAAGCTTTAGCAGAAACTTAGTGTAGGTTTAAGCTAAAGCTTTTTTCTGTAATAACTCCCATTCCTGTTGATGACAGATCACAATAATCCCCGGCGAAGATCAGACTGAACATTTATTCATTATCAATTTTCTTGTAAATGTATCTCAACGGTGAACCAACAGTCTTTCAGATGATGATTCCCAACGACTGTTTTTGCCCGTTCAACGAATAAGCTCCCCGAATTTCGTGAAGATGAGGTAGCTTTACGATAGAAAATACGACAGACCTCATACATTCATCTTAAATATTAACATCATGAATCACTTAAGCTTTAAATACGAATTGGAAAAGAAAGAACCGCGCAGCAATGACGGGGGAACAACAAGAGGTGCCTCTGTGAAAGAGTTTCCTGCCTCCGTAGGTATTGCCGGAGTTTCGATGAGGTTGCAGCCGGGCTGCATGCGTGAACTCCACTGGCATGCCAACGCCGCAGAATGGGCTTATGTCGTTTCAGGAACGGTACGTACAACGATCATTCACCCGGATGGAAAAAGCTATACCGATAATTTCGAACCGGGTGACGTATGGTATTTCCCTAAAGGCTACGGACACTCTATCCAGGCAACAGGAACAGAAGAATGCCACTTTATCCTGATCTTCGACAACGGCAATTTTTCTGAAGACCATACTTTCAGCATCACCGATTTTATTTCGAGCATGCCTCCTGAGATCGTGGCGCAGAATTTAGGGATCACCCCGGAAGAAGTGGCTGCTCTGCCTCAAAAAGAAGCCTACTTTGCAGCAGGTCCGGTTCCGGATGAAATGTCATCCATCGCCGCAGCTCGTCCTGAAGAATCTGACATCGCCCTTACCAGCCTTCACCGGTATCCTTTGCATGCCCAACAGCCGAGGATTATTCCCGGGGGAGGACTTCAGAGGCTGGTTACCCGAAAAGAATTTCCCATCAGCACCACCATGGCCGGTTCCGTCATCGAACTTCAGCCCGGAGCACTGAGAGAAATGCACTGGCATCCTAATGCCGACGAATGGCAATATTATATTTCCGGGCAGGCAGAGATGACGGTTTTTCTCGCGGAAGGAACGGCAGTAACGGAACAGTTCGGTGCCGGTGATGTAGGCTACGTACCGATGGGAGCCGGACACTACATAAAAAATACGGGAGATTCGGTATGTAAAGTACTGATCGGGTTCAACAGCGGGATCTACGAATCCATTGACTTAAGCGAATGGCTTGCAGGAAATCCTGAAGACGTAATAACCACCAATTTCGGACTTGCAGAAGGCGAAGCGGAAAGGTTTCCGAAAAAGAAGATTTTTATTCAACCATAAAACGATCACCATTAACCATAAAAAAACAGATTATGTTACAGAAAGATACCGTTGCACCGGATTTCACCTTGTATGCAACTCCCGACCAGAAAATCACCCTTTCCGAATTTCGGGGAAAGAATGTGATCCTCGCCTTCTATCCTGCCGACTGGAGTCCTGTATGCAGTGACCAGATGGCACTCTATAATGAAATGCTGAAATATTTTAAACAATATAATGCTGAACTATTCGGAATTTCTGTAGACAGCAAGTGGTGTCACATGGCTTTTGGCCAATCGAGAAACCTGCATTTCCCTTTACTCGCAGACTTTGAGGCAAAAGGTGAAATTGCAAAACAATATGGTGTATATGATGAAGAGGAAGGAGAATGCAGACGGGCCCTGTTCGTTATCGATAAAGACGGAATTATTGCCTGGAGCTACCTGTCTCCCACCGCTGTAAATCCCGGAGCAGACGGCATCCTGGAAGCTTTAGAAACCTTAAAAACAAAATAATATGTCACTAAAACCATCAGTCAGCAAAAATGACCATATCCAGGGGAACCCGAATGCCGAACTGGTCATCGTAGAATATGGCGATTATCAATGTCCGTATTGCGGAGCAGCCTATCCTGTTCTTAAAGAGCTTATGAACGAATTCGGAAACGAGATCCGGTTCGTCTTCAGAAATTTTCCGTTGTCGGAGATGCATCCATACGCGAAACCCGCAGCAATGGCCGCAGAAGCAGCTGGTATGCAGGGCAAATTCTGGGAGATGCATGATGCGATCTATGAAAATCAGCAAAACCTCAGTGAAAGCCTTTTAATAGAAATCGCAGAACAGCTGCCTCTGAATATGGATCAGTTCAAAGAAGATATGCAAAGCAGTGAACTTGCGGAAAAGATCGATTCGGATTTTGAAAGCGGAGTAATCAGCGGGGTGAACGGTACCCCATCATTTTTTATCAACGGGAAAAAATTCGACGGCGGCGCAACCGATCTGTTTGAGCTGGTGAGAGAAAATACGATCTGATTTAAAAAAAATCAGCAAAAAGTACGAAATTAAACCAGATTAATTTATACCAGATTTAACCTCTGTACATTTGCTGAAGAAATTAAAACAAAAACAATTACATTCATATTAACAACATTAAAAAAATTAACGAAATGAGTACACTTACCTTAAAAGACGGAACAGAAATTTTTTACAAAGATCAGGGCGAAGGACCGGTATTGATGTTTCACCACGGATGGCCATTGTCTTCGGACGATTGGGATGCACAGGTTATTTTCTTCTTACAGAGAGGATTCCGCGTGGTGACCCATGACCGAAGAGGCCACGGACGTTCAAGCCAGGATATCTACAACCATACCATTGAGCAATATGCGTCCGATGCCGCGGAACTGGTAGAATTTTTAGATTTAAAAGATGTGGTGCATATCGGCCACTCAACCGGCGGCGGCGAGGTGATCCGTTATGTAAACAAATATGCCAACGGAAGAGCGAAGAAAGCCGTACTGATCAGCGCAATTCCTCCGGTAATGGTAAAAAGCGAAACGAATCCCGACGGTGTTCCGATGGAAGTTTTCGATGGCATCAGAGAGCAGACGATGAATAACAGGAACCAGTTCTATTATGATCTTACATTTCCATTCTACGGATACAACAGAGAAGGCGCTGATGTGAAAGACGGTGTTCAGAGAAACTGGTGGAGACAGGGTCTCATGGGCGGAATCGTGGCACATTACGACGGAATCAAAGCTTTTTCTGAAACAGATCTTACGGAAGACTTAAAAGCAGTTGATATTCCTGTTTTGGTAATGCACGGCGAGGATGACCAGATTGTTCCTATTGCCAATGCTGCCTTAAAATCCATCAAATTACTGAAAAACGGAAAACTGATCACTTATCCGGGTTTCCCTCACGGAATGCCTACTACAGAGCATCCGACCATTAACAAAGACCTCCTTGCATTTATTCAGGAGTAATTATATTTAAGTGTTTTTTCTAAAGAGTGTTTCAGCAGATTCACTCTTTTTTGTTTAAATGATCTTATTTTTCTAAGATTAAAATTTACGAATCGCGGGTAAGCTTTTTCAGCATTCCTTTAAAAATTATTCCATGGAAAGGCAGGACCGAATACCAATACAGTCTACCGGAAATTCCGTGAGGCCGGAAAACGGCTTTTTGCCAGAGCTTTCCCCGATACATTTTAAACATCAGCCAGGCTTCACCCGGAAGTTTCATTTCGGCAAAGAGGATCAGCTTTCCTTCTTCCCTATTCGCGTAAAGTACCCTCCAGAAATCCAGCGCATCACCTTCATGCAGCCGGTCGGGATGGGTGCGCCCGCGTCTCAGCCCCGGTCCGCCCACCAGAAGATCCATAAAACCCCTGACCTTCCAGAGACTCTGTCCGTACCATCCGTTATTTCCTCCGAGTCTGAAAATTCTTTCAATACATTTTTCGCGGTCGTCATAAGGAGCGCTCCTCAGGTCGGTAAAACAACCGTAATGAGGGACTTCCATGAAATCCTTAAGGCTGGTATCCCTGCGGCTGCTGATAAAGCTGTCTTTCCAGCTGGAAACAATTTCATTGGCCTGGATCTTGGCTAAAGTTCTTCTTAACGCGGTCTCATAAGAAAAAGGATGTATTCCTGTAATGCGTTTTATTTCGGCGAGACTTTCCGGGCGGCAGATTACTTCTATTTTCATGCTTCCGACCAGTGCCGTTGCCAGATTGTAGGAAGTTGAAGTAATAAAATAAAGCCAGTAAGAAGAAAGCCTGGGCGTCATAACCGGTAAGGTGAAAATTTTTCTTTTCAGCTTCCTGATCCTGGCAAATTCCATAAGCATTTCTTTGTAGGTGAGAACGTCGTCACAGCCTATATCAAAACTTTTGTCGTAGCTTTCTTCTTTAAAAAGCACGAAGATCAGAAAATCCAGAACATTGGCAATACCGATAGGCTGACACTTGGTATCGAGCCATCTCGGAGCTACCATAACGGGCAGCTTTTCGACCAGGTCACGGATGATCTCAAATGAGGCACTCCCCGATCCTATAATAATTCCGGCTCTTAAAACCGTGGCCGGCACTTTGGAGTTCATTAAAATCTTTTCTACCTGAAAACGGGAGCCCAGATGTTTTGAAAGTTCCTTTTCATTTACGAGGCCTGATAAATAAACGATATGCTTACAGTCGGTCGTTTCAATGAAATCGGTAAAGTTTTCTGCACACTTTTTTTCGGAATCTTCATAATCATTTGAATTGCTCATCGAATGCATGAGGTAATAAGCTCCTGAAATATCTTTCGGGATATTCCGAAGGGTTTCCGGCTTCAGAAAATCTACTTCCACGACTTCGATCAGAGATTCGTCGATATCTATACTTTTTGAAAAGCGGCTTGCATCCCTGCAGCAACAGACAACCTTGTATCCCTGTGCAGCAATCACACTTATCATTCTTTTGCCAATATATCCGGTGGCCCCGGTGAGCAGTATTTTTTTCATAGGAAATCATTCGGCGGATCAGTATCATTCAGTCTCCGAAAATCATACCCTTTTTAAAAAAATCAGGAAAATATTTAATGATGATGAACACACGATCAATTCACTATTTAATGATATTATTTAATTATGACAGTTTCCTATTTAATATTTTAAGGCTAAAAACTTTACTTTATATACCCATAAGTCTTTATAGATACAAAAAGTTCAATATATTTGCCTTAAGATAATTCATCAATAAAAATAGGCATAAACATCAATTCATGAAAAAACATTTAGGATTTTTATTACTTTTATTGCTCCCATTTAACGTGTACAGCCAACAGGATCTTTCGTCTGATGAGCTTTTTGTGAAAGCAAGAACCGCAGCATTTGACGAAAAGGATTATACCAAATCAATCGAACTGGCCAAGCAGGCCTTACAGAAATCTCCCAACTATACGGATATTTCGGTGTTTCTGGGAAGAGTGTACACATGGAATAAAGATATCGATTCTGCAAGAGCTGTCTTCGAAGAACTTGGGAAGCGAGAGGTGCAGGACGAAGATTATTTTATCGCTTATGCTTCACTGGAATACTGGAATGATAACAATGCAAAAGCAGTGGAGATCACCGACAAAGGCCTTACCTACCATCCGAAATCGGAAGCATTGTGGCTGTTGAAAGCAAGAGCTTATTACTCAGACCAAAAGTATACGGAATCTGAAGAAGCTATCAGAAACCTGCTTGCCATCAATCCGAAAAACACGGAAGCCATCAGCCTTGCCGTAAAGATCAATGACCTTGCCGCTAAAAACGCCATCAGTGTTACGTACAATTACTCCCATTTTGATAAACAGTTTTCTGACGACTGGCATATTGTAAGCGTCGGATATAAAAGGGTCACTCCCATCGGCTCCGTCATCCTGAGAGGAAACTATGCCAATAAATTTGCCGAAAACGGGACACAGATTGAGCTTGAAGCCTACCCGAGATTATCTAAAATGTTCTACCTGTATGTAGGAGCAGCCTATTCCAATGATGTCGGCATTTTCCCGAAATACCGTACCGGAATTTCCGTGAATGCCAACCTGCCACACAGCTTTGAAGCGGAGATCGGATACAGGCAGCTCTATTTCAGCAATAACATCTGGATGTACACGGCGTCAGTCGGAAAATACTACAAGAATTTCTGGTTCAACATCCGGACTTATATCACTCCCGACAACAAGAATATTTCACATTCTTACACCGGAACGGTACGCTATTACACGAAAAGTGCGCAGGATTATTTTGCCTTCCAGATCGGAACGGGGATCAGCCCTGAGGAATCCCGCAATAACCTCCTGGAGAACGAAACCTTTAAACTGAAAACCTTTAAAGTAGGCGGCGAGTACAACTTTTCCATCAAGAAGAATCTTTTCTCGGTCGGCACCATGTATTTCAACCAGGAATACCGTCCCAACGAGAAAGGAAATCAGTTTGACATCACTTTAGGTTATACCCGGAAGTTTTAATTTATTTAATTTAAATTTTCATCATAAAAATAACGAATCCGCCTCAGTTGTGAGTCGGATTCGTTATTTTTAAATGTTTAAGTTTTATTCCCATTCATATTTTTGCTCGACGGTGAATCTTTGACTGTTTTTGACATTTCCTTTGGCATTAGCAGGAAGACTGTTTGTAACTTTTGCGAAAATCTTATTCATCCTTTCCTCTTTAGCTGCAACATAGTCTTTTAAACTTATTTTATCTTTATTTAAAAATTGAGGCTTATAAGCTACATTTGTTTTATCATTTATATTCACTGATTCGGCTTTCCATATTTCATGATCCATATTATCGGGTTTTATCTCTAATATTAAGCCAGGAAGTCCATAAAATTTAAAGGGACCTGCTGAATATAGTAGTTTTTTTGCAAAGTAAGCAGTGATACTCGTTCCCCTGAAAACACCTGTGGCTTTGGTACATTCATATCCCGCAATTTTCTTTGTTTGTTTTTCGTCAATAATCCAATTAATTTTTGGCACTTTATCATAAATAAAAAAGCCTCTCCCATCTATTGAGGATGTGAAAAAGAAATTCTTATCACGATCCTCATTTAAGTCAGACACAAAATATTCCTTTGATGGTTTTTTACCATTGTCTAAATTAATTGCCATCGTCCAATCACCTGTTAGTTTATTATTGATAATGATTGAATCCTGAATAGACAATATTTGACTGTTCTTTATAAATAAATCCTCATGTGTCGTTGTAAATGATGATAAAACCTTCACATATCTCACGTGAATCTGTTGAGAATTTATAAAGCATGAAAGAAAGATAAATACAGCTAAAAATAAATTTTTCATAAAAATGATTTTAAATATTGACGAGGCTGCCCAAAAGTTTGTACAGCCTGTTGTTATTTTATACTAATCTTATCTTTTTTAAAAAGATTCAATACTTTTTATATTATAACTGCCTTTTTCATAGCTTTTAAAATATGGATATTGAACCTATTTAAATCAAATTATTAATTAACCTGAGGACTTATTAGCCTGAAATTTAATTACTTCCCTCCTTTTTTTATAAAGTTGCTGTACACGGAATCGGGTACCAGCTTCTGGGTCTGATAAAACCTGGAATTCATTTTTTTAAACTGATCAAATCGTCCGTTTATCTTTTTTGAGATCTGGGCATCGTCATAGCTGTCTTCCTCAAGGTTATTGAGAATGAAAAGCTTTCCGTCATGCACATAATATTTATCCGAAACAAAATCGGTAAGAAGACTCTTGCTCTGCATGATCGGATAGTCTCCTTTATGAATATCCGAATCCGGGGTAAAGCCTTTCCCGACCCACGTAACGGTAGACGGCGTGCGCAGGTTATAATTTTTTCGGTAATAGGCAAGAATAGACGGAGCAACATCAAAATGGCTCACCGTTTTCTGGAATGTTTTTGGCGCTTTCAGCAAAGGTGAATAGATCATCATCGGTACGTGGAAACGGTCTATTTTAGCCTGAATCAGGATTTCCGGCATACTGTGATCTCCAGTGATAAAGAAGATGGTTTTGCCGAAATCCGGTCTTTTGCGGTAGCTTTCCATAAAATGTTTTAAAGCATCATCGGCATTAAGCATGGAGATCAGCTGATCCTTGTACTGTCCGGCCCATTTTCTCTGATCGGCGTTCAAGATATTGGATTTCATCCTGTCATTGTATATTTTTTCGTAGTATGCTTTGTTATTGATCAGAAAAGGATTGTGCGTAGAAAGTGTAAGGACCATATTAAAGTACGGTTTGGCCTGTACCTTCTGGGAAGCCAGCACTTTGCTGAAAACTGCCTGGTCTTCATACCCCCAGCTGTCGCCGCTGCTGCTGGCAGGAAGCTTACGGTAAGAACTTTCATAAGAGGCGATGTCGACGATATTATTCACTTTACTGTAGTCCAGATATTCTCTGTAACGGTCAAAAGACAGATGCCCACCGTAATAAAACCCTGTTTCGAAGCCGTTTGACTGGAGAATATTAAATAAATTAAAATGATCCGGTGTTTTTTCAATTTCCAGGAATCCGTTTTTGCCAAATGGTAAAGAACCTGTAAGCGAAGGCAGGGCGGCAAAAGTTCTTCCCGCCGAGCTCAGGCCGTTCTGCCAGTAAAGACTCTTGTGCTTAATAGAATCCAGGAAAGGCGTAAAATTACCGATGTATCCTTTCGGGGAAGTATAGGCATGGCCGAAACCTTCGAGAACGACAAAAACCAGGTTGGGAACTTCTTCAGATTTATTCATATACGGTCCCAGAAAATCCGGTGTATCTTCTTTTCTCCAGAAAGGAAATGCCTGATCTAGCATTTTAACATCTGATGCCTGATCTTCATCCCCGTTTATCAATTCTGCGAGTTCAGGGTGATCACTGATAAAGTTATCTTCATTGGCTTTAAAGAAATAAGCCCACTTACTTTTTGCGGCGTTCTGGCTAAACTCGTCTGCACTGTCCAGCATTTTGGATTGCAGGGCATCCGCAGGAATAAAGAATGCGATAAGTCCCAATGACAAAAAAGCAACTCCCGGATAAATAGATTTAAAAGCAGATCTTCCTGCCATCCACAAAGGAATGAAGGACACTGCCAATAAAATCGCCATCAGCGCATAATTCTTCAGATTAAGCATTCCGCTTGCCTGGAGAATCTGCTTCATTTCTTCTTTGCTGTAATAAATAAGATCGGCGCCCAGTAAATTTCCCGTCTCGGAAAAATACAGGAATAAAATATACTGTAAAACGACAACAAACCCGCATGCGACCACCGCAAGGATTCTTGCCCATCCTTCTTTTATAAAATTAATGACAAGATAAATCACCCCAAGCCCGAATATAAGTTCGAATGCAAACAGGATATTATCGGTAAACAGTGAACCCACCACTTTAGAAGTATCTATTTTTGTAAACATATACCTGTACCAAAGCCATTCAGCCGCCACACCCATGAAAAACAGGACAGTGAAGGTCGCTGCGACGATTCCCCATTTCCGGAGGCCGATTTTAAGAATAGCCCATATCCTTTCTTTTAAAGGTAAATTTTTAGTATTCTGACTGAACCCCTGCCTGGTCATTTCTCCCCAGCCATGTGATTTTTTAAAGTAATCGATAAATCCGTTAACACCTGCTCTCACTACGATCGGGTGAAAGTAGAAAGGTTCTGAAAAGGCTGTTCCTATAAGGGTAAAGAAGTCTTTTCTTTTGCTGTACACCTGGTGGCTGACCATGTCTACCAAAATTCCATACACGGAGTAGAGGAAGCCGGTAGAGAGCACCAGTGCAAAGAGAATGAAAAAGAAAGGCCAGTTGATAATGCCTAAAAGTAAAAAAATGATAAAAACAATATATCCCGAAAATTCTACGAGCGGTCCCAGAAACTCAAAGAAGAACCAGTATGGTAGGCTTACCATACCCAGTTTTCTGTATTTTGGGTTGAACATCATTTTACGGTGTTTCCAAAGGGTCTCTATCGTTCCGCGCATCCATCGGTTTCGCTGTTTTTTCAGAATGTCTTTTGTTTCCGGAACTTCCGTCCAGCACAGCGGATCCGGGATGGTAAGCACCTCGTAAGGCTCATTGCGCTCTTCCATATATTTTCTCATGCGCACCACCAGTTCCATGTCTTCTCCCACGGTATTTTTATCGTACCCTCCGCAGTCGAGAACGATCTTCCGGTCAAAAACCCCAAAAGCCCCGGATATCAAAATTAATCCCGAAGCACGGGACCAGGCCATTCTCCCAAGTACAAAAGCACGGATGTATTCTAACGCCTGGGTTCTTCCCAATACGGTTTTAGGCATATTGACGCTGACTACTTTTCCATCTTCAATAACACAGTTGTTGGCAAGACGGATCACGCCTCCGCAGGCAATGATTTTTTTGTCGGTCTGCTCCAGAAAAGGCTTTGCCAGTTTCAGAATGGCATCCTGCTCAAGGATACAGTCTACATCAATGCACACCAGATATTCTCCCGAGGAAACATTGATCCCCACATTCAGGGCATCTGCTTTACCTCCGTTTTCCTTATCGACCACAATAAGTTTTCTGAAAGCCTGATTCCTGCTTTTGTAGATTCCTTTTATTTTATTGGTTTCTATTTTTCCCTGTACAAAGTAGGATACACATTCGAGGTCATACGCTTCAATGAGTTTCTGCATAGAATCGTCCTTACTTCCGTCATTGATGATGATAATTTCCAGATTATGGTAGTAAAGAGATAGTAAAGATCTTACGTTTTCGACAATCGTCATTCCCTCATTATAGGCCGGCGCAAGAAGACTGAAAACCGGCGCGTTCGGATTGGCGGCAATAATATTGTAATCGGTAAAGACATTTTCTTTTTTGTAGCGCAAAACAGCACCAAAGGCATAAATCCCGACCCAGGTATAAATAATGGCCACCGCCGATCCGTACAGCAGATACAGCCAAATAACAATGTCATATATAACGTGTGAAAACTCTAACATACTTTTTCCTGTAATGCGTATTTGATGATTTGAACTAATTCTTCCGGAGCCTCTTCTTTTGCTGCGATTTCCGATAAATATTCTCCATGACCCAATGTGAAAAGAGCCTGTGCAGCGTTCACTTTGATTCCTGAAGCCGCCCCTTCTTCAGAAAGTTCCTGTTTAAGCAGATCTGTACAGCACTGATCTTTCGAGATTCTGATCACCCTAAGGATTTCAATACGAACCTCGTCGGGCTGATCGTAATATACTTTTGAAAGATCTTCGACCATCTGGGGATTTTCCAGTGACATAATGGCCTGCACCGATTTTATTCTCACTTCAAGCGGTGCTTCCCCAAGCAATTCAAAGACTTTTGAATAAAAAGACAGCAGCTGGAATTTTTTGATGAGCTTAAGCGTGAAAATAACTGTTGTTTCATTCGGGCTTTCCAGCCATTTGCCGATGGTGGCTTCAGAATCCGGCGGTAAGGAGGAGATCGACAGAAGAAGCCTGAGCTGCTGCCATTCTGAAATTTTAGAGGTAAAACTATCCAGGAACTGCAATCCTTCAAAACCATTAAACCTAACCATCGCATATTGCGCCTCCTGATACACCCGAACCGAAGGATGTGACAGGAAAGTAGAAATTTGCGGAACCGCTTCCTCAACATCCATGACGGTAAGTTCATGTATGCCTCTGGCAATAAGGTGATTCTTTTTCTGGCTGAGTTTTTTCTCGGCTTCTTTCCGCAGGTGATATTCTTTAAAAAGACCTTTTATTCTGTTTTTTGCAGCACCGGAAAACTTTTTTTCGGAATCCACAAGCTTCTTCAGAAACAAATTGCGGAATGCAGAATTGCCGGCCAATGTATTAAAATGAGCATCTTCGGCCAGCTCATCTTCTCCATAAACGATAACATCAGATATTTTTTTATTGATGATTTCCGACCAGCCGGCTTCCCGTGCAGATTGATTATACTCTATAACATTATAAATGAGCACAATGATGGCCAGTAAGACCACCAGAGAAAGCATGATGATAAAAATGACAAAAAGAAAATGGACTGATGTAACGAGCATTCTGTTTTATTTTGATAAAAATCTTTTAACCCTCAGCATCAACTCGCTGGGACTGAACGGTTTTACGATAAAGTCTGCAGCCCCGAGGTCAAAAGCATTCAGCACTACTTCTTCCTGTCCCATACTGGAAAGCATGATCACCGGTATATTTTTTCCCATGCCCTGTATTGCCGAAAGAATCTCTATTCCCGATGCGAAAGGCATCATAATATCGGTAATGGCAAGATCTACCTCTTTTTCCTGTAAGGTCTCGATGGCTTCCTTGCCGTTTCTGGTCAGTATCACTTCATGCCCTTCTTTCAGCAATTTATGTTCTATTGTTTTAAGAATCAATTCATCATCTTCTGCGATCAAAATTAACATAGCTTGATTTTTATTTTATTAAACTTTTTACGATATCTAATCCTATGGATATTTCTTCTTTTATTTCCCTGTTCATGGCCTGGAAATCCATATTCTCATCCGCTTTCATTTCCCAGTTCAGAGCACATTCAGAAAGCCTGAAAAGCCCGGCTGTTCCGGAAGTTCCTTTTAGTTTGTGAAGAATTATTTTTGATTCGGCCACGTTTTTATCACCGGCTGCTTTTTCAATATTTATCCCGGCATGGGTAAGCTCCTGAACGACCAGATTTAAAAACATTTTTTTAAAATCTTCATCGTCATCTCCAATGTTTTCGTTCAGCACATCGAATTTGATGTATTTTCCGGGATCAATTTTATCCTGTGTTACAACCTCTCTTTTATCATCATTAATGGTGATGTATTTTTTAAGCATTTCCATCAGGTCCGCCTGTCTGAGCGGTTTGGGAAGAAAATCATTCATTCCTGATTCCAGGCATTTTTCTTTTTCACCGAGTACATTCCCCGCCGTAACGCCGATGATCGGTACATTTTCATAGTCGGGCAACATACGGATCTGCCGGGTCGCATCCATCCCGTTCATGACAGGCATCTGCACATCCATCAAAATCAGAGAAAACTGTTTTCTTTTGCAGGCTTCCAGGGCTTCCAGTCCGTTTACCGCTTCTGTAAAATGAGCATCGGGAACAAGGACCTTCATCATCTTGTTATTAAGCACCATATTGACAGGATTATCGTCTACCAGCAGAACTTCAAGCTCTGTGATAAATGAATACGGATCTTTATCCGATGATTCCTGATCGGTTATTTCGATCACATTGCTGTGCGCCACACGTCTGAGCGTTTTGTACAACTCGTCGGATTTGATCGGCTTCAGGAGAAAATAAGAATTATCTTCTTTACGGAACGAGTTGATGACATCATGCTCTTCGGAAGAAGTGTGAAGAACTACCAAAGGAGAAATTTCTTTTCTCTGGTTAAAAAGTTCCCTGATTTTATCTATGGTTTCCAATCCGGAAATGACCGGCATGTGGTAATCCATCAGGATGACGTCAAAATGTTCCCCTTTCAGCAGGATCTGGAGAGCCTCCATCCCATTGGCCGCAAGCGTGGATTCAATATTTTTATAAGCGAGCATGTGCTGCAGAATAATCCTGTTGGCCTCATTATCATCTACCACGAGGGCTTTTTTCACGGTAATATCCTCTTCATCCACATATTGGGTCATCTCAAAAGGCACTTCAAGATCAAAGAAGAACACGGATCCTTTTTCCGGGGCGCTGATCAGGGAAAGATGGCTTCCCATGTATCTCAGGATATTATTGGAGATGGTAAGTCCGAGGCCGGTACCGCCGTAGCGTTTACTGATCGAACTGTTTTCCTGAGTAAAGGCATCAAAAATATACTTCTGTTTTTCTACCGGAATACCGATACCGGTGTCTCTTACTGAAAACCTGAGGGTAATGTTTTTATCGTCAATATTCAATTTTTCAACCTTCAGTTCGATTTCGCCCTGTTCGGTGAACTTAACGGCGTTTCCGAGGAGATTGATCAGAATCTGCTTTAACCTGGATTCGTCCAGCAATAAAGTCTGGGGAAGACCGGGCTCAATATTCAAAAGAAGTTCTATATTTTTTTTCTGAGACTGATAAAGAATCACATTGATGACCTGCCCTACCATGTCGTAGACATCACTCTTTTCAATCAGAAGCTCCAGTTTCCCGGATTCTATTTTAGAAAAATCAAGGATATCATTGATAATATTCAGGAGATTTTCACCGGATTCATTGATGTAATTGAGATATTGTGTCTGGATCTCATTGAGAGGGGTTCTCAGCAAAAGATCGGAAAACCCGATGACCCCATTAAGAGGCGTACGGATCTCATGACTCATATTGGCCAGGAATTCAGACTTTGCCTTACTTGCGATTTCCGCCATTTCTTTGGCATTTTTCAGTTCCTCATTCACCTGTACGGCATTTGTAATGTTCTGTACGGATACGATGATCCCTCCGATTTCATCATCTTTAAGGTACCATGGTCCTACCTTCAGATTGTAATGCTGGGGTTCTTCTTTGCCCTCAAAGCTGATCACAAAGTCTTCGTTGATGTATGTTTTTCCCTGCAGTGCATTGCGGTATATTTCTTTTCTTTCTTCCGGAACATTGGGGGAAATTACAAAAAGATTGTTCCCGATAAGATCGACATCATTCATCTGGAATTCATCCCTCCAGCTGCTGCTGACAGAAAGGTAGTTCAGGTCTTTATCAAACATGGCTACAGCAACCGGAACATAGGTTACGAAAGACTGCATCATGGCTTCTTTTTTTGTCACTTCAAGATACATCCTTTTGAAGGCATCAATATCCTGGATGATTCCGAATACCCTTTTGCAAACGCCATCTTCAAATTCAGGAATCCCTTTTACCCTTACCCAGATTTTTACGCCGTCATTGCGGACCAGCTGGAATTCGTCATCGAAAGACACTTCTTCGGTGACCGCCCTGTTGAAATGATATTCCATTCTTTCACGGCTTTCCTGTATGTAGAACCCGATGGCATTTTCGAAAGTAGGCTGAAAATTGTTTTTGATCCTGTGAATTTCTTTGGTACTCTGCGACCAGAAAACGCTTCCGGTCTTCATATTTACTTCCCATCCTCCGACCTGGGCCACAGAGCTGGTTTGCTCAAGCATTTTTTTGGTATGAATGAGATCTTTCTCCAGCATCATCCTTTCGGTGACGTTCAGAGCGGTACTTACCACATAAGGTTTTCCTTCCTCATCGGTTTCAACGAGATTATGATACATCCAGATCAGTTCTTCACCGTCTTTGGTTTTCAGGATCATCGTTCCGACGTCTTCTTTATTCTGGTTGATCCTTTCTAGATATTGTTTCAGAAGCAGCCAGTTCTTTTCAGGGACAAGATCCCTGAGGTTGAGATCTTTCACTTCCTCTGCCGAATAATGCAGGATCTCCCGGCCTTTTTCATTGACTGCCAGAATGTTTCCCTCCATATCGTGCATGCTCATGAGTCCGATCGCATTTTCAAAAAAGCTTCGGAAACGTCTTTCGGAACTTTCCAACAGCTGTTTTTCTTCAATCTGCCGGGTAATATTAATTCCGAAGCAGAAAATTTCGGAATTCTTCTGATTCTGTCTTAAAAGCCACTCAACAATTACAGAACTTCCGTCGTTAATTTTAGTAGAAGTGGTGAAAGAAAGTTCTTTCCCGGCATCCGGAAAGTCTTCAATTTCTGCCTGCTGTTCCTGTTCTCCGACAAGGGTAAAGAAATTGGTTTCAACAATTTTATCTTTCGCGGTCCCGAATACTTTCTCAAAAGCGGGATTAACGTCTTTGAACATGAAACGGTTATCCAGAACACAGATCAGGTTATTCGAAATATTGAAAGTCTGCTGAAAATATTCTGCATTGATCGTTTGTCTGCCGCTCAACAGGATTTTTGTAATAACTTCGCCCAGTTTTTTGAGTGCAGCAATCTGCTCATCGCTTATGGTTTTGGGTTTAAAGTCAATTACACAGATGGTTCCCAACGCAAATCCTTCGTCATCTATAAGCGGTACGCCGGCATAAAATCTTATCCCGCCCTCCAGAATCAGCGGATTATGTGCAGACCGTTCATCGAGAAGCGTATCGTTGATAACGACAACCTCTCCGCTGGCGATAGAATACTGGCAAAGGGTATGCTGGCGGTCTACGGAATCGATGGAAAGCCCTATGCAGCTTTGTAGAACCTGCTTTTCACTTTCCATGATCGCAATAAGTGAAGTCGGACAGCCGGTAATAAGGCACGCTGTTTCCGCAAAAACATCCAATTGAGGATCTTTACCTAAGTCTAAAAGATCGAAGATTTCTAACTTTTTGAGTCTTCCTTCTTCATTGTTGGGAATTGGATATTGATTCATATTAATAACTAATTTCTTATATAATGTTAAATATAATTAGAAAATTGCTAAAAATATAGTTTTTTATAAAGTTTTATAATTATATCACATTAAAGAGATTAGCAGTTTCCGGCGTTAAAACTAATAAAAATTTATGTGACTATCAAAGAGCAGCATCATATTCCGGAAAATAAAAATGCAGATTGAAAAAAGCGGATATCAAATTCCATTAATAATCTGCTTTCGTAAGCAATAGCTTCATCCGTTCGTCTGACTGTGCCAAAAAGCCCCTCACAAAATGAGGAGCTTATAAGAAATGACTGCAAAAATGAAGTGTATAGATAGGTCAAAGGTAGGTGAACTATCAGCTTCGTTTTATGACTGTTGTCATGTTGTCTTATTTTTATTTTCATTTTTATGCGTTTTTCGAAATAGATTCTGCTATCGTCTCGGCCTGCTTGTCGAGTTCCAGCTTGAGACATCCCAGGATAAACTCGGTATAATACAGCTGGGCGTTCACCTGCCTTGTCCTGGAATGAAGATCCAGTTTTTCCGAAAGAATAACTTTTCCTTTATACACTATTGCAAAGTGAGCATAAAGCTTCTGCCTGGATTCCGGAACGGGAGTCGCATATCCCGTTACGCCTATCGACCAGTCGGTTTTGAATATTTCTGCGACATTCAGCGCCATGGTTTCCGCTATTTCCGCAGATACGCAATCGCAGGCCGCCGCTTTACCTTCGTCGATGTGAAGCAGGTCAACTTTCTCCTCCAGCGTGTACGCTGTGATGCCGCCCTTGTAAAAATTTGAAGCTTCCTTCATCTGCGAAAATGAAAACTGCAGAAACCCGGATGTCACACTTTCTGCCAGTGAAATCGTTTCATTGATCGTTAAAAGATGATTCCCTATATAGTCGAAAAGATTCTGCAATTCTATGATAAAATGTATGAGAGATCGTACGGAGAGCTCTTCAGAGCTCACTCCGATTTTTGAATGCTTTAAAATCATTAATACTTTTTTATTGGTGATGTTTATATTCATATCTAGGGAATAAACTTTTCTCAAAATATATTCCTTAAATAATTTTGGTGTAGAATTGTTTTATGCGATAGGGTTTTAACTTGACAATACAATTTAATTCATTTAAAAATCAATGATTATGATTGTAATCAATATGAAAAAATAAGTTGTACAGCCGCAAAAACAATCAACCATGCTGTGTATACAAAATGTTTGCTAAAGTCTGTTCAGGAGACGGGAAACGATCTTTTTTAAAATAAAAAAAGTTCAGCATGATACTGAACTGTGAATTAAAGTTTTGATGGTGACCCGTTTACTCTTAAACTATTTATTTTTAAAGTAAATATATTCATGCCTCTTGATCCATTGGTCTCCTTCTGTAAAACGGACATCTTTTTGTATTGAAAAAAAAGATGTTCCTATGGTGTAGGTCTTTCTGATGACTGCATCTTTTTTATCATTGCCATCATTGCCCATCTTTTCAGTGATGATCTGTACTTTATTTTCGGGGATTTCTGTTCGGGATATTACTTTTTCGTCATTAATAGATTGTTCGTCTTCGGAAATACTAATGGTATCCTTAGAATTTGCACTCCTCTCTTTCGGATAAGTATTGATTAAAAGAAACTTATTGGTGTGATCAATTCTCCTGATCTCAACATCTGCCAACATGGTGTAAGGTTTCCCGGATTCATAATCAAGATAAGTTAAATTTCCCTTCCAGCTTTCCTCTAAACTGGCAAAATCCTCAATAATCTTATGATTCTTTACAGCAAAAGATATTTTTGTAACGGTATTATCTGCGTTTTTTCCAGGGATAATATTAAAAAACAACAGTGCTGAAACTGCGTATAAGCTTACGAACAGGTAAATTTTCATTTTAAATTTTTTTGATTTTTAAGCTTACCAAAGCTATTGATAAAAAAACCAAATTCAATTGATGATAGATAAGTTTTTATTTAAAATGTCCAAAAACCAGTTTTTAATTGCTTTTTATTTCGCCCACGTTATCCGGCAAAAATATGATTTTTAACCACTAAATCATAAAAGCAATCTAAAATAAGACAAAAATATCTTATTTTAAATATCTTTGCTCTGCATAACCGAAATTATACGAAATGAAAAGAATACTAACCGCTCTTCTGCTTACATTATCGCTTCTGATCAATGGAATACTGATCTACAAATTCTTCTACCAGGGCGAAAAAGTTTTGATAAAAAAAGACGGCCGGTCCGAAATCAAAATGAGCCGCGAAAACCGTGAATTTGTCATGTCAGAAATGCGGGGCTTCCTGGAAAGTGTTCAGAAAATTAATGAAGGAATCGCTAAAAATGATCCCGGACTTATCGCCAGTGTCGGCTGGCAATCCGGAACGTGTAAAGTTAATACGGTTCCGAAAGGACTTGTGAGATCGCTTCCGTTTGAATTCAAACAGATGGGTTTTGAAACGCATAAACTTTTTGATGAAATGTCTAAAATGGCCAAAGAAAAATACGACCGCCAGCAAACCCAGATCAAAATGAATGAACTTCTGAACAATTGTGTTGCCTGTCACAGAACGTATAAAATAACCGCTGAAAATCCTTAAAATGCTCAAATACAAAATTGCAACCGTATTTTTAACGCTCACATCCGGTCTGATGATGGCCCAGGTCGACAGTCTGAAAATGAATTTTGACCTCCGCACAAGAGGCGAACTTGACAATGGCGTTAAAACTTTAATTCCTAAAGGAAAATCGGCTGAAACTACGGTGATTTCCCGCGCCAGAATGGGTGTTGACTATTATTATAAAAGTCTTGAAGTGTTCGTCAGCGCACAAGATGTCAGAACCTGGGGAGAAACCAATTCCACCGCGGCAAAAAATCAGAACTTTACGCTGAACGAAGCTTGGGCGTCCTATCAGTTTTCAGACCGATTCGCAGCGAAACTGGGAAGACAAATCCTTTCTTATGATAACGAACGCCTGATCGGTGCATTGGATTGGGCTATGCAGGGAAGAAGTTTTGATGCTCTGAAAGGTATTTTAAGGATAAACAAAAAAAATAAGATCGAAGCGGTTGTCACCTACAATAATGACGACAATGATACCAACGACCTTCCTGAAAAAGAAATATATGCGGTTGCTGACGGCGGAGAAATCACAAAGTCATTTCAGATTATCCATTATCAATATACCGGAAACAAAAAACTTCAGTTGTCGGCCATTGTCATGAACAATGTCCTGCAAAACCCGTCGGGAACGCATTATGATATGTTGACGATGGGCATTAATGCTAAAAAATATTTCGAACGTTTCGGATTTTTTGGTTCGGCTTATTATCAGACCGGGAAAAATACGCTTGCACAGCGTAAATCGGCGTATCAGTTTTCCATTAATTCGGATTTTCTTATTCATCCGAAATTTAATGTAATCGCCGGTACAGAATGGCTTTCCGGAAATAGTTTTGACACCGGTTCAGGAAGAAACAACGCTTTCAGTCCGCTATATGGGACCAATCATGTATTCAATGGGTTTATGGATTATTTTTATTCCGGAACCAGCTATTTCAACAGTTTCGGGCTGAATGATTATTATCTGAAATCAAACCTGAAAATCAATTCAGATTCTTCTCTGCAAACGAATATTCACGCGTTTACCTCCAACGGAAAATTGGGTTTCAATGCTTCAGGAAACTCATATTCTTCCTATCTCGGAAGTGAACTCGACCTGGTTTTCACCCAAAAATTAGGAAAACTGATTACGGCCAACCTCGGCCATTCATTAATGTTTGCCGGGGAAAGCATGAAATTCCTTAAAAATGTTCCGGATCCGAAAAAACTGCAGACCTGGACCTGGATTTCCCTTAAAATTGCCCCGAATTTCAGACTGAAATAATCCAGCCTTAAAGCAGGTAGTTCGCACAGGATTTGTATTTTTACATTCTCAATTGAAAAACTGATCCCAATATTTAGCAAAACCCTAGAAATCCATGCTGATATTTTCGAATACCTGTCAATATGCCATCAAAGCCTGCATTGTACTGGCCAATGAAAAAAGAAAAATAGGAATTATCGATATTTCCGAGCAGATCAGTACGCCCACTCATTTCACTTCGAAAATCCTTCAGCAGCTTACCAAAAAACAGCTTATTTCTTCCGGGAAAGGAAAAGGCGGGGGATTTTATCTCAACGATGAGCAATTTGAAAATTTAACGATCAAAGATATCTACGAAAATTTTGAAGGAAAAGAGGTTTTAACGTCCTGCCTTTTGGGTTTAAAACAATGCAACGGGGAAAATCCGTGTCCGATACATCATCTTGCTTTAGCGATCAAAGAAAAGGTGCTGATTATGTTTCAGTATAAAATTAAAGACTTAAAGGACCTTGGATCTGTGCTGAAAATGACGGAAATCTAATGATTACTGATACTTATCGATTTCAAGAAGACCAAAACCGACACCATAATCATCACCGAAGCGAAAAGCAAACCATACTTTAAGCTTAAAAAGGGAATAAATACTACCGAAAAAATTCCGGATGCGGCCAGTAATAATTCATTCAAAACAATTCCAGAAATCAATGTTATGACACTAATTTTCAGTATTTCCGTTTTTTGAATAATAGGCAACTGAACTATTTTCCAGACCAGGAAAAGACTGATTCCCATCAATAAAACCAGATGCAGGTAAGCAATCACAACGTTGATATTGCTGAAAGCCAATGTTCCCAATGCCGGAATTACCGACAAACCCTGCAGCATGAACTTTGCTAAAAAAGCAAATCCAAAAGCACCGGCAAGCCATCTTTCTATCGAATTTTTATGGGTGAATATTTTACTTCTTCTGATCCATACCAAAAGTTTAACGGCACCCAATAGCTGGATAACAGAAATCAGAAGCATGAAAATGTATAAAAAACGGTTCATGTCTATCCACAAAACTGACAGTCCGTACCCCAGAAAACATCCGGCAAATAGCAGGTAGAAAAGATTCCGGTTCAATTTTGCAGGGATTGTAATTCCCTGTGGTGGTAGTGAAATAAGAAACAAACCGATGCAGGAAAACAGGAAAAACCCGTTGTACTGGTAATGAAGATAAAAATAAGTCGATGCTCTGAAAAGCACCTCAAATTCATCTTTTTTAGAAGAGAAATAAGCCAGTCCGAAAATTCCGGCGGCTGATAATACGGCAAAAAAAGCGCCTGATTTCAGCCAGATGATCTCAGGATTTTTATTGCTCCTGGTATCAATCAGTAAAAAGATAAAGTAGGCAAATCCCGAAAATAAGGCTATGGATGAAAAGACAATCGACAGCCAGAAATACCCTTTGTAGAGAAATGACACCAGCATTCCATAAGAACCGATCTGGTTGAAAATCATTAAAAACTGGTATTTGGACAGTCTGACACCGTCCACATTTTCATTTAAATATTTTACCGCAAAAAGATAAATCGCCGCACTCACCCAACCGTAAAAAGCAAAATGAGAATGCGATTCCTGCATAAATTTATGGTTGATCCCGGGAATTGAAAACGCCATATTATAGCGCATTGCCACCCCCAAAACCGCCACTATAAAAAAGTTGAACAGGCACAGCTTCAGCCAGAATCCGAAATATTTCATGGGATATTTCATTTAAACAAAAGATTTACTCCATGCGGTCAATAGTCCCGCACTTGGTCTTGTCTCCCTATTTTAAAACAGAAATATCAATGTATTTTACGGTTCCTTTGGCGGCGGCTTCAAACTGTTTTGCTTTTTTATCTGCATATTCCGGGGTATATCCCACGCCAAGAATTACCTTATGCCCGTTGCAGTCGCCCATAGCCAGATAAAGATATTCTCCCAATTGTTTCTCTGTATTTTCCATTTCTTATTTTTTGATCGGTTTAAATTTTATTTGAATTAAATTTTTAAGGTTTAACTTTAAATATGCCTATTGAATCATCATTTCCAGAATTCATCGGGATAGTCATCGATCCCTTTATGATCGGAATCTGACAGCAGTTTGCCTATTTCCTTCATTTGCTCATCGGAAAGGTTGTCTTCATACTCCGGGAAAACCACGCGTTCCTCAAAACGTATATGATCCTGAAGCGCATTGGCAAAATCAAGCAGCAGTTGTTTTTCTTCCGATGAATTGATATGACTGATCAGCTTTCTGATTTCACTGTGCTCCTTCTCCATCTGATTCTGAAGTATGCTGTTTTTTATTTCGGGAAGCACATGATCTTCCGTTTCAAAATGATGACTGAGACTTTCTTTCCAGAAATAATTGATGTAGTTCAGGATTCTCCTGTAGGAAATTCCTTTAGTAACGCCCTGCCTGATCTTCCACACACTAAGCAATCCGAAATGATGCTCTCTGGAAAGCGGGACTAAATTTTCATTTCTTTTCATAGTATTTCTTTATTAAAATTAGAAAAAAGAACTGCCATTACCTCACAAAAACGAATGACAGTTCTCATAGTTAATCAATGGTTATCTTTCTTCTTTTAACGACCATCCGGTTTTTAATCCGATAATGAAAATCACCAGCAGCAGTTCTCCCAACGCCAATAAAATATCACCCGGAACCCGCAGCCATCTTAAGGTGTGCATCATATCCGTCTGCATAAACTCCGCAGAACGGGCGTACCAGTACCCTTCTTTAATGGAAGCTACCGACTGCATGATTCCGATCGGCAGCAGACTGATGGTTACCATCACCAGAAGCCCGATATTGGTAAGCCAGAAGGCCCAACCGATCAGTTTGTCATTCCATTGCCGGTCGGGATATAAACCTCTCAGGACAAACATCATCAAACCGATTCCGAGAATTCCGTACACCCCGAATAATGCGGCATGGCCGTGAACGGCAGTCGTATTCAGTCCCTGGATATAATACAAAGCGATCGGAGGATTAATGGCAAAACCAAAGATCCCGGCTCCGAGGAAATTCCAGAAGCACATGGCGATAAAACAGTAGATCGGCCATTTATACGCTTTGATCCATTTGGTAGATTTGCTGATCTGGTAATTCTGCCAGGCTTCAAAACCAATCAGTACCAGCGGAACAATTTCCAACGCACTGAAGGTCGCTCCCAATGCCAGAACCGCCGTCGGCGTCGCACTGAAATACAGGTGGTGAAAAGTTCCCAGGATGCCTCCCGCCAGGAAGATGATGGTGGAAAACAATACCGCATGCGTGGCCGATTTAAGCCTTAACAATCCTAATCTGGTAAACAGGAACGCGGCGACTACCGTTGCAAAAACCTCGAAGAATCCTTCTACCCAAAGGTGAACGACCCACCATCTCCAGTATTCTGCGATGGCCATGTGTGTCTGTCTGCCATACATCAGTCCGGCCCCATAAAATAAGGCAATAGCCACCGCTGAAAGCGTGAACAGCAATAATAAATGCCTGTCGCCGCCTTTTTTCTTCAACGCAGGAAGCAGTGCTCTTACCATTAATACCAGCCAGAGAATCAACCCTACCAGCAGCAGGATCTGCCAGATTCTTCCCAGTTCTACATATTCATACCCTGAATGGCCCCAAAGGAAATTATCTACATAGCCCAGCTTCTGCATCACGCCCAGCCACTGTCCTGCCAATGATCCGAAAACGACGATCAGTAAAGCACCGAACAATATATTGACTCCCAAAACCTGATATTTCGGTTCATATCCTGAAACGGCAGGAGCAATGTACAATCCTGTCGCCAGCCACGACGTTGCAATCCAGAAAATGGCCAGCTGAACGTGCCAGCTTCGGGAAATCGATTGTGGCAGAACCTCATCCAGAGGAATTCCGTAAAAGGCACTACCTTCTACCCCATAGTGTGCGGTAATCACACCGGCGAGCATCTGAACGAGAATCAGCAGAGCCACGACCCAAATATATTTTAAAGTCGCTTTCATCGAAGGCGTCGGCTTCATATTTCTCAGCGGATCTTCCAGCGGAAGCATTTCACTGATCTCTTCTTCTTTGTTTCGGGCGTGATAAAATACCAGCAGCCCAACACAGCCCAGAAGCATTAAAACACTGAACCCTGACCATAAATGCAGCGAAGGCGGAGGAATATTACCGATCATCTCATCATGAGGCCAGTTGTTGGTATACGTTACTTTGTCTCCCGGCCTTTCCGTAATGCAAACCCAGGCTGCCCATGAGAAGAAGGCATTCATCTTGGCCATTCTTTCCGTAGTTTTCACCGTATTTTTCGGAATGGCATACTGATCCCTCAGCTTGTTCATCTCCGGCGCATTCATGAAAATTTTAGCATAATATTCCGCCAGCTCGGCCTGCACTTTGGCTCTTTCCGGGGAAATCACGATGGTATTGGTGGTTTCGTCCAGGGTATTTTTACGGAGTTCTTTTTTGAGAAGCACTTTGTATCGGGCCTGCTCGTCATCCGGCAGATCCTTATATATTTTCCCGTCTTTTCTGGCAAGCTCATCCAGCAGGAGCAGCGATTCGCGGTGAAGATAATCGGCACTCCAGTCCGGGGCGATGTAGGCTCCGTGTCCCCAGATACTTCCTACGGTCTGTCCGCCGATCGACTGCCAGACATTCTGCCCGTCTTTGATGTCCTGTCCGGTAGCGACAGTAATCCCGGCGGTGGTCACGACTTTATCGGGCACCGGCGGAATTTTCCGGTAGATCTCAACGCCGTAGAAAATGAGGACTGCGAAAGACCCGATGATTACTGCTGTAAGCCAGATCCATAATTTTTTAGGTGTCATATTTTTTTAATTTAATTAATAGCTTCTGAAAATTCTTTTTCCAGTCGGATGGCTTTTGGGAAAATGATATTGTTTTCCAGATGGATGTGTTTATGAAGATCGTTTTCAAAATCCTGAAGCATGGAGAAAGTTACCCTGTAGGTGTTGCAGGCATCTGCCGGCGGATTGTACTCATCGGTAAGCTCTGCAATCTTTCTCAGGCGTTCCCCTTCTACGGTATGTTCGTGCTTCATCATATTCACCGGGTTTTCTACGGTTCCGAAAGGAGGCTGCTGGATCACATTCCCGGAAATCTGTGCCTGTACCATATTTTTAATAAAAGGAAACAGAATCAGCTCTTCTTTTTTCAGGTGCGCGCCAAGATCCCGGGCAGAAGCTTCAAACAAATCCCGGATCTCAAAAAGCTCCGGATGTCTTCCCCCGTGTACTTTGCAAAGCTTATCGAGAAATGCCTGAAGCACCGGTGTTTTTTCTTCCACATAGCGATGATGGGTCTTTTCTACATAATCTGCGAGTAAATCCAGGGGCCAGCTGTTGAAATCGATGGTTCCCCCGTCATTTTTCGGAAGATTTCCGATTTCCTCATAGATCTTATCGGCATCCAGCTTTTTGCTTTCGCAGGCCCCTTCAATGGTTCTTCCGCCCTTGCAGCAGAAGTCGATGCCGTAATTTTTAAAAATAGCCGCTGTCCTGAAATCCTGAGCGACAATGTCTCCTATAAAGTCTGTCTGTACATTCATAATTAAATACTTTTTTATCTTTTATTGTTTTAAAATTTTTTATTGAATCATTCCTTTGGCTTTCCTGAATTGTTTTTTGATAGAAAGCCCCCTATATTTTTTGTTTAAACTGAAAGTATGCTGTTTTAAGTCCACCTGCGGCTGCATTTTGATATAAATCATATTGTTTTAATCTTTCTTCAATTGCATTTGATTACAAACAACCCTGTTTTACCTTAATGTAAATTGTATTTGATTACAAACAACTCTGTTTTAAATAAAATACAGTTGTATTTGATTACAAACAACCCTGTTTTACCTTAATGTAAATTGCATTTGATTACAAACAACTCTGTTTTAAATAAAATGCAATTGCATTTGGTTACAAACAACCCTGTTTTAAATAAAATGCAATTGTATTTGATTACAAACAACATTGTTTTAAATAAAATGCAGTTGTATTTAATTCCAAACAATGTTGTTCCGGGTGTCTGCAGTTCCGATAATGCCAGCAGCCTTTTATAAACTGCCGGTCATCACACGGGGTTTTACTTTTTGAGGGAAAGAATATATTTTACCATTTTCTGTGCATTTTCTTTGCTGAGTCCGGCATGCGGTGTCATCGGGATTTCTCCCCAAACGCCTTTGCCACCGTCAATAATCTTTTGGGCAAGATGGTCGACGTCCGCATCGGTGTATTTGGCAGCCACATCCTGATAGGCCGGACCTACCAGTTTAGCATCTATTTTATGGCAAGATAAACAGTCGGTACCTTCTACCAGGGATTTTCCTTCTGCTACCTCAGCTTCCGGTCCGGTAGCGGCGGCTGTGGAAGCTACCGCGGAAGTATCTTTGGGCTTTGGTTCTTCCATCATGATATTCGATTCGGTGGCAGGAACGGATTCGTCAGCAACGGATTCTTTTTTTTCTGAACAGGAAGTGATGGCGAGTGACAACAGCAATGCTGTTACAAATAACTTTTTCATTGTTTTAATTCTTTAGGGATTATAATTCTAATTGTTTTTTAATTTCATTGACCACAGCAACATCGTCTGTATCGAGGCCTTCTTTCTGAAAAGCCAGGGTTCCTTTTTTCGAGTACACACTGATGATGTTGGAATGGGAAAACTGGATCGGCGATATTTCTTTATATTTTACCGCCATGATATTGGCAAGCTCTCGGGTATCGGCTTCGTCGCTGCGGATGAAGGTCCATTTTCCGTCATCGAATCTGTGGGATTTGAGGTAAGCTTTCATCACTTCAGGCGTATCGGTTTTCGGATCAATGGAAATCAGCACGTACTGAATGTTTTCCGGATCCGTGTCTCCTACCTGTTTTGAAATTTTAGCCATCTCGGCACTCAGCCTTGGGCAGGCCGTTTTGCAGGAGGTAAAGATCATCGAGGTGACCAAAACCTTATCTTTAAGGTCGGAAAAGGTCATCTTCTTCCCATCCTGATTTTCCCATTCCGATTGTACATGATAAATAGAATCCGGACTGATGTCTTCGTTTTTTTTGCTGCATGATAAAGTGATCATGGTCAGCAAAACATATAGTATGGTTTTCATAAAGTTTAATTTTCTGTATTTTTAGCACATCTGAAACCCAGGTTATTCAGGCAGTAATCTGCTTTTAAGCTTCCTCTGAGGGCATATCTTACAAATGCTGCATAGTTTCTGAGATCGGATGAAGTGACTGCCGCACCGGCACAGAACAGCGATTCGTTGGTGGTCTTGTCTTTCCGGGATTCACCGCTCATCATCACCGAATTGAAGTCGTACGTCCATTCCCAAACCATTCCGTACATATCGTAAAGGCCGTAATAATTGGGCTGCGACTGCTTGATCAACTGTTTGTTTTTATCTGTTTTCTGATATGATTTTAAAATGAAACCGGTAAATGCCGGGTTTCGGGATGCATTTTTTGAAACGCGGTCTGCCAGCGCTGCATATTCCCATTCATCAATGGTCGGCAGTCTTTTTCCCACGCTTTTGGCATAAGCTTCAGCAGCGTACCAGGAAATATTGGTAACAGGAGCCTCAGGGCTAATATGCGGCGGGATTTCATAATCATTCTTCCAGTACTTAAGGTAAGTGCTGTCTGCATACAGCTTCAGTACTTTACTTCTGGTCCATTGGGGATTTTTTTTAAGAAACTGCAGATATTCTCCGTTGGTAACGGGAGCTTCATCCATATAAAAGGATTCCACCTTTACCACCCTCCCGGAATCTTTTCCGATAAAAGCCTCATAGCTTCCCGCCTCGATTTTTACCATTTTCTTTGTGCTGGAAATGCTTGTCAATTGATGGTCCGTCTTTTTCTGATGACCGGGCAGATCACGGTTCCCGGAACAGGAAACCAGGCTGATAACAATTATAAAACACATTACGAATACACTTCTCATGATTTCCTGTTTAATCCTAATGGAACCTTTTCTAACTCCTTTTCAATTGATGTTTTGTTTTCCCTTGTTTAGTTTTTCTTATAAACTGCCGGATTTTCGGGCCCGGTTACTTTTAATTTTCCTAAAGCTCCCTTATTGAAAGCTCTGAAAATAGCATGATCCACGATCACATATTCCCCGGGAACCGTCGCTTTAAATTCAACGATGGAAGCCCCGCCCGGCGGAATTACAGTGGTCTGCACATTATCATTGATCTTACTTCCGCCTTCGATATAGACTTTATCAAATATTTCCCCGATCACGTGGAAGGAAGAAGTGAGGTTCGGACCTCCGTTTCCTACGAAGAAGCGCACGGTTTCCCCGACTTTGGCCTGAAGTTCGCCGTCACCGAGCAAAGCACCCGTATTTCCGTTGAACACGACATATTCCGGATGTTCTGCGATGGCTTTATCCATATCAAACTCCTGCAATCCTTTGTCCCCGAATTTTCCTTTGGTGTAGAAATCGCCCTGCATGATGTAGTATTCACGGTCAACTTTCGGAAGGCCGCCTTCGGGTTCGATAAGAATAAGACCGTACATTCCGTTGGCAATGTGCATTCCTACGGGAGCCGTGGCGCAGTGATAGACATAAAGTCCTGGATTTAATGCTTTAAAATTGAATACTTTTTCGGTTCCCGGGGCAACAAAAGTGGCTTCTGCACCACCTCCGGGGCCATTTACCGCATGAAGGTCGATGTTATGGGGAAAGGTATTGTTTTCGTTGTTTTTAAGGTGAAGCTCAATGTCATCTCCTACTCTCGCCCGGATAAAACTTCCGGGAACCGTTCCGTTGAAGGTCCAGAAATGGTATTGGGTACCGTCTGCCAGCTCACCGGTTTTCTCTATCGTTTCCAGTTTTACGATCACTTTTCTGGCAGCCCTGTCCCCGATCGGATTCGGAACATTCGGCGGTGCTACCAGCTTCTGTGTTTCTGATGATCCGTCTGTTGCTATTTTTTCGGTATCCGTCTGCCCTTCTGCAATTTTAGAATCATTTTGCTTACAGGAATTTGTCTGGATCAGGGCTGCTAAGACGGCGGTGATGAATAATGACTTTCTCATGTTGAATGGTTTTTTAAGGTTGTTGATTTAATGCTACCAATAAGATATAAATACCTTTTAGTATTTTATTAAACCGTATTTTTTACATTTATCTTAATTAAATTTTATTTTTAAAAGGCTATTGTTTCAGAAAGGTTAATTTCAGATCTAAATTCTTGACAAACATCCTGATCTTCGAATTCTCAAGCATATCTTTAATTTCCTGCCTGATGTGTTTGAAATCATTATGAATGGGACAGGGATGTGCTTCCGAGCATTCTTTTAACCCGAGTCCGCAACCGGAAAAGAGTTTGTCGCCATCTATTTCCCTTACAATGTCTGCGACCGACTGGTTCAGATTGGCATCATCCATATAAAAGCCGCCGTTTGGTCCTTTCACAGATTGCACGAAACCTTTTCTGCTAAGATCCTGCAATATTTTCGCAATGAAATATTCCGGAGAACTGATTCCCGCCGCAATATCTTTGATCCCTATCCGCTTTTCGTCTTTAGACTGCTGTGCGATGAAGATCAAAGCCCGGATGGCATATTCACAAGTCTTGGAAAACATGGGCAACTTTTATAGGACAAAGATAGAGATCGAAAATTAAATAAAAGATATTTTAGTATTTTATTTTAATGATTAATATCATTCGTTGATGGGAGAGCATTTTTAGTTCGAAGTTTTAAAAGCCTGTTTAAATTCGGGGTTTATTTTTTCCATTAAGCTATTAAGATAGCGGATAATTTCCTGCATTAAAATTTAAACAGGCGCTAAGTTTTAGATCTTAATCTCAAAATCAGCCGACGAACGGACAGGTTTTATTCTGAAAATACAAATACCGGCCACCACAAATAGAATTCCCGACAGAATAATTGCCGAAGAAGGATTGCTGCCTAAAAAATTATTAAAGATAAATCCGAAAGACAAAGTCTGGATCAGCATCGGGATCACAATCATCATGTTGATCACCCCCATATAAACTCCTCTTTTGCTGTGTGGGATCGAAGCCGAAACCATGGAGTACGGCAGTCCCATCATCGAAGCCCAGCCGATTCCCAACGCGATCATCGGAAGTAAAATAAGATATTCGTCTTTAATGAACGGTAAAGTCATCAGTCCGAAACCGGTAAGGAAAAGGCAGCAGATATAGGTATTTTTGGAAGTGAATTTATTGGCGAATGGAACCAACAGCAACGCAGAAACCATGGTCACAATGTTGTAGGAACCGTTCATCAGTCCGGTCTGCCCTACAGCTACTTCCACCTGGTGAAGCACACCTTTCGCCCATGTCATATCGGAAGTGGCCACGGAGATTCCCTTTTTGGCACTTTCCAGGAAACCGTTTGCTTTTATTTCATCGGCTTCTGAAATTCCGTACAAAGACCATTTCAGCATCGGCGTGATAAACTGCCAGTAGACAAAAAGCGCATACCATTGGAAAAGGTATACCAATGACAGCTGCCACAGGATTTTAGGCATTTCCCTGATGGCGGTTATAATTTCTATAAAAGGCGTAAAAAACGTACTTTCCGCTTTTGCCTTTGTTAATTCTGCCAATTCTTCTTCCGTCGGCGGAATCTCAGGCGTTTTGTAGACCGACCAGGCAACGGATGCAATGGAGCAGAAAGATCCCAGGAAAAATGAATAGTATACCCAAACCGGAATACCGCCGTTTGCCGCGTTCCCTCCCAGGTACTTCTGGAAAACAAACAGCGAAAGATTGGCTAAGGTAATTCCCGCCCCTACGAATAAACTCTGCATCTGAAATCCAAAGGTCTGCTGATCTTCCGGCAGCTTGTCACCGATAAACGCCCGGTAAGGCTCCATGGCGGTATTGTTAGCGGCGTCCAAGATCCACAATAATCCGGCGGCCATCCAAATCGTAGAACTGAACGGGAACAGGAACAGGGCAATGCTGCAGAATACGGCCCCCAATAAAAAGAACGGTTTCCGGCGGCCCCACTTCGGGCTCCAGGTTTTATCGCTGATGGCTCCGATGAGAGGCTGGATCAGCAATCCGGTGATCGGGCCGGCCAGGTTCAGGATCGGCAGCTGTTCCGCATGGGCTCCCAAAAAGGAATAAATGGGATTCACCGCGGTCTGCTGCAATCCGAAGCTGTACTGAATACCGAAAAATCCGACATTCATGTTCCAGATCTGCCAGAAACTCAGGCGCGGAATGATTCTATTGACGTTCATACATTCGGGTTTATGGGTTCATAGTTTTTTCCGAGGATAAGATCCGCATTATTTTTGAAATTCCGGATGATCTGGTGTTCGATTTCCAGAACTTCTTCCACGAAATCGCTTTTTTCATCACGGTTCCGTTTCATCCGGTTTTCGTAAGTGTCCCGGTAATTGCGGTCTATGAAGATTTTATAATCAAATCCTTCCGCTTCAAAAATATAGGTTCCTTCCACAATCACAACGTCATATTCCGAAGCATTGATTTTTTCCGTCCCGATGGAATTTTCGTTATAATTGACCAACGGTTTTTCGATTTCGGAAACTCCGTTCTTAAAGGCAGTGATGTTTTGGGCCAGTTTTTCGAGATCCACTTCATGGATTCCGACATTATCCAGGGATTTCAGCCTGTTTTCATGGTTGGTTCTCGGAGGAAGCTTAAAATAATCGTCCATTTGCAGCACGATACTTTTTACCTGTTCCTGTTCCAGCACCTTCTGCAGGGAAAATGCCGTTACCGATTTTCCGCTCCCGCTTTCTCCTGCAACGCCAATGGCAATTTTAGAAGGCGTTTGTAAGGAAAGCCGTTGTTTCAGGATGGCTATGATTTCTTTGGCGATGGCCAGATGTTTTTCTTTCAGTTCTATAATATCACCTATCATTTCGTCATTTTTTTGTTATTGGTTGGTTTTTCTACCACAAATTTTCACGGATTTTCACAGATGATGACGCTCTATTTAATACATTAATCATTTCGTTATTTTTGTTGTTTGGTTTGAACGCAAAGTCCGCGAAGTTTTTTTTACTACTAACTGTTTTTAAGTTCGCAAAGGTACTTCGACAGACTCAGCATAAACTTTTTACTTAGCAAAGACCACGAAGAGTTTGTTTCACACAGATCTCACGGATTTTCACAGATGATGACACCTGATTTAATATATCAATCATTTAGTCATTCTTTTATTATTGGTTGTTGTGAACGCAAAGCCCACGAAGTTTTTTTACTACTAACTTTTTTAAGTTCGCAAAGACGTTCTACTTAAAGAAGATCGCAAAGAGTTTGTTTCCCACAGATTTTACGGATTTTAACAGATGGTAATTCTTTATTTAATACATCAATCATTTCGTCATTCTTTTGTTATTGGTTGTTGTAAACGCAAAGCCCACGAAGTTTTTTACTAGTAACTGTTTTTAAGTTCGCAAAGGTACTTCGACAGGTTTAGCATAAACTTTACTTAACTAAGACCGCAAAGAATAAAACCATTCTAAGAGCTTTGAAGGTCTTTTTTGATGTTTCACCACAAACTTTTATGGTAAATCATCAATGAAAATCTTTTATGATCTTACATATGCGGGCTTCAACCAGGCTCAGCTACCAGAAATCTACCATTCTATGGGTGACCCATGTGTCAAAACAGCTTTTGTAACTTTTGCGGTTTAATTTTAATTCGTCATCAGAAGATATCCCGACGCGGAAAAGCAAAGCTGTTCCGTTCCCAGCGGCAGAAGTTCATCCGTGGAATAGTATTCCCTGAAATGCTCCCCCTTTTCTTTCATCAGCGATTCGTATTGGGCAATAATTTTCTCGGGAATTTCCGGGAAGCCTTTTCTTTTGAGCCCGAGGCAGAGCCAGCCTAAAAATATTGGCCACGATCCGCCGTTGTGAAAATGATGCGGCTCATTTTTAAAGCTATAGCTGTAGTTGTTTTCCAGCAGCCTCCAGTCGTCATCGCCCGGGAAAATCACCGGATAAAAAACGGGAAGCATCCAGTGTCCGAATTCTTCATGAACGGTTTCCAGGAATGCTGAAAAAACTTTATAGTCCAATTCAAAATCTAAGAGAATAGCCAGTGCGTTTCCGGCAAGATCAAACCTTACGTCATAACCATTGGCATTCAGCGAGGCCCAGAAATAGGGTTTTGCCGGAGTTTTGGCATAAGCTGTTTCGTGATATTTTATCATATCCGAATCGTTTTTGTAAAAATTCTCCTGGATGAGTTGTTTTGTGTTTACGGCCTTCGTTTTCTGGTCTTCATCATGGTAAATTTCAGCAACATTCTTTAAAGCCCAGTACCGTAAGATGTTATCGTATAATGTATATCCGGAAGTGACATATTCATCTGCCCAGTTTCCGCCGAGTGGGCTGTAGACCAATCCTCTCTGATTATATTCCCAGGTTTTAAGACAGGAAAGTGCCTGGTAGATCTGTGGCTGAAGCTTATTTTTAAGAGCTTCATTTTTCTGTTTTTTAAGATATTCACAGGCAACAACCACCCACCATGTTGTGGCATCGGTTCTTCCGACGTGGGTTCCGTAGCTTGCTTTGTCATTCACCACATTGGATGGGATCTGCCCGTTTTCCGCCTGGTGTTTGGCGAGCGTCAGGATCGATTGTTCAAGCCCGGCTAGTATTTCTTCGTCATCCGTTAAAATCCCTGCGTAGCCTGTCATCATGGAATCCCTGGCCCATACTCTTGCATAATTGTCCCGTTGCTGTGCCGATGCCAGGATTCCTTCTTCGGTAATCGCTTTCCGGATGACTTCAATGGCTTCTTGTTTAAACATATTATTGTTGTTAAAAAATGCAGAATGAACCGTAAGGTTCATTCCACATGGTGTATACTATTAAAAATCAAATTTTACGCTGGCACTGTACGAGCTTCCCGGAAGGGTTCTTGCTCTTATGATGCCGTTTCCGCCGGTGATCGATCCTTCTTCAGCTTCCGTCACCGCGATGGTATTGAAAATATTGTTCGCATTCACACTTACGGTAAGATTTTTCATCACTTGATAGGAAACATACGGATTCACCAGTGCATAGCCCGGCATGATCAGCTTATTGTTGTCCTGTGTAAAGGCTTTCGTAGCCCCGATCAGGTAGAAACCTACATTCAGCTTATCCATATTGAAATTAGGATTTACGGAATACATGAACTTCGGTGTTCTTCTCGGCATATTCCCGATAATGGTAGGATCAAGCGCGTTTTTGATTTCGGCGTGGGTGTAAGTAAGCCCGGCTTTCACATCAAAGCTTTTGCTGATTCTGTAATATCCGTCAAGCTCCACACCCACCGATTGGTATTTGTTTTCGGTTTTTCTCTGGGTAGTCGCTTCATAGTTGGCTTCTTTGGTTCCGGCATAGAATAAAGTCGTGTTCAGGAAGTAACCGGCTCCTCTCAGCTTGTAACCGGCTTCCAACTGATTTACTTTGTTTACCTTTACTGCATCCAGTGCCGGATCATCGTTATTGGTATAGTTGTATCCGGAAAATAAGATTCTGTCTGCCGAAGCGCTTCCACCCTGGCTTACCCTAGCAAAAACCGCATTCTTACTGTTCAGCGCGTAATTAGCTCCTACTGAATATCCGAAGATTCCGTAACGGTAGTTTACAGGAACGTTGATGTTGTCGTTTGAACCTACCATCTGCTCCGGAATGTCGATCACACCGTTTCCGTTCATATCGCGGCTGGTGTAGGTTACCGTAGCTCCGGAGAAATAGCCGGTTACTTTTCCGATGTCATATCTTGCACCGGCATCGATGGTCAGCTTGTCGGTAGCGTTGATTTCGATCTGTGCATGCGGAGCGGTAATATCATATTTTGTATTGTAATCTCTTTTCAGGTTGCCCCAGTCTTTCATCCCATAGTTCAGCAGACCGTGATCGGTGATTAATGCGCCTGATGTATTCTTAACATCTATCAGCCTTGCATTATTATCGCTCACTTCCTGGATGTAATTGTTCCACATCCATGACATATTGATGTTCTGGGTAGACTTGTATAATCCGGCGTTCATCTTTACATGGCTCCATTTTTTGCTGATGTTGAAATCGTTTACAAAATTATTGAAGTTGTTAAGCTTTACATTGAAGAGCGCCAGTTTCATATAATAAGCGTTCATGTCTACCGGCGTATTGGTTCCTGCATACACGGCACTTCCGAAGTTGGTAAAATTAGCTGCGGTAAAGAAATCGCTTCCTTTGCTTACGCTGGCCGGGAAAGGAGCAATAAACTGTCCATCATTGGCTGCATACCGGATTTTCTCTTCAAATTTCCATCCTTCTCCAAGGTCATAATTGAATTCGGCACCGATGGTCTTAGAGATCGAGTGCATTCCGTCTGAAACATCGCTGTTGAAGATATTTCCGTCATTCCCCAGGGTTCTGTCGTGCTGTAAGTTAATGGTCTGCAAAGCTCCGGTAAGGATGTTATAGCTTGGTAAAGAAGACCATTTGGGATCGGAATCCGTTCCGGTAACGCTTACCGGCATCGGCATATAAGCCGCGGTTCTGTCATCCAGGAATTTAGCATAGACTCTGAAGCTTCCGCGATCGAACTTTTTAAGCAGGGAAATCCTGAATTGTCCGCCGTTGTTGGAATTAAATCCTGTTTTTCTTGGTCCGTCACCGATGCGGTAAAATCCGCCTACTGAAGCGTATGTCCCTTCTGCGATTCTGGTTCCGTAATCGAAATCCGTTCTGTAGTTTTTATAGTTAAGGCCCATCTGCTGGGTGATGCTTCCGCCTTCCTTCTCTCCTGTTTTGGTGATGAAGTTGATGATCCCCGCCGGAGAATTGCTCGCAAAAACGGATGCAGAACCTCCTCTAAGCGCTTCGACCCTGGAAACAAAAGAATCGAATCTGGTAAACTGGTCCTGTGTCCCGAAGGCGATATCCCCGAACTGCATCACCGGTAGCCCGTCTTCCTGGATCAGCAGGTATCTGGAACCTCCCGCCGAAACAGGAACTCCTCTTACTGTAATATTTGAGTTCCCTTCCCCTCCGGAAGATTCCGAACGGATTCCCGGGATGGTACGAAAGATTTCAGCTGTCGTCCTTGGCGCGGCATTTTCTATATCTTTCATCTTTAAGGTAGAAATAGAAGTACTGGTTTTGATGGAGGCTTTCGGATTCGCATTTCCGGTTACCACTACCTCGTCGATGGCTTTGCCTCTGGTAATGGTATCATTTTCCGTGTTCTGAGAGAACATAAATGCGGCGGTATTCATAGCACCGAAAATGAGAAGTCTGGTAAAAATTTTTGATTCCATATGTTTTGGGAGTTTTTAATTATGGTCTAAAAGTATTTTTTTTACCATATCCAAAATGCAGTTTACAGGCTATGTTAAATTAGTATTAATTTCAACCGTTTGCGCAAACGTTTGCAGTGGATAACTAATTTTTATTTTAACTTTTTATTAACTTTTATTTTAAAAATATTAACATTTTTTAACTTAAATTTCGCCTCATAATATCACTAAATTAACCCAAAAATTGCCTCCATTAACTTAAAAATGAAAAGAGTCACTATAAAAGACCTTGCAGAAATGCTTAATATCAGCGTCTCCACTGTATCCCGGGCACTGAAAGATCACCCCGACATCAGCCATGCAGTAAAGGTCCGTGTAAAGGAGGCAGCGGCAACTTTTAATTATATTCCCAACGATTTTGCCATTAATTTCCGGAAAAAGTCTTCCAAAATGATCGGGCTGATCATTCCCGAAATGTCGATGTTTTTTATTCCGTCCATTATTAAAGGAATATCTTCGGTTCTTCACCGGGAAGGCTATCATTTTTTCGTGCTTTCTTCCGAAGAGTCGCTCAGTATGGAGGAAGAGAATATTGTAACCTGCATCAACTCCAGGGTAGACGGAATCCTTATTTCGCTTACCAGGCATACGAAAGACCTTTCGCATCTGCAGAGAATCCGGGAGATCGAAGTTCCGGCGGTTATTTTCGATAAGACCATTCCGCAGAACTTCTTCGAAGAGATCATTTTTGATAACAAACTGTATGCAGAAGCGGCGGCTGACAAATTCATCGAAAAAGGCTGCAAAAAGATCCTGGCTATCTTCGGGGACGAAAACCTTGAAATTACCCAGGCAAGAAAGGATTTCTTCCTGCAAAAAATAAACGCACATCCCGATGTCGAATGCAAGGTTATTTATTGCGAATCGGCCGACAATGTAAAGGAAAAACTGAACATCATCCTGGATTATGAAAGTTTCGACGGGTATTTTGCCATGAGCGACGAAACGCTTGCCGGGCTGCACAGCTCATTAATTAAAAAGAAAGTCCAGACTTCCGTGATAAAGGTCGTGGCGATCACCGAAGGGATTTTGCCTAAATATCTCGACGAATCTTACGAATGCATCATCAATGACGGGTTCAGTATGGGAACGATGGCGGCCACTACCCTTCTGAATATTTTAAAAAAGAGATCGCATCACGCATAAATTTAACCTAAAAAAAGAGGAGTTGTTCAAAGTACAATATTGAAATACAATCCATCACCGATAAAAAAAATACGCCGAATGAAGAAAACATTCAACGTATAGATGTAAGTGAAGAAAGTATTATTAAAAGGTTATTTTCTAATATCGGGTGATTTATGTATATTTTTCATCAATAATCTGGCTGATCTCTTTTATAAAATCGTCGTAACTGGATTTTTTATTTAAAAAACCAAAATAGGAAAACCCATTTCCCATGATCTGTGCAACGATATCCCGGGAATAGACGGATGAAATAAAAACAGGCAGAAAAGGCATGGTAAGGATTTTTTTTATGTTCTGTACACCAATCTTCAGGGAATCCATATCGAAAAACATAAACATCGGATAGCCGTCTTCAAAGAATAGCTCCTCTTCATCAAAAATTTCTAAAAAATAAGTTTTTTCAACAAACGTCACCAGTTTGCTAATCAATAAATCATTCCTGCTTACCATGAAGCATTTAATCGTATTACTCAAAAAATTGTCCAGGTTATGGTTGGTGTTGTATATTCCATTGTGGTTGAATCTTTAGAACTCTCAGATTTTTTCACAACTTTTTTTTTCACTTTCAGCTTATGCTGCTCTTGTTTTTTAATTTCAGTTTTCATGGCTATTAATTTTGATACAAAAAAATAACAGATTGAAAACGAAAGCAAAATCATTCGCCGGAAAGCCGGATAATACCGACAGAAGAGTAAAAAATAAGGTTTAAAGAAAAAAGAAAATCAACGGGAATTTCAATTACATATGCAGAATCTGCAATGTAATTAGATTATTTTTATATTCTATTTAAAAAAAATACGAAAACATACAGATCTGTAATAAAAGACCGATATCACAAATTTCTGTCAATGACGTGAAAAGGAATTAAAAGCTGATCCGCTATAAACCAAGTAAGGAAAATAATTCTTCTTTTTTGCTGATGGCCAGGGAGATCACTTTACCATTGTTCAGTTCTACCATATTGCCGTTTACGGCCTGGACCGCAGATACATTGATAATAAAAGAACGCTGTACTCTGAAAAAATCCGGGAGCCTGAGGGCTTCGTCCATAGATTTCATGGTAGAAAGCGTAGTGTAGGAATTTTTTTCGGTGGCAATTTTTAAATAGTCGCCCTGAGCTTCAACATATAAAATATCTTTAAGCAGGATTTTGACCAATTTGCCTTCCGTTTTAATAAAGATACGGTCTGTCAGTACCTTTTTCTCAACTTTTTTTGTGTTTTCAATATAATCTTTCGCACGGTTCACCGCTTTTAAAAACCGGTCAAAACGAACGGGTTTTACGAGGTAGTCTTTGGCTCCCGTATCGAAGCCGTCGAGGGCAAAGTCGCGGTGTGCAGTGATGAAAATTACGGCGGGAGGGTTCTGCAGAGATTGTATAAGCTCGAGACCGTTTATTTTGGGCATCTGAATATCAGTCAACACGATATCAACCTCAAAATTCTGCAGATTATCCAAGGCCTCAAGCGGATCTCCAAATGAAGCCGCCAGCGTAAGAAACGGTATTTTTTCAATAAAACTTTCAATGACTTCCCTTCCCAAAGGTTCGTCATCGATCACTATACAACGTAATTTTTTGCTCATTCAAACTAATTTTTAAAGAAACCCTGTAAACTCCGTTTTTATCTTCAACAGACAGTTCGTGCCTGTCCGGGTATAATAATGCCAGCCTTTTTTTTGCGTTGGAAATGCCGATGCCTCCAAAATAATTTTTGCTCCCGTCCGGTCTGTTGACGTTTTCGCTATCATTTTCGATAACAAATAAAAACGAATCGTCCCGAATATCAATAAAAACGTTTACAAATTGTTCCTGAGTGCTTTTCAAACCATATTTAAAGGCATTTTCTATGAACACAAATGTGAGCAGCGGCGCTACCTGATAGTCTTTTCCCGGATGTTCTTCCTTTACGGTGAGGGTGATTTTTTTATCTTCAGGATAACGCATCTTTTCTAATGCGAAATAATTTGAAATAAACTCCAGTTCTTTCTGCACAGAAACCTTCTCTGTATTTGATTCATATAAGGTGTATGCCATTATATCCGACAAATTTAAGACAATTTCCGGAGCTTTATCGTCTTTTTTCACCGTTAATGCATACAGATTGTTCAGGGTATTGAATAAAAAGTGAGGATTCAGCTGGGCTTTTAAGAACTCTTTTTCGATATTGATATTATTTATTTCAAGATCAGATTTTTGCTTCTGAATACGCAGTTTGGCTTCATTAAGCCTTGTGACATCAACAATAATCTTGGTAAAAAAGAACGGGGAAAGCGAGTAAATAACCGACAGTGTATTGAGAATAATAAATTTAAATTTAAATACTTCCATCAGATCCGGATGATAGTCTTTCTCTTTGCCCATGATCGGGTACAGATTGGTCAGGTCATATTCCAGGTAAGCGGCCGCGACGTAGAAAAAGTTGTTGATAAACAGCCAGGTAACGATAAGAAACGGTACAATAATAATGATCAGCCAAAGATTTTTCTTTTTCTTGGCAAAAGGCAGCAGGAGATAAAAAAATAAATAGAACACCACGGCACTGCTCACCAGAACCCTTACTGCTAAAAACAGCGACTGTCCGAACGAGATTTTCAGCGCAAGATAATAATCTAAAAAGAGCAACAGGGTAAATGAAAACCACATGAAGACATGGGATAGAATTCTTATCCCAACATTATATTGTTCTTTGTGTTTTATAAAATTTACCAGTCCGGCAAAAGTGAGAATTCCATTCTCTTTTTTAGAAAAGCTCATCAATATTAATTGTTTAACAGTCTGTTATAATAATTCTTCAAAAAAATATAGCCCATATATTCAAATGGTCTCTGGCTGGAATCGAACCATCGGTTGATGCTCATGTGAATAAAGCTGGGCAGATTTTCCCTGGAGAGATCCAGATTTTTTATTTTTACATCTCTCAGGGCAAAAGCATCATTCAGTTCGGAACTTTCCATATAATCATACAGGTTTTTCGAATACAGCCTGTATTTCGAATATAATGACTTTTTCATATGCTGATCGAATTCTGTTTCGAATGCCGATTCCATTTCTTTGCAAAAATAAAATTTGTCAACTAAACTAAGATCAAATGCAGATAAATAACGATCTATATTTTTTATGGCTGAAAAAAGACGGTAATCTTCATCACCTTCAAAATATCCGGAATCCAGGCAATTTATAAAAAAATTACTGTCGTAGCAGAACAACATTTCGGTATCCTCCATTTTTTCCTCACCGTATCTTTCAATCTCGCGTCGGTAGGTATCGAGCTGAACATTCCAGATCGCATGGTTTTTCATATACGGATCCAAAGCCGTATACAGGTTCTGTAAAATTCCGGGAAAGAAGGAAGTATCTTTTAAATTCAGCCTTAACCTGATATGGTAATGAGGATCTGTATACCTGATGAAAAAAAACGATTTGATCATTCCATCGGATTTCCAGGCAAACAGCAACGGCTGCAGGACCTCTTTTATTAAAACGTCTGAGAACGGCGAGCTGCAATATATTTTAGTATAAAACCATTCTGATCCGGGTATAAAATCCCTCTGGATCGATTCCCGATATTTTTTTCCGGCAGGCAATCTGAGCTGATAAGGATTCGTATTTTTATATGGAATAATGATCTGGTCCGCAGATTTCAGACCTTCTTCAGGCATTAGCCATTCCGACAATACAACATGATCTTTTTTTCGGATTTCCTCTAAAAGCAGCGAGAGGTATGAATCGTTGTGCAGATCTAAAAACAATTCGTTGTCACCTTCTATCATAGATACAAACTGACAGGCCCCAATACTTTTCAGATGTTCTTTAAGCGCCTCAGCAGGTGAATTATGTTTTAAAATTCCGGCAATATCATCTGCTCTTAAAATCCAGCTGGCTCTGTGCAGGATGATTTTTTTGTAAACAATTCTCGGATAGAACCTTTTGAGGCTGAGGCTGTAATCTAAACTAAAATTCAAGCCCGAAACATTCTGGTACTGAAGGGAGCATAAAAATTTAAAGGCCGGAATGGTGCTGTTGCTGAAGTTATAAGCATTCGACAGCCTGGGAATAATCCTTTTATTCAGGATTTTTGATTTAATGATTACTTCATCGTTTTGTACAGAAACTATAAGATCATCCAACGGAATCTGGTTTTCTGCTTTTAACGAGGCTTCCGTAAGGATGCATATTTCATACTCTGAAAATGAATTATTGCGGGTAACATTCCCTATTTTCCCAGCAGGAATATGGCGGATGTCAGCAAAAATAATTTCAGGATTGTTATTTTTTTCAATATTCCGGATATCGAAACACAGATTTTCTATTTCATCATCGAGATAGGCAAACCGCCCGATGAGAGACGCATTTGCCCCGCCCATATTCTGTATAAAAAAATGATCCTGGTGAAAGCTTCCCATCAGCGTAATATTTCCGGGGATTTTCTTTTGGGAAGCCGGGATATCCGGAATATCAGAATCTTTTACTTCCAGCGTGTAGGCTTGTCCGGACTTTTCTATTTTGTCGTACAGCCATTCCGTTTTGGGTTTTGGGATTATCGTTTTACTGTCACTGCTTTTTTGGTGTTCAGACCCTGCAAAATAATCGTCGTAAGGAATATTTCCCAGAGATTTTTCGGCTGGGAAACCGATTCCGAATTCATTATCCAGAACCCTCAGAAAAGGCACTTCCTGGTTTTCGTATTTTATTCTGAACACATTGATGAAATTCCTGATCTGCTTGTCGATACTTGATTCACTATTCGATATTTTGCCAACGAACTGTATCGCTAAAGATATATCAGATGCGTATTGGTGATAAAGCTCTTTATATTTTAAATGATCGTTACCCCCGTTTATAAAATCAATATGAAAAAAATGCTTTGAAACCATGCCATTTTGGCTCACAAGATCTTCCAGTTCATGGATTTCCTTTAACGGCAAAAAATCCGGTGGTGTACTGCTTATCAGCAATATGCATTCTGAAAGCTTATCCAGCAAAATTGAGTACTGACTCTCTTCGGGAAAGCAGCGGGCTTCTATATTTGCGACTGTTTCTTTTAGCCGGTCAAGGTTTTTCACATCGGCAATTTCACTTACCAAAAAACCTGAATCGATAAGATCAGTAATAAAATCCGTAATTTCTTCATCCGTAAAGCTGTCGGGAAGAATCGATTTTATTTCATTTAAAGTAGCTCCGTCTTTCTGCCATAAGGTATGATACACCAGATCGATATATTCGGTTTTTTCCAACGAGCTGAGCTGATATTCGGTTTTATTTTCTTTTTCGGAAAAAAACGGTTCTGTAAATCTGTACTGATCTGCGATCCTGTAAACCGAGCTGTTTATGGTGTATTTCAGCCAGGGAATTATTTTCACATCATTTCCGATATTTTTTTTTATTTCATCTAAAAATGCCAGATCAATTCTTGCGACACGCCTGTTATTGTCTTGATCATCTTTATCAAAATACCCTATTCCCAGGCCGGCGAAAGTTCCGTAAGGTGTTGCTCTTGTACTGGCTCTCAGCACATACTTCTTTAGAGTCCTGAAGAGTTTTTCTTCTTTTGATTTTTTTAAATTTCCTGCTTTATACAACTGAATGGTTCTGTACAAATCGGGGGAGCTCCAAAAAATGGACGTGGTAAAAAGTGGGTCCTCCAACGCATTTAGTACAACTTCATCCAGCGGCTTTGTTTTATTTTTTCCTAAAAAAAGAATATCATAAGAAAAAGAAGGCTTTCTTATGATATATCTATGGTAATTTTTAAACGAATTTTCTGTCGGCATAAATATTTTAATTCAAATCTAAAAGACACTCCCAAAGATGCGATAAAAAATACTTTTATCACTTAATAAAATTTCTCCTTCACCTTGCATTACGGGCATTACGGGAATTTCTTTATGTTCGGAAGTGATGATCTTTTTTCCGGGAATCTTTACGTAGGCCTGGTGCATGCCGTCGATTTCCACGGGCAGTATGGAGGAGATGGTTCCTTCAATAAAACCATATTCATGGCTGGGAAACCCATGAAGGCTGAACTTTACCGTTTGTCCCATTTTTACATTCCCTGATCCTTTTACCGGAAATTTTATTTTAATTTCAGAACCTGTAGATTCCGGAACGACCCATATAATTTTATCCAATGTATTGCTTTCATTTGTGCCGTTGGAAAGGTAAATCTTTCCTGCCATGGGCGTTATGGTATTGTATTCTTTTCCGGTATTCTTATCGATATGGACGAGAAGCGTATCTCCCGGCTTTACCACATCCCCGTTTTTCACTAAAAAATTGAAAATCTGACTGGCGTCATCTCTTTTCACGGTCACCTTCCCCGGCTGGTTTTCAGACTGTACAATGACGGTAGTCTGCAGGGTTTCAGGATATTTTATAAAAAAAGAAACGAATAAGCCCATCACCCCGATGATAAAAAGGCATGTAAGCCCCCAACGGGTAATCCAGCTTGGTATAATGCCGACAATTTCTTCCATCTCGGCACTTCTCTCTTCTAATATTTGATCTAATTCTGGCATAATTACGCGGCACCAAGTTCCAATTGGTTTTTTACTAATTCAAAATAATATCCTTTATTCTTTGCAAGCTCGTAATGATTGCCCTGCTCTACAATTTCCCCATCTTTCATGACAATGATCTGATCCGCATGTTTTACAGTACTCAACCGGTGTGCAATAACCACTACGGTTCTGCCTTCATAGAATTCATTGAGATTTTCCATGATAATTTTCTCATTATTGGCGTCAAGAGCACTGGTCGCTTCATCAAAGAACAGATACTTGGGATCTTTGTAGACCGCTCTGGCGATGAACAATCTCTGTTTCTGCCCTCCGCTGAGGCCTGATCCGCTGTTTCCTATCCTCGTGGTAAAACCAAGGGGGAGTTTTGAAATATACGGATGCAGGTTGGCTATTCTTACCGATTCAAAAAGTTTCTCTTCGTCTATTCTTTCTCCTTTCATGGCAATATTCCTTGCTATGGAATCGGAAAAAATATATCCTTCCTGCATTACAGTTCCTACATTATTTCTCCAGAGCTGGGCCGAAATATCCTGGAGAGATATGCCGTCTACCATGATATTTCCTTCGCTGGGTGCATAAAATTTAAGCAAAAGTTTCAGCAGCGTGGTTTTTCCGCTTCCGCTTGCTCCTACGATGGCTGTAATTTTACCTTTCGGAATAAAAAGATTGATATCTTTAAGCACCAGAGGACTTTTAGGCGAGCCGTAACGGAAAGAGAGGTTTGAAATTTCAATTCCGGAACCGCTGTTTTCTTTTAATCTTTTGGTGAATAATTCGTGACTGAGGTAGAGTGAATCAGAATCATGTTCGGGACGGATCGGGTGTTTAGTGTCATTAAAGCCGATCAGATCTTCATCGCTTTCTTCTTCTTTCCTGTTGTGAATTTCATTCAAACGATCCAAACTTATCTGTGCATCCTGAATGCTTTTTATGAAGGAAATAATCTGGGTAAGCGGACTGTTCATCTGCCCTACGATGTAGGAAATACTTAACATGACCCCTAATGAGATCTGCTGGTTGACCACCAGGCTTGCGGCCAGGTAACTGATGAGAATATTTTTCAGCTGGGTAAAAAATGTAGCCCCCATTTCCTGATACTGTTCAAGCGAAAGGCTTTTGATATTTACTTTAAAAAGTTTGGCCTGAATCCTCTCCCACTCCCAACGTCTGCTTTTCTGGCTGTTGTAGAGCTTGATTTCCTGCATTCCGGTAATAATTTCGTAAAGGCTGTTCTGATTTTCCCTGGCTCTCTGGAATCTGTTGTAATCGATATTTTTTCTTCTTTTGAGGAAAAGGAGGATCCATCCTATCGAAAGAATGCTTCCTACGGCAAAAACCCCTAGCAGCTGCATATTGTAAATTCCCAGAATAAAAGAAAATACAAAAAGATTGATGATCGAAAAGAGGGTATTAAGGGTAGATCCGGTAAGAAATGTTTCAATCCGGTGATGGTCATTGATTCTCTGAGTGATATCCCCTACATTTTTAGATTCGAAAAAATTGACCGGAAGTTTCATCAGCTTGATCAGAAAATTGGATATGATGCTGATGCTTATCCTTGTACTGATGTGCAGCAGGATCCAGTTTCTCAGCATATCTATCGCTACGCTTCCCAGAAATAAAAGCAGCTGCGAAAACAAAATAAGATGAATAAAGCTTAAATTTTTCCTGTTGATTCCGAAGTCTACCAAACTTTGGGTAAGAAACGGAAAGCACATGCTGATCAAACTTGCGAGCACCATCCCTAAAACCAGCTGTACAAAGTATTTTTTGTATGGTTTCAGATAGCCTAATAAAAATCCGAATCCGCTTCTGTTTTTTTCTACCCCTTCTTCGTTCCGGTAGAAATCGGGTGTGGGTTCCAGAAGCAGTGCTACGCCTTTTTTATTGGAAGTAGAAAGCCAGCATTTTTCAAAAACATCTTTTTCGACCCTTACCATGGTGTGGCCTGGATCGGCGATGATAATCTGTTCTTTTTTCCGGAAAAGACTCTTTTTCTTGATGTCGTAGAGCACAATAAAGTGTTCCTGGTTCCAGTGGAGCACACAGGGAAGAGGAACATCATTGGCCAGCTGTTCGTAGTCCAGCTTTGCCGTGAGCGTTTTAAATCCTATTTTTTCTGCCGCCTCGCTCAGTCCCAGAAGACTAACCCCATTCTTAGTAATATAGGAATTGGCTCTTAAATAGTCGAGTGAGTATTCTTCTCCGTAGAATGAAGATATCATCCGCAAACAGGTGGGACCACAATCCATGAAGTCCAGCTGTTTGTAAAATTTATATTTTTTACTAAGAATTGCCATTGGTGGTTGTTTTACAAATTAGAAGTTGGCCATTGGGTCATCACTGTAGGATCGGTTTTCCTGCCTCCTGTGATGGCTTCTGCATCTACAGGCTCAATATCGGTCGATAGTTCTTTCGTGATGCCGAGAAATTTCACTTTCTGCTTATCCACTAATGTTTTATTGTCTTTAGGCGTCTGGTTTTTGTTCTTTTTATCAGTATTTTTCATCTTTTTATAGGTTTATTAGGCGTTAGTATCCGAGAAAAGATTTTTGATCTTCAGATCTGTATTTTGGGTGTGATTTTGGGTGTAAATAGGTGGTTTATATTCTCTGAAGCCTCCGAAAAAGCTGTCAGACTGTACCTGATCCTGAATATCCAGCTTTTGCTTACAGCTGTCTATGTCTCTGTTTTTAGTTTTTGTAATCCGTAATTTCTGAAACAACTTTTTCATTTTCGTATAATTTTCTGATTAAATTGAGTATAGAGATCGTTCCTGGAAATAATGCTTCCTGATTTTTTCCGATAAAATGATCCGTTTCTTCCTGGTGAATTTCAAAACCTGGTTTTGAGATCAGCTCTAAAAAGTCTTTCAGAACATATTCACCTTCGTATTCAGGGACAAACTGAACCAGAATATTGGATATAAAATCCAGGAAAGAACGCAGGTATCTTTTATTTTTCAATCGGGAAAGAATCTTAACCGTATCATAAACGATCTGGTACATCATGGTACATTTCAGGACAGATTCTTCTTTTTTGTCATCAAAAGCAAATTCTGAAAGATACTTTATTCCAACATTCTTTTTAGTAATAATGAACAGTAAGAGTTTGCAGTTCAGCATAATTCCTTCCGAAAAATGATTGGTCCTGAAACCTATCCTCGCTATATTCTGATATTGCTGGATCTGAATAAAAACAGGCAAATCTACTTTCGTAAGCTCTTTGATTTTCTGATTGGTGACAATTGATTTTAAAGTAAGGTATCCTGCTAATTTGATATTTCCGGTTTTGTAATACCAATAGGCTTTTTTAGGATAAAGGGTGTCTTTTAAAATGAGTTTAAAAGTTTCATCTTTACTTTCCCGCGGAAACATTTTTTCACCGTACTCAAACTGAGAAATACTTTCCTGCATCCGGTTTTCCTTTATGAGGCTGAAGGCGTCGAAAAATGTATTCTCCAGGCTATTGTACAGTGCAGTATCATCCAAAGATCTCGTATTTATAAATTCCCTGGTATAGATACCGGTGAAGAGATCATCATTGATAATGGAGGAAATATTTTTCTGCATAATTTAGCCGGCTATTCTGATCAGTTTCTTTCTTACGATTTCCTTTTTCTGGTTTTCATCGAAATCATAGACACAATAATCTTTGTCTTTATTTTCCATGGCGTGCTGTGAGCATCCTCCGTTGCATAAAGGAAGGATAGAGCATGAAAGACAAGGCTTGTTTTTAAACTTGATGTTCATTCTTTCATCGAACTTCTCGTTCCAGTTTATCTCACCATTCGCCTGTAATGTGCCTTCTTTGGAGCCCCCCGAAAAATCCCTGGCGGTACATTTGAAAACTTCTCCGTTGTAATTGATGGTTGCATTATTGATTTTATCTGCGTAACAGGAATGTTTCACATTATCCGGAACGGCTCCTTCATGGGCAGCAAATCCAAGAGCTTTTACCTTTCGGATCAGATCATTTACCCTTTCGGTAGTCTGTGCATCTTCCACAACCTGCCAAACTTTATGAAAAGAAATGGATGCATAATCTCTCTTTTCCACATCAATTTTCTCAAGATCTTTGTACACTTCTTCGAAATCATCAAGATTGTCATTGGTGAAATTGACCCTGATTCCTACTCTGAAGTCATTTTCACAAAGCTTTTTTACATTTTGAATGATCACATCATAAGATCCGCGTTTTGCGTTTACATACCTTACCGTATCGTGTGAGGCTTTATTCCCGTCCAGAGTGATCTGAAATCCGTTTATAGGATATACTTTCAGCTCTTCAATCATTTCGTCGGTGAAAAGGAAGCCGTTGGTGGTAAACTGGGTATCGAATTGCACCCCGTATTCTTTACAGATCTTATCTGCAAAGGCCATGATCGGTGCGATTACTTCTTTGTAGTACATCAAAGGTTCTCCTCCAAACCAGGAAATATGGAATGTTTTCAGTTCCTTTTTTGTGGTGATGATATTGTTGATCAGAAGACAGGTCTTGGTAACCGTTTCGTTGTTCATCTTCGATCCTTTCACGTGGGATTCGTAGCAGTACCAGCATTTAAAGTTGCAGTTCATGGTTGGATTCACGATCAGCGAGTAATGGGTTTCATCACTGTCGATCTTCTTGCTCAGTGCGCGCACTTTATCCACCTCATCAACTTCTTTTTCCACAATAAAACCATTTTTATACAATGACTGGTAAAAAGTAGGATGATAGCCGGAAAGATCCTGAATATCTTCTTCTGTTCTCAGTGCTTTGAACAGGTCTAATATCGTCGCATCAATACCTATAAACTTATTACTGAAAGAATTATAAATATAGTTTTTGTTATTATGAAAAATACTGTGATTAAATTGGCTTGTTTTCATAATTAGTTTTTTTAAAGAAGTCAGCCTAAAAAAATTTTAGGCTAACTTAAAATTTAAAATTAAGGAGGTTTTTTTAGCTAGCTGTCGGAGAGGTAGTCGGAGAAGTCGTACCCGTTCCAGGTGATACAGAGCACTTACATTTAGAGAAGTTGATCTCAATAAGTTCTAATTGCTCTTCTGAAACAGCATCTGAAAAACCTCCAGCCAATTGTCCGGCTTCGTTTTCATTGATAGATTCGAATTGTAATGATTTTGATAAGTGCTCAAGCGCCTTTTCTTTTGAGTTGTTTAAATCTTTAGACATTTTAATTTAATTTATGGTTATTACTTACTCTTTTATACCGGTTTTCAGTTTTCCCCGTAGTTGTTGCAACAATATCTTTACAATCAATTCTTTTTTCAGAATGATTTGTACTTTTTCAGTTATGAGTTTCCGCCTGTTTGTGGTTTGTGATATCCACACTTTGACCAGTTAACATGGATAGTCTCTTCCTCCTCTTCTGATGTAGGTTCCGAAAAGCCACCTGATAATTGTCCGGATTCATCTTGATTCATTTCTTCAATTTTCAATTGTCTGGATAATTTTTCAAGAGCATCCTCTTTTTCTTCCGGATTATTTTCTTTCATTTTAATTAAGTTTTTATGGTTATTAGTTTTTTAGTCCTTTTATGCATTAAAGTCTTCCTTTTTCATCAGCACTGCTGGATTCTATCTTTTTTGCCTTAAAGCTTTCTCCGCTTTTGAAATTGTAGATCAGAGAAAGAGACAGTACCCTGGATTGCTCCTTATGGCTGATATGGATTTTCGTATCATTAAAGTAGCTTGTCGCCTTATAATTATTGGTGTAGAAAAGGTCACTCACAGAAGCCCGTGCCGTAAGCTGATTCCTGAAAAACTTTTTCTGCAGCCCGAGATCTACTCCGGCGATACCTTTGGTTACGATATTTCCGGTTACCATCTGTGGGGTGTAAAATCCGTTTAATGTAAACGTATAGTTCTTGCCCAATGAAATTTCCTGTTCAGACTGTAATACGAACGATGGTTTTTCAATCAAGAAATAAGGTGATTTTGAAACCGTATGGGTTAAAAGCAGGTTATTATTGGTGGTCCACCATTTTGCAATATTTACAGGCACACTTATGGTCGCCGTTAATACTTTACTTGTTCCCGCATTCGCCTTAATTACGGTGACCAACTCCTGCCCCGGATAATTTTCGATGATCTGGGCAATGATATCGGTGGTATAATTATAACTTAGCGCCGTATAATATTTTCCGCCCCACATTCCGCTGACCTCGAACGAATTGGTAAACTGAGGCTTCAGATAAGGGTTTCCTGTAGTTACCGAATAATTGTCGATATAATATTTATACGGATTAAGATCAAAATAAGAAGGTCTTTTTATCCTTCGGTTGTACGAAAAGGCTAAAAAATTGTTCCCTTCCGCATCCAAATTTCTTTTCAGGAATAGTGATGGAAACCAGTTAAAGTAATTCTGAGAAACCTCTCCCAGCTGGCTTCCGGTAAGCGTTCCGGATACATCCGACTGCTCTCCCCTTACGCCCAGTTTATATTCAATTTTCTTCCATTCGCCGCTAAAACTTGAAAAAGCAGCATAAATTCTTTCCCTGTATTTAAAATTGAAATTATTTTCCGGAACACTGTACCATGAGTTCTGAAATATTTCATAACTGTTTTCATTATCGATATCGGTACTTGTAGCCTTTGCTCCGAAGCTTAAATTTTCCCCGGATTTAAAATTCCAGTTGTATCTGGCATCCGCTGTGAAGATCTTCGCCGTACTCGGGTATGAAAATCGGAATAAAGTATCTCTTACAATAACATTGTTGACATCAAAATCCCGACTATCACTGATGCTGTTTCCCGTTCTTTTATTGTACGTATAATCTGTTACAAAACTGAATTTTGAACCCAGCGTATCGGTTTTTATACTATAATTAAGACCTCCGTTATGATAATTTGTCTTTGACTCTGTAGGAAAGCTTCCTATTGATCTTACATTATTGGCCGCATCAGGATAAGAGATATAAGAATCTGATACGGAGTTACTCGAGAAATTACTGAACTGCCCCGTATACTGCAGGCCCAAAGACTGCTTGTCTGAGAAATCATACGTCGATCCTATTTTTATCCGGTTGCTTTTATTTTTCTGAATATCGGTTGAAGACTGTTCATATTTTCCTCCATTCGTAAAATCTCTCTTCTGGCTCAGTTCTTCATAGCTTTTGCCATTGGTATAAGAATAACTTGAACTTAAACCGAATTTTCCTTTTTTATAATTAATGGCTGCATACGGATTGTAGCCAGGGTATTTCCCTAAACCGATCGAATAATCATTTCCTATATAGCCATTGATGCCTTCCTTGGTATTTTTTTTCAGAATGATATTAATGATTCCACCGGAGCCTTCCGCATCAAATTCTGCCGGAGGATGGGCGATCACCTCTATCGACTGTATTTCATTGGATCGTAAATTCTGGAGATAATTCTTCAGATCAACGCCACTGATGTTCAGCATTTTTCCGTCGACCATTACCCGGGTTCCCCAGACCCCGTTGATGGAGATTTTACCGTTATTCACAAAAACGCCCGGCGCCAGCCTGAATAAATCTAAAGATGATTTTCCCGCTGCAATAGGATTATCGGATACATTCATCACGATTCGGTCGATCTTTCTTACGATCGTAGATTTTGCTCTTTTACTTACGACAACTTCCTGGATATCCGTTACCTTTTCCTTAGGTAAGGCAATAGATACCGTAACTTCGGGATCATTAAAATTAAACTGTTGAGAAAAAGGAGCTGAGTTTTTATAAGAAGCCACTACTTTATACGTTCCGCTTTCAGGAAATAAAATCTGGAATTTTCCGTTTTCATCAGCAATCTTTTCTGTGAAAGACTGTGAAGGATTATTTACATTATAAAACTTTAAAGAAGCAAAAGACAACGCCCGACCTTCATTATCCGTCACCTTTCCGGTTACGGTCGTCTGTCCGTAGAGAGCTCCGTACCCCAGAAAAAATGCCGCAATAATAAAAACTGATTTTCTCATTACTAAAAATTATATCTCAAAAGTATCAGGATAGAACTTTTTAATCAATTTTAGTCGATAAGATGTGGCATTTTCACGATAAAAATACAGAATAGACCGTTAAGGGATCGTTTTCAGGAACGATTATGACAGATAATTTACCCTTATTTTTCGTGTAGATCATTAAAGGTAAACATAAAAACCCAATAAACAATAGCATATAAACAACTATTAATCAAAAATATAATCCATTTAATAATTTTAAATCTTTGATAAAGATAGTAGTCGGCGTATCAAATTGTTTGTAAAGGATAAAATCCGGGATTTTCAATTCTGAAGGTTTAATTTAACATTTTACTACATTTGTTCAGAAAATACTTCGGAAATGCTCAAAGAATTCGCATACAAACAGTTCGGCCAACTGCAGTCTTCAGATTTTGCAGTTGATGACAGTATACTGCTTTCCATTGCAGACAACATCAAAATTCTTTTTTTGACTAAAAACACCACGGTAAAAGTCGATTTCGAAACTTTCAGCCTGGATTCTGATGCCCTTCTCTTTATTAATCCGAAAGTAAAGATCAAATTCCTGCAAAGTGAGGATGGTCATGAAGTACTCCTGCATTTCAACAGAGATTTTTACTGTATAGAGATTCACGACCAGGAAGTAGCCTGCGACGGTATTTTGTATAATAATGTATTCGAAGTTCCTTTTATAGAGCTGGACGAAGCGCAGGCTTCCAATATCAGATCAATCATGGAAGACATCCGGTTTGAGATGAAAAACAGCGATGCCAATACGGAAGAAATGCTCAGGGTTTTGCTTAAGCTCATTATTCTGAAATCAACAAGGATCTGGAAAGACAAACACCGGCTGTCGGAGAACGACCGGCAGCCTGATGTACATTTTCTCAGGAAATTCAGCAAGCTGGTGGAAGAAAACTACAAAACCCACCACACGGTAGCAGATTATGCAGAAATGCTTTTCATCAGTCCGAAAAGCCTCAGCAAGAAAATAGGCCTCCTGAGCAGGGAAACGCCAAATGATATTATTAAAAACAGAATCATACTGGAAAGCAAACGCCTGCTGGCACATACGGATATGACCGTTAAAGAAATTGCCTATCATCTGAATTACGAAGATGACGCTTATTTCATTCGATTCTTCACAAAAAATACGGGCGTGTCCCCGACCACATTCCGGAAACAGTTCTGACCTTATTTACAATATCACATCAAAGTGCAACCATAGATCGCGTTTTGCTTTTTCTGTCAAAGAGAAAAAAGTGCAATTCAAGGCGAAGACCGTCCATTGATAGATACTGCTTTTTAAGAGAACTTTGCATCATCAAACAAACAGTAACAATTTAAACAGTAAAACAATGAAAAAATCGGCTTTAATTTTAGTAATGTTAGTTTCACTTTTTGCTAACGGTTTAATGGCTCAGACACAAAGAATCCCGGCCTCTGCGGGAAGAGCGGAATATATAGAAGTGGAAAAAGGGGTAAAGCTTCATGTGACGGATATCGGCGAGGGTAAACCGATCGTCCTCATCCACGGATGGCCTTTGAGTGATGAAATGTATGAATATCAGTATCAGTACCTTTCAAGAAAAGGTTTCAGAGTAATTGGCATTACCCTTCGGGGATTTGGTAAATCTGACAAGCCGTACGGAAAATACGATTTTGATGTTTTCTCGGACGATATCAAGGTGGTTTTAGATAAACTGAAAATAGAAAATGCAGTCTTGGGCGGTTTTTCAATGGGTGGTGCCGTTGTGATTCATTATGTTACCAAATACAATTCTGCGCACGTCGGCAAGCTGGCATTGTTTGGTGCCGCAGCCCCTTCTTGGAAACAGAGAGAAGGGTTCCCTGAAGGCATTCCCGCTGATGCAGCTGAAAACCTCATAAAAGCGACTATGACAGCCAGACAGGATATTGCAGCAGGTCTCGGCGCGGCCTTCCAGGCAAAAGAAGGGAATATTTCAAAAAATATGGAAAGATGGATTGAAAGAATGAGTCTTGATGCTTCCCCTTACGCAACAACAGAGGCGATTACCGCACTGAGAGATCTGGATCTGAGAACTCTGCTATCGAAAATTCATATTCCTGTTGCGATATTCCATGGGGTGCAGGATAAAAGCTGTCCTTTTGTGTGGGCAGAAAAACTGCAGCAGGGAATCAAAAACTCAAAGCTCATCCGTTTCGAAAACAGTGGCCATGCCTTGTTTCTGGAAGAAGCGGATAAATTTAACCATGAGCTTGAAAAGTTTGCGATTTAAAATAAGATTAAAGACTTCATCAAAAAACTTTCCTTTTCGGGAAAGTTTTTCGGTTTTCTAAAATGCTAGCGGATATGACCATCACAGCGTTTTTTAAGATCGGTAATAACTCCCGTGTAAAACAACACTGTATGGTATTCTGTTTCCAACACCGGACTATATAGAAAGATTATTTTTCACCAGCCGATCTCGCCGGAATCAGGATTCGTTTCCTCACTGAAAAATTTTCCGGTCGGTCCGTCATTACCAATCAAAATGTATTTGATAATCCGTTCGGCTGCCACGCCCACTTCTCCTCCATTGAAGAAGGTAAAATCGGTCCTGGTAAGACCGGGACAAACCGCATTCACCCTGAAGTCCGTATCCCGAAGCTCATACGCCAGCTGAACCGTATACATATTAAGCGCTGCTTTTGACACGGCATATACTCCGTATCTGGCATAATGGTAAGCCGCCCATTCCGGGTCACTCTGCAAGGAAAGAGAACCTACGCTGGTGCTGACATTGACGATTCTCGGTTCCTGCGATTTCTTTAAAAGATCTATAAAAGTCTTTGTCACATCGGCCGTTCCTATGAGATTTGTTTTCAGCGCATCCAGATATTGATCAGAGGTAGCTTCCAATACGGTGTAGGGATCACTTCCGCCATTGATTCCGGCATTATTGATCAGCACATCCAGCACCGACACTTTTTTGCCGATCTCCTCACGGGCTTTTTGTATTGACGCAAAGTCCGTAACATCCAGTTGTACGGCTTCTGCCTGTGTAAGACCTTCTGCTTTCAGTTTTTCAACCGCTTCAATACCATTTTCCAGACGGCGGCTTCCGATGAATACGAAAAATCCTTTTTGTAAAAGCTTTCTTGCCGTTTCAAAACCAATACCTTTGTTTGCCCCTGTAATTAATACTGTTTTCATAACATTTAATTTTAATTTCAATACAAAATTCAGGCATTCGCCAATGGTATCGTTTACCAAATGTTAAAAAAGCAGATTAGCGGATATTTTTTCTTATCCTGCTCAGAGACTGCTGTGTTACGCCCAGGTATGAGGCAATATATGACAAGGGTACACGGTTGATCAGTAAAGGATAATTTTCCATAAACTCTAAGTATCTCGTGGTGGCATCCTGGGAGATGACCGGTCCTCTTCTTGATTTCTGGTACATACAGAGCTGAACCATTTTATTTTTAATGTTATCCCAGCCGATAATGATCTGCGAAAGTTCTTCCCAGTTACCTTTTGAAAATACAATGAGGTTACAGTCCGTAACCGCCTGCAAATATTCGGAAGAAGTCGCATTTGCCTCGAAATTGACATAATCGCACACCAGGCTGCTTTCACTGATAAAACAGCGCGTGATCTCTTCTCCTTTGTTATTGTAATAGCAGCCGCGTATAACGCCCTCTACGACAAATCCCACCTGCTTCGGAATCTTCCCCGCTTCTGAAAAAAAATCATCTTTTTTCAATTGAAGCACTTCACCTTTACTTTTGATAAGGTCAATCTGCTGCCTATTGAGACTTCCGAATTTCAGAATATATCCAATCATTTCTTCCATTCGGTGAAATTAGAAATTATATCTTTTTTGTCGTTTAACAATTGGTAAAAACTTCGTATTCATGAATAAAGAGTAAAACAGAATTTCCTCTGGGTAAAGCAGAAGTAATCATTTATTTTTTAAACTTCATCGTTAAGCACAGTATTCCTATGGAGTAATCCCCAAAAATGCAATTCATCCAAAACTTTACCTAACGATAATCCATGTTCTGTGATCGAATACTCAACCGTGGGCGGAAATGTACTGAATACCTCGCGTTTCAGAAGCTTATTGGCTTCAAGGCTTTTTAGTTCTTTCGATAGCATCTTATCGGTAATCCCTCTTATTTCACGGGAAATTTCTTTAAAACGTTTCGGCTTCTCTGATAATGAAAATAAGATGAGCAATTTCCATCTTCCTTCCAGAGCTTCGAGGGCATCCTGTATGGATAACATCGTTTTTGGGCAACCACCGTTTGACAGCATAGATCTGATTTTGTAATTACTATCTTACCGGACAGCGCTATCCGACGAGATAGTAATATATTTCGGATAGTAAAGATATATAATTTTGTGTTTACTATTTAATACAAAACTATGAACGAGCAATCTCCATCAAAAAAAATCTTGAACATCCTTACCTTCATATTTCAAGGTCTGTTATTTTTAATACTTGGGTGGGCAGGGATTATGAAACTTTTTAAACCGGAAGACCTTCCTTTTCCCTGGATTAAAGATCATCCCAAATTGGTCCTTCTGACGGCAGCTTTTGACCTCTTGGGAAGCATTGGAATTATCCTTCCTCCTATTTTAGGGTTAAAAAGTAAAATCACCGTCTCGGCCTCCATCGGAATCATTCTTCTAATGCTATCGGCCATTGTTTTTCACGTACTCAGAAATGAATCCGGCGATATTACATTCAACATTTTTGTGATGGCTATGGCCGCATTTATCATCTGGAACAAAACAAAGCAGATAAAATCCTAGCAGAGCAGCCCATCTTCCGAAATAGAACGACGGCCGAATTCACCGTCATTACTTACAAAAACAAAAGCATTGATCTGAAAGCTTGTTCAGATCAATGCTTTTATCTTTTCTTATTAAATGTTCCTTACCTGATATTTCGCATTCACCGGGATTACACTGTGGGTGACGAGCCGCCATCCACGGAAATATTGGTTCCCGTAATATATTTCGATTCGGAGGAAGCGAGAAATGCCACGATGCCGGCCACCTCTTCAGGCTCTGCCATTCTTCCCATCGGCACGCCTACAGTATCAATGATATTCCGGAAGGATTCCTCAAAACTCGCCCCTGACTGTCGGGCCATATTTTCAATGAATTCATTCATCAGAGGTGTTTTTACCACACCGGGAGAAACAGTGTTCACCCTGATGCCCTTCGGTCCTACCTCGTTTGCCAGTGCTTTGCTGTACGCGTTCAATGCGGCCTTTGCAGATGAATACGACATTGTCATGTCCCAGATCGGCTGTTTTGCCGCTCCTGTGGAGATATTGATGATGGCGCCGTCCTTCTGTTCAATCATTGCGGGAAGCAACGCTTTGTTGATTCTCACCGCCGACATAAAATTGAGTTGCCAGTCTCTGAACCAGTCCTCATCTTCCAATGTACTGTAACCTCCTCCCGGACTGAGATTCGCGCCGGCATTGTTGACGATGATGTCTATTTTACCATACTTTTCCAGGATCTCTTTTGCTATTTTTTCAGCGCCTTCAGCCTGGAAAAGATCAGCTGAAATAAAATGATGATTGTTAAAATTATCCTTCGCTTCAGTCCGGGCAGCGACCACTACCACTGCTCCGTTTTCACTTAACTTATCGGCAATAGATTTACCGATCCCTTTTGTTCCGCCTGTTACCAGGGCTATTTTTCCGTTTAATGAGTCATACATAACTGATTTATTTTAATATTAAGTTGCAAATCTATTTCCATTACTTTACTTTTGCAAGTAGTTACACGAATGTATACCAATAAACCGATTGTAACTTTTATTGAAAACCAACTATTTATGATTAAAGAAAAATCAGAAAAAACGGAAAATAAATGTGAGCTTCAGAAAATCTTAGACATTATCGGAGGAAAATGGTCGATGTCGATTATTTATGCCCTGGCTTTCGGAAAGAGACGCTTCAAAGAATTAGAAAGACTAATACCCGGAATCAGCACACGAATGCTGGTAAAAGAACTGAAGAACATGGAAGAAAATGACATTATCAATCGCAAAGCTTTTGCCACAGTTCCGCCTACTGTTGAATATTCATTAACGGAGAAAGGTAGAAAACTTCTTCCGATCATCAATGAATTATATCAATGGGGATTGCAATACGGCATTACTGAACAGAAAAATATTTCAAAATAATTACGTCTGTTACTGCAGATCAATCTATTTCACGCTGATTCTTCCATACAAAATTCCCGATACGCTTTTCAATGAACCACCGCTGATCCTGACGGACATAGTGATCGTTGTACACAGCTCCAATGGTGGTCATGGTTTTCTTATCTTTTCCATTACTGATCAATGTGATGAGGCAATAACAGGTGCCTGTGGCTTCATCTCCTTCGATGGTAAATAAGGATTGTCCGTTAAAATGGTATACAGTATCCACGTCTTTCAGAAACTCTTCGAATGCCCTGGCCATGACTTCACGCCCTTTTAATTCCATAATGACTTTACCATTACTTCTGGTTTCCGATATGGCCTGCTCTGTAAAAAGCTGTACCTGATTGTTAAAATCTTTTTGATCCCCAAAAACAGAAACCTGGTCTACAAGTTCTCTCAGCATTATTTTGTCTTCTGACATCGTATTGTTCATTGAATGATGATTAAAGTTAAAACAAGGCTTTCTTTTAACCCGGAAAGCCTTTGTTATAAATATTTCGTTAATTATTATGATTTACGGTAAGAACAATTTTCCCCTGAATATGCCCTTTGGCCGCTCTTTCGTGCGATTGACGGGCTTCAGAAAGTGGAAATGTGCTGTCGATAACGACTTTTATAATCCCCTGATCAAGCAAAGTGGCCAACTCCGAAAGCTGTTTGCCATTGGAACGCACCTGGGTTGCCGATACGTTAACCCCTAATTTTTCTGCTTCATCCCGATCTGTGAACCCCAGCGGGAAGATTGGAAACAATGAACCTCCGGCTTTCAATGTCTTTAAGAATCTTCCTGTTTTCGGGCCTCCGACCGCATCGATGACCAGATCGACATCTTTTACCACTTCGTCCGCGTTGGTTTTTGTATAATCAATGAATTCATCTGCGCCCAGTTCCCGTAATAAGTCCTCCTGTTTTCCGGAAGCTACGGCGATGACCCTTGCGCCTTTCCATTTGGCGATCTGCAGTGCAAAATGCCCTACTCCGCCACCCGCTCCATTGATCAGCACGGTTTTACCTTCGAGGGGAACAGGAATATGCTGGTCAGGCTGTAAAGGATTCTGCTCGTCATGACCTACTTCAATCATAAACTGCCACGCGGTAAGCAGTGACATCGGAGCACCGGCTGCATGAATATGATCGATACCAGCCGGTTTCAGGGCAAGTTCTGAAATCGGAACATTGACATATTCTGCATACGCCTGGCTCGGCCCATAGCTTGGAAATCGCACTATGGAATACACTTCGTCATCCACAGAGAATCCTTCCACATCATCGGCAACCGATTCAACGACTCCCGAAATATCCGTACCTAAAATGATGGGAAAAGGAACCTTCGGCTGCCACTCGGGCGGTAGCATTTTGTATCCGTCACGCAGATACCAGTCCGGTGGATTGAGACCTATGGCATGAACTTTCACCCGTACTTCCCCTTTACTCAACTCAGGAACCGGAGCGTCTTCATAGAACAGTACTTCGGGACCTCCGAACTTATGCTGACGTACAGCTTTCATTGTTTTAACTGCTTTTAAATTGCTTTTTTCGTTATCTGACTGTTGCATTTTTTATTTCTTTAAATGATGGTACAAAATTAATTTAATAGTATCTTTGTTACAAGTATGTACTTTTTGGTATGCTATAGACTAAAAAGTATGTATTACTGAAAATCAATTTATTAAAATTTAAAAAAGATGAAAAATAAACCACCTGTACCGGAAACCGATCAGCAATGTGGCGTCGATTACGCGTTCAAACGTATCGGAGGAAAATATAAAGGAAGGATATTGTGGCACCTGAATTCCAAAGAGGTATTGCGTTATGGCGAACTCAGAAGAACGCTACCCGATATTACTACCAAAATGCTAACACAGACCTTGCGGGAACTTGAGGACGACCGGCTGATTACCCGGAAAGTATATCACGAAGTCCCGCCAAAAGTGGAATACGCGCTCAGTGAAACGGGCATGGAACTGATTCCGTTCATCAAACATCTGCATCATTGGGGCAACAAACAACTGGAGAAGGAAGTGATTTCGTGTGAAAAATGATAATACATTTTTGATCAATGCACATGACACGAATAAATTTCATTTGTTCATTACAACATGGTCTGGATCTCAGCCGTTAGATTTCGGGCCTGAAGACCCCAAAATACATTGATTTATTGCTGATTGTTATTAGCTAATTAAATGACTGCCTGAACTCCAAAGGTGTCTGATTCGTCTTGCTTTTGAATAACCTGGTGAAGGATTGTGGGTAATCAAATCCCATATGATAGGCAATTTGTGAAACAGACAGATCCGTCGTGGAAAGTATGTCCTTAGCGGTTTCAACAAACCTGTTGTGGATATGTTGCTGGGTGTTGAGCCCTGTTAAGGAACGCAGCATGTCGCTCAGGTAACTTGCCGAAACATTCAACTGATCAGCAATATTCTGCACGGTTGGCATTCCGTTCTGAAGTTTCTCATCATCATTAAAATAATGGTCCAGAACTTTTTCAAACTTCTCAATGAGATGATCGTTGACGGCCTTAAAGGTGATAAATTGCCTTTTGTAGTACCGGCTGCTGTAATTGAGAAGAAGTTCGATCTGCGAAATGACCAGATCCTGACTGAAATCGTCGATTCTGTTCCTCAGTTCTTCATCAATAATATTAAATACTGAAAATAAGGTCTCCTTTTCTTTCTCTGAAACCTGAAGCGCCTCATCCGTGGCATAGGAAAAGAAACCATATTGCCTGATCTTCTTTGCCAGCGGATAGGTAAGCAGGAAATCAGGATGCAGCAGGACAAGAAATCCTTTGCTTTTATTGTTCCTGGGCTTTTCAAAAAGCTGACCGGGAGCCGTAAAAACCAGACCGCCTTCGCCAAAATCATAATGGTGCTGTCCGTACTTAGCGCTGCCGATGGTGTCTTTATAGGCAATTTTATAAAAGTCCAATACCATCTGATCGGGCAGCCCTTCAGGGATCGTCATATCTTCAAGACGGATAAAACTCACCAGCGGATGCTCCGGTTTTGCTAATCCGAACATCTTATGGAATTCAGATAACGAATGGAATTTATGCAGATGATGTAGGTTGCTTTTCATTTTTTGATCATTAAAACCAACACCTTAAATAACACACCTCAGGTGTTGGTCATGTAAAAATAGTGAATTAATTACCAAGGTGTTTCACCGGATTCGGGATTATATTCTTCACTGATGAATTTCCCGGTGGGTCCGTCCTGAGCGAGCATTGCGTATTTTGCTATTCTTCTTCCGCCGTCTTCCACGGTTCCGGTACCTCTGTGATTATTAAAATCTGTAGCAACGAATCCGGGGCATACCGCATTGACCTTAAAAGCGGTGTCCCGAAGTTCGTATGCGAGATGGATGGTATACATATTCATTGCGGCTTTTGAAGCAGTATAAACGGCCGCTTTATGACTGTAATACGCCCAGTCGGGATCGGAATGCAGGGTAAGCGAACAGCCGCTGGAAGAGACATTAACGATCCTTGGCTGTTCAGATTGACGAAGGAGATCCATAAATGCCTGTGTCATTCGGATAACGCCGTAGAGATTGGTATCCATTACTTTTTGAAAAGATTCTACCGGTGCTTGCAGGGCAGCTTGTGGCATTCCACCATTTATTCCCGCGTTATTGATGAGCACATCCAAAACATCGGTTTTATTTCCGACTATCCGTCTTGCTTCTTCTACTGAGGCAGCATCGGTTACCTCCAGCTGTATTGCTTCTATATTTTCAAAGCCTGCGTCTTTAAGCTGTTGCACCGCTGATTGTCCGTTCGCAATATTGCGGCTTCCGATAAAGACGAAATATCCGTTTTCTAAAAGTTGTCTGGCCGTTTCAAATCCTATTCCTTTGTTGGCCCCTGTTATTAATGCTGTTTTCATTTTTAATCTTTTTTTTAGTTATATCTCTGTGCAAATTCTTTTGCAAAATCTTCTAATTTCACTTTCCCGAATGTTGGTTTATGAGCATAAAAATCTTCATACAGGCTGCCGTCTCCCTGTGCCTTTTGCATGGCAACCATACCTTTAGCGATCCATTCATTGACGCCGGCAGAAAGCATTTGATCTAATAATTGTTCACCCGGAATTACTTTCCATTCTAGATCCGTATTACCTATTGCTTTCCCTAAAGAAGCAGCAATTTCATCCGGAGAAACCTCATCGCTTGCGATATAATGAACTGTTCTTCCGCTGAAAGATTTTTCCATTTCTTCTGCAATAGTCGCTGCAATATCATAAGGTGAAACCCAGGGTTCTCTGCGTGTTCCTCCGTAGCCCTGAATAATTTTTCCCTGAGACCGTATCGTCGGAAGCCAGCGGTACATATTGGTGAAAAATCCTACGGGACGCATAAATTTGATCGAAATATCTTCAGGAAGTGTCTGTAAAATCTGCTCAACATTGTAATGCACCAAAAGACTTCCGGTGCCCTGCTCAGAGTGCGCACCAATACTGCTTAAGTGGATGACCTTTTTTACACCTGACTGTTGAACAGCTGCTACATATATCCTGGCTATTTTCTTAAATTCAGCTAAGAAATCGATATCTTTATCGAAGAGACTTCCTATACTTTCCCAAGCTTCCATTAAGTAAACCGCATCAGCACCTTTAAAGGTTTCTGTTAAAAATTCCACATCCTGGATGCTTCCTATCGCTGGAACGGCACCTAATGTTTCTATGTCATGAATTCTTTCTTTTTTACTGCTGATCACCGTAACCTGATGTCCGGCAGCTACCAATAATCTGGTTAGTGGCTTTCCGATGTTCCCTAAAGAACCTGTTAATACTATTTTCATTGTCTTGATTTATAGGTACAAAATTGCACCAACCATTGCTCATACAATTAACAGAATCGTGGCAATACTTAACCAAAATGCGAAGCATCGGAGAAAAAACAGAAAACAGCATACAAAATGGAGTCTTATCCAAATTAAATCTGTTTTCTGTTGCTAGAAAAGGGATCAGAGCTTACCATTAATCTCATTTATTTTCTTCAGAAAACTCAAAGACGGGTTTAAAACTTCTATGAGTATAACGAAAGCAGAAATTTTGCCCACTCTAAGCTTTTCTATTTCTAATTTATTTTGATTCTCGTTCAGTTTCCTTACTTTACATAAATTTGCCCTGATTTTTCCGTACCACTGCCCGATTTAGCTACAGACTTTTGCATATATTTGTAAAACGTATGAATATCCAAGAACATTTTCAGGATGAAAATTTCAGCCTAGATCTGATCCTGCAGGCATTGGCCTCGTCTCCCGCACCGACAGCGCTCTACTCGGGTGAGGACATCATCATCCGCTTTGCCAACCAAGGAATGCTTGAATTGTGGGGCAAAAACTCATCTGTCATTGGCAAACCTCTGATGGAAGCAATTCCGGAACTGGAAGGACAGCCGTTTCTGGCACTCCTGCAGCAGGTATGGCGCTCAGGACAAACCTATTCCGTATCTGAAGCCCCTGCAAAACTGATCAAGGACGGAAAAGAAGTATTGGATTATTTCGATTATGAATACAAAGCCCTTACCGACAGCCAAAATAAAACCTGGTGCATACTCAATACCGCACTGAATGTTACGGCACGACGAGAATTTATTCAGCAAATCAAAGAAAAGGAGGAATGGGAACATGCGCTCAATGAGGAAATGGCGGCAACGCTCGAAGAACTCACTGCCACGAATGACGAGCTAAACAGTTCACTGGGACAGCTTGCACAAAGCAGAAAATACATCCGTACCATCATTGAACAGGCACCTGTGGGCATAGCCATGCTGAAAGGCCCGGAACAGGTTATTGAGATCGCCAATCCCGCCATTCTCAAGATATGGGGCCGCAAAGAATCAGAGGTGGTTGGTTATCCGCATGAATCTGCCCGTCCCGAATTGCAGGGACAGCCGGTCAATAAATGGCTTACCGAGGTGTATAACAGTGGTAAACCTAGGATTAATAATGAATTTACAGTACGGTTGCTGGATAATAACGGTTTGAGAGAAGCTATCGTCAACTCCATATACCAGCCTATATTTAACGAAGATGGGACCGTTTCGGGAGTATTGATTATCCTCGAAGAGATTACGCAGCAGGTCTTGGAACGCCGGAAGAATGAGAACGACCAGCAGATGCTGGCACTTGCCATCGATGCGGGACAACTGGCCACATTTTATTATCAGCCCGCAAACAACCTGTTTGCCGGAAATGCTTTGCTAAAAACATGGTTCGGCCTATCTGCCGAGGAATACCTGGACCTGTCATTTGCCTTGGAAGTTATCATTCCGGAAGATCGTGAACGGGTTAAAAATGCCATCTTAAACGCCCTTGCAGAAGATTCTGATGGCCATTACTTTGTTGAATACCGCATTAAGAACAATAAAGAGCAAAAAGAGAGGCTGCTGCAGGCAAACGGGCGGGTTTTTTATGATGAAAAAGGCAATCCGGCGAGTCTTAACGGAACTTTAAGGGATATCACAGAGCAGAAAAAGGAAGAGAAGCGAAAAGATGACTTTATGGGTATGGTAAGCCATGAGCTTAAAACACCGTTAACGTCATTAAAGGGTTATCTGCAGCTGCTTCAGCGGATGGAAGCCAATGCGGAAGGCTCAAAACAGCGCCACATGCTGGATCGGTCGGTCATGCAGGTAGATTACATGAATACCCTGATCAACGGCTTTCTGAATGTGTCAAGGCTGGATTCGGGGCAGATGCACATCGCAAAGAAAAATTTTGATGTAGACACCCTTTTCTCAGAAATTGAACAGGAATTGCTTCTGACACACCATTCCCGTCATTTTATTTTCAGGGGATCCGGAGCGGTTCAGGTATTTGCCGACCGTGACAAAATATTGCAGGTACTCCATAATCTCATCGGGAATGCAGTCAAATACTCTCCGGTCAGCACCCCGGTTACCATAGAATATACAACCATTGACAATAACCGACTGAAAATCAGTGTGCACGACGAGGGCATCGGAATAGCAGAAGATGATCAGCAGCGGATATTTGAACGATATTACCGTGTAAAGGATATTAGTAATCCGACGATATCCGGTTTTGGAATCGGGCTTTACCTCTGCAAGGAAATTATCGAGCTGCATGATGGCAAAATAGAGGTCGAGAGTGCAAAGAACAAAGGAACAACATTCTCATTTATCTTACCTATTTAAATGGTTTAATCAGGATGTTTAATTCATATTCGTATTAAAACGGTTTTTAGAGAAAAAATTTATTTTGGTGCCTTTTTGGCTTTCAACTTGCTGTCTATCATTTAATCATTAAATATTCTAAACTGATGGACAATAAAGAATATCGCGATTTATTTCTCAGAAAAATCAATACAGGCAGAATAATCACCGGTATCATATTAGGAATATGTATTATTGTTCTGGCTTCATTAATAATAGTTTACACATTTTTTGGAAAGCAATTGCAATTGCCCGACTACAGTTATTTTTTACCGTTATATTTGATCCAGTTAACCCTGTTTATTGCTGCACTGATGTGTAGCATTTCTTTTTTCGGAAGTTACAAAAAGGTCCTTACCGTTATCAATGACAAAGATTTGGAAACGTTGAAAAAAATAGGTGAATCTCGTTTCTGGCTGGAAAGATATCTTCCGTCTTTCATTATATACTCAGGTAAGATCCGGGTTTTTAAATGGTTCAGACAACCTGAATTTTATTTTACCGAACTGAAAGGGATTAAGCTTAAAACCAATGTATTTACAAGAGGTGGACAAAACAGACTGGTGATATTCAACAAACTGAAAGGGGGTACTTTCTTTTTTGCAATCGACAATAATTCAATCCAGAGAAAACATCTGCTTGAAAAAGCGGTTGAGTATAATCCCAATATCGTTATAGAAGGAAATACGTACTAAAATAATTCCGATGAAAATCTGCAGTTTGCATTTATCACAATCTGTATTACCATAAAATAATTATATGATTAAACGAATTCTACTCCTGACGTTGGCTTATGCTGCATTAATGGTTATCATCACCCTCACTCTTTCTCAGCATCAATCATTTGTAGCTATTTTGTTGGTTCTAAATTCAGTTTTTGCCGTCCTGATCCTAATAACCCTTTTTAAAAATTTTAGACTTTCAAAACAAAACATGAATACGAATCATCATAGTCAATATAAAATACCTGATGACAGGAACAATTTCAAAACTGATGCATGGTTCAAAATATCTCAAAAACCCTTTCTGGCGGGCTTGGAAAAACGGTTGATCAGCAGCCAGGACTTTTATTATGATCAAAGCTTTTTTTATGCCATTGATGAAGCAGGAAATGGATCTAAGTATCCGCTTACCGATATCGCTGAACTTAGCGTGACCGGGACTCAAATCAATAACAACCGCATCTGGCAGGTTAAAATATTTAAAGGCTCAGAAATGATAGAATACCGGTTTGCCCATAACTTTTCCATTTGGAATAAAAACTTTTTGAATTTCTACAACAGGGTAAAACAAATCAGTCCGCAAGCCGTAAAATCAAAATGGAGTTTGTGGCGGATGTAAGGGATGAAAACTATTCCTTTTACAATTTTTCCAGATCGGTCAGCTTAACATAGCCTGCTGTATCCTTATCTTTTGTATTGCGGTAGTGAACAAAAACCCAATTTCCCTTAGCGCCGCCATCAAGGTTAAAACTAACGGTGTTTCCCTTTACCACATATGATTTCTGTTTAGATTTCCCATCAGGCCTGGAGTAGAAAAACGATTTATCCGCCATTACGATGTAATCTCCGGCAGTCGCCTCTGAAATTTTTCTGTATGTTCCATTAAAATCTTCCGGCAGGTGGTCGGTAGTGCAATTTTCAAACTTTGCAGTGATTGCATGATCGTTCAGTGCCAGACTGACACCGCAGTCCGGGTCATTCTCACTGCTCTTCAGAAGGGTGTGATTGTTTATAAGAATACCTTGACCATAGTACGATCCGGTTTGGGCACTGGGAGTATTCCACCACGCAAATATTTCGGCAGTTATATGATTTTGCTTCTTCACCACGGAAATAAGGCCGTACGAACCATTGCTGTTCTTTAATTCATACGTTCCGTTTTGTGCATGCGCAAGGCATCCGGTAAAAATCATAACAGTAAAGATAAGAGGTTGAAAAAATTTAACAGCCTGTTTTATACGCGCTATACGATAATCATTCATAACATTTTTAAGTGTTTAAATTAAGAATTATTTCTTTTTGAAATATCTGACCGCTGCCTCCAACTGAGAATCATACTGAGTAGGATACAAAACATCATTCAGGTTTCTCTTGACAGTCAGATCAGGCTTAATTCCTATTCCTACAAACTCATCTCCATTGGGTAAAACGACTTTTTTGGTACAGATCCAGGCGGTTGTATTTCCGGGTAAATCGATTTGTAAAGGCTGGCCTGTACTTCCATTTGTGTAGTCTCCGATTCTCTTTATGTTTTTCTGGTCATACAGATAAATAAGAAAATCTTCGGCAGCAGAAGCTGTACCGCTATTGGTGAGCACTGCTACCGGAACATTAAATTTAACGTCGGTATGAGCAATAATCGGCTTGTAATCATAGCTGTGAAATTTAGAACCTAGGTAGGCTTTGTAAAGATTGACAGCCTCCTCTTTTGTTATTCCCCACTGCGGCTTTCCACTGATGGTGTCCTGCGCGGTAAGGAATGAGCCGATAGCCCGCTCTGTCGGAATGATCTCCCTGCTGTAGTTTCTTGCGCCATAAATCGTATCACTTTTTACAAAGTGCTTCGCGATGTTCAAAGCATTCTTGCCACTTCCTCCTCCATTATCTCGAATATCAATAATAATATTTTTTGCCCTTCCGAGTTCACTCATTTTTGACTCAAATTGTTTAACGACTTCTGCATCATCAAATGTCCTGATAGCAATATAAGCGATCTCATTTTTCAACCATTTGAATTCAAAATTGCTGCGTTTTGGAAGGGGTACGGAGCTTAATTCTTTTTCTTCTGTTTTTGAATGGGTCAAATGAAATTTTCTAACGTCACCTTTTGGGGTTTTGATTTCAATATCATATTGTTCTCCTTCCAATCCTGACAGTAAATTGTAAGCCGCAGTGTTGTTAAGGTCGTTTTCAGTGGAAGCCGAAATGTAGGGATCCACAAACCTGGACTGATATTCCTGTGAGGCCATCCCGTTGACTTTAATAACTTCGCTACCCACGGGAATTTCTTTTTCTTTACTTTTATTGACATCAAAAACATATACCTTTCCCTGTACATAGGTTAAGAACAAACGGTATTCCCCGAAATGGGTAGTCATAATCTCATTCTGAATATTCTCGGGGAGATAGACTTTAGTATGTCCGTCTTTTAAAACAGAACAAAGCTTCTGAAGTTCCCTGAAATACTGGTAATCGTTATCCGTTTTCTGAATATTTGAAATAGCATCTTTATAGGCAGCATTCCATTTTTCCTGGTCGATCTTGTACATGTACACAAAATTATAATTCGCGTCACTCCAGAATTTAGAAAGTCCATACATTTTGTCATTCAGGGAAAGTGTCTTAGGAACCTGGCTGTAAATAAGATTGCTGACCAGAAGAATACAAGTTAAAAATAACCACTTATTTTTCATAATTTATTATCTAAAATTTATTGATAAAGAGCCATCGATATTACTCTTTGCTGATCAATAATAAACAATGGGAATGCCGGCAATTTAAAGATCTCTAAATCGTTGAGAGATTGCAGATTAAAATTAATCTCATTTTAAATTTGTCCGTATATGAACATTTACTGTACACTAACGGACAGTTCGAATAAGATCCACCTTCTTATAAAGATGTTTGATTTATGAATCATATAAGCAATTCATTATTTTCCGTTAGTCTTTAAAATTTGATCGACGATTACATTTTGTACCTTTTCCGCTTCCTCGGTAAGCACGGAATGTCCTGCATTCTTAAAAGTAAACAATTCTTTTTTAGGTGCTTTTAAAGCTTCAAAATAAGCTTTTGAGATATCGAAATTCGTCTGCAGATCTTTTTCTCCTAAAAAGAAATACACGGGACACTTGATTTCCGGTAACTCCACAGATAGGTTTTGTTTCATCACCTCATTCCATGTCGGCATCCAAACTTCAGCCCAATCCTGCAGGTATTTTTTTAAAAGAGGAACGTCTTTTTCCGCAAAAGGATGACCATCATAGCCGAACATCCATTTTCGTAAATAGTACATTTCTTCGTAACTTTTAAAGGGAACATTAACCGCATTTAATTCTTTTAATTCGACATTGTCAGACTTCGATTTTGCATCAGCTTTTAGTTTTTCAAGCAATAGCTTTTCACTTTTTGTCTGATTTACGACAGGGCTGAAAGCGATATAGGCATTTAAAATCTCAGGATGTTTCTGAGCCATTTTAAATCCGAGTACGGTTCCCCATGATTCTCCTACGAGGTATAATTTCTTTTTATCAAATTTTTTCAACAATATTTTTATCAGTTCGTAGGTGTCATTTTCCATCAGATTTAAGGTAACAGGGCCTTTCGATTTGTTGATGGCATCGGTCATTCCCGCTCCCCGCTGATCCCACTGAATCACAAGAAAATGTTGTTGAAGAATGTTCGAGAATATTTCAGCCTGCTTCATCCGTGAACTTCCTGGACCGCCGTGTAAAAAAAGAATGAGGGGCGCATCTTTGCTGCCACTGTAAGAAATCACCTGTTTTATATTTCCGACAGCCAGTGTATCATATGAAGGTTTGGACTGTGCCGCCAGATCAACGGCAAATAACACCATGATAAAATGGAATATTAAAGTAGTTTTATTGAACATACATGCTGATTTAAAAAGAATTGGTACTGATTATCATTAAATTTGAATGAACACTGTAAAGATATTGCATTTATAGCATATTTATAATACATTTAAATGAATACCATTACAAAATCAACAATAAATAAATGTTATAATACAATACTATTTTTCAGTAAAAAACCATGTAAAAAAGCGATCTCCAGCCTACGCATTTCAGCAGAAAAAATATCAGATTTATATATTCTTAGGGAGCTGATAAGTTAAAATGAATGTTTATTTCTAATTTTGCAGAAGAATATTCCAACGAACCAATGGTCTCCTACCATTATAAAAAACTATTTAATGAGCACTTTTCCTGTAACCGCAAGTATATTATCAGAAACGGAATTATGTAATTTTATCCGGCAAAAGTATTCATTAAAAGGAGAGTACCATTGTAAGTTATTCAGAACAGGTGTCAATCACACCTACTTCGTCACGGGCAGTGAAGATAAATTTGCTTTCAGAGTCTATTGCCACAACTGGAGAACCAAAATAGAAATCGAACAGGAGCTGGAACTTTTGAGCTTGCTACGCCAGAACTCTCTTTCGGTATCACACCCGATCCCGGATGCGCAAGGAAATCTGATACAGGTCATCAATGCTCCCGAAGGCATTCGTTATGCCGTTCTTTTCTCATTCGCTGAAGGACAGAAGATGCGTTTTATGTCAAACCAAACTTGCTTTTCCATTGGTTCACTGATGGCAAAAATCCACAACATGACCGAGCGCAAAAAGATCAAGAGGGTAGATTATAATTCTGATGTACTTTTATATCAATCCTACGACCTAATCAAATCATTCTTTGCCGAAGATCTGGATGAAATGAAATTCCTTAAACACATTTGTTCTGCAATAAGCAAAAGATTCGAAGAAGTCGAATTATCAGAACATCAGAATGGAATTGTTCATCTCGATATCTGGTACGATAATTTAAGCGTGAACAATGAAAATGAGATCACTATTTTTGATTTTGACAATTGCGGAAATGGCCCGCTGATTCTGGATGTCGGTTATTTCTGCAAACAACTCTTTTTTATCGAAGCCGATAAAGAAGAGTATGAATCAAAAGTACAAAGCTTTTTAGACGGTTATCTGCAGGTTCGGATGCTGTCGGACGCTGAGCTTCGATTGATACCTGATGCCGGTGCAGCCATTTTCGTATACTATCTGGGCATACAAGCCAAACGATTTGACTGGTCCAATATCTTTTTCACTGAAAATTACCTTAAAATGTTTGTCGGAAGAATAAAAGACTGGATCAGTTATTATGAAAACAAAAAATAACAAAATTATAGTTTGACATTAAAAAATCTGTCTGCTGCTATCTCCGCTAAATCTATAAATCTGATTCTTAATTCATTATTTAAATACTCAATCCGTTTCCCGGAACTGCATCGGGGTCATCTGCATATTTTTTTTGAAGAAATTATTAAAGTGCGTAGCCTCTTTGAAACGCAATGAATAAGCAATTTCGGAAATATTCCAGTCGGTATGCCTTAGTAAAATCTTTGCCTCCTGTAAAAGACCTTCCGCTATGATCCCGGAAGTCGTTTTTTCAGTGATCTCTTTCACGACGCGGTTGAGGTGATTGACATGAACGGAAAGCTGGCCCGCAAAGTGTTCTGCCCGCAGGAGCTGAAGGGTTTTATCGTTTTTGTAGACGGAGAGCGCTTTTTCGTAGTTCATGGTTAAGGTTGATTCTAGCTCTGTCAGATTCAGTCTTATTATTTATTTTATGCAGCTGATACCTTTTTCCCCTTATGCCAACATTCCCATGTCTGCAAATTTTAAAATAGCCTACCAACGATGTTGCCGATAGGCTACTGGATTTTATTCTTTGTCAATCTCAATGACCAACTTACCTTGTAAGGTAGTGATGATCACATGTGTATTACACTCGAAACCTATTTGTTCCAACCATTTTCCTTGTAACATGATTTGAGGAACAATTGATCTGCTCCAGGCATAATCCCTACATTTTGGCTGAATTTTTAACCTTCTCATTCCGTTTGGAAGTTTTGGTTTACTGGGTTCACAGGCTCCGCATGTACAGACCTTGTTCGGTTGTAACTCCTGGGTTACTTTTGGTGTTTTTTTCGACGTTCGCATAGTTGAAAAATAATAAAACACCAGGTCGCTGCGAACGTCGCCGGAGACCGGAAATGCACAGTACTTTCAACTGCTCGCCTGGATATTGTTAATAAAATTTTGTCTATTGGATTGCTCCAACAACGTTCGCATCATAAATATAGGAATTTTATTTTAATTAGTCAGGAAATAAATGGCTGATATTTGTATTTTTTATAGTCAAAAAAACTCAGGTCGCTGCGACACACCTCGGAAACCGAAGATTAGGCCGGACTTACACCGGATCACCTGAGCTATGATGATAATAAGAAAAAAATAATTTAGGTGAATAGATCGAAGCGATCCTTCAAAGTTTCCGGCTTTTATCATTAAAAATTTAATTAGGTTATTTTTAGATGCTAATAACGGCATTACTTCCAAACCATAATTTTGCTTTTGCTATGACCTCTTCATCTGGATCATGAAAGAACACCGCTAAATTTTCTTTAGCCCTTGTACAGCAGACATAGAATATTTTTTGTGTTCTTTCCAATACCGTTGCTGTACCTGTTTTTAAAAATAGATTTCCAAAATTATAATGACTCCAACCTCCATTATCAAGAATTACTAAAACGTTATCAAATTCTGCACCCTTAGTTTTATGTTGTGTTGAAAAAGGTGTTTGCCCTTCTAGGTATTCATATAACTTTTGAAATTCACTAAATTTAACATCCTTTACACGATTATATAAATATTCTTTTTTCTCCTTGAATTCACTTAATTTGTCGTCAATTAAACAGATTCCTAGTTCGTGAGCATCATTAATAACCTCTTCAATGGATTTCTCTCCTGTTTTTATAAGGTTTTCAATATTTTCCTTTAGCTCCCTTTTTTTTGCAATGCTTGTAACCATAAAACGAAAGTCTGTAGCTCGTAAAAATTCATTATAACTTCCGTTTTTATAAAAGACTATATTCGTTTGTATTTTAAACAAGTGTTTTATCAAATTATCCCGCTTTGAACCTTTCTTATTTTCATCATTCTCATTCTGCTTTTTATCATCTATGAGAGCATCTTTACTCAAATACATCTTTCTAATTTCAGGGAATGGTTTATCTTTCAACTGATTATATAATTCCGCTTTCACTGGATCAGCTAATAAAAGATCTTTTTTTAGTTCTCTTTGCCTGTTTTTTAATTGAAACCTGTCAACCACATCATCAAATGTGTCATCCTCATGGATTTCAATTTCTGGTCTATCATTTTTCTTATTGTATTTTATCTTTTCGAGAATTTCAGATTTTAAGCCAAGAATGGGGTCATTGTCATAAATATCCATTAGTGTTCTAAACCCAGCTTTGTCCGCTATTAAATTATGAGTGAGGTTGAGCTGTTTTGTCTCTTTTGAATTGTTAATATTCCAATTATAATTTTCTTCTAAGAATTTTTCAACTTTATAAATATCACCATCAGTAGAATGCAAAAACAGTATTTTACCTTGCTTCACTACACCCTCAAACATATTAGGTGCATTAGGATCATCAGATGGTTCCTGCGTTATTCCGTCTGAACGAAGTTTGTTAGCTAAATCAATAACAAGTTGTGGGTTTCGTCTATTTTGTTTTTTTTGAATTTCACGTATGGTATCTCCATCATTTCCAATATATTCATCTAAATTTCCAATACCGTCTTCATAAATTGATTGCATTGCATCACCGAAAAACCCAATAATATTTTTTCTTTCACTTTGCTTAAAATGAGTAAGAAATATATCTACAACAGTCTTACTGGTATCTTGATATTCGTCGATAAAGATAAATTTGTATTTGTCTTTTACAATATTGCTAAGTTTTGGGTATTTCTCAAAAAGATAGTTTGCAACTATAAGTAATTCATCGTGAGAAATTATCCCTTCACGCAACCTTACAAACTCTTTATATTGTATTCCGTCAGGTAGAATTTCAAAATAATTTTCGGGAATAGGATTTGTCTCATCAACTGAAATTATACTTACATCATCATTATTTGCTAACGAAATAATAGCTTCTTTAAGTTCTTTTTGGAAGTGTTTTATACTATCCCATAAAAAATCGTGTATTGTAGAAACATTCAGGTTCTTATGATTTACTCTTTCCTCAATCTCTTTAACTGCTGCATTAGTGTATGTCATACAAGCTACTTTTGCAGTTGGGTTTTCAGCAATTGCCTGACGAATAACACTTACCAACGAATAGGTTTTACCACTTCCTGCACCACCACTTAAAAGAAAACTTTTTCCTTCATCAATTGATTGGAAGATTTGCTGTACTTCTGGTTCTAAATTTAATCTTGCTTCAACCATAATAAACCGTTTTTTATATATGCAGGAATATTCCAATTACTAAAATCTTCCTTGCTATGAAATAAAATATCTAATGCGAAGTGTGTTTTCTTTTTAATGCAAGAAGCTGCTAAATCATAAGGACTTTTGGCATCATCATCAAAATGAGAAATATTTTTTAGTCCCTGAAAAGTAGCTTTACTTTCTTTTACAAATTCTCTGTTCAAGTGAATAAAGGCATCTTCAAAACTTCTTGCGTGATAGGTATTTTCTACCTGTTGATAGCAAATACAAACCATTGAACTTCCAATAGCAATTGTTCTATTTATAATGGAAAGTGTTTTTAAGTCATCCCAATTTACGTCTGTCAAAAAATGATTAATTGCTGAATTACTTGTTTTTGTACCCTCATCAACAGGACAAGCTCCCCAAACGTCTTGGCCATCATCATCCTGCTTCACAACTTTAATCGAGTCAATATCTGTTAAAATCAGAGACTTAATACCCAAAAACTTTATGAATTTTTCAAAAATTTGAGAGTAGGCACCAACTTCGATGATAGATATGTTTTGCGATAATAACGGAAGAAAAGTATCTTCTTTGCCTTCTGCTTTTAGACGAGCTATCTCTTCAATATCAACCTTGCGCATAAAGGTTGGTATCAATATTCTTTCTGTATCTCCCTCGATCAGGATTGCTTTATCAGCAAAGAAAACTTCAGCTCTGCTTATCGTTAAATATTGCTTTAGAAATTGGTATTGCTTTGGATCAGCATCATATTGCTTCCTTAAATCCGAAAGATTTTTTGCAACAACATTATTTTTGTTTTCAGTTTTCAGATATTTAATATCATCAAAATCACTATCCGCCACAATATGAGAAGAATGCGTTGTAATAATATATTGAAGCGGTCTAATTATTCCATCATCTCTCTTCACACCTTCGGCCAATAATTTCTTTATATTTTTAATGAACACATATTGCATTTGAGGGTGCGTATGCGCCTCAGGTTCTTCTATAATAAGTAGATTTATATCTGCGGGCTTTTCATCTTTTTTCCTTTTGAACTCTTGTCTAAGTATTTCAATTTCAAAAATCATACTTATCAAATTCATGTAGCCAAGGCCATTATATTGCTCAGGTAATTTATTTGTATCATGAGTATAAACAACAGTTGTATTACCCTCAAGCAAATTTCGATGTTGTAGAGTTGATATTATCTCTATAGATGTTTCATTTAGTTTTATTCCTCCAAAAAGACTAACATTTTTAACTACACCTTCAAAAAGGCCAGAATATATATCACTTAACTTAATGTCGGTTTCAGAAAGTTGATCTATGAATTCTTCTGTTGCCACTGCTTTTTCTTCGCTGTCTTCATTTTTTTTATACAATGTAGATGTTTGCCCAGATAACGTATTGTCTTTATCCTTGTTAGTAACATCTCTTCTTGCTGGAATATGTTTGAAAGAAATGATATCTTTAATACTGATCTTATCGACATCTAAATTGATGTAATTTGACTCATTGACTTTTTGAGTAGTTATATCATACTCGAAAGATAACTTTTGAGTATTGAAATATTTACCTAACTCTTGTTTTAAAAATTCGTTGACTTCTCTTACTTTAGTCTTTTTTTCATCCTTAACTTTTTGTTTTTCTTTTTTATCAAACGCTTTATAATCGGCTCTCAACTCCAAAAACTTTGTATACGTTAAAATGTACTCGAACCCTAAAATGATCTTATTATTATTTGGATCAAGATCCATCAATATCCTACTTACATTTGATAAATCATCTTGTTCATTGTATTCAATAAATAATTTTAGCTTGATACCCTTTGGAGAAAATTCTTCGATAGCATCCTCTGATGTTATGAGGTTTTCCAAATCATTCTTAAAGTCGATATTCAAATCATCATAAGAAAACTTACTTTTTTCATTTAAGAATTTATCAAGGACAGAAAGAATTGAAGTTTTTCCTACGTTATTTTTTCCAATTACCAACGATAGGTTATCTTCCAAGTCCATTGAGAAATTCTTTAACAAGCGAAAATTCTCAACTTCAATTTTTTTTATTTTCATATTATATAGTTTTCATAGTTAAATCTCCATCACCTCCACCTTACTCTTCCCACTCTGCTGCTTGCTCACTTTAATCTGCACCGGGATCCGTTCGGTCATTTCCTGCACGTGCGAGATCACGCCGACTTTACGGCCTTGGTTGTGCAGGCGTTCGAGGGCATCCATGGCGATATTGAGGGTGGTGGGATCCAATGAGCCGAAACCTTCATCAATAAATAAAGATTCCACTTTCATGCGGCTGGACGACAGCGAGGCCAAACCTAAAGCCAGGGCCAGCGACACGAGGAAAGATTCTCCACCGGAAAGCGAATAGACGGTACGCACTTCATCGCCCATGTCCTGATCGACCACCTGGAGACCCAGCGATGCCGGAATGCGTTCGATCCGGTAGCGGTTGGTCAAGGCCTGCAAATGGATGTTGGCATAACCGAGCAATACATCCAGCGTATATTCCTGGGCAATCTGGCGGAATTTTTTCCCATCGGCCGAACCGATAATCTCGTTGAGCTTGGCCCAGTTTTCGGTAACGGTAGCCTGTTCCGAAATGCGTTTTAACAGGTCGCCGATTTTGTTTTTGTTAGCTTCGTCCTGCTGTAAGCGGAAACTGTTTTCCCCTTTTTTGTGCTTCTTTTCTTCCACTTCCGATCGGGCAGTCGTCTGCAAGATCATCAGTTCTTCGAGCGGTATTTCCCCGTTACCGTTTTCCTGATGACGGTCTAAAGCCTGTTTCCGTTCGGTAAGAATGCTGTTGGCTTTGGTCAGTTCCTCGTCAATGGCCTGCAATGCCGTTCGTTCGTTTTCGATCCAGTCATTTCCTAAAGCGAGTAATTGGTGAAGACCTTCCAGATTGAACGATTGACCGTTCTTTTGATTATAATCGTTCAGCCAATCCTGCATTTGGCGGGAAATTTTCAGGATGGCCGTCTCCAATGAGGTTAGGGCATTCGTGAGTTCCTCCTGCTGGGTGAGGATTTTGGCCTGTTCGATGGCCAAGGTTTGCTGTTTGGTTTTCAGTAGCGCTACATCTTCCTGTGCTTTGGTAACCGCCTGTTTAAACTGAAGTTCCGTTTCATCGGCAGGCTGACCGGCAAAGAGGGCGTTGCGTTGCTGAACCAGATCCAGATACGATTGCTGTTGCGTACGGTGGATTTCGATTTTACTACTAGCTTCCGTTTCCATCGTTTTGGCCTGGTTTTCCAGTTCTTTCAGCGTGGCTTCGAGAGCGGCTTTTTCCCGGGTATGGACTTCCAGTTTTTCGGCTTGGGCTTTCCATTGTTGGGCAAAGGCGGTGATGCTTTCCACAAAGGTTTCCGGTGATGCTTTCCAGTTGTTCATCCAGCCGGATATGGTAAAATATGGGGCAAGAAGCTGTTCAATTTCACCCAGATGGGCGGTAGCTAGTTCTTGTTCACGTTTAGCCTGGCCTTGCTGCTCGTTATAAATCGATAAGCTGTTTTGAAGATCTTTCAGCTGTCCGGCAAGCGTGTCGGTATTTTCTTTCAGTTGGTCTATCCCGGTTTTTGCGGCTTCCAGTTCCTGCTTCTGCCCGGCATAGGTCTGTAATTGAGCAGAGAGATCGGCTTGTTTGGTTTTAAGGGTTTGTAATTGCGCTGCGATCCAGTCTGCTTTTTCGTTATCGGGAATGTTTTGGCTATTTTTAGCAATGTCCAATTGCGCCCAGGTCTGCCTTTGTTGGGTTAAGGCTAATGCTTTAGACTGTATTTCTTCATTTCGACGCCGGATGTTTTCCTGTAGGGTTGTACATTCCTGTTCCAGGGCATCATGACGGCTGTGGAGGCTGAGATGGTATTGCGTTTTCTCCTGGCTGGCTTTTTCCAGTTGGGCCAACACTTTTTCCAGTTGCGGATTTTGTATGGCATAGGGATGATGGGTGCTGCCACACACCGGACAGGGTTCATTGTCAACCAAAGCTTCCCGGAGTGTTTCCACATTTTCAGCGGATGCGAGACGGGCCTGTTGCAGGAGCTGATCTGCGGTATCGCTTTCCGCTTTTGCTAAGGGGAATTCTTGTTTGAGTTGTTGTAAAATTTCTTGTTTGGCCTGATGATCGGCCTGTTCCTGTCCCTGTTTATGCTGTAAGTTTTCCCATTCGGTCTGTGCATAATGCAAAAGCTGCCACTGCGCCTGTGCCCTGACGGTTTCTTCTACTTTTTGATCGGTTTCGGTTTTATCGAGGGTTAAGCTTTCCATCGGAATAGAGCGTAACGCTTCGGACTTTGCCTCATACGTTTTCCGGTTTTCATCCAGCAATTGAAGCTGATTTTTCCAGTTGTCCTCAATCGTTTTCTGCTGCACTTCAGCCGCCTGGATTTTATCTTTTAACTCCATTAATTTTGCGGAGGAAGCTTTTTGGTTCTCCAACAGTTTTTGCGCATCTCCGAGTTTGGCGAGAATGAGGTCTTTATGTTCGGCAACCGGTTTGCGGGCTGCCTGTTCGGTCTTCCACTGCGTAATGCTTTCAATCTGTAAAACAAGATCGGTGAAGGCTTGCTGTTTTCCTTTTAAGATATCCTGATGTTGCCGGTTCAGCCCGGCAGCTTTTTCAGCCTCTTCTTGCAGCCGGTCGACCTGTTGTTTTTTCTCTCCTAGTAAGGTATCCAGTTTGCGGGCCTCCTCCAATAGCGGCAGGGCATCGGTAAGGTTCTTGTTTTGAACGGAAAGCTGATGTTCTGCCTGTTGAAGCTGCTTTTCAAGACTTTCTTTTTGTTGCTGTAAGGAAATCAGGGTCTCCTTTACCGTTGCCAGCGCTGTTGTTTTAACGGTATGTTGTTCCTGTGACTGCACTAAAGCGTCTGCCCAGCTTCGGGTCTGCTGTGCCTGTTCGGCCATGCGCAGCTGCCTGCTTCTTGGTAAGGTGGACTCTTTGTTTTCGGTTGCCTGCTGTACCATCAGAATGGCTTCATCATAGCTCTGCCTGTATTTGGCAAGCTGTTCATACCAGCTGATTTCTGCGTTTAACCTTTCGATTTCTTTGTCCAGCTCTGTAATCTGTTTTTCCAAAAGCTCCTGATCTGCCGCCAAGGCTTGCAGTTCTTCATCGCTCAAGGTCAGAATGCCTTCTTTTTGCAACTGAAGGTCACGCAGCAGCACTTCTTCTGATTTGTATTTTTCGTAAATCTTCCTGGAAATCTCAGAGTAGATATGGGTTCCAGTCAGCTTTTCAAGCAGGGAAGATTTCTCATCCCGGTTGGCTTTCATAAAAGCGGTAAAATCACCTTGTGCAAGCAATACCGAGCGGGTAAACTGTTCGAAATTTAAGCCAACCAACCTTGCAATTTCGCTGTAGGTTTCGGCTTTTCTTCCCGGAAGATCAACCTGATTGGAAATGTTTTTTAAGGTCACAGCATCCGACTGCATGCTTCCGTCGGCCCGGTTTCTGGCACGTCGCACACTCCAGGTTGCCCGGTAGTTTTGTGCGTCGATTCCCCTAAAATCCACCTCTGCAAATCCATCAGCGGTTCCGTCACGCAGAATGCCACGTATATCGCCTTGGCTCAATGTGCTGCCATGAACGTCTTTAATCTCCACACCCGTTTCCCTCGCTTGCAGATACCGCGGTGTTTTACCATATAAGGCGAGGCACAGCGCATCCAATATGGTCGATTTTCCGGCTCCGGTAGCCCCGGTAATGGCAAAGATGCCTGCTGAACATAAAGGTTCTGCCGTGAAATCAATTTCGGTAGTGCCTTCCAGCGAAGCTAAATTTTTAATTCGAATGGCTAATATCTTCATCTTATCCGGCGTTTTGGTTGACTTCATGTGCCACCTGTTGGAACAATTGCATAATTTCCTGTGGCACTTCGCTCTGGTATCTGGATTGGTAGGCTTTACCGAAAACATCAATGGGCTGCAGTTCATTCAGCTTTTCAGCGGTGATGAGTTCGGGTGTTGCTGCGGCAGCGGCCGGATATTGGGCATCGATTTTAGCCAATCGTACCGCTTTACCGGCCAGGGCGGTTTCTATTTTATGGCGTAAAGCAGGCTCGGGTCCATCGAGTAGTACACGAACTTGCAGATAAGGCAGATTTTCCATGCCGGCAACCAACTCCGGCAGTTGCTCCAACTGGGCAATGACTTCATGCAAAGGCTGATGCTGATGCGGAATTCTTTGCAGCGGCACAAATACCGGGATTTCAATGGCTCTCAAATCACTGATTTCCTGATCCAGATCAAAAACAATAACCTGATGTTTATAATGAATTTCTGAAAAGGACATCGGCAAGGGACTGCCACAATAACGGACGTGTTCCTTTCCGCCTATTTTCTGTGCCTTGTGGATGTGTCCCAGAGCTACGTATTTGATATCGGAATGAAAAGCTGTGGCTGAAATGCATTCCACACCGCCCATGATCAGCCTTTCCGTTTTATCCAGATCGGTAATCTCTGCCTGCTGGGTATGCAGGTGTCCCATCGCAATAATGGGCTGGTTTTCCGTGCTGTATTGTTGGGCATACGCAAAGGCTTCCTGATATAAAGCGGCGACGCCTTCGGTATAAGGATTGGCGCAATCGGCAATGGCAGGATAATCACCCATCCGCAGGAAAGGAATGGCCAGGCAAAAAGCTTTAACAGCTCCGGTAGCATCGGGAATTTTAACCAGCAGTTTTTCGTAATCGATATTTCCGGCAGTATCTTTTTCTACCAAACCGATAATATGCACATTTGACGATTCCAGTAAAGGTTTGGGTGCTTCCAAACGTGCTGCTGAGTCATGGTTGCCGGCCGTAATAATGACCTGCAAATGAGGTACGGCTCTGGTCGCTTCATTCAGGAAACGGTAGAACATCCTCACCGAGGCCGCCGACGGATTGGAACTGTCGAAAACATCACCACTGATCAGCAAGACTTCAATGTTTTCTGCCTGCAAGGTTGCGATCAGCCAGTTCAGAAACTGCTGATGCTCGTAGCTGCGGTCGTATTCGTGAAACAGCTGGCCAATGTGCCAGTCTGCGGTATGGAGGAATTTCATAATAATACATTTTTTGGGATGGTTGATCCTGTATTCCGATAAATTGCGGATACAGAAATACCCGACTTACCTATTCATATCCAGGTAAACTATTTTATACATTCGATGAAGCAAGTTGTTGAATTAAAGAGGGTTCTTCATTTGGTCTTTCATAGTGAGAGTTATTAGTTACTGCAATTTAATAATAAATTCAAAACCATGAAAAAATTCCAGCCAATTTTTCATGCTCTTCATAAATTCTTTAAGCTTTATCAAAATATCTGGCTAAACTACTTATATAAAATAAAATGGCTTTACGGAAAACAGTAAGGATCTCTAAAAAACTATATTAAACAATTACAGACTGAAGCTCTAAAGCTTATAACCGAAAAGCAAACCCATAAACATTGCAGTTTTATAATTTGTGATTTAGCAGATCTCTATGAATCTGCTAACGTCATCACCAAACAAAAGGTTATCAGGCTATTTTCTCCGGAGAAGGTAATACTTGTTTCAAATCAGGCTGAAGAATTGGTACGGATAGAATTAAGGTTATATTAAGTATATCTAAATTTAAAAAGCAAAGGAGGGATTATAAAAATGATCGGGAAATGAATGACTTTATAAAAGAACTTATTTTTTTAAGTCAATATTTCAATTTTGCGAAATTGCATTAGTTATAATAATTGCTGTTCGAATACTGCCAGGTCGCTATAAATTTCCAGAAATAGTATTAAAATCAATTCAACAATCACAAACATTTCAAGATACTGATTAATAGATATTTAAAATAAAATGGCGTCATAAGGAAGCATTTGACTTCTTATGACACCATTCGTGACCCCGGAGGGATTCGAACCCCCAACCGACGGAGCCGAAATCCGTTATTCTATCCAGTTGAACTACGGAGCCATTTTATAAATGATAATTGATGAACCATAAACGATGTAATCACTCATAACTCATCATCTATCAATTATATATTTAGAACGTAATCTTCACACCTCCCAAAATTTGTGCACCAAGAACCTTATAGCCTTTGTACGTTTGGTATTTTGAGTTCAGAAGATTATTTCCGAGTGCGAAAATACTGAAATTTTTGTGAATTTTATACTCTGCCGACAAATTTAAATCAGCATACCCACCTACTTTATCATTGGTGTTCTCGGTAGACTGATACATTACCGGACTGCCAACTCCCTCAAGCACAAACGAATTCGTTGTTCTGTCGCTGGCAAAAATCCCTTTAAAACCAAGCAATAATTTTTGATCAAGCATGGTATATTTTGCTCCGATTGATGCCGTAACCAGCGGTACATTGTAGATATCTGCGTAATTATCGAGGTCAAATTTGGTAAATTTCACTTCTGTATCGAGAACCAGATTCGCTAAAGGGAAATACTGTAAGCTTCCCTTAATATCTCCGACATTTCCATTATCATACACCGCTGAAAAAGTATTGGCATAATTGTAAGCCGAACGGTTCACAGAAGTATAATCGAACAGATCATTGGCTCTGAAGAACATCATGTCTCTCATTTTTCCGTACCCTGCAGAAACATCATATTTGAACGTTTCATCGATATCACCTCTCAAACCTACATAAAAATGATATTGGGTCTCCGTAGGTCTTAAATACTGGTCAGAAACAATAAAAGGGTTCTGCTGTAGAAGATCTGCGTAGGTATTCAGTTTCAGGCCTCCGTCTACCCCACCGTAGAATTTAAACTCATCGGCGGCGGCATATTGAAATTCCGCCTGCGGAAACCAGTAGGTTTTATTGTTATTCATTTGCTCAGCCATCAATATATTCTGATTTTTCGAATTCAGGAAGGAAAATGATGAACCCAGCATTAAATACGACTCGCCTTTTCTGAAAGTAACTTTCGGGGTCAGCCCCAGATTGACGAAATTGGAAGAGTTTTTATCAACAATTGCAAATTCACTTTTTACCGCTTCTAAGCCAACTCCAAGATCTGCATTCAGATTAATCCCGGATTTCCCCAGTTCTACCGCATGCTTTGACAAGTTGGCCAAAACGGAAACCTGATTTTCCTGGGCATCAAAATGATCTTTAAGGAATGAAGATTTCACCCTTACATCATTTAAAATTTCATTAGAATAAAAATCGTAGTATCCGTTTACTTTAAACTGGTTTACCCTCTGATCAAGATCGACATCTCCGGGCTGCATGGCATAAATCCCATAATAGTTGTAGCTGTCTAAGCCATATTCTGCATTAAGGTTGAATTTTCCCTTATCTCCATAAGAATTAAGGAAGGCCCCCAAGGTCGTAGAGCTTTGCTTGGAATCCCAGTCATATTCTTTTTTAAGGCCTTGTGTTGAAAGGAAGTGTGCATCAACTCCCACTTCAATTTTATTTTCCAGGGTTTTGGAAATATTGGCATCTCCGAGAATCTTCCCGTAATTGCCCATTCCGAACTGGACATAATTATTTTGCGCAGACCCTTGAAATTTCGGAGTGACATCCTGACCCTGGATGGTAGACGTTTTAAAATCCGAAACCGCCGGAACGTCTGTGATTTTATACTGAACAGGGTTCTGCGACTTTTCTTCAGGCGGATAATTTTTGATCGTTTCTACCGAAGTTTTCTTCTTCTCGATCTTTTTTACCTCCGGCTCTCTTTTTTTATTAAGAATCAGTTTTTCCTCCTTAATCTGGGAGAATGCTACTGACGAAATTCCTAAAAATATGATGGATAATAATTGAATTCTTTTGTTCATTATTTTTCTGTATTAATGTAACAATGTAATAATGTAGCCATCTAACAATGTAATTCAATTCGAATTGGTAAACTGTACATTGATAAATTGGTAAACTATAATATTTTACTTTTTAATCTGCTTTTTAACCTCTTTTGCTTCTGCAACGATCTCAGGGAAATCTTTATAATTTTCTATAATCTGGTCGCATGTGTAGCTTGCCTGATAGTTATCTTTTAAACCGATGTAGTTCTTAGCCATCAAAACAAGTGCTTTCGCCCCCCAATATTCTTCTGAAGAATAATTATTTGCAAGCTTGAAAATCGTTTCATTGGAAGATTTAAAGGCTTTCGATTTATTCTGGTAAAAGGCTTTTGCATATAATGCTTCGGCAGCCACCTCCGTATTGGAAGATTTCTCAAGCGCAATATAAGCCGTTTGTGCATCTTTATCTTTTCCTGAATTCATCAGGCTTCTTGCTTTGATCACTTTAGCCGTTTCGACCACCGCAGCAGAATTTTTGCTGTTGGCAATGACGGCATCCGCAAGTTTCTCTGCCTGGGCAAAGTTTTTCTCTTCAGCGTAGAGTTTCATCAATTCTACATTCGCATAATTTTTCACATTCACGTTTGAAGAGTTACTGATATTTTCCAGATATTTCCTGGCCTCTGCCGTATCGCCCTGCGCTATATAGATCTGGGCCAGACGGGTTTGCGCATCATCCTGGTAATCATTCTGAACATTGGCGATTTCCTGTAAAACAAGGAGCGCCTTTGTTGTATTTTTCGTCTGGTAATAGCTTTCTCCAAGTTCGTATTTAGCCTGGTAAAGGCCTTCTCCGGTAGGATTCTGGGTCAGATACTTTTCATAGTAGGAAATCGCATTCTGATAATCTTTTTTAGCAAAATACTGTTTGGCCGTAGAAAGGTTGATTTCGTCAATTTCAGCAGCCTCTACATTTACCCCGATATTTTTAGCGAAATTCTGATAACCTGCCACATCACCGTTCTTGGTAAAGATCGGTTTCGCTGCCTGTACTATTTTTTCCGCGTAGGCGGTGTTTTTGTACTGTTCGCCAAGAGCTTTTAATTCAGCCAAAGCCTTATCGCTCTGGTTCTGGTCGATGTAGTTTTGGGCCCTGTAAATAGAAGCATTTGCTACCAGGTCTTTATCCGACGACGTCTTGATCACTTTTGCGAAGAAATCGTTTGAGTTGGCAAAATCGTCTTGTGCTGCATACGCGGTTCCGATTTCGTACTGGGCATCATCGTAATAATCGGAGCCCGGATATTTAGACAAAAGGCTCTTGAGATTGGTGATCTTAGCCTGGGTATCGCCTTTAAATCCTAAAGCCATGGCTTTCTGATACAAAGTATAATCCGTCGCATCTTCGTTTTTATCGTAGATCGCGATGGCCTCATTCAGGTTATTGTTGGCGTAATTAATATCTGCTAGGCGAAGCTCGGCATCATTTTTAAATTCAGCCTTCGGATTTTTCAGGTATTGCGTAAAATACTGCTCTGCCTGATCAAATTTTTTAGATTTAAAATAAGCATATCCCAGGTCATAAGGCAGCTGCTGTTTTTCCGGGAAGTTTTCATTTAAAAGCTTTTCGTAACGTACGATTGCCGAAGGGTAATTTCCTTTCTGGTAATACACCTGCCCCAGCCAGTACATCGCCCTGTTATTGAATTCTTTGTTGATGTTAAATCCTAAACTTCTCAGGAAATACTGCTCCGCTTCATCATAATTCCCTTTGTTGAATTCTTCCGTTCCCAACAAATAAGAAACTTCCTGATCAATTTTATCAATCTCAGGAGACGAATTCTGAAGTCTGTCGATCGCGTTCAGTGTTTCTTTATAATTTCCCGAATAGAGATAAGATTTCACAAGAAGCGACTTCATCTCCGAAGCATTGGTATTAGGATTTTCATTGATATAATTCTGGATAACCGTCGAAGAGCTTTCAAACGGGTTTCCGATATCGTAGCTTAATTTTGCATACTGCTCATGGGCGAGCTTTTTCACTTTAGGATCGTAATTCATCTGATAGGATGAGCGGAATGCAGAAAGGGCTTCCTGCTTCTTGTCAACGGCCAGATAAGCATTCCCTAATTGATAATAAGCATTCTGGGCCAGCGCGGAATTACTGTTCAACAATTGGTTGTAATAAGAAACCGCTTCATCATATTTTTTGAGCTGTGCCGCGACAAATCCCATTTCGTAAAGATCATTTTCAGAAGGGTTCTGCTGAACACTCAGGTAATCTTTAAGGTGAGGATACGCAGAAGTATAATCGCCCTGCATAAAATAGCTCTCGCCGATGATCTTGTGAACTTCAGCTTTGTAAGCATCGGAAATATCTTCATTCAGTAAAGCAGTTCCTTCGGAGATCGCTTTGTCGTAATCCTTATCATTATAGTACATCTGAACATAATACGGGCGGACAAGCTTTGAAAATTTCGGCTGATCTTTTACCGAATCAAAATACCGGAACGCCTTGTCATTCTGCCTGTCGGAATAGTACAAATGTCCGAGCATATAGGCAATATCGCCTTTCTGGGATTCATCCGCAGTTTTGTAAGCTTCCTCCAGAGCGTCGGTGGCACCTTTGGAATCTCCCATCATGAACTTAGCATAGCCTAATTTGAGAACGTACTGTGTATTTTCTTCCTTAGACAGCTGATATTGATTCACTTTTTTAAGTGTTTCCAAAGCTTTCGGAAAATCCTTTTTTGCAAGATAATAATCTGCCAAAGGTAAATTGGCCTGCGCAAAATACGCGGAATTCGGATATTCTTTGATGAATGCCGTTAAACCTTCTTCCGCATGATTCTTCTGTAAGATCACACCGATGACGTTATCAAAAAACTGCGCCGCTTCCTGCCTCGACCTCGACAAGTTCTGATTGTAGAAATATTGCCTTGCATATTCGTATTGGGAAGCATTGTATATTTTGGTCTGATAAAGATTTTCAGCGAGATTGAATCGGTAGTTTTCCTTTTGGGTAAAGTATTGAGACTGCTGAGCATCGGAGATTCCGAAATAGAACACCGCAGCTGCTAAGAGTATTTTTTTTGATTTCATTAATTTTAAATTTTAAAATGTTTAAGACTGAAAATCAGGTCTAAGATATTTAAAATTCTGCGGAAAAATTATCCACAATTCATCAACGAAAATATTGAAAAGATATTGTAAAAACAAGCGTTTTAACACATTGTTAATAAGTGGATAATTTTTTAAGACTTCTTAACTTTTCCGTAAGAAACCTTAAGAAAAACCAAATTATTTCAGATAAATAATTACATTTGCTTTTTTCAAATCAAATTTAGAATTGAATGAGTCAACTTTTTAGAAGAAAAATCTATTCAGATTCAGATACATCCACAAGCCTGCACAGGGTTTTAAGTGTTTGGGACATTGTATTTTTTGGTATTGCGGCGATTATTGGTGCAGGAAGTTTCAGCAGTTTGGGCGAAGCCGTTTTCCGAGGAGGTCCCGGGGTTATTCTGCTGTATTTGATTTGTGGTTTTGCCTGTGGATTTACGGCTCTTTGCTATGCCGAATTTGCGAGCAGGATCCCTACTGCAGGTTCCGCGTACACGTATGCTTACGCCAGTTTCGGGGAACTCATCGCCTGGGTCATTGGCTGGGCACTGATCATGGAATATTCTTTCGGTAATATATATGTCGCTTTTTCATGGTCAGACTATTTTACAAGCTTTCTGGAAAGGATGGGCTTGCATATTCCCGATTATTTTACCTGCAGCTATACAGAAGCCAAAAAGGCCTTCATGAGCGGTTCCGAAAATAAAGAACTCATCAATGCATGGAAAAATGCCCCGCTTCTGGGAGGTTTAAAATGTATCGTTGACATTCCGGCTTTGGTCATTAACGGACTGATTACCTGGCTCTGCTATGTTGGCATAAAAGAAAGTAAAAATTTCAATAACGTCCTGGTGATCCTGAAATTAGCGGTAATCGTACTGGTAATCCTGGTAGGATTTGCCTACATAAACACCGATAACTGGACGCCGGTAAATCCCGAAACCCAGGTCGCCTCCTTTATGCCAAACGGATTTGCGGGGGTTATGAGTGCTGTTTCAGGTGTATTTTTTGCGTATATCGGTTTTGATGCTTTAAGTGTCCTTTCCGAAGAAACAAAAGACCCGCAGCGTACATTGCCCAAAGGAATGATCATTTCCCTGGTTCTCTGTACCTTTATCTATATCGCTTTAACACTTGTCTTAACAGGTATGGTGGATTACCGGAAGTTCGATGGTGTCGGAGACCCGCTTTCTTTCATTTTTGAAAAATCAAACGCCAATGTAGCCTGGATGGAACTTGTGGTTTCTTTTGTCGCTATCATAGCTATCACTACCGTTTTGCTGGTTTTCCAGATGGGACAGCCGAGAATATGGTACGCCATGAGCCGCGACGGATTGATGTCTCCGAAATTCCAAACCGTACATCCCAAATACAAAACACCATCTTTTGCCACCGTTATCACCGGAATCGTCGTGGGAATTCCTATCTTATTTACCGATAAAAGTTTCATTCTGGATTTTACAAGCATAGGAACTATTTTTGCCTTTGTGCTGGTATGTGGAGGCGTTTTAATGCTTCCGGCAAAAGAAAAATTAAAAGGCAGGTTTCACCTTCCCTACATCAACGGTAAGATCATCTTCCCGGTTATTTTCATCGGAAGCCTGGTCGGATTCTATTACTGGCAGCCTGATTTCTTTCATACGTTAATGGACTGGAAAGATCCGAAAGAAGGGGAATTCAGAGCATCCATCTTTTTCTTTATCCTGATAAATCTGGTTCTGTGTATTTTTACTTTTATTAAAAATTTCTCATTGATTCCGCTTGTTGGATTGAGTTCCTGCCTGTATCTCCTGACGGGAATGAGCCACGACAACTGGTTCTGGTTCGGGTTGTGGTTTGCGATAGGATTAATCATTTATTTCTGCTACGGATACAAACACAGTAAACTCAGAAAAGCTTGATTTATATAAAATACAAGCCGGATCTTCAATGAATCCGGTTTTTTTTGCTTTTCACCCATTTTATATTGGCGAACTTATTGCTTTAGGTTTTTTATAATTTAAACTACAAATGCCATGGCGGAAAGAATAAAAACATTCAAAGAATTTTACCAATTCTACCTTACCGAACACCGTAAAATGGGAACAAGGATCTTTCATTTTATGGGGACCTTACTTGTTTTTTTTGTGATTGGCTACGTGATCAGTTCAGGAAAAGAAAGATTTTTATGGTATGTTCCGATCTTCGGATACGGTTTTGCCTGGTTCAGCCATGCGGTTATAGAGAAAAATAAACCGGCAACATTCCGATATCCGCTTTGGTCTCTGATATCGGACTTCAGGCTCTTCTTCGAACTGTTGATCGGCAAGCAGAAATTTACCGGAATTCCCGCACCAAAAAACACAGAAGAGATTTAGATTGTTGTCATACTGTAAAAAAAAACGTCGGGTTTGCAAAGCAAATCCGACGTTTTTTTATTGATGAGTTTTAATAAGTTGAGTTAAATAATTAATCTTTTACTGAAATCTCTTTTTAAAATTAAACTTCAGCATATTCATTAATCCGGGTTCGATGATATCGATTCCCAGACCAAAATTGCTGTCAGCAACCGTATGGTGATCTGTCCGGAATTTTTCAAACTCATCCTGTGGAATTTCCAGATTGACAAGCGGATTGTATTCGATATAAACCGTTGCTCCGTTTTTACTTATTTTCTTTCGGCTTTTGAAGTCAAAATAAGGATTATTGATCGTACTTTCCTGAACGGTATATTTTTCCTCGGTATCGATTTTCTGATCGGTATACAGGTTGATCTCATATTTTTCACTGTCGAAATTATGCCAGAACGGAAGATCTTTATGTATATAATCCCGGGCACTCGCCTTTACCAGATTGCGGTCGAAGTACATGAGAAAACGATTTTTCTTAGGATCGACAAAATACGGATTTTCGATCGTTGCAGTGTACTGAATCCTGAATTCATTCAGCTTTTTATCATCACTGATCGTATCTATTGCAGCATCTTTAAATACATTTCTGATATCGGTTCCGTTTCTGTCGTTTGAATAATTCAGACTGTAGAAAAGGAAATTATTCCAGCTGTCGATCACTTCTCTTTTATTCGTATTTTTAAAATATCTCCGCATGGCATTCGCACGATTTCCTTTGTAGGTTGTCGTAAGCGTAAGTTTCCCCGTACAATCCTTTACATTAAAATCCACTTTTTCGTCTACGCAGAAATAAGGATACCGGTAAGCTTTTCTTTCCTTTAAATGCTGATCGGGTTTCACTTCAAGATAATGCATGAAATAAATAAATCCGCGGTTCTCCAGAAGCCCGAATTCATCACGAATGGTAGCATCCACAAAATAATCTTCGCCTTTGTGATTGATTTTCACAATTGCATGGTTAAAGGTGAGCAGCGAAGGCAGATAATATTTAATATAGAAATCAGTATGGAAATTCACCAGAACAATAGAAGCATCTACTCCCAGATAGTCAAGAATAACTTTCAAAAGCACTGATTTGGCCTTGCAATCTCCCTGTTTGTTTTCGTACGTAACAGCAGGTTCCTGAGGCTTGTGACCATTCATTTCATCTGCATTGAAGATGTAATAGATATTATTCTGAACATATTCGATAGCAAACTGGATCTTTTCATCAGGATCAGCAATAGCATCCAGTTTTTCCACCAGGCTCGGTGCAAAATCCTTTAAAGAAGCTTTATCAAAAATTTCCTGGTAAATAGGGGCTATATAATTGGAAAGTTCTCTCCAGTTATTATCCGTCGCAAAATCTATATACGGGAAAATTTCACGGTTGGCATCCACCGGATTGATGTAGTTGGTCTGTTCGAAAACAAATTTCTCCCCTTTCTCCAGATAGCCTGTTTCAGGCGCCAGAACGTTACCGTTGTCATCTCTGAAGAACGTTTTCTTATAAGCTACTTTCTGACTTCTTTCGTTGATAAAAGTAAATTTATAACTTCCGTAAGCCCAGTAATTATCCGGACTTACCCATACATATTTGGAGAATTCTTTTCTTAAAAAATCACGATCTGTAAAAGGTTTCACCCTAGAATCTTCAAGAATGAGAATATCATACAGGCGAAGATCTTTAATCGTAATATTGATTTTCTTGTTGCTGCTTAAAATTCCGCCGCTGCTGTGGTTTTCGCTGTCCAGAACCTTGATTTTCGTGTCGGGAATCTTATCAATCAAAACGCCGTCTCTCAATACGCTGATCCGGTGAATATGGTAGACTTCATTTTCTTCAACAACAATATCGGAAACGGAAGCTCTTTCTAAGTTGGCAGGCTCATTTAATGTGTATGCCATACAAACATATTCGCTGTTTTCGGTATTGCTCGTGTGGTATTTTTTATCTAGGAAATAACAAAAATCCTTACCGTCGCTATTCTGTTGCCTGGCAAAATCGGAATCCTGTATTCTGTTTATCAATTCCTGATCATCAATATTCCCGGCCCATTCTTCCGCCTTGTGGATTCTGTAATTTTCAATTTCGATCTGATTGTCCATATATTATTTACTATTTGTGTGTGTTCGGTAAAAAAGAAAAGTTAAATTAGGTATTTAAAAAATAAAAAACAAGAGTACCGCATGTTAAGATCCCTTAAAAAATACGGCATACATCTTGACCTTTTCCTATAAATTTCCAGCATGAAAAGTTTCAAAATAAATCTTCTGCCTTTATTTTCAGCAGGTTTCATCCTTGCCATGGTACAATGTTCTTCTGTAAATCATTCTGCCGGATATACCGGGAAAACACTGATCGTAGGTCCGGAAACTTCCGATTGCACAGGGCTAGCGCCTATGAAATGCCTTCAGGTAAAAAATACCGCCGATGGAAACTGGACAAATTTATACGCCAATATTGAGGGCTTTACCTACGAACCGGGCTACGAGTATGTTTTAAAAATAAAAGAAGAAAAGATTACCAATCCTCCTGCCGACGGTTCTTCCATAAAATACATCCTGGTAAATCAGGTTTCCAAAACAAAAAAATAGCCTCAGAAAAAACTGAGGCTGTATTTTAAAGGTCTTTGTTCGTATCGTGATTATGATCTTTCGGCGGTTTTGGATAATTTCCTTTAGAGACCTCTCCTACCGTATTGGCGGCAGTCATGGCGACCACCAGGTCGTTCAGCATATTGCTGGCAGCAGTTGGTGAATTTGGCAACAAGACCAGATTGCTTCTGTTGCTGGATCCTACCGAATGCAAGGTATCGTAATGCTGTGTAACCACGATCAGCGCCGAAGCTTCATGAGAATTGATCTCCACATTATTAAGCATTCTTACCGATTCTTCCAGACCTTTGGCAATTTCCCTTCTCTGGTCTGCAATCCCTTGTCCCTGAAGTTTCTTTGATTCCGCTTCTGCCTTGGCAACAGCTACAATTCTAATTCTCTGGGCTTCGGATTCATATTCCGCGGCGGTCTTCTCTCTTTCGGCGGCATTGATCCTGTTCATGGCATGCTTTACCTGCTCATCCGGGTCAATATCGGTCACCAAAGCTTTAATGATATCGTATCCGTAGCTCTGCATGGCCTCCTGAAGTTCTCCTTTTACCGCAATCGCAATATCATCTTTTTTTACGAAAACATCATCCAGTTTCAGTTTGGGAACTTCTGCTCTTACGACATCAAAAACATAAGACGTGATCTGGTTTTCGGGATTTTCGAGGCGGTAGTAAGCATCCCCTACCTGCGTTCTTATCACCTGATACTGAACGGATATTTTCATTTTAATAAAAACATTATCCAGCGTTTTCGTGTCGATCATGACATCCAGCTGCTGGATTCTCAGGTTCAGCCTTTTGGCAATCTGGTCGATGATCGGCCATTTAAGGTGAAGCCCTGAATGTTTGACGCCCAGGAATTTTCCGAAACGTTCAATGATCACAGCGGTTTCCTGTTTTACAACAAAAAATGAGGCAAATAAAATAATTAATCCGATAAAAACGACGGGTACTAAAAAAAGACTCATAGTATTAATTTTTAATATGAATTTGTATTCTTATAAAGATAGGGCTTTTAGTTTTAAGAATAAAATCACGCCGGAACTTCTGATTTTTGCGTAATGGTTTTACACCGTCATTCCGATATCGATTCCTTTTATTTTACGGTACAGGTCGGTCGCGTAGTTGTCGGTCATTCCGGAGACAAAATCAATCACACCCAAAACTTTCTGATAGTCCGTGGCCTCCGCATAAACGAACTGCTGGGGAAGAAGTTTGAGCGCTTTTTTGTCATAGGATTTCCTTTCTTCGTCGCTTTTAAGGATGGAAGGAATAAAGTGATCGAGAAGTTCATACATCACATTATACCCGGCATTTTCAATTTCGACAACGGCTTTATGGTTGTATATTTTTTCGATGGAAAAGCTTTCAATATCCTGTAACGTCCTGTTTTCCGTTTTATAAAGATCAAGAAGTGCCTGGTCGAGGTTCCCTTCCAGAATCTTATCAAAATTCTGGCGGTACATTTCAAGCGATTTATTGATCAATGCGTTGATCACTTTTGCCCTGAGATACGAGATCTGCTCGTTTTCGTTTGAGATCGAACTGAGCTTGGATTCTATCCTTTTAACATCATCCGTTTCGGATTTTACCAGTTCAAAAAACAGGTTCTTGCAGTCGGCGGTAGATACGATCCCCAGGCGGTGGGCATCTTCCATATCGATAATGTTGTAGCAGATATCATCAGCCGCTTCTACCAGCCATACAAACGGATGTCTTTTAAAAATATGAGGCTCTTCGCTTTCAGGGATCAGGTTTGTTGCTTTAGCGATTTCGAGAAAAATATCTTTTTCGTTCTGAAAGAAGCCGAATTTTTTCCTGTGAATAATGCCTTTCTTTTTGGCGATGGCCTCACACGGATATTTGGCTATACTCGCCAGTGTGGTAAATGTCAGCTGAATTCCTCCCGCATCTTTTCCCTGCTGCTGCTGAGCCAAAACCCTTATCGCGTTTGCATTTCCTTCAAAATTAATCAGATCCGCCCATTCTTTTTCATTAAATTTAGATTTAAGATCAGATTCGTTTCTCTCAAAATAACTGGCAATCGCATCTTCCCCCGAATGTCCGAAGGCCGGATTTCCCACATCGTGGCATAAACAGGCGGCAGCAATAACGTTTCCGAGATTGTGAAGGTAGAAATTTCTCGCTTCTTCCGTAAGATCATTTTTGTACTGATCATGGATGAATTCGCCCATCACGCTTCCAAGACTGCGCCCTACCGATGAAACTTCCAGGGAATGCGTAAGCCGGTTGTGAACGAAAACACTTCCCGGCAGCGGAAAAACCTGCGTTTTATTCTGAAGCCTCCGGAAGGCAGATGAAAAAATAATTCGGTCAAAATCTCTCTGAAAATCGGTTCTTGAGGCTTTAGTATGCGGATTGTTCCCTGTACGCTGATTCGTAAAAATCTGGTTTAAGTTCATCATGTTTCAAAATTAGCTCAAATTTTATTTTTTTTAAACAAATCGGATCATTTTTTCTGAGAAACTCACATTGAAGAGCTCCGTTGATCCTCTTTTGTGGCAACATTATTGTTATCTCGAAGATAAAAATAAGATTATGCCCGAAGGTCCTTCCATTATATTAATGAAAGAAAGCATTCAAAAGTTTGAAGGCCAAAAAGTTCTTGAAGCTTCAGGAAATGCAAAAATTGATATGGAAATACTCACCGGGAAAATCTTAAAACAGATCAAAACCTTCGGAAAGCAGACCTATCTTGTTTTTGACGATGTTGCGGTAAGGATCCACCTGCTGATGTTTGGCTCACACAGTGTCGACGAACAAACGAAACCTGACCGCCAGTTGAGATTAGCGCTCATATTTGCAAATGGCGGGATGTATTTTTACACCTGCAATGTCAAAATGGTAGATTCTGAGTTCTTAGAAACTATAGACTGGGAAGCAGATGTCATGAGTGATGACTGGAACCCTTCAAAAGCCCAAAAGAAATTAAAATCAAATCCGGAGATGATGGTTTGCGATGCATTGATGGATCAGGACATCTTTTCAGGGGTAGGCAATATCATTAAGAATGAAGTTTTATTCAGGATCGGCGTGCAGCCCGAAAGCCTTTTGGGCAAAATTCCTCCTAAAAAAATAAAAGAACTCATAAAAGAAGCCAGAAACTACAGCTTCGACTTCCTGGAATGGAAACGTGATTTCACCCTCAAACAGCACTGGCTTGCTCATACTAAAAAGACCTGTCCCATCTGCGGCCGTAAACTGGTAAAAAAGCAAACCGGCAAAGGAAAAAGAAGAAGTTTTTTCTGCGAAACCGACCAGAAATTATATCAATAATCAAGGTTATTCTTATTTTTTAAAAATATTCTTTAACCACAAAACCTTCAGACTAAAACACTGTAAAAATCAGATTTACAGTCCTATTCTGACGAACCCAGAAACTTTTACTTTCCACGACAACAAGATTAAATTAAATTTTGTTAATCTTTTATCTTTTTTAGTCAAAATAAGGTGATATAAATCAGTATACCTCAAATCCTATGCATCACATTTTGATTATTGAGTATTAAACACAAAACAGCATCCTTTAACGAATTAATAAAATTTTCAATAAAAATTAATAAATTCACAAATAATTTTTCATGTTTATATTAATTTTTTGTAAACATATTTTAGCATAAAAGTTAATTTAATACGCTTAAAACACTGATATACATCATAATTATTATTTGTAGGTATCATTTTATTGTCGTAATATTGCAATATCAAATTAACAATAATTAATCAAATAATTAAAAATACAATAAAATGATCGCTTACATCGGAATCGCAACATGTTTAGTAGTTTTTACTTCTTATTTTGCAACAGTTAAGAGAGAACAGAGAGATTAATCTCAATTCTGCGGCTTAGATTTAGCCTAAGACGACACAAATGAATGACATTGTATATGTTTTCAATCTTCAGTGATTGACTGCTCTTTTACTCGACACGGGTAAAAGGGCAACCAAAACATAATACAAATTACGCTAAGGACAATTTTTAATTTTTATAATAGCCGATAGAGTCGAACAGCTTTTTGTTCGGCTTTTTTGTTGGATAAATTTTACCTTTGTGAAAATTTTCCATTCATGAATCTCTACAACCTTATTATTCAGGATAAAGAAGCAGTGACCCTCGATGATGTTTTCCTGGAAGCGCATAATAAGGAACAGCTGGCTCAGCTTATCAAAGAAAATACCTACGCGGCAGAACTGCAGCAATATGGTCTTCCCGTAAACAACAAAATCCTGCTTCAGGGCACTTCCGGATGCGGCAAAACCATGACCGCCAAAGCCGTAGCCAATGCTTTGGGCAAAAATATCATCATCCTGAATCTAAGCAATATCGTTTCATCGAGAATCGGCGAAACCTCGCAGAATATCAAAATGATCTTCGACAAAGCAGCAAGGGAAAGGTCCGTTCTTTTCCTGGATGAGCTCGACCAGATCGGGAAAGCCCGGGGAAGTGATGACAAAGATGTGGGCGAAATGCGCAGGCTGGTCAACACCCTTATACAACTGATCGATTACTATCCGGAAAACGCACTTCTCCTATGCGCCACCAATCACCCCGAAATTATTGATACGGCCCTGATCAGACGTTTTCAGCTTAAAATAAATTATGAAATGCCCTCCAACAAATTCCTGGATCAGTTTTATGACAATATCCTCTCAAAATTTCCCGAAGATTTAAGGAATATTGACCGGAAATATGATGTATCGTTCGCCGAAGCAAAGGATTATGCTTTTACGGTGGTGAAAGGAAACCTGATCAGAAAGCTGGAGAGAAATGTTTAACCACAAAAGATGATCAAACTGTCTAATTAATTTAAGTGCTTTATTCTAAAGGACACACACCAAAGTTTATCCATCCTTTTGTCATTCCGGTACGGAATCTAAACGCGAATCTTTCCATGCGATGACCTGATAAGATGTTGAGATTCCCTGCGGGAATGACAAAACAGAGTGCTGAAATCTTTGTGGTTTTTATATTTTCATAATAGTATAGAAATTCTGTACTTCTTGTTGCTGAACAGAGCAGAGGCCACTGGTGCGTAATCTTCAGAAACCACCCCGTCAAAAATTCTCTGAATTTTCGCCACCCCTCCAAGGGAGGGGAATTTTACCGTAGGCTTCTTACGGTAGAATTTCGGTTGTCTCTACGATAGAAATGGTAGCGTCAGATGAATAGTGAAGCTTCCCGAAGCCACTCATTATCTGTTTAAGCATTATCATCAGAAAGATATTTTATTCCCAAAGAAATTTTCATCCTCTTTCATATTTCTTTATCTTTACTTTCAATTTTTTAACACTAAAAACTTAAAAACGACAAATGGAACAGAAAATACACCAGGGAAGAAATGTAAAACGGTTCAGGGAAATGTTGGGCATCAAGCAGGAAGCCCTGGCTTTTGATCTTGGCGACGACTGGAACCAGAAGAAAATTTCCATCCTGGAACAGAAAGAAGTCGTGGAAGAAGCTTTGCTAAAGAAAATATCCGAAGTCCTGAAGATCCCGGTGGAGGCTTTTCAGAATTTTGATGAGGAACAGGCTGTTAATATTATTGCTAATACTTTTCAAGATGATTCAGTAGCCTATGCTGAACAATATAAATGCATAATAAATCCTCTTGATAAAATCATCCAGTTGCACGATCAAAAAATTGCCCTTTACGAAAGGATGTTGAAGGAAAAAGACGATATGATGGCGAGGCTTGAGGTCTTGATAAAGTCTAAATAAATTGTCATCTAATTTGTATAAAAGCTGGCGAAATAAATTGCTGTATAACTCATTAAAGCTATAGTAATTCCCAAAGAAATTTTCATCCTCTTTCATATTTCTTTATCTTTACTTTCAATTTTTTAACACTA
>Ga0308156_1000313_pt1 | contig 118070 bp, 114 predicted proteins | sample PhyAR2_FD_201041 | JGI IMG/M metagenome (GOLD analysis project Ga0308156, IMG submission 201041) | Phyllosphere microbial communities from UC Gill Tract Community Farm, Albany, California, United States - DLSL A.R2 | ecosystem: Host-associated > Plants > Phyllosphere > Unclassified | place... | reverse complement strand
CGCAACCTGGTCGGCAGCGACGCGGGCGAGCCGCTCAGCAACGCGCTGTTCCTGCTGCCCGGCAGCATGATGTCGAACGCGCCGCGCCATGTCGTGACATCCTCGGCCAGCTGGACGCCGCCCATCGCCGGGACCGGGCTGACGGCGTTATTCTATGTCGATGGCCGCATGACCAGCGACTATAACACCGGCTCCGACCTGTTCGTCGAAAAGAAGCAGGACGGCTTCTTCCTGATGAATGCGCGCATCGGCCTGCACGGCAAGGACCAGCATTGGGCGGTGGAATTCTGGGGCCAGAATATCCTCAACACGAACTACCAGCAGGTCGCCTTCAACATGCCCTTCCAGGGCTCGGGCAGCCTGTCGCAGGTCCAGCGCTTCGGCGCGCCGACCTATGCCAACGCCAACGCGTTGTTCGGGTCCTATCTGGCGGAACCGCGCACCTATGGCCTGACGCTGCGCACGCGCTGGTGAGGCTGATGCCGTGTGGTGATTGGCGCGCCCGGAGGGATTCGAACCCCCGACCGAGGAGGTAGAAGCTCCTTGCTCTATCCAACTGAGCTACGGACGCGCGGATGGGCGCGTTCCTAGCGTGGTTTGCGCGGGTTGGGAATGGCGATAAATGTCGCCCCTCACGGTGAAAGGGATCGGCATGGGCGTGGAACGGGTGGTGGCGAGCCGGGATATAGAACATGGCGCGTTCCGCTGGTTCGACTTCGTCATGGCGGCGTTCGTCACCATCCTGCTGCTGTCCAACGTCATCGGTGCGGGCAAGGTGGCGGTCATCGACCTGCCGCTGGTCGGGCAGTGGCCGTTCGGGGCGGGTATCCTGTTCTTTCCGCTGAGCTATGTCATCGGCGACGTGCTGACCGAGGTCTATGGTTATGCGCGAGCCCGGCGCGTGATCTGGGCGGGGACGGCGGCGGTGCTGTTCATGGCGTTCATGAGCTATGTGGTCGTGGCATTGCCGCCCGCGCCCAGCTGGACCAACCAGGCCGCCTATGAGGTGATCTTCGGTCAGGTGCCGCGCATCGTGCTGGCCAGTGTCTGCGCCTTCTGGGCGGGCGAGTTCGCCAATGCCTATGTGATGGCGCGGATGAAGGTCTGGACCGGCGGGCGGCATCTGTGGTCGCGCACCATCGGCTCGACGCTGGTGGGGCAGGGGGTGGACAGCCTGATCTTCTATCCACTGGCCTTCTGGGGCGCGGTCGGCTGGACGCCGCATCTGGTGGTCGTGGTGCTGTTCACGCAATGGGCGCTGAAGGTGGGCTGGGAAGTGCTGCTGACTCCGGTGACCTATCTGATCGTCGGCTTTCTGAAGCGGGCCGAGGGGGTGGATGTGTTCGATGAGGGGACGGACTTCACGCCGTTCCGGGCGCGGGTTTGAGCGGGGTTTTGATTCGCGCGAAGCCGCGATGACGCGAAGAGTTTTAAAGAGGATTTGTTCGCGCGGAGGCGCGGAGGCGCGGAGGCGCGGAGGGCGCGGAGAGGGCGGACGCAGCGGTAGCTGCTTAGCTCCCTCAAAAGCTGAGTGAGACGGGAAGGCGTCTCCAAGCGCGAGACACCTCCGCGTTCTCCGCGCCTCCGCACGAACCGACCTTCTTCTTCGCGTCCTCGCGGCTTCGCGTGAGTCCAATAAAATGGGGGAGGCGAGTTGCCTCGCCTCCCCATAAGTCATCCCGTGGCCCCTTCGACTGCCTGCCAAGGCAGGCGCTCAGGACGGGCTTCGACTTCGCTCAGGCTGAACGGAGGATAGGGCGGTTACGCCCCGACCATCTCCAGCAGGCCCTCGAACAGCCGGCGGCCATGGTCGCCGCCATGCGCGGCTTCGATGCGGCGTTCGGGGTGGGGCATCATGCCCAGCACGTTGCGCTTCTCGTTCAGCACGCCCGCGATGTTGCGGGCCGAGCCGTTGACGTCCTCGGCATAGCGGAAGGCCACGCGGCCTTCGCCTTCCAGCCGGTCGAGCGTCTCGGCATCGGCAAAGTAATTGCCGTCATGATGTGCGACCGGAATACGGATCGTCTCGCCCTGTTCGTAAAGGCGGGTAAAGGCGCTGTCGGTGTTGGCGACTTCCAGGTTCACGTCGCGGCACACGAAGTTGAGCGAGCGGTTGCGCATCAGCGCCCCCGGCAGCAGCCCGGTCTCGGCCAGCACCTGGAAGCCGTTGCACACGCCGAACACCGGCGTGCCCTTGTTCGCCGCATCCACCACCGCGCGCATGATCGGCGAGCGGGCCGCGATCGCGCCGCAGCGGAGGTAATCACCATAGGAGAAGCCGCCCGGCACGCCGATCAGCCCCAGCCCTTCGGGCAGTTCGCTGTCGCCGTGCCAGACCATGGCCGGCTTGACGCCCGTTACCGCCTCCAGCGCAACGGCGAGGTCGCGGTCGCAGTTCGAGCCCGGAAAGACGATGACGGCGGTCTTCATCAGGCGCGCTCCACCCGGTAATTCTCGATCACGGTGTTGGCGAGCAATTGGCGGCACATCTCGTCGATCTGCGCGTCGGTCGTCGCATCGGCGACTTCCAGCTCGATCAGCTTGCCCGCGCGCACGTCATTGACGCCTGCAAAGCCCAGGCTTTCCAGCGCATGGTGGATCGCCTTGCCCTGCGGGTCGAGCACGCCGGGCTTCAGGGTGACGAAAATCTTCAGCTTCATTACTTGCCCCGGCTCTTGCGGTGTTCTTCCAGGTCGAGGACGGCGGTGTCGCCCCCCTCGGGCAGCAGGCCCAGACGGCGCGCCACTTCCTGATAGGCCTCGACCTCGCCGCCGAGATCGCGGCGGAAGCGGTCCTTGTCCAGCTTCTCGTTGGTGGTCATGTCCCACAGGCGGCAGCCATCGGGGCTGATCTCGTCGGCCAGGATGATCCGGCCGAAGTCATTGTCCCAGATGCGGCCGAATTCCAGCTTGAAGTCGACCAGGCGGATGCCGATCGCGGCGAACATGCCCGACAGGAAGTCGTTCACGCGGATCGCCAGGTCGGCGATGTCGTGCATCTCTTCCTGGCTGGCCCAGCCGAAGCAGGCGATATGCTCGTCGGTGACCATCGGGTCGCCCAGCGCATCGTCCTTGTAATAATATTCGATGATCGTGCGGGGCAGCTTCACGCCCTCTTCGATGCCGAGACGCTTGGACAGCGAGCCCGCCGCGACGTTGCGCACCACGACCTCGATCGGCACGATCTCGACCTGGCGGATCAGCTGCTCGCGCATGTTCAGGCGGCGGATGAAGTGGGTCGGCACGCCGATATGGTCGAGCATGGTGAAGACATGCTCGGAGATGCGGTTGTTCAGCACGCCCTTGCCGTTGATCGTGCCCTTCTTCTGGGCATTGAACGCGGTGGCGTCGTCCTTGAAATACTGGATCAGCGTGCCAGGCTCAGGGCCTTCGTACAGGATCTTGGCCTTGCCTTCGTAGATTTGGCGGCGGCGAGCCATGCGGCGGTCCCCTGAAATGAGTACAGCCCCGGCGCCCCCATGCTGAGGCCCGAGGCGGGATGGCGCGCCTATAATGGAAGGGGCGCGGCGGCGCAATGGAGTTGGGCACCATGCGGGCAGGCCGTGGCGGACAGCATCTCCCATGATAAAGTCGACGTCATTCGCGATACATGATGAACAGTTTTTGGAAGTTGGATTAAAGAATTGTAAGGTTGAAAGTAACGGAAACCGATTGGGTAGATCAGGGGTTCTGGCTATGCTTGCAAAGGAGGTAGTCATGAACAAGCTGGTGATCGGTGTTGTTGGTGGAGCCCTGATGCTGACGGCGGGTGCTGCCGTGGCGCGGCCGGTACATATGGCGCACCAGCCGCAAATCTGGGAGCAGGCGCGTGTCCCGCTCGCCAATGGTATGGAGGCCATCGCGGTGGTGAAGAACGGTAATGCCGAGCGTACCGTCGCCTGCCGCGATACCGCCGACGTGCTCGCCACCTTCCGCCCCGAGGTCGTCGCCTTCCAGCCGGTGCGCGGGCCGCATGGCAAGGTGAAGACCGACGAGGATGTCGCCGGGGTCGAAACCTTCACCCCCGTCGCCTTCCAGAACTGCACGGTGGCGGCTGGCGATCACTTCCAGCAGGATGTGACCCAGGCCCAGGCGAACCAGGCCTGATCCAGGTCCTTTCGCCGAACATGAAGCGGGCGCGATGGGAATCGCGCCCGCTTTTGTTTTTGGGCCAATAAATTCCTCCCCTGCGAGGGGAGGATTCATGCTCGATCAGAGTTCGGACAGCATTTCGACCAGCAACGGCCGCAACCGGCGTAGCTCCGCGCGGTGGGCGAGCGCGAGCGTGGCGATCGTCTCGGCGCCCCGATCGGTCAGCGTGACCGGCACGCGTCGCCGATCCGTCGCCCGGTCGCGCTGGACCAGCCCCAGCTTTTCCAGCCGGTCGACCAGGCCCGAGGCGCTGTGCGGGCGCAGGCGCAGATGCTCGGCCAGTTCCCCGATCAGCAGCGCGCGGTCAGGCGCGGCGCGCAAGGCCAGCAGCGCCTGATGCTGTTGCGCGGTGATGCCCGCCTGTGCCGCCGCCTCTTCGCTGAACGACAGGAAGGTGCGGAGCTGTCGGCGGAACCCGGCAAGGGCGCGGTAATCCCGGTCGCTGATCGGATCGTCCATGCGCTGGCCCATGCCACACATCATCCGTCTTGAGAAATATCGTAATGCGATATATTGGCTTCGCCATGACGATTGCCCGCGCCCTGCCGCTGCCCGCTCCCATGGTTCGACTCGCCGACCATAGTGCCGATCGGCGGATGTTGGCGCTGGCGATGGCGGCGTTGGTCATCGGTACCGGCGGGGCGGTGGCGGCCTGGGTGCTGCTGAAGCTGATCGCGCTGGCGACGAATATCGGCTGGTACGGCCAGTTTTCCTTCGCGCCCGTCGCGATCGGCCCGGCGGCGCAAGGCTGGCGGACGCTGGCGGTGCCGGTGGTCGGCAGCCTCATCATCGGCCTGATGGCACGGTTCGGGTCGGACAAGATTCGCGGCCACGGCATCCCCGAGGCGATAGAGGCGATCCTGTTCGGCCAGAGCCGCTTGTCGCCCAAGGTCGCGGTGCTCAAGCCCTTGTCCGCCGCCGTCTCGATCGGGTCGGGCGGGCCGTTCGGCGCGGAGGGACCGATCATCATGACCGGCGGCGCGATCGGGTCGCTGCTGGCGCAATGCTTTCACCTGAGCGCGTCGGAGCGCAAGACGTTGCTGGTCGCGGGTGCGGCGGCGGGGATGACCGCGATCTTCGGTACGCCCTTTGCCGCGATGCTGCTGGGCGTCGAGGTGCTGTTGTTCGAGTGGAAACCGCGCAGCTTCGTGCCGGTCGCGGTCGCCGCGCTGACCGCGATCGCGTGGCGGCCCTGGCTGATCGGCGCGGGGCCGATGTTCCCGCTGCCCATGGCGCTCTCCTATGATGCGGTGGCGCTGGTCGGCGCGGTGGTGCTCGGCCTGGGCGTCGGCGCGATCGCGTCGGGCCTGTCCTGGGCGCTCTATCGGATCGAGGACGGGTTTCACGGCCTGCCGGTCCATTGGATGTGGTGGCCCGCGATCGGCGCAGTGGCGGTCGGCATCGGCGGCATGATCGACCCGCGCGTGCTGGGTGCGGGCTATGACAATATCCAGGCGCTGCTGCTCGGCTCGATGGCGGTGAAGGCGATCCTGTTGCTGCTGATCGTCAAGGCGGTGGTGTGGCTGATCGCTTTGGGGTCGGGCACGTCGGGCGGCATTCTCGCACCGCTGCTGATGCTGGGCGGGGCGTTGGGAGCACTGGCGGGACATGCGCTGCCGGGCGGGGTGCCGCTCTATGCGCTGGCGGGGATGGCAGCGATGATGAGCGCGTCGATGCGCGCGCCGTTGACCGCGTCGATCTTCGCGGTCGAGCTGACCGGGCGGTTTGACGCGCTGCCGGTGACGGCGGCGGCGAGCGTGGCGGCCTATACCATTGCGGTGCTGGTGCTGCGCCGGTCGATCCTGACCGAGAAGATCGCGCGGCGCGGCCGCCATCTGAGCCAGGAATATGCCGTCGACCCCTTGAGCCTGGTCCGGGTCGCGCAGATCATGACGCCGACGCCTGCAACCCTGCCCGCGACGATGACGGTGAACGAGGCGGCGCGTTTCTTTGCCGATGCCGATCACCGCGCCTATCCGGTGGTGGATGGCAAGGGGCGGCCGGTCGGCCTGGTCTCGCGTGCCGATGCGCTACGCTGGTTCGACGCCCCGCCCGAGATCGGGGCGACGTTGCGTGAGGTCGTGTCGGACGCCGCGCTGCCCATGGTGTCGCCCGAATGGCCGGTCGACCGTGCGGCGGAGCGGATGCTGGCGGAGGATGTCGATCGCCTGTCGGTAGTCGATGCGCAGGGCGTGCTGGTCGGCCTGCTGGCGCGGCGCGATCTGTTGCGTGCGCGGTCGGGCTGGCTGAGCGACGAACAGGACAAGCGGCGCTTTGCCACCATGGGTCGATCGTTCCCGGTTTGATCTCCCTGATTGCCCCGGCCCCACGGGCTTGCTAGAAGCTGGGCTTCCATGGCGATCGATCTCCGCGACAATCCTCCCGTCGGCATTCTGGACGCACCCTTCGACAGCGCGCTGTCCGAGCGGTATCTGGTCTATGCACTGTCGACGATCACCGCGCGCTCGCTGCCCGATGTGCGCGATGGCCTGAAGCCCGTGCATCGGCGGCTGCTCTGGGCGATGCGGCTGCTGAAGCTCGATCCGGCTTCGGGTTACAAGAAGTGCGCGCGCGTCGTCGGTGACGTGATCGGTAAATATCATCCGCATGGCGACCAGTCGGTCTATGACGCGATGGTGCGCCTGGCGCAGGATTTTGCGCTGCGCTATCCGCTGGTCGACGGGCAGGGCAATTTCGGCAATATCGACGGCGATAACGCTGCCGCCTATCGTTATACCGAGGCACGGCTGACCCAGGTCGCGATCGACCTGATGGACGGGCTGGACGAGGACGCCGTCGCCTATCGCCCGACCTATAATGGCGAAGAGCAGGAGCCGGAGCTGTTCCCCGGCCTCTTCCCCAACCTGCTGGCCAACGGCGCGAGCGGCATCGCGGTCGGCATGGCGACCAGCATCCCGCCGCACAATGCCGCCGAATTGCTGGAGGCCGCGATCCTGCTGGTCGATCGGCCCGACGCCGATGACGATGCGATCCTGGCGCTGGTCAAGGGACCAGACTTCCCGACCGGCGGGATGGTCGTCGATGCGCCCGCCATATTGCGCGAAAGCTATACCACCGGCCGGGGCGGCTTCCGCGTCCGCGCCCGCTGGGAGATCGAGCGCGAAAAGGGTGGCGGCTGGCAGATCGTCATCAGCGAGATTCCCTACGGCGTCGCCAAGGGCAAGCTGATCGAACAGATCGCCACGCTCATCAACGACAAGAAGCTGCCGATCCTGGCCGATGTACGCGACGAATCGGATGCGCAGGTCCGCATCGTCCTCGAGCCGCGCGCCCGCACCGTCGATCCGCAGGTGCTGATGGACGGGCTGTTCCGCTTCTCCGACCTGGAGACGCGGGTCAGCCTGAACCTCAACGTGCTGGACAAGGAGCGTACCCCGCGCGTCATGTCCCTGCGCGAGGCGCTGGCCGCCTGGGTCGAGCATCAGTTCGTGGTGCTGCGTCGCCGCTCCGAACACCGTCTCAGCAAGATCGCCGACCGGATCGAGCTGCTCGACGGCTATCTGGTCGCCTATCTCAACCTCGACCGGGTGATCGAGATCATCCGCACCGAGGATGAGCCCAAGGCGGTGATGATCGCGGAATTCCGCCTGACCGACCGTCAGGCCGAGGCGATCCTCAACATGCGTCTCCGTTCGCTGCGCCGTCTGGAGGAGTTCGAGATTCGCGGCGAGCGCGACAAGCTCGACAAGGAGCGTGAGCAGCTGACGCTGCTGCTCGGCTCCGAACAGCGCCAGCGGACGCGGATGAAGAAGGATCTGGGCAAGATCCGCGACCGCTATGGCCCCGAAACCGCATTGGGCGCGCGTCGCACGCTGATCGAGGAAGCCGCGCCGACCCGCGACATTCCGCTGGAAGCGATGATCGAGCGGGAGCCGATCACCGTCATCCTGTCGCAGCGCGGCTGGATCCGCGCGATGAAGGGTCATGTCGACCTCGCCTCGGCCGACACCGCCAAGTTCAAGGAAGGCGACGGCCCCGCCTTTGCCTTTCACGCGCAGACCACCGACAAGCTGTTGCTGGCGGCGGCGAATGGGCGGTTCTTCACGCTGGCGGCCGACAAGCTGCCCGGCGGGCGCGGTTTCGGCGAGCCGGTGCGCGCGATGATCGACCTGGACGGATCGATCGGCATCGCGGGTTTCCTGCCCGCAGCCCGCGCGGCCAAGCTGCTGGTCGCGGCATCGGACGGGCGCGGCTTCATCGTGCCGACCGCCGACACCATCGCCGAGACGCGAAAGGGAAAGACCGTGCTGACCCCGCGCGCCGGGTCCCTGTTGAAGGTCGTGCGTCCGGTCGGGGCCGAGGATGACTATGTCGCGGCGATCGGCGACAACCGCAAGTTGCTGGTCTTCCCCCTGACCGAGTTCGTCGAGCTGTCGCGCGGCACCGGCGTCCAGCTGCAACGCTATCGCGACGGCGGGCTGTCGGACGCGACGACCTTCGTCTTCAAGGACGGGCTGAGCTGGCCGATGGGCGGCGATACCGGGCGGGTGCGGACCGAATCCGACCTGTCGGCCTGGCGCACCGCACGTGGTGCGGCGGGGCGGATGCCGCCGACCGGCTTCCCGCGCGACAACCGGTTCGATTGAGCCACAGGCCAATCCTTCCCTGCGGGGGAGGAGGCAGAGTCGGTCGCGGATCATGCCGATCCGACGACGCCCCTGAGCGGCCCTATACTATGACGTTAACGGTAAATTTCCTGGAATTTTAGGCGCTCTTAACGTTCGCGGGTTACGCGGATCAGTGATGGCAATGATCGCTCATCCGCTGCACCGCTCGTCGAACCGGAATTTCGGGTCGCTGACGTCGTGCGCGATCAGCATCATGGCGATTCCGGCGGCCGAAATCCTGATCGAGAAGGGCGCGCCGGTCGTGGCCGCCAGCAACGACGCCTATCGCCGCGCTGCGTTGAACGACTCGCGGACCCAGGCCGGCTTGCTGGCCGAGGTGGCCAAGCGAATCGACGGTTTCCTGGCGTCCGACCAGACCTCGATCGAGTTTCCGCTGGCCGTCGGCGACGTCATCGACTGCCGCTATTTCCAGGCGACCCTGACCCATGCCGCCGAAGGAGAGGGTGAAGGCTGTGTGCTGATGCTGGTCGACCATACCGCACAGCACCACACCGAACGCAGCCTGCGTCGCGAAATGATGACCGACAGCCTGACCGGGCTGCCCAATCGACAGGGTTTCGGCGACCTGATCGAGGCGATGGTCGCCAATGGTCAACGCCATGCGGTGCTGGTGATCGATCTCAACCGATTCGGCCGGTTGAACGCCTGTATGGGCTCGCTGGTCGGCGACGAACTGCTGATCACCGTGGCACGACGCCTGAAGGGGGCGTTGCGGTCCCGCGACTCGGTCGGGCGGATCGGCGGCAACGAATTCGGCATCCTCATGATGATCGACGGCAGCGAGGACGAGGCGCATATCCTTGCCGAACGCATCGACCGGGCACTGCGCTCGCCGTTCCGGCTGACCGACTATGAGGTCAATGTCGAGGCATCGGTCGGCATCGCCTTCAATGAAGGGCTGGACGACGACGCCGAGGAACTGATCCGACACGCCCAGTTCGCGGTCAAGCATGCCAAGGCGGCCGGGCGCACCCAAGTCTATCATCCCCAGGCCTTCACCATCGCGCGCGCGCAGTTCGCGATGGAGACCGCGTTGCGCCGCGCGATCGAACGGGAAGAGCTGCACCTTGCCTATCAGCCGATCTGCGACCTGAGCACCGGCCGCACCATTGCGTTCGAGGCGCTGGCGCGGTGGCGCGACGCCGAGGGTCGCGATCATTCGCCATCCGATTTCATCCCCGTGGCCGAGGAATCGGGGCTGATCGTCCCGCTGGGCCGCTGGGCCGCGAACCAGGCGCTGCTCCAGCTGGCGGAATGGGATCGACGGGCGGGCGGGGACTGCGGCGTGCGTATGTCGGTCAACGTCTCGGCGATCCAGTTGCAGCGCGACGATATCCCTGCGCTGATCGAGTCGGCATTGGCCAGGGCGGGCGTGGCGGGCGAGCGGCTGATCCTGGAACTGACCGAAAGCGCGATCGTGGGCGATCCCGACCGGGTCAGCGCGATCATGAACGCGTTGAAACAACTCGGCCCCACCATCGCGATGGACGATTTCGGCACCGGCTATTCCAGCCTCGCCTATCTGCAGAAACTGCCGATCGACATATTGAAGATCGACCGCAGCTTCGTCTCCGGCATGCTGGCCGACCGCGACAAGATCGCGATCGTCCGCGCGATCCTGGGCCTGGCGCAGGCGCTGGGCATGAAGACCACCGCCGAGGGGATCGAGGCGGTGGAGCTGGGGCAGACGCTGGCCGCCTTGGGGTGTACCCATGGACAGGGCTATTATTACGCCCGCCCGCTCGATCCCGATGCCGCCTGGGCGATGATCGCCGGTCAGGCCTGAGCCACCGCCTCATCGGCGATGCGGCCGACGCGCTCGGCGTCGGGAAAACCTTCAGCAATCCACTGCGTCTCGATCCGGCGGAGCAGCCGTGCCACCTCCGGCCCCTTGCCGATCCCGCGTTCGACCAACGCGCCGCCGGTCAGCGGCAGGGCAGGGGGCGTCCAGTCACGAATCGGCTCGATCGATTCGCCCGCCAGCAACAGCCGGTCGACCGCGCCCGTCAGTCCCGCACGATAGGCGAGCGCGCGCGGGCCTTCCTCGCCCGGCCCGGCGGTCGCGGCGATCAGGCGCTTGCGATCGGTGTTGGACAGTTTCAGCCGCGCCCCGACATTCTCCGCCGCGTGCGCAGGCAAAAGGGCGGCGAGCCGCCGGATGGCGTCGGGTGCGATTCCCGCGGCCTCTTCGCGCTCGGCCAGCCGGGTCAGCCGCTCCACGCCCTCGGCATCGATCTCGGGGATGACCGCGCGGAAGATGCCATGCTCGACCATCAGGGCGACCACCGGGACCGCGCGGGCGGCGACCAGCAATTTCAGCAACTCCGCCGCGATCCGTTCGCGCGACAAGGCCATCAGGTCGTTGGCGCGCGCGGCGCAGGCGGCCAGCCCGGCCTCGTCGACCGCATGGCCGAAGCGCGCATGGAAGCGGAAGAAGCGCAGGATGCGCAAATGATCCTCGGCAATCCGCTGCAACGGATCGCCGATGAAGCGCACGCGTCCGGCCTTCAGGTCATCCAGTCCGCCGAAATAGTCGAACAATTCGCCGGTCATAGGGTCGGCGTAGAGTGCGTTCATCGTGAAGTCGCGCCGCGCGGCGTCCTCGCGCCAGTCGTCGGTGAAGGCGACCACGGCATGGCGGCCATCGGTCGACACGTCGCGGCGCAGCGTCGTGACCTCGACCGGACCATCGGGCAGGACGGCGGTGATCGTGCCGTGCGCGATGCCGGTCGGCACCGGCTTGAACCCGCTGTCGCGCACCCGGTCGATGACCGTTTCGGGCGACAGCGGCGTCGCCAGGTCGATATCGGCGACGGCCAGGCCCAGCAGCATGTCGCGCACTGCGCCGCCGACGAACCGCGCCTCCAGCCGCTCGGCCAGCGCGATCAGCTCGGGGCGTTCGGCCCAGGGCACCGTGTCGGGCGTCATGCCGCCCATTGCAGCCGCCGCGACAGGTTGACGATCATCGCCGCGGTCGCGCCCCAGATGCGCCGGTCGTTCCATAATATCTCGTAGAAATGGCGGGTCCGCCCGCGCCACGGCGCGCTGACCCGGTGGTGATGGGCGGGATCGAGCAGGAAGGACAGCGGCACCTCGAACAGGTCCGCCACTTCCGCCTCGGCGGGGGTCAGGGTGAGGTCGGGCGGGATGACGCCGACGATCGGCGTCACCTCGAACCCGGTGACGGTGCGATAGCGATCGGCCGATCCGACGACCGTGACCGTGGAGGGGGGAAGCCCGATCTCCTCCTCCGCCTCGCGCAACGCGGTCGCGACCAGATCGGCGTCGCCGGGATCGGCGCGGCCGCCCGGAAAGGCGATCTGCCCGGCATGGTTGCGCAGCGTATCGGTTCGCTGGGTCAGCAGCACGCCCGGTGCGGCGCGGTCGGTCACGGGCACCAGCACAGCGGCGGCCGTGGGAGTCGCCATGATCTCGTGCGGTTCGACACCGTCGCCGGTCAGCAGCTCGGTCGCCGGTATCCGCGCCATCGCCGCTGCCAGCCTTTCGGCCAGCGTCATGCGGCGGGCGACGCCGTCAGGGGAAAGAAGACGCCGTCGCTCCACACGCCGGGCGCTTCGCCCTCGCCCGCCAGCGCGCGTTCGGCCAGTTCATAATAGACCGGCCGCGCGATCAGCGCCTCCAGCCCGTCCCGGACATGCACATAGGGGCGGGGGCCGTCCTCGCCCTCGACGAAGCGCAGGCCATGGTCCGGCCCCGCGGCGACCAGATCGCCGGTGTTGAGCTGGAACACCAGCCGACCATTTTCGCCCTGTCCCTCGGCCTTCAGCGCAGTGGCGACGAAGGGCGCGTCCTCGACCGCGATGTCCAGCTTTTCGACCGGCGTGACCAGCACGTGACGGCCATCGGGCTCCCGCCGCAAGATGGTGGAGAACAGGCGCACCATGGCCGCCCTCGTGATCGGGCTGCCCTGGTGAAACCAGGTGCCGTCGCGCGCGATCCGCATTTCGCTGTCGCCGCAATGGCTGGGGTGCCATTGCGAGACGGGGGGCAGCTTCTGCGCCTCCATCGCCTGGACGATTTCGGCGAGACTCAGCGCGGACAGATCGGGGGGCGGTGCCATCGGCATGATGGACCCGAATTAGGGATGCGGGGCGGGCAGGTAAAGACCCGCGCGATTCACGCCTGCTCCGGATCGGGGCCGAGCATGCCCGCAAGCGCCGGTACGTCCGGCCCGCGCGCCAGCAGCCGGTGCCGCTCGACCGGGCCGGGCAGCCGCCAGTCGGCGGTCCGTTCGGCGGAGAAGCCGAAGAAGCGGCCATAATATTCCGGGTCGCCGATCAGCATCATCGCGCGGTCCAGCCCTTGCGCGGTCGCAGCGCCCAGCATGTGATGCAGCAATTCACGCCCGATCCCGCCCTGCTGGCGTTCGGGATCGACCGCGACCGGGCCGACCATGACCATCGGATGCACGCGGGCGTCGTCGTCGGTCAGTGCGACCGGCCAGCACTGGATCGACCCGATCAGCCGATCTTCCTCAACGGCGGCGAAGCACAGCGAGGCGATCGGCCGGACGCTGCCGCGCACCTTATAGGCGGTGCGCGCCTGCCGTCCGGGCGGAAAGGCGCGGTCCAGCAGCGCCTCGACCGCATCGGGTGCGACCGCGTCGAGCGGGACAAGGGCGGTCATCACGGGCGGCATGGTCAAGGGGGGGGCGAAGTCCGGTTGCGGGGAAGGGGACGCGCGCCCTTAGCGCGACGGCGGGGGGATGCAAGCTTTCCTTCGGCGCGCTCTCTGCTACAGGCGCAGGGATGGAAGACCGTCTCCAGCTCGAAGTCCACGACCTCGAAGTCCAGGTGCTGACCGGCATCTACTCCGAGGAAACCCATCTGCCGCAGCCGCTGCGTATCTCGCTGACCGTCGATCTCGACTGTCCGGCGCGCTACACGCCCGACAGCCCGCTGACCGAATCCAAAAATTATCTCGACCTGAAACATGCCGCGACCCAGCTGCCCGAAGGCGTGCATTTCACGCTGATCGAGGGGGTTGCCGACCATATCTGCGACATGCTGTTCCTGCAGGACAAGCGAGTCCGCCGCGTGCAGGTGAAGATCGTGAAGCTGGCCATCGCCGAGGATGGCGAGGCGATCGGCATCACGCTGGTCCGCCACCGGCGCTGACAGGCATGACGGCGCGGCGAGTCGATCTGGCGCCCGATGCGGATATCACAGGCGTCGTCGCCGGGCATCCGGGCGAGGATCTGGTGCTGGTGATCCGTCCCGGCCGTGACGCTCTGTCCCAGGCGATGCTCGAGGCCGCGATCCCCCCGCTCGCCATCGCGGCGGCCCCGGGCGCGCGGATCAACGCGGTGATCCCGGCCGAGGGGGCGGCGGAGGAAGCGGTTGCGGCGGCGGTCGATTATCTTGCCGCCGCGCACGCGGTCACCGGTCAGTCGCTGATCGTCGGCGTTTGACGCTCGCGCCCGCACGGGCCGAGCTTTTGCAGCACGAACCGATAATCCTCGCGCGCGGCCTGGGCATTTTCCGGCCCCAGCGAGGCGGTGCTGCGATCGGGCAGCGATTCCGGCAGCGCGCAGGCCAGCCGATACCAGAGCAGCGTGTCGCGCGCCGGGGGCGCGGCGGATTCGTCGACGATCTCGCTCAACGCCACGGCATAGCGCCGCTCCTCGCCCGGGCGACGCAGCACGGATAGCGAGACCGGGCGGTTGTTGGCGGTCGTCAGGAAAATCTGCGTCTCGCCTTCGCCGGGCAGGCTGCCGGGCACGTAAAAGGCATTGCCGACGCCGGTGATGACCGGCGGCGCGTCGGTCGACAGGGCATCGCGGACGATGGTCCGGCTGCGCTGCTCGGTATCGGGCGTCCAAGGCAGCTGCGCATCGGGCGCGACGAGCTGGAGCTGGTCGGCGGCGTTGGGCACCCGGCGGGCATAGATCAGCACCCGCATCTTCTTCAGCCTGGGCGCGCGGCCACGCGCATCGGTGGCGGCATCGAACAGATAGCCGATCCGTGCGGGCAGGCCGCCCGAGCCGCCGATCAGCGTGCCGACATCGGCCTCGATATAGAAACGCTGATGGCCGGGGGCGACCCCGACGGCCTCGGCCCCCTTGATCGCGGTGGCGGACCGGATGGTCACATCGGCGATGACCGGGGCCGACAGGACCAGATCGGCGAGGTCGGCATAGCCCGGTCCCGTTTGGGCCATCCCTGTTTGCGCTACCATCGAATCACCCGGCCGGGCCGATGGCGCGGTCGCCATCTGGGCGGGCAGGGGGACGGCGAACAGGGGAATCGACAGCGTCAAAGCGCCAGCGCGAATGGCGTGGGACAGGGGATTCATAGCTTCGCGCTACTCCTTTGCGGATTAACGGTACAGAAATAATTTCGTCATGCGCAGGTTGTACGTTTATTACGTCCGACAAACTGATTGCGCCGCGCCAGCCGTCACGATAGGGTTCAAGGCTCTGCCGCATGCCGAAAGAGCATGGCAGGAGTTTCCCACGTCCCCACGCTACGGCGAGGCGAAACTGGCAGACTGAGGAGTTTCGTTGCTGAATGGCCTATACTGACCAGAAGATGTCCGGGGGCAAGGTGGTCGCGATCGTTATCGTCGTGCTCATCCATGCTGCCCTGGGCTATGCCTTCGTCACGGGGCTGGCTTACCAGTACGTGAAGAAGGCGACCGAGAAGCTCAACACGTTCGACGTGCAAGAGCCGCCGCCCCCACCCCCGCCGGAGGAACCGCCGCCCCCGCCGCCGCCGGAACAGCCCAATGTTCCGCCGCCGCCGACGACGGTTGTGACGCCGCCGCCGATCGTGAACGTGCCGACCCAGGCGCCGACGATCGCGACGACGACCGTGATTCCGCTGAGCCAGCCCACTGCGCCGCCGGCCCCGCCTGCGCCGCCGTCGCCGCCTGCTCCGCCGGCCCCGCCTGCGGTATCGAAGGCTGCTGGCCTGAAGGGCAATCCGGGCCAGTTCTTTGGTCCCGATGCTTACCCGCCCTCGGCCCAGCGCGAAGGCGCGGAAGGTCGCGTGGTCGCCAAGCTGACGGTCGGTACCGACGGACGCGTCACCGATTGCGTCGTGACGACGAGCAGCAACAATCGCGCGCTCGACGATACGACCTGCCGGATCGCGAAGGCGCGTGTGCGCTTCTCGCCCGCGCTCGATCAGAACGGCAATGCGATCACGTCGTCCTACACGCTTCCGGTACGCTGGCAGCTGCCGCAGGAATAACGGCTTTCTAGGCCGAACTTAAAAATTCAACGCTTTAGTCAGAGGACCTAACCAACCATGCTCACCACCATCCTCGCCGCGGGCGGCGCCGCGGCCGGTGCCGAAAACCCCTACGGTCTCGGCCAGGCTCTCAAGGAAGGCGGCCTCATCTCGCAGTCGGTGTTCACCATCCTCTGCCTGATGTCGATCGTGTCGTTCTACATCCTGTTCTCGAAGCTGTTCGAGCAGCAGAAGATCATCAACCAGGCGAAGCGCGTCCGTCAGGGCTTCTGGTCGTCGAACTCGCTGCGCGAGGGCTCGGCCAAGCTCGAGAAGAACTCGGCCTACAAGCAGATCGTCGACGACGGTCTGGCCGCGCAGGACCAGCACTCGAAGCTGACCGATCCGGTCGAAGCGCATGACTGGCTGCACGGCTCGCTGGCGCGTTCGGAAGCCGCGATCAACTCGAAGCTGGGTGGCGGTCTCGCCTTCCTGGCGACCGTCGGTGCGACCGCGCCGTTCATCGGTCTGTTCGGTACGGTTATCGGCATCTACCGCGCGCTCATCAAGATCGGCTCGTCGGGCCAGGCCTCGATCGACGCCGTCGCCGGTCCGGTCGGTGAAGCGCTCATCATGACCGCTCTGGGTCTCGTCGTCGCCGTTCCGGCGGTGCTCGCCTTCAACTGGCTGCAGCGTCGTAACAAGGGCATTGCGGAAGACCTGTCGTCGTTCTCGAACGACGTGCTGGGCTTCCTGGCCTCGAACGGTGCGGTTCGTCCGGCGGTTGCCGGTGCGGCCAAGCCGGCCGCCGTCAAGGCGCCTGCTGGCACCACCACCGCCGGTCAGGCCGGTGGCGTTCAGACCCGCGCCTGAGCTTAAGGGGGCGGAGCGGCGGTCCTCGGACCGTCGCCCCGCCACCCCCCGCTGCCCATTTCGGGGCGGCGCAAGAATGCATGGATAGGATAGCTCTCTCATGGCGATGAGCGTTGGCGGTGACTCCGCCGAGAAACCGATGTCGGAGATCAACACGACGCCCCTCGTGGACGTCATGCTGGTGCTCCTCATCATCTTCCTGATCGCGGTTCCGGTCGTGATTCAGACCGTTCCGCTGAAGCTGCCGAACGTCCGCTTCGATCCGACCACGACGAAGCCGGAAAACGTGTCGCTCTCGGTCACCAGCGAGAATGGCCAGTGCAAGGTGTACTGGAACCTGACCCCGGTCAGCTCGGACGAACTGCGCACCCGCGCGGTCGAAAAGCTGAAGGCCGAGGTCGAACGGCTGGGCGGTGTGGGTAACATCACGCCCGACCAGCTGCCCGAAGCGCATATCCGTGGCGACGTGAACACGCCGTACCGGTGCATCGGCGGCACCATCTTCACGATGCAGCAGGCCGGTTTCGCCCGGGTCGGCTTCATCTCCGAGCCGCCCCCCGGCGGCAACCCCCGCGCCTGATCGGCCGGGCGGACAGAATAGGAGTTAGCACGCCATGGCAATGAGCGCCGGATCCGATGATGGCGAGCCGATGATGGACATGAACACGACGCCGTTGATCGACGTCATGCTCGTGCTCCTCATCATGTTCATCATCACCATCCCGATCCAGACTCACGCGGTGAAGGTCGACCTGCCGGTCAACTCGAACACGCCGCAGACCGTCGTGAACACCGACAAGAACAAGATCGGTATCGACGCTGCCGGCACGGTCACCTGGAACGGTGCCCCGGTCGACGAGGTGACGCTGCGCCAGTTCCTGGACCAGAGCGCCGCGATGAACCCGGAACCGGAACTGCACTTCCAGCCGGCCCCCGACGCCAAATACGCCAAGGTCGACGAGACCCTGGCCGTGATCAAGCGTTCGGCGGTGACGAAGCTCGGCTTCATCGGCAACGAGCAGTATCGCAACGACTTCTGATCCTTTCGATCAGGTCGATGATGAAATGGGGTGGTCTCTTCGGAGGCCGCCCTTTTTCGTTTCGGGCACGGTTGGGGCATGGTGATGGCGCCGCGTGGCCTTCGACTGCGCTCAGGCCGAACGGAGGGTAGGGCCTGTGCCCGAGCCCAGGCCAGCCCAAGCCCAAGCCTGAAGAAGCATGACGTGAGACGGACCACCCCTCCCCTTAAGGGGAGGGGCTCATATTGGCTCAAGGCGTTGCCGTCGCAGTCTAAGGCCGTGCCCCATTCCTCTCCACGGGTGATAGGATTGTACCCTCATTCCGTTCAGCCTGAGCGCAGTCGAAGGCCACGCCCTGCGCTCCCCCCTCATCCCCGGCACACGATGATCGCCAGGTAGGCCAGTCGCTGAAGCAACGAATACATTCAACGCGTCCGACGGACTCCAAACCCCGTCGAGGCGGGAGCATGGAAACGCCGCCCCACGACCACTTGCATCGCCCCATGATTGCGCATCTTTCGCCGCTTGCGCACGTTTCACAAAAGTGACACTCTCCAGTCACAAAAGTGAAACATAGGAGGCGGGATATGCGTGGACTGTTTTCGGTGTTGCTTGTGGCGGCGGCGGGCATGGCGACCCCGGCCATGGCCCAGGATTCTTGGCCGCAGCGCACGGGGTTTCAGGAAATCGCGGCGGGCAATTTCACCGCCGCCGAGCGGACTTTGCTTGCAGAACGTCGCACCGATCCGAACAGCCCGGAACTGATGCTCAACCTCGCCGCAGTCTATGCCAAGACCGGCCGCGCCGCCGATGCGCGCGCGCTGTACGATGCGGTGCTGCAGGAAAAGGCCATTGCGATGGATATGCCGTCGGGGGCGATCCTGTCGTCGCACACCGTGGCCCGCACGGGCCTGCGCCATCTGCCGCAGGCGATCGCCGCGCGGTAAAGCGATAAGGGCAGGTCCGGGCGCTGCTGCGTCTGGACATGCCCGGCCGGCGAGGCGCGGACCGACAGGATACCGCGCCAGCCCGCCCCTGCTTAAATCCTTATTACAAGCGAGGCAGAGTAACCCCGCGCTGGCCCATATATTTGCCCGCCCGGTCGGCATAGCTGGTTTCGCAGGGTTCGTTGCCCTTCAGGAAGAGGAACTGGCAGGCGCCTTCATTGGCGTAGATCTTGGCGGGCAGCGGCGTGGTGTTGGAAAATTCCAGCGTCACATGGCCCTCCCAGCCCGGCTCAAGGGGCGTGACGTTCACGATGATCCCGCACCGCGCATAGGTCGATTTGCCGAGGCAGATGACCAGCACGTCGCGCGGCACCCGGAAATATTCGACGGTCCGCGCCAGCGCGAAGCTGTTGGGCGGGATGATGCAGCAATCGGTCTTGCGGTCGACGAAGCTGTTCGACGCGAAGTCCTTGGGGTCGACGACCGCGCTGTCGACATTGGTGAAGATCTTGAATTCGTCCGCCACCCGCGCGTCATAACCGTAGGATGACAGGCCATAGCTGATGCAGCCGTCGCGGCGCTGGCTCTCGACGAACGGTTCGATCATGCCTTGGGTCTGCGCGGCTTCGCGAATCCAGCGGTCGGACAGGATCGACATCTTCATTTCCTTCAGGTTTGGGCGCTCATCGCCGGATCGCGGGGGCAGGGCAAGCGGCAACCGCCAAAAAGGGGCTTGCGGTTGACGCAGCGTCAAGCGGTACGGTGCTGTCCCTGTCCACCATGCTCGACATTACCGAGATTGCCCGCGCGACCGGGCCGGGCAGCCGCGCGCTACGCTTTTACGAAGCGCGGGGATTGATCCGACCGCTGCGCAGCGAAGGCGGACGTCGCATCTTCGGCGCGGGTGCGCTGGAACGGCTGCACGTCATTGTCGCACAGAAGCGCGCAGGCTTCACGCTGGCAGCGATCGGGCAGATGCTCGACCGGCCGAGCGCGGCGCTGTGGTCGATGATCGCGGCCCAAGCCGAGGCGATCGAGGCCGAACGTCAGGCGCTGGCCGACACCGCGGCGCTCCTGACATCCATCCAGTCCCGCATCGATGCCGGTGATCGATCGCCACTTTACCAGGGAAGAACAAACGGATTGGACCACGCTGATGGAGGCGCTCGGCCCCGATTTCGACCGGAACGCCTGTCAGGCACGCTGGGCGGATCTGGGCCAGCGGATCGCGGCGGCGCTGCCGATGGACCCGGATTCGGACGATGCGCGGGGTTTCGTGCGCGAATGGTTCGCGCTGCTGGCGCCGTTCCGCGCGATGGCGTCACCGGAGATGTGGGCGGGCGCGACTCGGCTGCTCGAAAATCGCGCGGATTGGGACGGGCAGGCCGATCCCGGCTTCTCGGCTGAGGTGTGGCAGTTCATCCAGGCCGTCGGTGCGGCGATGCGGGCGCTGGGCGAAGAGCCGGGGGGCTGACGCGGTTTGTTCATGCGACGCCGCGACGACGCAAAGAAGAATGATGTTCGCGCGGAGACGCAGAGGCGCGGAGGGGGCGTATCCGATCGTAAGCGATGCCGGTTATCGCCAGGGTTCGGGAGACTTGGACTCCTCTTCTCCGCGCGAAAAACCAGCTGCCTTGGCACGGCGAATGGCAAGTCATTTGTTCGCGCGGAGGCGCGGAGGACGCAGAGAGGACGTGCAAGGTCGTTGGCAATCGCCAACTATCGCCGCAGATAGGCCGGGCTCTAAACTTCTTCTCTGCGCTCTTTGCGCCTCTGCGCGAACAAATCTTCGGACGTATCCGGTAGAGGCCTCAACCGATCCCCAGATCCTTCGGTCCGAACGCGTCGGGAAGCAGTTCCGACAAACGATAGGTTCGCACCGCGTCGCCCTCGGCTGCGCCGCAGTGGACGGGCAGGTCACGGCCGCCCATCTGGGCGGCTTCGTTGATGACCTGGCGGCAGCGACCGCAGGGGCTGACCGGGCTGGTGCCGGTCGGCACGCCATGTGCGTCCATCGCGCCGCCGATCACGCCGACCGCGACGATCTCGCGCAGTCGCCCCGCCGCCGAGGCGGTGGCGATCGCGACCGTTTCGGCGCAGAGCGACAGGCCGTAGCTGGCATTCTCGAAATTGGCGCCGGTGATGACCGAGCCGTCCTGCATCAGGAGTGCCGCACCGACCGCAAAGCGGCTGTATGGCGCATGGGCGTTGCGCGCGGCGGCGCGGGCGGCGGCGATGAGTTCCTGGGGCAGGGCTTTAGGATCGGTGGCATTCATGGCGTGACGACGTCCCAGTTGACGGGGCCTTCCACCCCCTCGACCCGGCGGAAATCGCTGGCACGCCACATGCGCCAGGGGCGCGCGGCATAATCGGGTTTGAACAGATTGCCGATCGCCCAGACCGGACGATCCAGCGCGGCGGTGATGGTGTATTCGCGCTCGAACGCCTTGGACACGCGCAGCATCACGGGCTTTCGCGTGTGCGTCTCGACCATCGACACGAAGCGGGTCAGGTCGGCGACCAGCTGCGCGCGCTCGGGCCGGGCGGCACAATCGTCGTGAAAGGACAGGTCGATCGCGGTGGGCAGCGCATCGCCCACGCGCGGTACGAAGATGTTGAAGGCATCCGCCTGCGCCGCGGCAGGCTGGCACAGCGAATAGATATGGACCGCGCCGCGCCGCATCCCCGCCTCGGGCAAGGCGTCCCAATTGCCCTCGAACGACGGATCGCGCCGGTCGGTGCCAGAGGTCGCGACCAGATAGGCGAAGTCCGCGCCGTTCGCGCGCAGCGTCCGCCATTCGACGGCGGGCGGGTTTTCGGGCAGGTCGATGCCCTGCAGCGCATAACGCTCGGTCGGCGGCTGCCAATGGGTGACCCAGTGCCGCCCGCCCGCGCTGATCGCGCCAAGGGCCAGCAGCCCTGCGCCGATTTTCCAGAGAATCGCCATCAGTTGCGGATATGCAGGACGCAGAGCAGTGTGAACAGACGGCGCGCGGTGTCGAAATCGACTTCGATCTTGCCGGTCAGCCGGTCCTTCAGCATCTGCGCGGCATCGTTATGGATGCCGCGCCGGGCCATATCGATCGTCTCGATCTGTTGCGGCGTGGCGGCACGGATCGCCTGGTAATAGCTGTCGCAGATCGCGAAATAATCCTTGATCGGCCGCCGGAACCGCCCGAGCGCCAGCACCAGGGTCTCGATATGCGTGCCGTCCTCGCGATACATATGGATGCCGAGCCGGCCTTCCTCCGACTCGAGCTTGATGCGGTACGGCCCGGCATAGCCGTCCGCCTGCGGCCGCTGCGGCGCGAAGGTGTTCTCCTCGATCAGGTCGAAGATCGCGATCCGCCGTTCCTGCTCGACATCGGCCGAGCGCCAGCCCAGACTGCGCTCGTCGAGATCGATGGATATGATCCGGGGATCGGCCATCCGGCAGGGATAGTCGCGAAGCGCGTGCGCCGCAAATCCCCCGCTGATCGACTGAATGCGTTTTCATCCGGCGCCTCTTCGCGCTAACGCCGGAGAAATGGCCACCCTCGCATTTCAGAACCCCGCTGCCGCCACCGAGCCGCAGCAACTTCCCCGCAATATCGAGGCGGAGGCCGCGCTGCTCGGCGCGATGATGATCGACAACCGGCTGGCCGACGATCTGGTCGACCGGCTGGACCCGGAGCATTTCTTCGAGCCGGTGCATGGCCGCATCTTCTCCGCGATCAAGAATCTGCGCGCCACCGACATGCTGGCGACGCCTGTCACCCTGCGCCCGATGTTCGAGGCGGACGAGGGGATGAAGGCGCTGGGTGGCCCGTCCTATCTGGCGCAGTTGACAGGCTCTGGCGCCGGCCTGATCGGCGCGCGGCAGTTCGCGACGCAGATCTATGACCTCGCCATGCTGCGCGCGCTGGTGACGGTGGGGCGGACCCTGGTCGACCGGGCGATGGACACCTCGGAGGAGGTCAACCCGCGCGCGCAGATCGAGCTGGCCGAGAACGAGCTGTTCAAGGTCGCGGCGGACGGTGGTTCCGAAAATGCGGTCAAGAGCTTTTCCCAGGCCACCACCATGGCGGTCAAGAATGCCGAGCGGGCGCTCAATTCGGGCGGCCATGTCTCGGGCATCACCACGGGTCTGGACTCGGTCAATGCCAAGATCGGTGGTATGCACCGCTCCGACTTGATGATCCTGGCGGGCCGTCCGGGCATGGGCAAGACCTCGCTGGCGACCAACATCGCGTTCAACGCCGCGCGCCGCTGGATGCGCGACATGCAGGACGGCATCCCGCCCTCCGAATCGGTCGGTGCCAAGGTCGCGTTCTTCAGCCTCGAAATGTCGGCCGACCAGCTGGCGACGCGTATCCTGGCCGAGCAGTCGGGGATCAGCTCCGAAGCACTCCGTATGGGCAAGATCAGCCGCAACGAGTTCGCGCAACTCGCCGCCGCCGCCGCCGAGCTGGAGCAGCTGCCGCTGTTCATCGACGATACCGGCGGCCTGACCATCTCGGCGCTGCACACCCGCGTCCGGCGTTTGCAGCGGCGGCTGAACAACGAGCTGGGTCTGGTCGTGGTCGACTATCTCCAGCTGCTGACCGGATCTGGCAAGTCTTCCGAGGGCAACCGCGTGCAGGAAATCTCGGAGATTTCGCGCGGATTGAAGACGCTGGCCAAGGACATGAACGTGCCGGTGCTGGCGCTGTCCCAGCTCTCCCGCGCGGTCGAGCAGCGTGAGGACAAGCGACCGATGCTGTCCGACCTTCGCGAATCCGGCTCGATCGAGCAGGACGCCGACATGGTCTGGTTCGTGTTCCGCGAAGACTATTACATGATGCAGCGCGAGCCCAAGCGCCCGATGGAAGGCGATGACGGCAAGGTCTTCGAGGATCACGCGAAGTGGGCGACCGAGGTGGAGCGGGTTTACGGCCTAGCCGAGCTGATCGTCGCCAAGCAGCGCCACGGTGCGACCGGCAAGGTGGTGATGAAGTTCGACCCGACGATCACGCGGTTTACCGATTTTGCGGGGTATTGAGCCGAGGCGAGTTAATTCCCGCCCCACATTCAGCCTGAGCCCTTTGGCTGGCTGGCAAGGCAGCCGCTCAGGATAAACTTCGGCGCTTCGCGCCGAAGTCGAAGGCGACGGGATGACCGTCACCTAGGGGCGAGTTCGCGGCGTGCAGTTCGACTTCGCTCAGTGCGAACGGTGGGTGGGAGCGGAGTGTGAGGGATGGGAGGCACTTTTCCCGTCCACCCTCACGACCCCGGCGGAGGCCGGGGCCTAGATGCCGCCAAGGTTGAGGCACGCCTAGCGATGCGGGGGAGGCCAAGAGTTGAAAACGATCAACTCTGCTCACCCCTCCCCTTCAGGGGAGGGGCTAAAACCGTGCAATGCTGATCGCTTTCAACTCTAATCCCGCCGCTCGCTTGTGCCTCCCTCGCGACGTCTTGCGCGCTACCGAGCGCATTGCCACTGGACCCGGGCCTTCGCCGGGGTGGTGATAATGGTTAGCCCGGCCGAACGGCTTCCACGGGCCGGTGTATCCCGCACTCCACCTTGTCGAACCCGCGCCACCGCCCGGCGCGCGGGTCTTCGCCGGGCTTCACCTGGCTGGTGCAGGGCGCGCAGCCGATCGACAGATAGCCTTGCGCCTCCAGCGGGTGGCGGGGCAGGTCGTGCGCCGCGAAATAGCCGTCGAGCGCCGCCTTGTCCCAGTCCGCCAGCGGGTTGAGCTTCAGACGGCCGTCCTCGACCTCGAACCGGGGCAGTGCGCGGCGGGTGCCCGCCTGGAAACCCTTGCGGCCCGAAATCCATGCCTCGAACGGGGCGAGCCCGCGTGCCAGCGGCTCGACCTTGCGCAGGTCGCAGCAGCCATCGGGGTCGTAGCCGTGACGGATGCCGTCCGGATCCTTTGCCGCCAGCAGCGCGGGGTCGGGCCGGATCACGCGGACGTCGAGCAGCCCCAGCCGCTCGACCAGCGAGTCGCGGTATGCCAGCGTCTCGGGAAACATCTTCAGTGTGTCGGTAAACACCACCGGCGTTGCCGGATCGGCCTGCGCGACCATGTGGAGCAGCACGGCGGACTCGGTGCCGAAGGACGACACCGCCGCGATCTGTCCGTGCAGCTCGCCGGTCAGCAGGGTGCGCAGCATCTCCGGGGCGGGCACCCCAGCGAACCGCGCTTCATACGCTGCGGCGTCTTCGACCGTATAGGCAGGCCGAACGTCGATCCGGTCGAGCGCGCGCTCAGCCATGGCGCAGTTTCCACACCGGCACGCGCGCGTCGGCGGCTTTCTGATAGGGCTGGGGGTAAAGCGCCAGAAGCTTGGTCAGGGTCGCCGCATCAACCGGCTTTTCCGGCGCGAAGCTGTCGAAGCCGCAGCGGCGCATGGGCGGAATCTGGTCGACCAGCACATCGCCCGCTGCGCGCAGCTCGCCCTCGAACCCCGCTTCGCGCAGGATACGCGCCGCCGAATAGCCGCGCCCGTCGCGAAAGGTCGGGAAGCTGATCTCGACCAAGGCGATCTGGCCCAGGTGCGGCAGCAGTTCGCGCGCATCGTCGCCCGCCTCCAGCCGGACGGCTGTGGCATTGGTCTGGCCCAGAAACGCATCCAGCGTCACCGCCGGTTCGTCATGCACCACGTCGTCGCGAAAGCGCAGCAGGGTCGCGCCCGCATGAGTGTTCACGGTGATCGGCTCAACCATAAATGGCTTCCTTGAACGGCTGCATGCCGACGCGGCGGTAGGTGTCGAGGAAGCGTTCGTCCGCTTCGCGCAATTCGACATAGCGGTCGGTCACGCGCTCGATCGCGTCGACCACGCCGTCCTCGTCGAAGCCGGGGCCGGTGATCTTGCCCAACGACACATCCTCCGCGCCCGAGCCGCCGAGCAGCAGCTGGTAATTTTCGGTGCCCTTTTTATCGACGCCCAATATGCCGATATGCCCGGCATGATGGTGGCCGCAGGCGTTGATGCAGCCCGAAATCTTCAGCTTCAACTCGCCCAGCTCGCGCTGCCGCCCGGCGAAACGCTCGCCGATCTTCTGCGCCAGCGGGATGGAGCGGGCATTGGCCAGGCTGCAATAATCGAGGCCGGGGCAGGCGATGATGTCGGAGATCAGGTCGAGATTGGCCTCCGCCAGCCCGGCGTCGCGCAAGGCCGTCCAGATGGCGTACAGGTCGGCCTTGCGGATATGCGGCAGGACGATGTTCTGGGCGTGGGTGACGCGCAATTCGTCATGGCCGTAACGCTCGGCAAGGTCCGCCATCAGCTCGATCTGGTCGGCCGAGGCGTCGCCGGGGATGCCGCCGATCGGCTTCAGGCTGATCGTGACGATGGCATGGCCGGGTTGCTTGTGCGCGGCGACATTCTGGTCCAGCCAGACCGCGAAGTCGGGGTCCGACCGATCCACCGTATCGGGCGCGTCGCGGTCGAAGTCCGGCCCGCCGAACATCGCGGTAATCCGCGCCAGTTCGGCTACCGGCGGGTCGATGCCGAGATCGCGGATCGCGGCGAACTCCGCCTCCACCTGGTCGCGGTACGCATCCACGCCGATCTCGTGAAGCAGGATCTTGATGCGCGCCTTGTAGATATTATCGCGGCGGCCATAGCGGTTATAGACCCGCAGGCACGCCTCCAGATAGCTCATCAGATGGTCGGCGGTGATGAAGTCCTTCACCTCATGCGCGATCATCGGGGTACGGCCCATGCCGCCGCCGACAAAGATCTTAGCGCCGAGGACGCCGTCCCGCTCCAGCAGCTGGATACCGATATCGTGCAGCCGCATCGCGGCCCGGTCCTCATCCGCCGCGATCACCGCGATCTTGAACTTGCGCGGAAGATAGGTGAATTCGGGGTGGAAGGTCGACCATTGCCGCAGCAGCTCGGCCCAGGGGCGCGGGTCGGCGACCTCGTCGGCGGCCGCCCCGGCGAACTGGTCGGACGAGATGTTGCGGATGCAGTTGCCCGAGGTCTGGATGGCGTGCATCTGCACCGTCGCCAGCTCGGCGAGGATGTCGGGCGCATCGGCCAGCTTGATCCAGTTATACTGGATGTTCTGCCGCGTGGTGAAATGGCCGTAGCCGCGATCATATTTGCGTGCGATATGGCCGAGCATCCGCATCTGGCGGCTGTCGAGCGTGCCATAGGGCACCGCGACGCGCAGCATATAGGCGTGAAGCTGCAGGTAGAGACCGTTCATCAGCCGCAGCGGCTTGAACTGATCCTCGGTGATCGCGCCCGACAGGCGACGGCTCACCTGGTCGCGAAATTCCTCGACACGGGCATCGACGATGCTCTGGTCATATTCGTCGTAAGCGTACATGCGTTAAACTCTCAGATAACCCAGGCGCCGGCGTCCGCATCGGCGGGCTTCAGCGTCAGGTCGGGGCGCACCGTGGGGCCAAGCGCGCGGATACGGTCCTTGATATGGGCGGGGCGGGGGCCTTGTTCGGTCGCCTCCGCGTCGATCAGATAGGGCACGTTGACCCGACGCGCGCCTTCCTCGGCCCGCAGGATCGCCTCACCCTGTCCGCCGACATCGACCGCATCCTCGACATGGCGCGACCAGTCGCTTCCCGTCCACCAGACGACGTCGCCGGTCGCCAGATCATTGCCCGTCAACAGCTTCATGCGCTCATTCCTTCCGCCACACGAGCCCAACGCGCCAACTTGTCTTCGGCATCCGACAGCGTCACGACTTCGCCGACGACGATGATCGCCGGGCTCTGCACCCGTTCGCGCTCGACCATCGGGCCGAGGTCGGCGAGCAGCGTGCGGATGGCGCGGTGGCCCTCCAGCGTGCCGCGTTCCAGCACCGCGACGGGCATGTCGGGGGCGACGCCGTCCGCCATCAGCTTGTCGGCGATGCCGTTGGCGGTCGCGACGCCCATATAGATGACGAGCGTGCGCCCCTGGCCCGCCAGGCCCGACCAGTCCTGATCGGTCAGCCCCTTGCACTGGCCCGCGACGAAGGACACGGCCGAGCTGTGATCGCGATGGGTGAGCGGGAGCATTGCCTCCGCCGCGCAACCGAGCGCCGCGGAGACGCCGGGAATGACTTCGACGGGAAGCCCGGCAGCGCGCACGGTCTCCACTTCTTCGCCGCCGCGCCCGAAGATGAACGGGTCGCCGCCCTTCAGCCGGACGACGATCGCACCCGTCTTCACGTGCGCGACGATCAGCGCGTTGATCGCTTCCTGCGACAAGGTGTGCCGCGCGCGCCGCTTGGCGACCGAGATGCGCTGGGCCTGAGGGGGCGCGAGGTCGAGGACGCGGGCATCGATCAACCCGTCATGCACGACGACATCGGCGGTCTTCAGCGCCTCGACCGCACGCACGGTCAGCAGGCCCGGATCGCCGGGGCCTGCACCGACAAGGATCACGCGCCCGCGCGCGGTGGGATCGAGAAGACTAGCCATGCTCTACAGATGATCCCCCCGGATGCCATCCACAACCGAGCGATGCTTGGGGCGGGGGTAGATCAGCTATGCGGGCGCAGCCCGACCGGAATTGTGGCGGCGGCGCTGTCGCTTTCCGCGCTGGCCACCGGATAGGCGCAGTAATCGGCGGCGTAATAGGCACTGGGGCGGTGGTTGCCCGACCAGCCGATGCCGCCGAACGGCGCGCTGGATGCCGCACCGTTGGTCGGGCGGTTCCAATTGACGATCCCGGCGCGGATGCCGCTCCAGAATTGCGCATAGCGCTCGGACGAGGGCGAGATCAGCGAGGCGGACAGGCCGTAGCGGGTGGCGTTGGCCTGCGCGATGGCGTCCGCGAAATCGGTGGCGCGCGAGACTTGCAGGACAGGGCCGAACAGCTCGTCATCGGGGCGTTCGGCGACGGCGCCGATGTCGAGGATCGCCGGGGTCAGCAGCGGCAGTCCGGGCGCGATTCGCTCCAGCGGGCGGATGACCTTCGCGCCGCTCGCTACCAGATCGTCGACCCGCGCCAGCAGATCGTCGGCCGCGTCATTGTCGATCACCGGCCCCATGAAGGGCGCGGGCGCATCATGCGGCGCGCCGACGATCAGCCGGTCGACCAGCCCGGTCAGCGCCGCCATCAGCGGATCGAACAGCCGGTCCTCGACGATCAGCCGCCGCCCGGCGGTGCAGCGTTGCCCGGCGGTGGTATAGGCCGACTGGACGATCAGCGCGGCGGTGGCGTCCAGGTCGGGATCGTCCCAGACGATGATCGGATTGTTGCCGCCCATCTCCAGCGCCAGGATCTTTTCCGGCCGCTCGGCGAACTGGCGGTTCAGCGCCAGCCCGGTGCGCGCCGAGCCGGTGAAGAGCAGCCCGTCGATATCGTCATGCCCGGCCAGCGCGCGGCCCTGTTCCGGTCCGCCGATCAGCAGCCGGACGACCCCTTCGGGCACGCCCGCCGCGTGATAGCATTCGACCAGGAACGCGCCCGTCGCCGGGGTCTTTTCCGACGGCTTGAAGACCACCGCATTGCCCGCCAGCAGCGCCGGCACGATATGGCCGTTGGGCAGGTGCGCGGGGAAATTATACGGCCCCAGAACTGCCAGCACGCCATGCGGCCGGTGACGCAATGCCATGCGTCCGCCGCCCGGCTGGTCGGTGACGCGCTCGCCCGCGCGCTCGGCCTGCGCGGTGATCGAGATGCCGACCTTGGCGATCACGGTATCGACCTCGGTCTTCGCTTCCCACAGCGGCTTGCCGGTTTCGCGCGCGATCAGGTCGGCGAACGCCTCCGCGCGATCGCGCACGATCCCGGCGAAGCGGCGCAGCGTATCGATCCGCTCGGCCAGCGGCGTCATCGCCCAGTCGGCCCATGCCGTACGTGCGGCGGCGACCTCATCGCCCGCATTGCCGATGGGAAGCTCGGCGATCAGCGCTGTCGTGGCGGGTTCGTAGGTCGACATAAAAGAAGGCATGGCATGGATCCAGGCAAGCCCCTCCCCTTCAGGGGAGGGGTTGGGGTGGGGCCTCTCCACCGATGCCGGGTCTGGGGCGGTCGCCCCACCCCCGGCCCAGTGGTAGGTAAACGATGCCCAGCATCGTTTAGGTCATGCTGGGGGCATGACCAACCTGCCACTCCTGAAGGTGAGGGGAGAGACAGGCCCTCTTCACTAGGTTCTAGGCCGCCGCAGCCGGGTCGGCAAGCGCCCTGCCCATGGCGCGCACCCGCGCGACCTTGTCGTGGAGCAGGGTCCAGTCGTCATGCTCGGCGATCGGCGCCCAGATCGCCTCGACCTCGTCGATCAGCATCGATTCGGGCGAGCCTTGCCAATAGGCACCGTCCCGCGCCCGGCGCGGGGTATAGGGTTCGATGAGGTCGCGAAGCGCGTTCCAGCTTTCGTCATAATGATCGGGCACCTGTCCGCCGAACAGGTCGAAATAGGTGCGGTCGAGGCTGGCCTGGCTCTCCCGCAGCGCCCGCTCGAACGTCTGGACGAGCGCCCGGTCCTCGGTGCCGCCACGCGGGGTCAGCCCCAGCCGCCAGAGGATCGCGGTCACGATCTCCTGCTGATAGGTCGTGGCGAATCCCTCCAACGCGGCGATCAGCGGTTCGCTCTCGGCGATCAGGCGCAGGCTGGAGGCGAGCTGCATCACGTCCCACTGGATCGCCTCGGGCTGGCGGGCCAGCGCATAGAGGCCCGAATGGTCGAAATAGGCAGCGGTAAATTCCGGGTCCCAGGTCGGTGCGAACCGCCACGGGCCATAGTCGAAGCTCTCGCCGGTCACGTTGATATTGTCCGAATTGAGCACGCCATGGACGAACCCGGCGGCCATGTAACGCGCCGCCAGTGTCGCGGTCCGTTGCGCCACCAGGGTCAGCAGCCGGACCGGATCGTCCGAATCCTCGCCGTAGAAATGACGGAGGACATAGGCGACCAGCCGCCGCATTCCCGCTTCGTCACGTTCGAAGGCCAGTCGCTGGAAGCTGCCGATGCGAATATGGCCATGGCTCATCCGCACCATCACGGCCGAGCGGGTCGGGGAGGGCTCGTCGCCCCGGTGTAGCGCCTCGCCCGTCTCGATGATCGACAAAGTGCGCGAGGTGGGGACGTTCAGCGCCTCCAGCATCTCGGTCGCCAGGATCTCGCGGACCCCGCCCTTCAGGGTCAGGCGGCCGTCGCCGGAGCGGCTATACGGCGTCTGGCCCGACCCCTTGGTGCCGAGTTCGAGCAACCGGCCGTCGGTCGCGGTCATCTGCGCGAAGGTGAAGCCGCGTCCGTCGCCCAGGTCGCTGTTGTAATGGCGGAACTGATGCCCGTGATAGCGCATCGCGAACGGCCCCGGCAGCGTGTCGGGCAAGGGGGCGAACCGGCCGAGATGCCGGGTCCACTCCTCATCGGTCAGCGTCTCCAGTCCGATCTCGGCCGCCGCGCGGTCGTTGCGGAAGCGGATGATCGTCCGCGGGAAATCGGCGGGCGCCACGGGATCGGCGATGAAGTCCGTAATCTCGGTCAGGGCGGAGGCGGGGCGATAGGCTTGCGGGGATACGGGCATAAAGCGATATGGAGGCGGGACCGGAGGACCTTCAAGCATGACCTCTTATGAGAATCGATATTGGTGGTCGAAAGACGGTCTGCGGCTTCATGCGCGCGACTATTCCGGCTCGGACGCGCTGCCCCCGATCCTCTGCCTGCCGGGCCTGACCCGCAACGCCCGCGATTTCGAGGGGCTGGCCGAGGCGCTGGACGGGCGCGCGCGCCTCATTGCGGTCAGCTTCCGGGGGCGGGGCGAGAGCGCCTATGCCAAGGATCCGATGACCTATGTGCCGCTGACCTATGTGCAGGATGTCGAGGCGATGCTGGACGAATTCGGCATCAGCCGCTTCGTCGCGGTCGGCACCTCGCTGGGCGGGATCGTGACGATGGTGCTGGCGGCCACTGCGCGCGGGCGGCTGGCGGGGGCGGTACTGAACGATATCGGGCCGGAGATCGAGGCGGCGGGCCTGGCGCGCATCCGCGGCTATGTCGGCAAGGGGCAGAGCTTTCCCACCTGGCTGCACGCCGCCCGCTGCGTTCAGGAGAATAACGAGGACGTCTATCCCGGCTGGGGCATCGAGGACTGGCTGGCCATGGCCAAGCGCACGCACCGCCTGACCAGTGCAGGGCGGATCGTGCTCGATTACGACCTGAAGATCGCCGAGCCGTTCCGCGTGCCCAATACCGAGGGCGGGCCGGACATGTGGGCCGCGCTCGACGCGCTGAACGGCGTGCCGACGCTGGTGGTGCGTGGCGAGCGGTCGGACATATTGAGCGCGTCCGTCGCCGAGCGGATGGTCGAGCGGCTGTCCCCGTCAGAGCTGGTGACGGTGCCGAATGTCGGCCACACGCCGCTGCTGACCGAGCCGGAAGCGCTGGCCGGGATCGGGCGGTTGCTGGACCGGGTGGCGGGATAGGGCCGTCAATTCCTCCCCTGCAAGGGGAGGGGGACCAGCGAAGCTGGTGGAGGGGGCGTGCCACACAGGACGTCCCTTGTGGAAGCCCCCCTCCGTCAGGCCTTCGGCCTGCCACCTCCCCTTGCAGGGGAGGAAAATGGTGCGGGCGGTTTTCATCGTCGCTCCCGCCCGCTAAATCCGGCGGCCATGGCCCGTCCGCTCAACATCCTGCACCTCCATTCCTCCTTCTCGCTGGGCGGCAAGGAGGCGCGGGCGGTCGCGTTGATGAACGCCTTTGGCGATGCCGCGAAGCATACCATCGTCTCGGGGCTGCCCGACGAACTGGGCGCGCGCGATGCCATCGCCAAGGGCATCCGGTACGAGATCGCACAGGATGCGCCGCCGCTGACCGGCAAGCCCTCGGTCAGGCGGTACGAGGCGATTGCGGGCTATATGCGCCGCTTCGACCTGGTGCTGACGTACAATTGGGGCGCGATCGACGGGGTGATGGCGCGCCGCGTCTATCCCAAGGGCGCGCCGCCGCTGGTCCATCACGAGGACGGGTTCAACGCCGACGAGGCGCGGGGCCTCAAGATCGAGCGCAACGTCTATCGCCGCATCGCCCTGTCGGCGGCGGACGCGCTGGCGGTGCCGAGCCATATCCTGGAGGGCATTGCGCGCCAGACCTGGAAACAGCCCGCCGAGCGGGTCCATCGCATCCCCAACGGCATCGACACCAGGCTCTATGCCCGCGACCCCGATCCCAAGGGCATTCCCGGCTTCGTCCGCCAGCCCAAGGAGATCGTCGTCGGCGCGCTGGCAGGCCTGCGTACCGTCAAGAACCTGCCGATGCTGGTCCGCGCGATGGGCGGCATTCCCAACCGCTTCCGGCTGGTGATCGTCGGCGAGGGGCCGGAGCGGGCCAACATCATGCAGGCCGCCGCCGCCATGGGCATTGCCGACCGGCTGGTGATGCCGGGCTTTCTGGAGCGGCCGTATAATTACGTCCGCCATTTCGACATCGTCGCCTTGTCCTCGCTATCGGAACAGGCGCCGATCTCGGTGCTGGAGGGCATGGCCGCGGGGCTTCCCATCGCCTCGCTGCGGGTGGGCGATGTGCCGATGATGGTGTCCGAGCCCAATCGCCCGTTCATCGCCGACGCGCCCAACGAAGTGCGGCTGCGCGACGTGATCCAGGCACTGATCGCGCACCCCGAGTTGCGCGCCCAGGCGGGGGCGGCCAACCAGGCGCGGGTGCGCGCCGAGTTCGATCAGGCGCAGATGGTCGCGCGCTACAAGGCGCTCTACGAACAGGTTCTGGGTCGACCCGGCGCGCTCGGTGGCGTGCGCGACGGACCTGTGCCGTTAATTCCCCTCGCTTAGCGTTGCCAACACGCTATATGAGACCCTTTCGGGATCAGTAAGGTAAAGACGTGTTCAAAGGCTTGAGCCCCATCCTGTACAACGGCCGCGAGGTTTGGCCGCTGATCGAAGGTGGGAAGGGCGTCGCGGCGACCAACCACGCTTCGGCGGGCGCCTGGGCGGCGGCGGGTGGCGTCGGCACCGTGTCGGCCGTCAACGCCGACAGCTATGATGCCGAGGGCAAGATCATTCCCCAGATCTACCGCGCGCTGACCCGGCGCGAACGGCATGAGGAACTGATCGAATATGCCATCGAGGGCGCGGTCCAGCAGGTGAAGCGCGCCTGGGACATTGCCGGTGGCAAGGGCGCGATCAACATCAACGTGCTGTGGGAAATGGGCGGCGCGCAGCGGGTGCTGGAAGGCGTGCTGGCACGCACCAAGGGGCTGGTCGCGGGCGTCACCTGTGGCGCGGGCATGCCCTACAAGCTGTCCGAGATCGCGGCGCATCACCAGGTCAGCTATCTGCCGATCGTCTCCTCGGGCCGCGCCTTCCGCGCGCTGTGGAAGCGTGCCTATTCCAAGGCGTCGGAATGGCTTTCGGCGGTGGTGTACGAGGACCCCTGGCTCGCCGGTGGCCATAACGGCCTGTCCAATGCTGAAGACCCGTTGCAGCCGCAGGACCCGTATCCGCGCGTGAAAGCGCTGCGCGACACGATGCGCGAGGGCGGGATTTCGGACGAGGTGCCGATCGTGATGGCGGGCGGCGTCTGGTATCTGCGCGACTGGAACGACTGGATCGACAATCCCGAGCTGGGCAAGATCGCCTTCCAGTTCGGCACGCGGCCTTTGCTGACGCAGGAAAGCCCGATTCCCGAGGAGTGGAAGCAGCGGCTGATGACGATCGAGGAGGGCGACGTCCTTCTCCACCGCTTCTCGCCGACCGGTTTCTATTCCAGCGCGGTGCGCAACCCGTTCCTGCGCGCCCTGGAGGCGCGTTCGGAGCGCCAGATCGCTTTCTCGACACAGGAGGCGGGCGACCATGTCTTCCAGCTCGACGTGGGCGTGAAGGGCAAGAATTTCTGGGTGACGAAGGGCGACCTGCTGCGCGCGCGCGAATGGTTCGGCGCGGGCTTCACCATGGCGCTGAAGACGCCCGACAACACGCTGGTGTTCGTGACCCCTGAGGAAGCCAAGGAAATCCGCAAGGATCAGGCCGACTGCATGGGCTGTCTGTCGCAGTGCCTGTTCTCCAGCTGGGCGGACAGCGAAACCAACTCGACCGGTCGTCTGGCCGATCCGCGCAGCTTCTGCATCCAGAAGACGCTCCAGGAGATCGCGCATGGCGGCGATGTCGAGCAGAACCTGATGTTCGCCGGGCATGCGGCCTATAACTTCAAGCGTGACCCCTTCTATTCGAACGGGTTCGTGCCGACCGTGAAGCAGCTGGTCGACCGCATCCTGACCGGGGATTGATCCGCTATGATGACGCCGGAACTCTGCGCGACGTTGCACGACGTCGCAGGGGCGATGGCGTCATTTCCCGATGGCTGGTGGATCATCGGCAGCGCGGCGGTGACGCTGCACGGTATCGATGCCGGTCCGGTCGATGATGTCGATCTGCTGATCGAGCCGGGGCTGGCCGATGCGGTGTTCGATCGGCTGGGGATCGCACCGATCGTCTTGCCACCTGATTCGCTGTTCCGCTCGACGGCCTTCGCGCGGTGGAATGCTGCGCCGGTGGTCGTCGAGGTGATGGCCGGTTTGGATGTGGCCGTCGCCGGGCGGTGGCAGCGGGTCGAACCCCGCACGCGTCAGCGGATCGTGAAATCCGGTGGGCCGCTCTTCGTGCCCGACCAGCAGGAACTGCTCGCCCTGTTTCGCCTTTTCGGGCGGCCCAAGGATGTGCCGCGTATCCGGGCTTTGATGGCGGAAGCGGCGGGAAAGGCCGCCGCTCCCGCGCGCTAGATCAGTCTGCGACGGTTCCCACGACCGCGCCTGCGGTGCCACCGACCGCCGCGCCACGCTCGACACTGCCGCCCGTCGCCGCCGCCACGCCTGCGCCACCGGCACCACCAATGGCGGCACCCTTCAACGTCGAACAAGCCGAGATCGACATCGCCGCGGCCGCCAGGGTGAAGGTAATTGCCAGCTTTTTCATGGTGGTAGCTCCCGTTGAATGACAGGAGGGGGAATGCAATCGTGCGGCAACGGTTCCGTGTCGCAACAATTTGACATGGATCAGCGGCGGCCCGGCCCGGCCCGATGCCGCGATGATCGATCGCAAGGTTGATCCGGCCCATGGGCTGTGTCAGTCGCACGACATGCAACCAGATATCCGCGCGATCATCGCCGCTTCGTCCCATGCGCTCGTGACCGGCAGGAAGGTGGCCGGGCTCTATGACCAGACGCTGGACCGGCACCGCCGCATCGCGGCGGAGGCCCGGGGCGAGCATCTGCAGGGGCTGGACGGCGACCGGAACGTGAAGTTCGGCGGCAGCCTGCCGGAACTGCGCGAGACCGGAACGGGTGCGGCGATCTATATGGAAGTCGCCGACGGTACGACGAAGGGCTTCGATCGCAGCAGCTCGGGTCATTTTACCTGTCGGATCGAGGATCAGGTGGTCCAGCTCTACGATCACGCGGACAGCGCATGGTTCACCTTCGTCGTTCAGGGTGTCGACTGATCGCGTTCGGCGGCTGATGGTCGCTTAAAGCCACCCCTCCAGCACCTGATCCGGCGGCCGATGGCCATCGGCCCAGCTGCGGATATTGGCGATGACCTTTTCGGCCGAGGCCACGCGCCCCTCCAGCGTGGCCGAACCCATATGCGGGGTCAGCACGACATTGGGGAGGGCGAGCAGGCGCGGGTCGATCTCGGGTTCGTGCCGCCACACGTCCAGCCCGGCCCCGGCCAGTCGGCCCTGCTCCAGCGCCTCGACCAGGGCATCCTCGTCGACGATACCGCCCCGACTGGCGTTGATGAGATAGACATGGGCGCGCATCAGCGCGATGCGGCGGCGGTCGATCAGGTCGTGGCTGTCTGCGTTGAGCGGCGTGTGGATCGATATGATGTCGACCGCGCCCAGCATCGCGTCGAGATCGTCATACCAGGTCGCGCCCAGTTCCGCCTCGATGCTGGCGGGCAGGCGACGGCGGTTGTGATAGTGGATCGACAGGCCGAACGCCTTTGCCCGACGTGCCACCGCCTGGCCGATCCGGCCCATGCCGACGATGCCCAGCGCCTTGCCGCCGATCCGGTGGCCCAGCATCCCGCCGGGGCTCCAGCCCTTCCACGCGCCCGAGCGGACCAGCTTTTCCCCTTCGGCCAGGCGGCGTGGCACCGACAGGATCAGCGCCATGGTCATGTCGGCGGTGTCCTCGGTCAGGACGCCCGGCGTATTGGTGACGATGATGCCGCGCGCGCGCGCCGCCTTCAGGTCGATATGGTTCACGCCCGCGCCGAAATTGGCGATCAGCTTCAGGCGCGGTCCGGCATTCGCGATCAGATCGGCGTCGATCGGATCGGTGACGGTCGGGACCAGCACGTCGCAATCCGCCATGGCGGCGGCCAGTTGCTCGCGGCCGAATTTTTCGTCGCCCTGGTTGAATCGGGTCTCGAACAGCGCGGCCATCCGCTCCAATACGGGATCGGGCAGTTCGCGGGTGACGACCACCCTGGGGTTCAGGCAGCGGCGTGGATCGACCATGACCATCGGATTGCGGCAAGCCTGCGGGTCCGTCAACCGGCGATCGCGCGCCCGAACATGGTTGAAGCGCCCCCCCGGCTCGGCGTAGAGCGATGCACAGGCGGGCAAGTAAAGGTACGGATGATGCGCAGGTCCATGGCCGGGCTGGCTGTTTTGGCGGCGACGCTGGCGAGCGGAATGCTGGCGGTGGGGCCGCTCGCCCCGGTGGCGAAGGCCGCGACCGAGAAGCGCGCATTGCCCTATTATGGGTCGATCGGTGCGTCACTGGCGCGGATGCGGACTGGCCCGGCGCGCACCTATCCCGCCAGCTGGAATTACCGCCGCGCCGACCTGCCGGTGAAGGTCGTCGCCGTGTTCAAGCAATGGCGCAAGGTCCAGGACCCGGACGGCACGGAAGGCTGGATGCTCGCCGTCCTGCTCCGCAACACCCGCACCGCGATCGTGCGCGGCACCGAGCCGCTGCCGATGCGCTCGGCTCCCGATGACGGGGCCAAGACGCTGTGGCGTGCGGAGCCTGGCGTGGTCGGGCGGATCAGCGAATGTAACGGCGGCTGGTGCCGATTGGACGTGAAGGGGCAGGCGGGCTTCGTGCCGGTCGGGTCGATCTGGGGCGTCGATCCGGGGGAAGTGCTGCCGTAAGCCTCTTGGCATGCCGGTGGATGCCGATGGCGGATAATTTGGCGATCAGGGTTCTGCCGTAAGCCTCTTGGCACGCCCCTCCCGTAAACGGGAGGGGAAAGGCTTGGGGGCACTGCCAGGCTTTGACGGCGGCGCGTCACGCCGTGGAGGTTGTGAGAATGGCCTCGTTCACCGTCAAACACGCCCCTCCCGCAGGCGGGAGGGGATGGGGGAGGGAAGGCCGCGAGCGATGGTCTCGGTGAGACACCATGCCCTCCCCCGACCCCTCCCGCCTGCGGGAGGGGAGTAAGAAGGCGTCCCTCCCGCCTGCGGGAGGGGAGTAAGAAGGCGTCCCTCCCGCCTGCGGGAGGGGAGGAAGAAGGAGTCTCTCCCGCAGGCGGGAGGGGGAAACCCTTACATCAACTCCACGGCCATCGCGGTGGCTTCGCCGCCGCCGATGCAGAGCGACGCCACACCGCGTCGCGCGCCCTTCGTCTCCAGGGCCGACAACAGGGTCGCCAGCACCCGCGCGCCGCTGGCGCCGATCGGGTGGCCCAGCGCGCAGGCGCCGCCATGGACGTTCAGCCGGTCGTGCGACAGGTCCATGTCCCGCATCGCGATCATCGCCACCGCCGCGAACGCCTCGTTGACCTCATACAGATCGGCGTCGCCGGTCGCCCAGCCCGCGCGCTCCAGGGCCTTGCGCATCGCGAACACGGGTGCGGTGGTGAAGCGGGCGGGGGCGTGGGCGTGGGCAGCCTGTGCCACGACCCGCGCGACCGGGGTCAGGCCCAGCCGTTCGGCGACACTCAGGCGCGTCATCACCAGCGCCGCCGCACCGTCCGAGATGGACGACGCGTTGGCCGCCGTGATCGTGCCGTCCTTGGAGAAAGCGGGCTTCAGCGTCGGGATCTTGGCGGGGTCGCCCTTGGCGGGCTGTTCGTCGAGGGTGATCCGTTCCTCGCCCTTGCGGGTCTTGACCGTGACGGGCACGATCTCGCGGTCGAACGCGCCCGACCCTTGCGCCGCCTTGGCCCGTTCCAGCGAGGCGATGGCGAAATCGTCCTGCGCTTCCCGTGTGAACTGATATTCCTGCGCGGCTTCCTCGGCGAAATGGCCCATCAGGCGGCCGCGCTCATAGGCGTCCTCCAGCCCGTCGAGGAACATGTGGTCGTACAGCGTGTCATGCCCGATGCGCGCGCCGCCGCGATGCTTGTGGCTGAGATAGGGGGCGTTCGTCATGCTCTCCATGCCGCCCGCGACAATCATATCGGCTGATCCCGCCGCCAGCGCCTCGGCCGCCATGATCGCGGCCTGCATCCCCGATCCGCACATCTTGTTGACCGTCGTCGCCTCGACATGCTCGCCCAGCCCGGCGAAGATCGCCGCCTGGCGGGCCGGGGCCTGGCCCAGTCCGGCGGGGAGCACGCAGCCCATATGGATACGCTCGACCAGCATAGGGTCGACGCCCGCCCGCTCGACCGCGCCCTTGACGGCGGCGGCCCCCAGCTGGGTCGCGGACAGGCCCGACAGGCTGCCCTGGAACGAGCCCATGGGGGTGCGGGCATAGGACAGGATGACGATGGGGTCCGTCATGGCATACTCTCCGATTGGGTCTGTTTTGATGTCGTTGTTTGGCGCGGGCCTTACGCCTTTTGCCCGGGCCGCGCAAAGGGGGTAGGGGACCGATTGAAGCCCCTCCCCTTCAAGGGAGGGGTTGGGGTGGGGCGTCGCCACGAGGGTTGCGTTGGCGGAAGCGCCCCACCCCCATCCCCTCCCCTGAAGGGGAGGGGTGATGATTAAGGGATCGGCATGACGTTCGGGGCGGCATCGGCGATATGGGCCGCGATCTATGGCCTGGCGGGGGCGATCATCGGGTCGTTCGTCGCGGCGCTGGTGCTCCGCTGGCTGGACGATCGTTCGGTGCTGGCGGGCAGGTCGGCCTGCGACCATTGCGGCAAGACGTTGCGCGCGTGGGAGCTGGTGCCGGTCGTCAGCTTCGTCCTGCTGCGGGGCCGCTGTGCGCGGTGCCGCAAGGCGATCGATCCGGTGCATTGGCGCATCGAAGCCATCGCCGCGCTGATCGGCGTGTCGGCGGGCTGGGTCGCTGGGGCGGACGGTTGGACGGGGGCGTTGTTCGGATGGACGCTGCTCGCGCTGGGCGCGCTGGATGCACTGGCCTTCTGGCTGCCCGATCGGTTGACCGCATGGGCCGCGTGGGCGGGGGTGCTGACCGGGCTGCTCGGCCATGCGCCGTCGCCGGACGAGCGGATCGTCGGCGGTCTGGTCGGCTTCGTCGGGCTATGGGCCATTGCCGAGGGCTATCGCCGCTGGCGTGGGCGCGAGGGGATGGGGGGCGGCGATCCCAAGCTGCTGGGCGCGATCGGGCTGTGGCTCGGCTGGCGGATGCTGCCGGGCGTGTTGCTGGCGGCGTGCGTCATCGGGCTGGGCTTCGTCGCTGTGCGGCATCTGCTGGGGCAGCGGGCGAGCGGACAGGACATGGTGCCGTTGGGATTGCTGCTCGCGCTGGCGGCTTACCCGGCCTGGCTGTTGATGATAGGAATGGCGGCATGATGCTATTGTCGATCCTCGCTTTGGCACAGGCCGCCCCGGCCGAGCCGGTGCCCGCGCCCCCGGTGCTGGGCGCGCTGCCCAAACAGGCTTTGCCCGAGCGCGGCTGCGCGGCCTATCTCTGGGCGATGCAGGACCAGCGTTTCGTCGCGATGGTCGAGCCGGGCCGACTGCGGATCATGCTCGACGGCAAGCCGACCGACCTCGCCGCCGCCGAGGCCGGGGGCGGGGGTACGCTGGGGCTGGCGAGCACGACCCGTTATGCCGGGGCGGGCGTCACCGCGACGCTCGACATGACGATTACCCAGCGCGAGACGTTGCAGGACGGCGCCATTGTTTCCGACGCCAGTATCCGGCTAACGCGCGGAAATCAGGATGAAATCGTGGTGCCCGTCGGCGGTCTGGTCGGCTGCGCGCCCGCCCCGCGCTAACCATGCGAGGGAACTTCGCGTCTTCTGTCGGCGTTATGGTGCGGTGGGGGATCATTCCGAATTGCGGAAGAGCCCTGTCGGAAAGGGGCTTTTGACGGCGTGGCGGAACGGAACGGCAGACATACTTGGCTTGCGTTCGCGCTGATCGCTCCCACCCTTTTTTCCTCCCCGGTATCGGCGCAGCTGGCCAAGCCCGGCATCGCGCCCGCGCAGGGACCCAGCCTGCCGCAGGACCAGCGCGACGGCAGCGCCGACCCGCAGGGCAATGCTCCGATCGTGCCCGATGCGCAGTTCGATGCTGCGCTGCCGCCGCTCAGCGGCGACATCAACGCGCCGTTGGAGCCGATGTCGTCCATGGCGAAGGAACAGCCCGCGGCACAGGCCATTCCGCTTCCGCAGACTGCGCCCCCCTTGCCCAACGCCCAGACGGCGCAGCCGCTCGCCACCGGCGAGACGATCGGCGCGATCGCACCGGAAGATCCGCAGCTCGCCCAGCCGCTGACCCCGCTGAGCAGCTTCAATTCGACTCCGCTCGATACGGCCGCCGATGTCAAGGGCCAGCGCGCACCCGATATCCGCTATGACATGGAGGTGCGCGGGCTCGCCGAGCTGAAGCTGGACGACGAGTTCAAGGGGCTGTCGGCGCTGCGCGAGGGCAAGGGCAAGGCGGCCAACGCGACCCAGGTGTCGGCGCGGGCGCGCGAGGACGAACAGCTTGCCATCCGGCTGATGAAGTCGCTGGGCTATTACGACGCCACCGCCGTATCGACGCTCCAGCGCGAAGGGACGGAGGACGGCGAGGCCGGGCGTCTGAAGGTCGTGCTGACCGCCACGCCGGGCCGGCTCTATCGCCTGTCTTCGATCACGGTGAACGCACAACCCACCGTGCCGACCGACCTGGTTCGTTCCAATCTGCCGCTGAAGGTCGGCGACGCGATCGAGGCGGCGCGGATCGAGGGGGCGGAGGCCAATGTCAGCCTGGTCCTGCCCCAGCGCGGCTATCCCTTCGTCAAGGTAGGGCAGCGCGATATCCTGCTGGAGGATCAGGGACCGGAGCCGGTCGGCGCCTATACCCTGCCGGTCGATACCGGGCCACGTTCGTCCTTCGGCAAGCTGACCACGGTGGGCGATACGGTCTTCGACCTGAACCACCTGAACGTCTTCCCGCGCTTCGACGAGGGGCAGCTGTACGATTCGCGGCTGACCGACGATCTGCGCAATGCGCTGGTCGCCACCGGCCTGTTCAACGGCATCGCCGTGGAGCCGAAGCGGACGGGCCGCATGAACCCCGACGGCACCGAGCAGATCGACCTTCAGGTCACCCAGACCAAGGGGCCGAGCCGCACCCTGTCGGGCGAGGGCGGCTATTCGACCGGCCAGGGCGTGCGGTTGCAGGGCAGCTTCACCAACCGAAACGCCTTCAAGCCCGAAGGCGCGCTGATCGCCTCGGTCATCGCAGGCACGCAGGAACAGGGGCTAAGCGGCACCTTCCGCCGCTCGAACGCCGGGCGGCGCGACCGGACGTTCCAGGTCATCGCCTCTGCCAGCCACCAGAATTACGACGCCTTCGACGCGTTCATCGGCACGGTCGCCTTCCGCTGGAGCTATGATTCGACGCCGATCTGGCAGAAGAAATTCACCTATGCGTTCGGCGGCGAGCTGACCGGCACCAACGAAAGCGTCTATGATTTCACGCGGGGCGACCGGCGGCGCGCGACATTCGGTATTGCGGCGATCCCGGGGCAGGTGGTGTTCGACCAGTCCAACGACCTGCTCAACCCGACGCGCGGCTATCGCCTGAAACTGAACCTCAGCCCCGAGACCTCGGTGCGCGGCGCGGTGCGGCCCTATGCGCGGACCATGGTCGAGGGGACCTTCTATTATCCCTTCAACGACAGCCTGGTGATCGCGGGCCGCGCGCGCGCGGGCGCGATCTTCGGGATCGACCGCGACGACCTGGCCCCGTCGCGGCGCTATTATGGCGGCGGCGGCGGATCGGTGCGCGGTTACGGGTTCCAGCGGCTGGGGCCGCTCGATCCGCAGGGCAATCCGATCGGCGGCCGCAGCCTGAACGAGTTCGCGCTGGAGGCGCGCTATCGCTTCGGCAATTTCGGCATCGTGCCGTTCGTCGATGCGGGCAACAGTTACGAAAGCACGTTGCCCACGGGCAAGGACCTGCGCTTCGGCGTGGGCATCGGCGGGCGCTTCTACACCAATTTCGGGCCGCTGCGCGTCGATGTGGCGACGCCGCTGAACCCGCGTCCGGGTGACGGCAAGGTCGCCCTGTACATCTCGATCGGGCAGGCCTTCTGATGGCGGACGAACAGACCATGGCCGCCGCGCCGGAAAACGAAACCGTTATCGTCCGTCGCCCCTTGTGGCAGCGCGTGCTCAAGTGGATCGGCATCACGATCCTGGGCCTGATCCTGCTGGTCGGGGCGGTGCTGCTGGGGATCAACACCGATCCGGGACGCCGCTTCGTCGCGGACCAGCTGGGCGGCTACACCACCGCCTCGGGCCTGAACATCAAGGTCGGGCGGATCGAAGGGTCGCTCTACGGCCGCATGAACCTGGTCGACCTGCGGGTCAGCGATACCAAGGGCGTGTTCCTGTCGAGCCCGCGGCTTGACGTCGACTGGCGGCCCTTCGCCTATACCAAGAATCATATCGATGTCCGCTCGCTGACCGCCGACCTCGTCACGCTGGCGCGTAAGCCCGAGCTGAAGCCGACGCCCAGCGACCCCAATGCACCGCTGCTGCCCGACCTCGACATCGATGTGAATCGCCTGGCCATCAAGCGCTTCGTGATCGGTGCGCCGGTGACGGGGCAGCGCCACATCCTGGCGATCGACGGCAAGGTCCACATCGCCGACCGCCGTGCGCAGGTCACGGCCAGCGCGGATGCGCTGCGCGGACCCGGCATCGCGGGGGGCGACCGGCTCCGACTGGTCCTCGACGCGGTGCCCGATGCCGACCGGCTGGCGGTGGACATCAAGCTGACCGCGCCGACCGGGGGCGTCGTCGCGTCGATGGCGGGGCTGAAGGCGCCGCTGACCCTGACCGTCGATGGACGCGGCGGGTGGAAGGCGTGGACCGGCCGTGCCATCGCGACGTTGGGCGGCGGCGAGCTTGCCAATCTGAACGCCACGGCGCGCGATGGTCATATCGAGGTTCGCGGCGTGACCCGTCCCGGCCTATATCTGGAAGGCCCGGTCGAACGGTTGACCGCGCCTGCGCTTCAGGTCGCGATCGACACCACGCTGAACGAGCGGCGCGCGGACACCCGCATGAAGCTGCGCTCCTCGGCCCTGCTGGTCGATGCAGGCGGCATTCTCGATCTGGCGAACAGCCAGTTCGGCAATTTCGCGGTCGATGCCAAGCTGCTGACGCCTGGTGCCATCGCGCCCAATCTGACGGGCCGCGACGTGCTGGCGCGCGTGGTGCTGAACGGCGCATTCGCGACGCCGACGGTCGACTATAAGCTGCGCGCCGCCGCGCTCGGCTTCGGCGAAACCTCGGTCCAGAACCTCTATGCAGAGGGGCTGGCCAAGGTGAATGCCGACCGCATCCTGGTGCCGGTCAAGGCGCGGGCGAAGCGGATCGCAGGGCTCAACGCCGCCGTCGGCGGGCTGACCAACAATGTCGCGATCCAGGGCGACTTCGCGATCGCGATGCCCAATATCCTGTCGGACAATCTGCGCATCCGGTCGGACAATATCGATGCGACCGCGGTGGTCGTCGCGAACCTGAACACCGGGCGCTATACCGGTGCGTTGAAGGGCCGGGTGAACAATTACCGGGTCGAGAGCATCGGCATCATCAACCTGACCACCGATGCCAATCTGGTGGCGACGCCGGGCGGCTTCGGGATGAAGGGCCGGGTGGTGGCCCGCACCTCGCAGATCTTCAACGAGGGCACGCGCAACTTCCTGGGCGGCAATGCGACCATCCGCGCCGATGTCGAGTACAGCCCGCAGGGTATCGTGACGTTCAGCGGCCTGCGTCTGGCGGCCCCGCAGTTCCGCGTGACGCGCGGCAGCGGGCGCTTCAATCCCGCCAACGGCGCGCTGGCGGTCGAGGCGGATGCCTATTCCAACCAATATGGCCCGATCACCGCACGGGTGACGGGATCGCAGACCAATCCGGTGATCGTGCTGCGTGCCGCCAAGCCGGGCGTCGGAGTCGGCCTCGCCAATCTTCAGGCGCGGATCGTGGGACAGAATGGCGCCTATGCCGTGGGTGCCAGCGGCGACACCAATTACGGTCCGTTCACCGCCAATGTGCTGGTCAGCACCGGGCGGCAGCTGGCGATCGACGTGCGCAGTATGGTCTTTGCCGGGATCAATGCCAGCGGTCGTGTAGTCCAGACGGCGGCGGGGCCGTTCGCGGGCGCGCTGCAATTCGCAGGGCAGGGTATCAACGGCCGCGTCCAGCTGGCCGACCAGGGCGGCAACCAGCGCGCCGATATCGCCGCGCGGGCCTATAATGCCCGTGTGCCCGGCATGGTCGACTTCACCATCGGTCGCGCCATCGTCAACGCCAGCGTGGTCATGCTGCCGAATGCGCCGCAGATCGTCGCCGACGCGCAGCTGGCCGACACCCGCTATGGCGAGGTGGTCATCCAGTCGGCGCGGGCGAAGGTCAACTACACCGGCGGGCGCGGTACCGCACAGGCGGTGCTGACCGGATCGTCGAGCATCCCGTTCAACATCGCGCTCAATGCGCAGCTGGCGCCGAACAATTATCTGGTCGCAGCCAAGGGGCAGGCCAACGGCATCGCCTTCCGTACCGCCAACCCGGCGCGCATCCAGAATGTGAAGGGTGAGTGGCAGGTGACGCCGACCCGGATCGATTTCGGCCGCGGGTCGGTGCTGGTCGCGGGTTCCTATGGCAACGGCCTGAAGGTGCAGACGCGGCTGGACAAGCTGCAGCTGTCGATCCTCGACGCCTTCGTCCCCAATCTGGGTATCTCGGGCGAGGCGAGCGGTGCGCTGGACTTCGCCCAGGCACGCGACGCCAGCTTCCCGGCGGCCGAGGCACGGCTGACCGTCGCCAATTTCCGGCGCACGGGTCTGGCGGCGGTGTCGGAGACGGTGGACATCGTGTTCGCGGGCCGTCTGGTCCCCGATGGCGGCGAGGCGCGCGCGCTGATCCGGCGCGGGCAGACGGTGGTCGGCCGCATGGTCGCCAACCTGCGTCCGCTGCCACCGGGCAATGGCGGCTGGGTCAACCGGCTGATGCAGGCGCCGCTTTCGGGTGGCATCCGCTATAACGGCCCTTCGGCAGTGCTGTTCTCCTTCGCGGCGCTTCCCAACCAGCAGTTGAACGGCCCGATCGCCCTCGCCGCCGATTTCGGCGGGCGCGTCTCCGCACCGCAGCTGAACGGCCTGATCCGCGCCGACAACCTGACCTATGACAATGAGACATACGGAACCCGCCTGACCGCCATGCAGCTGGCGGCCCGCTTCAACAATGACCGCCTGGAGATCACGCGGCTTCAGGCCAAGGCGGGCGAGGGGACGATCCAGGCACAGGGTTCGATCGGGCTGGCGGCGGACAGCGGCTATCCCGTCGATATCCGCGCGCAGCTGAACAATGCGCGGCTGGCCGACAGCGATGCGCTGGCCGCGACGACCAGCGGCACGATCCGCCTGACCTATGGCCGCGACGGCGGGCTGATCCAGGGCAACTTGACCGTGCCCAACGCACGCTATCAGATCATCCGCCAGGGCCAGGCCGAGGTCCCCGAGCTGACCGGCGTGCGCCGTCGCAGCGAGATTCGGACGCCGCGTCCGACCGACAGGCCCGCGTCTACGCCGCCGCCGGGGCTGTTCCGCCTCGACCTGCGGGTGCGCGCGGACAACCAGCTGTTCGTCTCCGGCATGGGGCTGGAGTCCGAATGGGAGATGGACCTGCGCATCGGCGGCACCAGTGCGGCGCCGACGATCAATGGCGGGCTCGACCTGGTGCGCGGCACGTACAGCTTCGCGGGCAAGCGGTTCGAGGTGAATCGGGGCACGATCCGCTTCCGGGGCGGCGCGCTGACCGATCCGGACATCAATATCCAGGCGACGACGACCACCGACGGCATCACCGCGGTCATCAACGTCACCGGCACCGGCCAGCGTCCGCAGATCAGCTTCACCTCGACGCCGACCCTGCCGCAGGACGAGGTGCTCAGCCGCTTGCTGTTCGGAACCAACCCGGAGAATCTGTCCGCGACCGAGGCGATCCAGCTGGCCGCCGCGCTCAACTCGCTGCGTGGCTCGGGCGGCGGCGGGCTGAACCCGCTGGGCAAGCTGCGCTCGGCGACCGGGTTCGACCGGCTGCGCGTGCTGGGCGCCGACGAAGCCACCGGCCGGGGCACCAGCCTGGCGGCGGGCAAGTACATCACCGACAATATCTATGTGGAGATCGTCACCGACGCGCGCGGCTTCACCGCCACCCAGTTGCAGATCGCGCTGACCCGCACGCTCAGCCTGCTGACCCAGACCGGCTCGTTCGGCGGATCGGCAGCGTCCTTGCGCTATTCGCGGGATTTCTGAGGTGAAAAATTCCTCCCCTGCAAGGGGACGGAAACCATGCGCAGCATGGTGGAGGGGTGTCCCGCTATCGAGAGGGTGACACCCCTCCGTCAGGGCTCCGCCCTGTCACCTCCCCATGCAGGGGAGGAAGATGACCGTCCCACCGGGGTTTCATCAAAATGAAACATCCGGCAGGATGCCCGGATGACCCCCGACCAGCTTTCCGCCCAAGCCACCACCATCCTGGCCGACTTGATCGCGATCGACACCACGTCGCGCGAATCGAACCTGGCGCTGATCGAATATGTCGAGCGGCATCTGGATGGGATCGGCGTGACCGGGCGGCGGGTGTTCAATGCCGATGGCCGCAAGGCCAATCTCTACGCCACGGTCGGACCGCTGGAGCCGGGCGGCGTCGTCCTGTCGGGGCATAGCGACGTGGTGCCGGTCGACGGCCAGTCCTGGACCAGCGACCCTTGGCGGCTGACCCGGCGCGGGGACCGGCTGCTGGGGCGGGGCACCTGCGACATGAAGGGGTTCCTGGCGCTGTCGCTGGCACTGGCCCCGCATGTCGCGCGGGGGGCCATGACGCGGCCGCTGCACCTGGCGATTTCCTACGATGAGGAGGTGGGCTGCCTGGGCGCGCCATCGATGATCGCCGAGATCGCGCGCGAACTGCCGTCCCCCGCCGCCGTGGTGGTGGGCGAGCCGACCGAGATGGTGGTGGTCAGCGGGCATAAGGGGATCGCGACCTGGAACGTCACGGTGACCGGGCATGAGGCGCATTCCAGTCTGATCCATCTGGGGGCCTCGGCCAACATGGTGGCGGTGCGACTGATGCAGCAACTGGCGGATCTGGCCGACCGGCTGGCGGAGGAGGGCGATCCGCATGGTCCCTTTTGCCCGCATCATGCCACGCTGACCATCGGGCAGATGAACGGCGGTACGGCGGTCAACATCCTGGCGCGCGAGTGCCGCTTCGCCTTCGACCTGCGCACGCTGCCGGGGCAGGAGCCGGAGGCGATCCTGGCGCCCTTCTTCGCGGCCTGCGAGGCGGCGGATGCGGCGCTGCGCGCCCGCTTTCCCGAGGCCGGGGTGCGGGTCGAGCGTCGGTCGCGCACGCCCTCCTTCGCGCCCGAGGCGAATGGCGTGGCGGAGCAACTGGCGCGGCGCTGGGCGGGGGATAACGGCCCGGCACGGGCGGTGCCCTATGCGGCGGAGGCCGGGCAGTTTCAGGGGGCGGGATTCTCGACCGTCATCTGCGGGCCGGGCTCGATCGCGCAAGCGCATCAGCCGGACGAATATATCGAAGTGCAACAGATGGAACGCGGTGCGGCCTTCATGCTGCGGCTGGCAGACGATCTGATCCGGTAACGGATTCGATCGTTACTTGGGTTAATCAGAAATCACGGGGCGACCGAGGCGTTTAAGTCCGCTGCAATCGCCCCATGACTTAACTTGGATTACCAGGGGCGGATCGATTCACCATGGATCAGCGCCAGAATGAACTTCAGCATGGGTTTTCTCCCTCGAAAGCACCCTTTTGAGTGCCATGATATGGTTAATTCGACATTAACCATTGTGCAATGGGGAAGCGGCGAACGGGCAAATGCTTGGTTTGGCGGCGCTAACGGGGTTAACGCCTTGTTTAATCCCCGACCCTAGTGTCGCGGGCGTGAAGAACGGCCCTTCGTCCGCCGCGCCCGACGCGTCCTCGCCCACCATGGTGGCTGCTGCCGCGCAGGCCGAACCCCAATGGCAATCGCTGGCGCTGGTCGGCATCGGGAACTTCACGCTGCTGCGCCGCCGGCTGGGCCGCGCATTGAGCGCCACGCTGGTCGAGGCGATCGCCGAGCGGGTGGTCCGGTGCATTCCCGACACCATCGCCCGGCCGACCGCTCCCGCCCAAGTCGAGGTCATGGTCCGGGCGGCGACTCGCGAGTCGCTGGATTCGCATCTGGTGACCCTCTCTGAAGTGCTGGGGCATCCCTTCGCGCTGCCCGATGGCGAATGTCGCATCGAAGTCGTGCTGGGCGCCGCCGTGGCCGCCGTACCGCATGACGACGATATCCGCCTGCTCGAAGAGGCGGAGCAGGCGCTGGCCGAGGCGCAGGTCGAGGGGCGCATGATCGTGCGCGAAATGGCGGTTCCGACGGGTCGGCTCGACCGTATCGCGCTGGCGCATGAACTGACGAGTGCCATTGCAGGGGATGGTCTGTTCGTCGAATATCAGCCCAAGGTGCATGTCCGCCAGCAGCGGGTCGCGAGCATCGAGGCGCTACTGCGCTGGCGACACCCCAGCCATGGCCTGATCAGCCCGGTCGAATTCATCCCGGTCGCCGAGGAATCGCGGATCATCGGCCCGCTGACCCTGTGGATACTGCGTCACGTCATCGCCGACCAGCGTCGCCTGGCGGCGGCGGGCCATCCGCTTCGCATCTTCATCAACATCTCGGGCATGTTGCTGGGCGACCCGCATTTCGTGCGCGAGGCCTGTGCGCTGGTCATCGACAGCGGCGCGTGCATCGGGTTCGAGATCACCGAGACCTCGGTCATCCGCGATCCCGACAGCGCGATGGCCAATCTCCAGGCCTTTGTCGACATGGGCATCGCGGTGGCCATCGACGATTACGGCGCGGGGCTTTCCTCGCTGTCCTATCTGAAGCAGCTTCCGGCTTGCGAACTGAAGATCGACAAGCTGTTCATCACGCAACTGACCAGCAGCAATCGTGACCCCCTGATCGTGCGATCGACGATCGATCTGGCCCATGCGCTGGAGATGGAAGTGGTCGCCGAGGGGGTGGAGACGCCCGCGACACTGGCGCTGCTCAGCGTCATGGGATGCGACATGATCCAGGGATACCTGATCAGTCGTCCGATCGGGCTGGAGGCGCTGATCCAGTTCCTGGACGAACAGGCGTATCAGGCCATGACCGAACTGGCCCGGCCGACTTCGCTGGCCCGGTTGGTGACCCGTGCGCGCGGTTAGGTTGGCGCTGGTCGCACTGGCGATATTGCTGACGGGCATGGAAGCCCGTGGGGCGGAGATCGCACCCGCCCTGCCGCCCCTTTATGCAAGAGCAATCGACCAGGCGAAAGCCGAGATGCTGCGCGATCCGGCACTCGCCCTTCGGAACGCGGAGGCGGCGCGCCGGGCTGCTGCGATCATGTCCGATCCGCGCCAGCGTACCCTGGCGCTTGCGACCGCCGACTGGCTGCGCGGCGAAAGCGCCGTTCGCCTGGGGCGTGACGGCGAGGCGGAACAGGCGATCGCGGCCGCGATGCAGATTGCAAGGACGCTGGCCCCGAACTCCGACCTGATGGGCAATATCCTGTTGGCGCAAGGGGGTCTGGCCCGTTCGGACGGTCGGATCGCCGAGGGGCTGAAGGCCTATCAATTGGCACATCGGGTGTTCGAGCGACTGAACGACCCCAAGGGACAGGCCAAGGCGTTGATCCAGATCGCCGACCTGTACAACGACGCCAAGGACTTCACCTCGGCGTTGCGCTACCTCGAACAGGCCAGCAATAACTATCGCGGCGACGATGCCTTTCGACTGGCCATCCTCAACAACCGCTCGCTGACGCTGAGCGAGCTGTCACGCCCGGCGGATGCGCTGGCCCAGCGTTATGAGGCGATGCGGCTGGCGCGGAAGATGAAGAGCCCGGCTCTTCAGGCGGTCATCGGCAGAAATGTCGCGCGGGCGCAGTTGGAGATCGGCAAGGTCGCCCAGGCGGAGGCCACCATCGCGGAGGTCGCGCGCCTCGACCCGCAGGCCAGCGCCGAGGATGTGCGTGCGCTGCGAAGTATTGCAGCGCAGGCGGCGTTCCAGCGCGGGCGGCTGGACGATGCCGCCCGTCTGATCGACCAGAGTTTTGCCGGGGTCGATCTGGCGCAGACCACCGTGCTGCAGCGCGACGCGCATGAGAGCGCCTATCGTATCTATCAGGCGGTCGGGCGGACCGCCGATGCGCTGCGCCATTTGCAGGCGCTGAAGCGGATCGACGACGAATCGACGCGACTCGCGACCTCGACCAACCTCGCTTTGATGGGCGCGCGGTTCGACTTCGCCAATCAGGAACTGCGCATCGCGCGGATGAAGGCGGCGGACCTGCAGCGCAACATCGCCTTCGAGCGGGCGCAGTTGCGGACCGAGCGGTTCATCCTGATCGGCTCGGTCGCTGGCATCATCGTGGTGCTGGCGCTGCTCGGCATCTGGCTGGTGACGCTGGGCCGCAGCCGCAACCGCATCCGCGCGGCGCATGGCGAGCTGGCCGTGACCAACGACCAGCTGCAAAAGGCGCTCGCGGTGAAGACCGAGTTCCTGGCGACGACCAGCCACGAGATCCGCACCCCCCTGAACGGCATATTGGGCATGACCCAGGTGATGCTGGCCGATGCGGCGCTGGCCAGCGAGCAGCGCGAACGGGTGGAGGTGATGCACGGCGCCGGGCTGACCATGCGTGCGCTGGTCGACGATCTGCTCGACGTCGCCAAGATCGAACATGGCAAGCTGACGCTGGAACATACGCCCTTCGATCTGGCCATGACGATCCGCGACGCCTCCCGCCTGTTCGAGGGGCAGGCGGCGGCCAAGGCGATCGGCTTCGCGGTCGATCTGGACGATTGCCCCTCGACGGTGATGGGCGACCCGGCGCGTATCCGGCAGATCGTGTTCAACCTTCTGTCCAATGCCCTGAAATTCACCAGCACCGGGCAGGTCCGGCTGGTCGCGCGCCGGGACGCAGGCGGCGTGTCGATCGCCGTCACCGACTCGGGCATCGGCATCCCGCCGCACAAGCTTGGGGAGATATTCGAGGCGTTCCGCCAGGCCGACGCCAGCACCACCCGCCAGTTCGGCGGCACCGGGCTGGGGCTGGCGATCTGTCGGCGTCTGGCCCGCGCCATGGGCGGCGACGTGACGGTGGAAAGCGAGCAGGGCCGGGGGTCGTGCTTCATGCTTACCGTGCCGCTGACCGAGGTCGAGCCTGCGGCCCGGCCCGAGCGCCCGCTGGTCCTGATCCTCGACCGCAATCCGATCCGCCGCGCCATGTGGACGCAGTTGTGCGCCCCCCATGCCCAGGTCGTCTTCGCCGCGACCGCCGGGGAGGCCGCGTGTCGGCTGAGCGATGGCGGCATCACGCAGATGCTGATCGACGACAGCGCGATCCGCGATGAGGGTGTCGCCGCCGCGCTGGCCCGGATCGTGACCGCCAGCGACCGCCCGATGCCCGTGCGCCTGTTATGGCCGGAAACGGAATCGATGGACGGGAACGAGTTCCTCGATGAAGGATTGGTCGAGATGGTCGTCAAGCCGATCACAGGGGCCGAGCTGATGCGGAAGATGTTCAACACCTCACCGCAAACCGCTGCCCAACCTCTTGTAACGCAAGCGGCATGATCGTTAGGGCGCCAGCATGACCGCGATGACATATGCGATCCGGCGGGACGGGCGAAGGGGACGGGGATGAACGTCCTGTTCATCGAGGACGACCGGATGAACCGCCGCGTCGTGCGCGACATGCTGGATGTCGCGGGCGCGAGCATGGCCGAGGCGGAGAATGCCGAACTCGGCCTGGAGATGATCGACCGCGATCAGTATCACATGATCCTGATCGACCTGCGCATGCCGGGCATGGACGGCATCACCGCCATCCGCCACATCCGCGCGCGCGGCGATGACAAGGGCGAGGTGCCGATCATCGTGGTGACCGCCGACAGCGGCATCGACCTGCGCGAGCGCTGCCTGAGCGCGGGGGCCGATGATGTCATCGTAAAGCCCGTCGCGATGGATCAGCTGTTCGAGGCGATGGGCCGTATCCTGGCAGGGGACCGCGGCGCGATCATCGGCTGATCATTCGCCCGCTTCGGGCTTCGGCTTCAGCGCCTCGGCCAGCGATGCGGTCGCGCTGCCGCGCCTGGCGGGCACGGGCTGGGACGGGTCGGGCGCCCAGCCGGTCAGGAAGACCAGGTTGAACTGTTCGGCCACGCGCCCATCGGGATCGGCCATATCGGCAAAGGCCGCCGCCGCCGCCGCCAGCGCCTCGCGCCCGATCGGACGCCGCTCGGCCAGCAGGTTGCTCGCCCCCATGCCGCGCAGATCGCCCAGCAGCCGCCCGAAATCGCGATAGCGCACCGCCAGCGTCTCGATATCCGCGACCGGCAGGGTGAAGCCCGCGCGCATCAGCAGGTCACCCGCCGACCGCACATCGACCTGCGGATGGAGTCGCGCGACCGGCCGCTCCGCCTCGGCGACGCGCAGCGCGGCACGCAGGCGGGGCAGCGATCCGCCGCCGACGAACGCGCCCAGGAACAGGCCGTCGGGACGCAGCACCCGGCGGATCAGCGCCAGCGCGCCGGGCAGGTCGTCAATCTGGTCGAGCACCCCTGCGCTCACCACCAGGTCGAAGCTGCGATCGGCGAAGGGCAGGCGGTCCTCGTCGCCCTGCACACCCTGCGCGGCACGGGCAAAGGCGAATCCGGGGTCCAGCCGCGCCACCCGCGCCCCCGGCGGGGGCAAGAAGCCGCCGTCGAAACAGCCCAGGTCCAATATGTCGTGGAACGGCCGGGTGACGGCATCCAGCCGCTCCGCAAGGCCGTCGAGCATTGCGGCGCGCAGGAAGTCATGCTCGGCGAAATCGGGCTGGGCACGGTCGCGGCGCAGGCGGCGGGCGCGACGATCGAAGATGGTGGACATGCTCACCCGCGCGCTTGTGCGCGCTCGCGCGATCGGGGACAAGGCAAAGCCGATGGGGGCGCGATCGAAACACGGGCGATTTGCGATGGAGCGGGGCCGGGCCGTGCTCGCCGCCCCGCTCCTGGCGCTGGCGCAATGGGCCTTGCCGCCGCGCTGTCCGGGCTGTGCCGAGCCGGTCGAGGCGGATCATCGCTTCTGCAGCCAGTGCTGGGGGCAGTTGCGGTTCCTGGATACGCAGGGCTGTACGTGTTGCGGAATGCCGCTGGGCGGGCTGACGGGGCGATGCGGGGCATGTCTGGCCGATCCGCCGCGCCATGCGGGTGTCCATGCGGCGGTCGCCTATGGCCCGATCGCGCGCGAACTGCCGATCCGGCTGAAGCATGGCGGGCGGATCGGCGTGGCGGAGACGATGGCGGGGCCGATGGCGCGGCGGATGCCGCCGGGGGCGGAGCTGCTGGTCCCCGTACCCCTTCACCGGTGGCGCCTGTGGCGGCGCGGCTTCAACCAGGCGGTGTTGATCGGCGAAGGCGTGGCGCGGCGCAGCGGCGTGCCGATGGCGCGACAGGTCCTCCAGCGGGTGCGCGCGACGCCGCTGCTGCGCGGACTGGCCCCGAAGCAGCGGCGCGCGGCGGTGACGGCGGCGTTCCGCGTCACCGATCCGGCGGCGGTGAAGGGGCGGCATGTCGTGCTGGTCGACGATGTCTATACCACCGGCGCGACGGCGGGGGCGTGTGTCCGCGTGCTGCTGGCGGCGGGAGCGGCGTCGGTGGCGATCCTGTGCTGGGCGCGGGTCATCGAAGGGGCGGGCGATTGACAAGCGGCGTCCCGCGCCACACCTGAAGGGCATGGCAAAGGTCGAAATCTACACCAAGGCGTTCTGCCCCTATTGCACGCGGGCCAAGGCGCTGCTCGCTTCCAAGGGCGTCGAGCCCCAGGAATATGACATCAGCATGGGCGGCCCCCAGCGCGCCGAGATGATCGAGCGCGCGAACGGTCGCACCACCGTGCCGCAGGTCTTTATCGACGGGCAGCATATCGGCGGCTCGGACGATCTGGCGGCGCTGGACAAGCGCGGAGGGCTCGACCCGCTTCTGGCGGCATGACCCAAATCGCGGTGTTGCAGATGACGGCGGGGATCGATCCTGCCGCCAATGCACAGGTTCTGGAAGGTGCCATTGCGGAAGCGGCGGCGCGCGGTGCGGCGATGCTGTTCACGCCCGAAATGTCCGGGCTGATCGACCGCGATCGTGTGCGGGCGGCCGCGCATCTGGTCGTCGAGGACGCCGATCCCGTGCTGGCGCGTGTTCGTGCGGCGGCGGCGGCGCATGGCCTTTGGGTCCATCTCGGCTCGCTTGCGGTGCGGGGAGCGGACGGGCGGCTGGCCAATCGCGGCTATGTCATCGACGACCGGGGCGACATTCGTGCCCGCTATGACAAGATGCACCTGTTCGACGTCGACCTGCCCAGCGGCGAAAGCTGGCGCGAATCGGCGTCCTATGCGCCGGGCGAGCAGGCGGTCGTGGTCGATACGCCGGTCGGTCGGCTGGGCCTGGCCATCTGTTACGACCTGCGTTTCCCGGCGCTGTTCGCCGCGCTGACCGGGGCGGGGGCGACGATCCTGTCGGTGCCCGCCGCCTTTACCCGGCCGACCGGCGCGGCGCACTGGCATGTGCTGCTCCGTGCCCGTGCGATCGAGGCGGGGGTGCATCTGGTCGCCGCCGCGCAGACCGGCGAACATCAGGACGGCCGCGCCACCTATGGCCATTCGCTGGTCGTGGGTCCGTGGGGCGAGGTGCTGCTCGACATGGGCGAGGCGGCGGGGCTGGGCTTTGCCGAGATCGATCCGGCGCAGGTCGAATCGGTGCGCGAACGCCTGCCCGCGATCCGCCATCGCCGCGCCATTCCGCCGGTGGTGCAGGCGTGATCGTCTTCGACCTGCGCTGTTCGGGCGGCCATGTGTTCGAGGCGTGGTTCGCCTCCTCGACCGCCTATGCCGAACAGCGCGACAAGGCGCTGGTCGAATGCCCGCTGTGCGGCGACCGCAGCATCGAAAAGGCGGTGATGGCGCCGCAGATCGCCGCCAAGGGCAACAGCAAGCCTGACCGGCCCAGTCCGCAGGCCATGAAGGCCGCCCTCGAACATCTCGCCCAGGCGCAGGCGAAGATGCTGGAGACATCCACCTGGGTCGGCGGCGCCTTTGCCGAGAAGGCGCGGGCCATGCATGAGGGCGACGCGCCCGTGGCGCAGATCCATGGTCAGGCCAGCCTGGCCGAGGCCAAGGCGCTGATCGAAGACGGGGTGCCGGTCGCGCCCTTGCCCTTGCCGGTCGTGCCGCCCAAGCTGGCGAACTGACCGACGGTCGCGCCGTCAAACCCCTCTGGACCACGTCACGCGCCGCCTGTATCACCCGGCCTGCATGAGGCCCCGTAGCTCAGCAGGATAGAGCATCAGATTCCTAAGTGCGCCAGAAGCGTGCTTCACGTAGTTGCCCCATGGTGGGGCACCCCTGGGGTTCAGGGGTTAAACCAATCAGCTTACCGGAGTCGTAAGACATAAGGGAATGCAGCATGCTGATAAAGGATAGAACAGGGTGGTCATGCGCCCGATGAGCTATCCGAGGTAGGTTCGACATGGCTAGGCCTGCATTGGTCAAACTCTAGTCTCATCGTGGATATACCGCATCCCTGGGTCACATGACTATACTCCCCAGTCTCTCGCATGGAGCCGTGGATTAGGAGCGGCACCATAACCCCGTGAGAGGACGAAGCCCAACGAGGGTCGCCTTGAGAGCGTTAGCTCGATAGGATACGGACGAACGGAGAGCCTAAATCGAAACCGCTACAGAAGTAGTAGCCTGGGATCACCCAACGGCCGTAAGGTACGGGGTGACGGAGTTGCCATAGTACCTGCACGATCCCGTAGCTCAGCAGGATAGAGCGTCCGCCTCCTAAGCGGAAGGCCCCCGGTTCGAATCCGGGCGGGATCGCCATACTTTCGGGGTAATGCCCGAACAAGGGGAAGGGTAACAGTCTTCTTGTCGTCAATAGGTCAAGGCTGACTCGGATGAGTTATATGGGTCTGGATCGACTGACGAAGCTCAGCAAATTGAATGCCAATGCTGGATGGGTTAATGAAGACCTCTATCGCCTCATGTACCGCGAAGAGCTGTACGTGATCGCATACGAGGCGATCAAAAGCCAACCCGGCAACATGACACCGGGCATCGATAAGTCGACACTTGATGGGATTTCCCTAGAGAAGACCATCAGGTCGATAATCGAGAAGATCAGATCGGAGCAATTCCAATTCTCAAAAGGCAGAAGGATATATATCCCGAAAGCCTCAGGGAGCGGGATGCGGCCGCTGACGATCGCGCCCCCGAGGGAGAAGGTGGTTCAAGAGGTCATTCGCATGATCTTGGATGCCATCTTCGACAGCGAGGAAGGCCCAACCTTCATGGAATCCTCTCACGGTTTTCGCCGGGGGAGAGGTACTCACAGTGCTCTCGAGACCATTAGGAAGAGTTGGGTAGGTACCCGTTGGATCATCGAAGGGGATATCAAAGGTTGTTTCGACAACATTGATCATCACATTTTGATAGATCTGCTTCGCAAGAGAATAAAGGACGAACGGTTCCTGAATCTCATTTGGAAGGCCTTGAAGGCCGGATATATGGAGGATGGTATCGGCTTCGGGCAGGATGTTGGCTCCCCGCAAGGGAGCATCATTTCTCCCATTCTCGCCAACGTCTATCTCCATGAGCTAGATGTATTCGTCGAACGCCTTAGACTGAAATATGAAAGAGGTGAGAAGCGAAAATGGAATTCGGAATACCGCCAATTACAAAGGCGAAAAACGATTGCAGAAGATAACGGAAATAGGGAGTTAGCCAGCGAACTGGCTATACGTATGCGATCAATCCCGTCGCACGTGATGAACGATCCAGATTACATCCGGATACGATATGTCAGGTACGCTGACGATTGGATCGTAGGTGTGATAGGGCCGACGTTACTGGCGACAACGCTGAAGGAAGAGATCAGGCGTTTCTTGCGGGATAGCTTGAATTTGACCCTCAGCGAAGAGAAAACTCACATACGCCATGCCGGTACCGAGCAAGCCAGATTCTTGGGTACCCTTGTCGGTATTCAAGGAGGCGGCAACGCAATGCCGAAGGTCAGCACGATCGTGCGAAATGGACGAGCGTTCAGAAAGCGCGTGACAGGTTGGTTACCGACGATGAATATGCCCACAGCAGACGTTGTGAAGCAACTTCATCAGAGGGGCTTCTGCACGGTTAACGGGGAGCCTCTGAGTAAAATTGCGTGGATCAATTTGAGCCACGAGGATATACTCATGCAATATAATGCCACATTGCGTGGGGTAAGCAATTACTACGCGTTTGTGGATAATAGATCCCAGATCGCTAGAATTCAGTACATTCTTCAGCACTCTGCGGCCAAAACGCTGGCGAATAAATTTCGCCTTCGTTCCAGAGCCAATACGTTCAAAAAATTCGGGAAGCGCCTCACGGCTCGAACCGAGATGCCGGACGGCAGTGTGCGGGAAACGCAGTTGTGGTTGCTGCAAAACTTCAGAAGGGAACCCAATCGGTTCCTGAGAGGAGAGCAAAAGGCGCCGCTGACGGAAGTCTGGAATCGAAGGCTTACCCGGAGCCATCTCGGCTCGCCTTGTTGTATTTGTGGTTCTGACTCAAATGTGGAAATGCACCATGTGCGCCACGTTAGAAAGAGCCGCGGTCGCTCGGTCGGATTTCAGAGGGTCATGGGTCTGATCAACCGTAAGCAGATTCCGACTTGCTCGGAATGTCACGGGAAGATCCACCGAGGTGAATAAGATGGACTCGAACTGAGTCAATTTGCGTTCAACCCGGCAAGATCTGGTATCAAGGCTAAGTGAGAGGATGGAGAGCCGTGTGCTTCGAAAGTTGCAAGCACGGTTCGGGGGAAGCCCGTTGACACCCCACCCGAAAGGAGGGTTTGGCGGGCGATCCCACTCTGAGGGCCACTGGTTCGAATCCAGTCGGGGTCACCATGCGAGATGCGGGCAGCATCGGTGCCGCAGATGAACAATCATGACGATTGCGCAACGATCTTTTTTATAAGTCAAATGACAATCGAGACATGAAACGCGATCTTAAGAGGTCGATGCCATAACCGCCCCATATTCCGGGTGGTGCATGATGAAAAATCTGAAGATCAGCGGTAAATTGTTCGTGGCGTTCGGCATCCTCGCCGCCGCCCTGGTTGTCACGATGGTGCTGTCCATCATGAGCCAGCAGCATTTGAACAGCGTGGCGGAAAATCTGGGACGTGTCCGGCGCGACAAGCTGGTCGCCATGTCGCTGATCAACACGGCGACGTCCGACTACCGCATCTATGAGGCGACAGTCGTGCTCTCGCCCGAACCCGATCAGATCAATGCCGCCTATCGGGACTTGCAGGACCGGTCGCAGACGATCGCCAAGAACGAAGCCTTTCTCGATCGGACCTTGTCGTCGCCCCGGGCCATCGAACAATTCCGTACCTTCCGTGACCATTGGAACGAGTTCGAGCAACAGTCACACAAGACGGTCGATCTCGGCCGCCAGAATCTGAATGCCGAGGCGCTGGCCAGTTTTCGGGCGAGCAAGCGTATCTTCGATACGGCGAACAAGGACGCCTCCGTCATGACCGACATTCAGGTCGGCCTGATGGACAAGGAGATGAAAGAGGCGAATCAGGATTATATCTGGTCGCGCAACGCCTCGATCGCCATTTCGGTGCTGGTGCTCGCCCTGACCGCCTATCTGCTGATGATCCTGATCCGGGGCATCGCCAATCCACTGGCGGCGATGACCGCCGCGATGCGGAAGCTGGCGGCGGGTGACCTGAACACCAGGCTGGAGGTCGAACCGCGCCGCGACGAAGTGGGCCAGCTGGCCGAGGCGATGGTCGCGTTCCGCGACCAGCTCGCAGGGGCGGAGCGCGCCAAGGCCGAACAGACCAGCCTGATCGTCAGCAGCATCGGCAGCGGCCTCGACGCGCTGGCGCAGGGCGACCTGACCAGGCGGATCGACGCGGACCTGACCGGCCCGTTCGAAAAGCTGAAGCAGGACTTCAACCATGCGATGGACTCGGTCTCCGCCACGCTGGCCGCGGTGAACGCCAGCGCGCAAGGGATCACCAACGGCGCCGCCGATATCCGCGAGGCGTCGGACGACCTGTCGCACCGGACCGAGCAGCAGGCGGCCAGCCTGGAGGAAACCGCCGCGGCGATGCACGAGATCACCGAGACGGTTCGCGAAACGGCGGAAAATGCCAAGCGCGCCAATCAGGCGGTCACCGAAACCCGCACCGATGCCGACCAGTCGACCGATGTGGTGCGCAAGGCCGTCGAGGCGATGCACGGTATCGAACGCTCGTCGCACGAGATCAGCGAGATCATCGCGGTGATCGACGGCATCGCCTTCCAGACCAATTTGCTGGCGCTGAACGCCGGTGTCGAGGCCGCGCGCGCCGGGGATGCGGGCAAGGGCTTTGCGGTGGTCGCCTCCGAAGTGCGTGCGCTGGCGCAGCGTTCGGCCGATGCGGCCAAGGACGTGAAGGAGCGGATCACCGCCTCGACCCAGCAGGTCGATGCCGGGGTGCAGCTGGTCGCGCAGGCGGGCAATGCCCTGACCCGCATCACCGGCCGGATCGGCGAGATCAACGCGCTCGTCTCCGACATCGCCTCGGCCGCGGCGCAGCAGGCGACGGGCCTGCAGCAGGTCAACACCGCCGTCGCCGAGATGGACGGGGTCACCCAGCAGAATGCCGCGATGGTCGAACAGGCGACCGCCGCCGCGCGCAGCCTGTCGGAGGAAACCGGCAACATGACCCGCGAGGTGGCCCGCTTCCGCCTGATCGACGGCGGAATGGTCACGCGGACCCCCGCGCCGGTGGTCCATCACTCGCCGGTCCACCAGCTCCAGGCCCGGGTGGCGCAGGCGACTCCCCGGATCACCGCCGCCGCCCCGCGCGTCGCCCGCACGTCCGGTGCCGCCGCCGCCGCGGTTGCGGTCGATGACGGCGACTGGTCGGAGTTCTGAACCCTCTCAACGGGGGATGAGGCAAAGCCCGTTCTTCACAGCCGCCCGACGATCGTCCCGGCGCGGATCGCATCCCCCTCGACCAGCGGCTCCGCCAGTTTCATCCCCCTGGGCAGGAACAGGATGATGGTCGAGCCATGCTCGAACCAGCCCATCTCCTCACCCTTGCCGAGGCGGGCGGAACAGGCGGTGCGGCCGGGGCCATGGTCGCGCAGTGTCGCGACCGTGTCCAGGCAGTGCAGGCGGATGCTCGCGACTAGGATAGCGGCTACCGGCACGATCAGCAGCGGATATCCCGACACCAGGGTGCGCGCCTCGATCACCGCGCGTTCGTTGCGACAGAACAGGCGCTCGACCCGCTTCAGCGCGATCGGGTTCACGTTCCAGCAGTCGCCCGACAGATAGGTCACGCCCTCCACCACGATATCCGTCGGCGCATGGAAACGATGATACATGCCCGCCGTCAGCCGCAAGGTCAGGAAGGACCCGTCGCGGAAACGCTCGACCAGCCCGGTATCGGGGATCAGGTCGCCCAACCTGTAGGGGAAGCCCTTCACCTGATAGAGCCGGTCGCCCTCGATGCGGCCATGCGCACCGACGATCGCGTCGCAGGGCGAGGCGATGGTATCGGGGTCGCTGTCGAACGCACGCGCGCCGTCGCGCAAGGAACGGACGAATCCGTCGCGCAGAGACTTGAACCGGGGCGTGCGCGCATCGGACAGGTCGACGCCCGCGAAGAATTTCCACAGCGCCAGGCTGGGTCCGGCGATCAGCGGATGCTCGATCCGGGCAAGCCGCCCGACCAGTTTCGTCGCGAAGCGGCGCGGCAGGCGGTTGGTGACGAGGAAATTGATATCCTCGTTCAGGAAGAACCGCATGATGGGTCCGCGCATTGTCATGCCTCCGTCATGGGCACGCGGTCAAAGGCCGCATGAACCCGATTCTCACTGGCCTGCTGGCCGCTTCCGCCGGTGCCGTCGCCCTGACGAAAGGGCATCGGCGGCTGACCCTGTCGCGCGCCAAGCATCCGGGGCTGGGCGGCCATGTCCGCATGGCCAAGCGGATCGCCGGGCAGATTCCCTTCTACAGCTATGGCGAGGATCGCTTCTTCCGAGTCGACGATGCGCCGGATCCGGTCGCCGCGCGGCGCCGTGCCGGGTTCGAGCGGCTGGGCGCGCTGTTCGCCGAGCGTTTCGCGCAGACTCTGGCACTGACCCGCGAGACGCGCCCGGGCCTGTCCGACCTGCAATTCACCGGCGCGTATCGCGTGCCCTTCCAGTTTCGCGAGAAGGTGCGCACCACGCTGGCCACCGGCGCCTTCTATCAGCGCTCCGAGGGGCCGATCCTGGTCGATCTGGACGGCAACCGGCTGATCGACCTGACCGGTTCCTACGGCGTCAACCTGTTCGGCAACGACTTCTACAAGCAGACCATGGCCGAGGGGGCGGCGATGGTCGCCGATCTGGGCGGGGTGCTGGGGTCCTTCCACCCGGTCGTCGCCGACAATGTCCGCCGCCTGACCGAATTGTCGGGGATGGACGAGGTGTCCTTCCACATGTCGGGCACCGAGGCGGTGATGCAGGCGGTGCGGCTGGCGCGCTATCACACCCGCAGGCCGCGCCTGGTGCGCTTCGCGGGGGCCTATCATGGCTGGTGGGGCGATGTGCAGCCCGGCATCGGCAACCCGGTTCCCGCCGACCGCACGCTGACGCTGGCCGACATGTCCGAGCGGACGCTGAAGGTGCTGGCGACGCGCAAGGATATCGCCTGCGTGCTGGTCAATCCGCTCCAGGCGATGCACCCCAATGGCTCGGCCCCCTCGGACGGCCAGCTGGTCGATGGCGGGCGCAAGGCGGGGGCGGATCTGGTCGCCTATCGCGACTGGCTGCATCGGCTGGCCGCGACCTGCCGCGCCAATGGCATCGTCCTGATCTTCGACGAGGTGTTCATGGGCTTCCGCCTGGCGAAGGGCGGGATGCCGGAGTATTTCGGGGTGAAGCCCGACGTCATCACCTATGGCAAGACGCTGGGCGGCGGCCTGCCGGTCGGCGTGCTGTGTGGTCCCGCCAATCTGATGAAGCGCTGGCGCGAGGATCGGCCGGTCGACATCTGCTTCGCGCGCGGGACCTTCAATTCGCACCCCATGGTGATGGGGGCGATGAACGCTTTCCTGCGGCGGTTGGAGACACCCGAGGTGGCGGCGCTGTATGACGGGCTGGACGAACGCTGGAACGCCCGCGCGGCGATGTTCAATGCGCGGATGGCGGAGGCCGGGCTGCCGCTCTCGGTCGCGCATGTCCAGACGATCTGGACCATCCTCTATTCGGTCGCCTCGCCCTATCACTGGATGCTGCAATATTATCTCCGGGCGCACGGCTTGGCGTTGAGCTGGGTCGGGACCGGGCGGCTGATCTTCAGCCTCGATATCGACGACACCCTGTTCGCCGAGATTTGCGACCGCTTCGTTGCAGCGGGACAACAGATGCGTGACGATGTCTGGTGGTGGACCTCGCCGGAGGCACCGCAGGAGTTGAAGGCGGCGAACAAGGCGATCCGGCGGCGGATACTGAAGGAGTCGCTGGCGGTGCGGTTGGGGCGGGTAGGGTAGGCCTCTTCCGCTCTCACTGCTCCCCCTCCCGCAGGCGGGAGGGGGCCGGGGGGAGGGCAGGGTGTCTCATCGAGCCTTTGGCCTGCGGCTTGCCCACCCCCAACCCCACCCCCGTGCGGGAGGGGGGCGGCCAGACGAGACGTTTGAACAAAAAATGGGCGGCGGTCCTTGTCGAACCGCCGCCTTGTCCGTCGAACCGAAAGTCGCGCGTTACGCCGCCTTCAGGTCCTCGAAATCATCGGCATCGTGGTGATCCATCCGCTCGCCCTTCATCAGGCGGCGCGGTGCGCTCTTGTACATCTTGAAGTCGTTGAACGGGTCGGTGACGATCTTCGTCGCCCAGACGAGGCCGGTCTCCAGATCGCGTTGCGCCCACAGCTGCATCACCCGCACGACGATCGCGCTGACGCCCAGGCCGAGCCAGCCAATGCCGACATGGCGCAGATAGCCCATGAAGCCATCGGGATATTCGAGGGTGCCGAACAGCGTAGGCTGAACCAGCAACACGACCGGGATCGCGGCCCATATGCCCATCAGCACATATTTGCGCGCCAGGTTGTAGCCGACCTTGATCTCTTCCTTATGATCATGGGTCGCCTTGTTCACATGATCATAGCCCTTGGGCTCGAAGAAGAAATGCCCGGCCTGGCGGCTGGTCATCGCCACGCCCCAGGCGAGCAGGCTGGCCACCGCCGGGTCGATGAACAGCAGCACATAGGCGGTCAGGAAAGTGCAGGCGCTGACGAAGTGCAGGCTCTGGTTGACCAGGCTGTGGTGATAATAACGATGATCGTCCCACCGCTGTTCGGCGAGCTGCGCGCGGAAACCCGTCATTGGACTTGTCCTTGGAGGGAAGGCTGGCGCTTGGCGAAGCGGACCAGCGAGAAATGGCCCAGCGGGGGCAGGGGGCGGCTTTCGACCAGCTCCACATCGCCGCGCGTCGCCGCCCAGTCGGTGTAACGCTCGAACGGGAAGTCGGTACGGAACCCCAGGCGGCTGGTGATCGGCATCAGCGTCTTTTCGATCCGCCCGCGCAGGCCGTCGCCCGCGCCCACTCGCGTCGCGATCACGATCTCGCCACCGGGGCGACAGATGCGGGCGAACTCGTCCAGCGCCTTTTCGGGGTTGGGCACGGCGGTGATGACGTACTGCGCGACCACCACGTCGAAGCTGCTGTCGGCGAATTGCAGCGCCTCGGCATCGCCATAGGCGATCTGCTCGACATGGGCGAGGTTGCCGCGCTTCACCCGCTCGCGCGCCTTGTCGAGCATCGGCTCGGACAGGTCGACGCCGACGATGCGATTGTTGCGCGAATATTGGGGCAGCGAGATGCCGGTGCCGACCCCCACCTCGATGATGCGGCCGCCGATGCGTTCGGCGGCGACGATGGCGGCGGAGCGGCCTTTCCTGAAGACGGGGCCGAAGACCAGATCATAGACAGGCGACCAGCGGTCATAGGCCTTGGTGACGCTGGCGGTACTCATCTGCGTTGCCATCGAAGGGGCATCCCGTTGAACGACGATGCGATCCCTGTTCGCAGCAGGCGGTGACAGTTTCACGACAAACCAGTCATGGCTTGCGAGAATATCGCAATAGCGCAACGAATATGTCATCATCCATGCATGAATATGTCGCATGTGATGGGTAAATGATAAGGTGGAGGGTCCGTCAAATATGTGGCGTATGACCATTCTGAACTTATCACCCGACGCGGATTGCGCGGGTGATGGTCTTCTATACTTTGACAGTTTGATTTCGTCAGGTATCGCGACTCGGCTGCGTGCGCCGGTGGAGCGATCCGCCGTCAGCGATAGCGGCTTTCTTGCACGGTCATGGCGTCATGGGTCCGCCTGATTTTTCCGGCACGCGATAGCCGCTGGTGGGTTTCGCCATTCCTATGGCAAATTTTCCTACGCTTTGGCGTTCTGCACTATGTTGAAAATCGCTAACTCATTGAAAAGCAATGACTCATGTGTATGGCATGACTAATGCAGTAACTCACATGCCGGGGTGATCCGGCATAAAGGGAGTTACCACCATGTTGCTGACACTGCTGATCGCATCGACCCTTTCCGCCGCTCCGGCCCGTGAGACCGTCGAGGCTGCCCCCATCACGCTTAACACGGTCGCCGTGACGACCAGCGGCGGGGCGCCCTCGGTCATGCCGTCCAAGGCGACGCGCTACTGCGTCGTCGCGCAGATCACCGGCTCGCACCTGCCGGTCAAGGTCTGCCGCACCGCCGAGGACTGGATCGCGATGGACGGCCAGATCCCCACCGGCCGCATCGCGCGTCGCTGATCCTCGAAAAGCGGAGACCCATCATGATGTTCGCCCTGCTCGCCGCCGCTGCTGCCCTGTCGGCGCACGCGTCCGCTCCGTCGCCGCGCGAAGAAGCGGCCAAACCCGCCGCCCCCGCCGTCGAAACCGCCGCCCTGCCGACCGCGCCGACGGCCGCCGCCAAGCCGACCCGCTATTGCTTCCTGAATGTCCAGGAAGACCACATCATGCGCGGCAAGGTCTGCCTGACCCGCAAGCAATGGATGTGGCGCGGCGTCGACCCGCTCGACTATCTCGGCCGCAACAAATGAAGCACGGGATAAGGGGTCGCCTCTTTTGCGGACGGCCCCACCCGGCGCGATCAGACCAGATCGCGCGAATAGACGTTGTAGATCTTGTTGACGTCGCTGTTGATGGTCTCGGCGATCGAGCGCATCCCCTGATTGTCGTCGAGGACCCAGCCGATCTCGCCGCGCGACGCGCCATATTTCGTGACCGAGGCCTGGCGGATATATTCGATCATCATGAAGGCGAGCTGGCCCGCCATGCGCGACGCCTGAAGCTCCTTGACCACACCCATCAGCGGCACGCGCATCGTCCGCACCTTGGGCGCGCGGAGCCATAGCAGCAGCTTGGCCCAGCCGAAGGGCAACAGGCTGCCGTTCAGCGGCTTGATCGCCTCGTTCAGGTCGGGGAGCGTGATCATGAACGCCACCGGCTTGCCGTCCAGCTCGGCGATGCGGATCAGGTCGTTGAACACGATCGGCTTCAGCTTGACGCCGACATCCTTGATCTCGGGCGGGGTGAGGGGGATGAAGCCCCAATTGTCCGACCAGGCATCGTTCAGGATGCTCAGGATGATCGCGGCCTCCTCCTCGAACTTGGCCTTGTTCACCTCGCGCACGCGGATGCGCTCGTTCTTCTCGCCCGACTTGATGATGCGCTGGACGATCGGCGGAAATTCCTGCGTGATGTCCAGCTCATAGGTGAAGAGCTGCTTGACGACGCCGTAGCCCGCGCCCTCGATCCAGCTCTGATATTCGGGGCGGGCATGGCCCATCATGATCGTCGGGTCCTGGTCGAACCCCTGGACCAGCAGGCCCGGCTCTTCCCAGACCGATTGCGAGACGGGGCCGATCGCGCGGGTCATGCCCTGGTCGCGCAGCCAGCCCTCGGCGGCGGCGAGCAGCGCCTGGAACACGTCCTGGTTCACCGCATCCATCAGGCCCCAGAAGCCGACGCCCGGACCGAAGCCCTTGGACGGGTCCATCTCCAGCGCCAGCGTGTCGAGATGCGCCGAGATGCGCCCGACGACCTTGCCATCCTCTTCCGCCAGGAAAAGCTGCGCCTTGGCATGGCTGTACCAGCCATTCTTCTCCGGCGTGATCAGGCCCAGCGCCTCTCCTTTCAGCGGCGGGACCCAGTGGGGATCGTCGGCGTACAGGCGGAAGGGGAAGTCGACGAAGGTCTTGCGATCCGACTTCGACGAGATGGGGCGGATGGAAACGGTCATGACATGCGGTCCGGCAATGATTTTGCCATCGTTCCTAACCGTCCGCGTCGATCATAGCGAGTGAGGATTCCGTCATCGCTGGACGTGGGAATGCCACCGTGTCGCCACTATGTGGGGGCAAAGGATAGAGCTATGGAATCGACGCTTTCTTTTGAACGGAGTGCGCAGGCCGTTGCAGCGGCCCCTTCCGTGCGTGTCCCGATTGCGGACGACAAGGCGATGCTGCGCGCCGCCGCCGAGCTGACCCGCGACCTGATCGCACCGCGTCCCGGCCTGTACTGGGCCGACATGGTGGGCAGCGCGCTGATCGGTTACGCGGCGCTGGCGGTGGCGGTCATGGCATCGTCGACGGGGGTGATCGTCGTCGCGTCGGTTGTGGCGGTGCTGGCGCTCTATCGCGCGCTGCTGTTCATCCACGAAGTCAGCCATATGAAGCATTCCGCGCTGCCGCGTTTCCGCGAAGGCTGGAACGCGCTGGTCGGGGTGCCGCTGCTGACGCCCGCCTTCATGTATGAGGGGGTGCATAACCTGCACCATGCCAAGACGCGCTATGGCACGGCGGACGATCCCGAATATCTGCCGCTGGCGCTGATGAAGCCGTGGACTCTGCCGGTGTTCATCCTGGTGTCGGCGCTGGCGCCGCTGGGCCTGTTGATCCGCTTCGCGATCCTGTCGCCGCTGTCCTGGGTCATCCCCGGCCTGCGCAAGATCGTGGTCGAGCGTTATTCGGCGCTGGCGATCAACCCGCAGTTCCGTCGCCGCATGCCCGAGGGCGAGGCGCTGGTCCGCTTCAACCGCACCGATGCGGCGGCCTCGATCTGGGCGATCACGCTGATCGCGCTGGTGGCGACGGGCGTGATCCCGGTGCGCGGCTTCGCGCTCGGTTTCGCGATCGGCTCGGCGGTCGCCGTACTGAACCAGGTCCGCACGCTGGTCGCCCATCTCTGGGAGAATGAGGGCGAGCAGATGACCGTTACCGCCCAGTATCTGGACTCGGTCAACGTGCCGCCGCCCGCTTTGCTGCCGGGGCTGTGGGCGCCGGTGGGCCTGCGCTATCATGCGCTGCATCACCTGTTGCCGTCGCTGCCCTATCATGCGCTGGGCGAGGCGCATCGCCGGATCAGCGCGGCGCTGACCCCGGAGTCGCCCTATCACAAGGCGAGCTATAAGGGTCTGCCGGGGCTGGTCGCGAAGATCGGCCTGAGCACCGTTCGCCGGGGGAAGTGATTCCTGACGCTGGGTGAAGGGCGAGGAAGCCAATCTCACCCAGCGCCATTTTGCCCCAACCTCCGCTCGCACTGAGCGAAGTCGAAGTGCCTGGTCTGCCATAGCGGCTTGGCGGGCGTTCTCCCTTGGCCTTCGACTTCGCTCAGGCTGAACGAAGATATGGCATGATGTAGGCGGGGGAAGGCAAAGGCCTGACCCTTATTCCTCCGTTCGGAACAGCACCGCTTCCCCGATCAGGAAGAACAGCAGGATCGGCGCCCAGGCCGCGAGGAAGGGCGGGTAGGCCCCCAGATCGCCCATCGCCATCGAGAAATTGTCGGCCACGAAATAGGCAAAGCCCAGCGCCATGCCGATCACGGCACGCACGAACAGCTTGCCCGACCGCGCGATGCCGAAGGCGGCGACCGCGCCCAAGAGCGGCATCAGCATCGCCGACATCGGCGCCGACAACTTGTGCCAGAGCGACCCCTCCAGCGACTTGGTCGGCCGTCCGGCCTCCTGCAGATCGGTGATCGCGCTCGACAGCGCGCCGAAGGACAGATTGTCCGCGCTGACGCTGGCCAGCGTCAACTGCTCGGGCGTCACGCCGTGGCCAACGATCAGCGAGGGGTAGTTGGTCAGCTTGCCCGACTTCACCTCGAAGCGCGTCGCCGGGCCGATCTGCCAGCCATCACCCGAACGGATCCCGCGCGGCGCACGGACGATGGCCTGAAGGCTGCCGCCCGCGCGATCGTATAGCGTAACGCCGCCCAGCTGGGTCTTAGGCCCGCGCCCCTGGATCAGGTCGACCGAGATCAGGTCGTCGCCATCGCGCACCCACACATTGGCGCGGTCGCCGCTGTCGATGGGCAGGGGACCATATTGCACCTTCTGCCAGGCCGATAGCGTCGCGCTGGCGCGCGGCACGATGCGGTCGTTGAAGGCGAAGCTGAACGCCGCCACGCCCGCGCTGGCGATCAGCAGGGGGGCCAGCACCTGATGCGCCGACATGCCCGCCGCCTTCAGCGCGATGACCTCCGAATTCTGGTTCATCGTGAAGAAGGTCAGGATCGTGCCGAGCAGCACCGAGAAGGGCAGCAGGAACGACACGATCTGCGGCAGGCGAAGCGAGACGTAGCGCCAGACCTGCGCCTGTCCGTTCCCCGGCGCGGCCAATACCGCGCCCGACTCGCTCAGCACGTCGAGCGTCTGGAGCACCAGCGCCACCGCGAACAGGATGGCGAAGGTGCGCACCAGGAACATCTTCGCCATGTAGATGGCGATCGTCTTCGACGGGAAAATGTTGGACAGGCTCATGCCGTATAGGCCTTTTTACGGCGGCGGCCGGGTATCCAGCGGCCGATCGCCTTGGCGAGCTTGGCCACCCCGCGCTCCAGTGCGCCGATGGGCTGGCCGCCGGGCACATAGGCGGTGACATAATACATCCACAGGACCAGCCCCGCGAACACCGCGAACGGCCCCCATAGCGCCAGGATCGGGTTCACCCGCCCCAGCGCACCGATATCGGCGGCATATTGGTTCACCTTGAAATAGGTGACGAGCATCACGATCGACAGGAATACGCCCAGCGCCGAGGTCGATCGCTTCGGCGGAATGCCCAGCGATACGGCGAGAAGGGGCAGGAGGAACATCGTCACCACCTCGACCACGCGGAAGTGGAATTCGGACCGGCTGCCCGCGCGCGCCTCCGCACTCTGCGCCTCCTGACCGTGGCGGGCCAGTTCGGGCAGGGTGAACTCCAGGTCGCGGCCGCCGCGCTGGCGGAAATTGTCGAACTTGGGCAGGTCGATCGGCAGGTCATGGCTGGAGAAGGTCAGCACGCGCGGTGCCTTGAACTCGGGCCGGTTGTGGATCAGCGTGCCGTTGGTCAGGCGGAAGATGATGACGTTGGGATCGTCGGTCGCCAGGAAACGCCCGCGCGCCGCCGTCACGCCGATCCAGTCGCCCTTCGACGTGTTGGCGTGGACGAAGATGCCCGACAGGTCGCGGCCATTCTCGCGGCTTTCCTCGATGCGCAGGGTCATGCGGTCGCCCAGATGGGTGAACTCGCCGACCTTGATCGACGCGCCCAGCGCGCCGGTGCGCAGTTCGTAGCGCAGGCCTTCATAATAATAGCGGGCAACCGGCTGGATATAGCCGACGATCGCCAGGTTCAGCGCCGCCAGCACGATCGCGTACATGTACGGCACGCGCAGCAACCGGGTATAGCTCATGCCGACGCCGCGCATCACGTCCAGCTCGGACGAGGTGGCGAGGCGGCGAAAGGCGAGCAGGATGCCCAGCATCAACCCGATCGGGATGCCCAGCCCCAGATATTCGGGCAGCAGATTGGCGAGCATCCGCCACACCACGCTGATCGGCCCGCCCTCCGTCGCGACGAATTCGAACAGGCGGCGGATGCGATCGAGCACCAGCAGCATCGCCGAGATGAGCAGCGTCGCGAACAGCGGCAACGCGATCAACCGGGCCATGTAGCGATCGATAGATTTCATGCCGGGGACATCACTCGCGCGATAAAACGGCCATGGCTATACGGGGGCGGGCAGGGCGCGTCACCCCTTGTTTGTGAAGGATTCCCCTGGCCTTCGACTTCGCTCAGGCTGAACGGAGCGAGGGAGCGCCCTTTTACAACAGCCGTTCGGCCTGAGCGAAGTCGAAGGCCACGCCCCACGCCCCCTCAAGTCGCCGCGCAGACCGGCCCGTCCGCCCGTTTCAACGCCGCCGCCACCGCGCGTTCCAGCCCGGCCAGCGTGAACGGCTTGCGCAACACCTCATGCCCCTCGAATCCCGTCGCCTGCGCATCGCCCGCAAAGCCGGTGACGAACAGCACCGCCAGATCGGGATGGCTCGGGCGGATCGTGGCGATCAACTCGGGTCCGGTCAGGTGCGGCATCAGCACGTCGGACACGATCAGCCGGATGCCCGGATGCCGCGCCAGCAGCCCTTCGGCCTCGCGCGGGTCGTTGCAGGGGATCGGGTCATGGCCCAGTTCCTGAAGCGCGCTCATCGTCGCGGCCAGCACGCGGGGATCGTCCTCGACCAGCAGGATGCGCAGCGCGTCGTTCGCTTCGACCTCCGTCCTGGCGACGTCAGGTGTGGCCTCGACCGGCAGGGCCGGGGCGGGGGCGGAGTGGCGGGGCAGATAGAGATTGACCGTCGTGCCCTTGCCTGGCGCACTCTGGATGGTCACGTCGCCGCCCATCTGGCCGACCAGCCCGAAAATCTGGCTGAGCCCCAGCCCGGTGCCCTTGCCCGCGGGCTTGGTGGTGAAGAAGGGTTCGAACACGCGTTCGATCACCTCGGGTGTCATGCCCTCGCCGGTATCGGCGACCGACAGCACGACATAATCACCCGCCTCGCCGCGCGGCAGGGCATGCGGCCCCATCCTCATCTCGGCGGTGCGGATGGTCAGCTCGCCGCGCCCGTCCATCGCGTCGCGGGCGTTGACCGCCAGGTTCAGGATCGCATTCTCCATCTGGGTGCGATCGCCGAACAGCGTCCAGCCGGTCGTCCAGTCCTGGATCGTCACCTTCACCCCGTCGCCCAGCGTCCGGTCGAGCAGATCGCGCATCCCCTCGACCAGGCGACGCGGCACGAGCGTTTCCGGGGCCAGCGCCTCTTCGCGGCTGAACATCAGCAGGCGGCGGGTCAGCGCGGCGGCGCGGTGCGCGCCCTCGGTCGCGCTTTCCAGATGGCGTGCCATGTCGTCGGGCGACTGGGTGCGGCGGGCGAGTTCCAGCCCGCCCAGCACGACCGCCAGCATGTTGTTGAAATCATGCGCGATCCCGCCGGTCAGCTGGCCCAGCGCATCCATCTTCTGCGCCTGACGCAGCTTGGCCTCCTGAACCTTCAGTTCCTCCGTCGCCACCTCGACCGCGCTGGCCAGTTCCTCGGCCCGGGCGCGTTCGGCGCGTGCTTCGGCATGGGCCTTGGCCCGTTCGCTGACCGCGCCGACGATGATCCAGGCCAGCGCGATGCCGCCCAGCACCAGCACGATGCCGAACACCACCAGCCCGCCCGCGATCCGGTTGGAATGCTGGATCGTCTCCTCGGCGGCTTCGGAGCGCTGTTGCAGCAGCACCCGCTCGCCATCGGTCAGCCGGGCGAGCAGATCGTTGATCTTCAGCAGGGCCTCGGCCTGGCGGGCCTGATAATAAAGGCCATAGGCCTGACGATTGAGGTGATAGGTGGTGGACAGCGCGATCGTCGACAATTCACGGCCGCGCGCGCCGTAAGCCTGGCGGAGCTGGTCCATCAGGCGTTGCTGCCGCCGGTCCTCGATCATCCGGTCCAGCCGGTTGAGCTGCACCCCCGCCGTCGTCCATTCGTCCTGGTAGAGCTGGCCCAGCTTGCGGTCGCCCGAGATGACATAGCGGCCCAGCGACGCCTCGGACCGGGCGATGGTGCCCGCCAGGGTGCGGGCGGCGATCATCACGTCATAGCTGTGGCTCTGCCGCTCCAGCGCGCGGTCGCGCTCGTGATTGGCGTGTCCCAGCGTGATGACGAGCATGGCCAGCGTCACCGCACCCGCCACCGCCATCGCGATCAGCGTAAAGGTCCGCCACCGGCCGACCCCGCCAAGCTCCTCCTGATCCATCACGGGCGCGACGCTATCCTCGACGGCCGGATATTGCAAAGCCGGGCCGACTTTGCGCTCGGCCCGACCATGGGATCAGGCCAGGACGCCGACCGCCTGGCCCGCGGCGCGGAACATGCCCAGCACCGTCTGGATCTGCTCGGGCGTATGTTCGGCGCAGATTGAGCAGCGCAGCAGATAGGTGCCCGCCGGGGTCGCGGGCGGCCGCGCCATGTTGACGTAGAGGCCGCCGTCGAGCAGCGCCTGCCACATGATGACCGCCTGTTCCTGATCCTCCAGGATGACCGCGACGATCGCGCTGTCGCAATCCTCGGTGCCCAGGCGGAAGCCCATGTCCTTCAGCCCGCCGTGCAGCGCACGCGCGTTCGACCATAGCCGCTCGCGCTTTTCGTGCGCGGTCATCAGCTTGCGGATCGAGGTCGCGGCGGTCGCCACGACCGAAGGCGGCAGCGAGGCGGTGAAGATGTACGGACGGCAGGCCAGGCGCACCGCCTCGAACTTCGGATGGTTGGACACCACGAAGCCGCCGACCGTGCCGACCGACTTGGAGAAGGTGCCGACGACGAAATCGACCTGGCCTTCCAGCCCCTGCGCCTCGTACACGCCGCGCCCGTTGGGGCCGAAAAAGCCCATCGAGTGCGCCTCATCGACCAGCACCATCGCGCCGTGCTTCTTGGCGACGGCGACCATCTCCTTCAGCGGGGCTATGTCGCCCAGCATCGAATAGACGCCCTCCAGCACGACCAGCTTGGCAGGCTCCTTGGGCAGGCGGCCGAGCCGCTTGTCGAGGTCCTCGACCGAATTGTGGCGGAAGCGGACGATCTCGGCATTGCCCTGCTGGCAGCCGTCATAGATGGACGCATGGCTGTCGGCGTCGAGGATGACATACTCCCCCTTGCCCGCCAGCGTCGAGATGATGCCCAGATTCGCCATATAGCCGGTCGAGAAGACGATCGCGCCGGTCGTGCCGTAGAATTCGCGCAGCGCCTGTTCCACGTCCATATGGTCGTGGAAAGTACCGTTGAGCATCCGGCTGCCGTTCGTGCCCGAGCCGAACTTCTCCAGCGCATCCTTGCCCGCCGCGATGACATCGGCGTCGAAGGTCATGCCCATATAGTTATAGGTGCCGAGCAGGATCGTGTCCTTGCCGCGGATCACGGCCTGCGTCGGCGACTTCACCTGTTCCATCACGATCGCGAAGGGATCGGTGACGCCGGAATCGAGCAGCGTCTGCCGCTCGGCGATCAGGCCGTCGAACTTGGAGAGCAGGTCGCGTTCGGGCGCGATTTCGGGCGCGTCGGCGGGCAGGGCGTGGGGCTGGACAGCGGCTTCGGTCATGGGAGGGTCCGTCTCGGGCGCTTCAGGGTCAGGCTTGCTTCAGCTTTTCGACCGCGTCGACCAGCTGGCCGACATTCTCGATCTCGGCCTGCATGTTCATCGTGATGATGATCTCGAATTCGTCCTCGATCGCGGCGACGAAATCCATCACGGTCAGGCTGTCCCACTCCAGGTCACCCTGGAAGGTCGTCGCCTCGGTCAGTGCCACGCCCTTCTTGTTGAAGGGCGCGATCTGGGCCGCGACGGTGTCGAAAATGGCTTGGCGGTCGCTCATGATGATCCTTTCAGTCGGGCGCCCAGTGGCACCCAAATGCGGCGGCTTTTCGACCGCCTGTATGTTCGCTGCTATAGCAAGCCGTTGGCGCGATACCACCGTGCCGTGTCGGCCAGCCCCTTGGCCAGCGATATGGCGGGCTCCCACAGCGCCGGGTCGGGGCGCAGGGCGGCGTCGGCGGTCCAGTCGGGGTGGCAGAGATAGCCGACCCGGTCGGGGGTCAGCTTGGCGCCGTTGCCCCGGAACTTGCGGTCGATTGCCGCGCCCAGGCTTAGCAGCGCCTTGGGCAGGTGCAGCGTCATCACCCGCCGCCCCACCGCCGCGCCCATGGCCTGGGCGAGTTCGGCGTGGGTCAGGACCTGCCCGTCATCGACCTCCAATACGCTGCGCGGACCATCGGTCGCGACCAGCGTGGTCAGCAGCCGGGCGAAATCCTCGACCGCGATCAGCGACAGCTTGCCCGGCGGCGGCATGAAGGCGAGGCCGAGTTTGGCGGTACGGAATATGTCCAGCCACTCGGTATCGTGCGGGCCATAGATGCCGCTCGGCCGGACGATGGTCCAGTCGAGGCCGCTTTGCATCACGACATCCTCGGCCTGTCGCTTGGACCAGCCATAGACGGACAGCGCCGGCTCGCGCGCCGACAGCGAGGAGACATGGACGAAGCGCTTGATCCCCGCCGCTCTGGCTGCCTGGACCATGGCGCGCGTGCCGTCGACATTGCCCGCGACAAAGCCCTCGCGATCGGGGGCATTCACCACGCCCGCAATGTGCAGCACCGCGTCGGCCCCTTCGACCAGCGTGGCCAGGCTCTCCGGCTTGTCGAGCGCGCCCGCGATCCAGGTAAGCCCCGCGCGCGACGGCTGGGCGCGGCGGGTGAGGGCGCGTAAGGTGAGGCCCGACCCGGCGGCACGGTCCACCACCGCGCGACCGACGAATCCGGTCGCTCCCGTCACGGCGACGATCATAGCAGGGCCAGATGGTTGCGATGGATCAGCGCGGCGCGCGGCGCATGGCCCAATATCCCGGCCTGCTGGTCCGAACGCGTGCCGATCAGCGCGCGCGCCTCGGTCGAATCATATTCGCTCAGGCCGCGCGCGATGGTGCCGCCCGGCCCCTCGATCGTGACGAGATCGCCGCGCGCGAAATGGCCCTGCACGGCGGTCGCTCCGGCGGCGAGCAGGCTGTTGCCCTCGGCCAGCGCCCTGGCCGCGCCCGCATCGACATGAATCGCGCCCCGCGCGGTCAGGCCGCCCGCCAGCCATGCCTTGCGAGCGGGCGCGCTCTTTTCGGCGACGAAGATCGTGTGGCGGGCCGGGGTCGATAGCGGATGGTCGATCCGCCCCGACGCGATGGCGAGATGCGCACCCGCGCTGACCGCGATGCGCGCGGCGGCGATCTTCGACACCATGCCGCCCGATCCCATGCCGGAAGCGGAGCCGCCATCGGCCATGCCGTGGACCGCATCGATCCGCTCGACCCGCTCGATATGGCGGGCTTGCGGGTTGGTATGCGGGTTGCTGTCATACAGCCCGTCCACATCGGAGAGCAGCAGCACACCGTTCGCGCCCGCCGCCTGTCCGACCCTTGCGGCCAGCCGGTCATTGTCGCCGAAGCGGATTTCCTCGGTCGCCACGCTGTCATTCTCGTTGATGACCGGCACCACGCCCAGACCCAGCAGCCGGTTCAGCGTCGCGGCGGCGTTCAGGTAGCGTCGGCGATCCTCGAGATCGTCGAGCGTGACCAGCATCTGTGCGGCGGTGAGGTGTTCGGCGTGCAGCAATTCCGCCCAGGCCTGGCTGAGCGCGATCTGGCCGGTCGCGGCGGCGGCCTGTGCATCCTCCAGGCTCGCACGGCCGCCCTTGGGCAGGCCCAGGCGACGCGCGCCAAGGGCGATCGCGCCCGACGAGACGATGGCGATCTGCTGCCCCTGGCGTACCCGCATTGCGATGTCGGCGACCAGGCCGGTCAGCCAGTCGCGACGGACTTCGCCTTCGGGCGTGACGAGGAGCGCGGAGCCGACCTTGACGATCAGGCGGGGGCAGGTGGTGGGGGGGAAGATCATCGGTCGGTGGAGTGCCACGATTGTCGGTCTCTGCGAGGCGTCTTTCCCTCCCCCATCCCCTCCCGCCTGCGGGAGGGGCGTGCTTGGGGTGGGCGGCCTGCCAAGAAGCGCTCCCCTCCCGCAGGCGGGAGGGGATGGGGGAGGGCAGGGTGTCTCACCGAGCCGCCCGCCCGACGCATCAGGCCAGCGGCGACCACGTGATCTCGTCCTCGCCCTGGTCATTCTCCGGCACCGCATCAGCCCCCGGACCCATCTGCTCCAGCAACTTGTCGAGGACCCAGTCGACGCCGATGCCCGCCGCGCCCGACAGCGGGATCACGTCTGCGCCGCTCGCCTCGGCCAGCTCGGCCGACAGCGCCTCGATCAGCTCGTCGTCGAGCGTGTCGATCTTGTTGAGCGCGATGATGTGCGGCTTGTCGATCAGGCCCGCGCCATAGGCCTCCAGCTCGTCGCGCACGATGCGGTAGCTTTCGGCCACGTCCGCGTCATTGGCGTCGACCAGATGCAGCAGCACGCGGCACCGCTCGATATGGCCCAGGAAGCGGTCGCCGATCCCGGCACCGTCCGCGGCCCCTTCGATCAGGCCGGGAATGTCGGCGACCACGAACTCACGCTCGCGATGCCGCACCACGCCCAGCTGCGGCCGGGTGGTGGTGAAGGCATAGGCGCCGACCTTGGCCTGCGCGTTGGTCACGGCATTGATGAAGGTCGACTTGCCCGCATTGGGCAGGCCGACAAGCCCCGCATCGGCCAGCAGCTTCAGGCGCAGCCAGACCCAGGCCTCCTCGCTGGGCCAGCCGGTGCCGTGCTGGCGCGGCGCGCGGTTGGTCGAGGTCTTGTAGGTGGCGTTGCCGCGCCCGCCGTCGCCACCGCGCAGGAACACCTCGCGCTGGCCGACCTTGGTGAAGTCGAGCAGCACCTCCTCCTTGTCCTCGGACAGGACCTGGGTGCCGACCGGCACCTTGATGACCAGATCGTCGCCGCCGCCGCCGGTGCGGTTCGAACCCGACCCGCCATGCCCGCGCGGCGCCCGGAAATGCTGGGTATATCGAAAGTCGATCAGGGTGTTCAGGCCCGCGACGGCCTCGAAGACGATGTCGCCGCCCTTGCCGCCGTTACCGCCGTCGGGGCCGCCATATTCGATGAACTTTTCACGGCGGAAGGATACGGCGCCGGGGCCGCCCGCGCCGGAACGGACGAAAATCTTGGCCTGATCGAGAAAATGCATGGCGTCGCCTTTACCGCTGACCGCGCCGACTGACCAGCCCGGCCTTTTATGGCGGGGACGATCAGGCGACCAGCGTGGCCGCGCCGCATCGCACGCCGTTGACCGTCACATCCGCCTGGCCGACATGCAGGCCCAGCAACCCGGTCAGATCGCCGATCAGCGTGTCGAGTATGGGGGCGACCGGCGTCAGCGCCGCCCCGACGATCCCGGTCAGCCCCGACAGGTCGAACCCCTCCAGCCGCAACGTCACCTGCCGGATCAGCGACGCGGCGACCCCGCGCACCGCCGAATTGGCGGTGACCGTCTTGGTCGTCCGCTGGCTGATGTCGCCCCGGTCGAAACGGACCTGCTGCCATGCGCTGTCGCTCGCCAGATCGAGCCTGGCATAACCCCAGACCCGCGCCAGCACCGCCTGGCCGAGCACGGTCTGGCCCGTGATGGGCGAACGGCTCATATCGTCGAAGCGGCTCCGGTCGACCTGCGCGATGGCCAGCGTGCCGGGGGAGGGCAGGGCGTCGATCGTCACCGTCTGTGCGGGGCCGGCGCAGGAGACACCGCTCAACCGGGCCTGGGCCGCCGCGGTTTCGACGAAGATCGGCAGGCGGATATTGGCGAGCACGGGCACGCCGATATCCGTGTCGATCAGGAATCGTTGCTGCGCGGTCCGCACGACGGTCGAGCCGTCCTGCGTCACCGCCAGCCAGGGCGTGCCGGCCGGGCGTTCGCCGACAGCGACCAGTATCCTGGTCGACAGCAGCCCCATGACCGAACCGCCCAGGTTCAGCGCGACCTGTCGCTGCCCGTTGGCGACCGACAGCGATTCGCGCAGGATCGAATAGGCGTCGATCCCGATCAGGTCGCGCGACGGCGCCTTGGTCGCATTGCCCAGCGGTCCCAGATCGATCAGCCGGGTCAGCGGGACCCTCGACCCCGGTACGCGCAGCGCCATCCGGCGCAACACGCCGGCTGCATCCGGCTTGCCGGTCGCATCGGCCATGGCGCCAAGCACCTGCGGCAGCGTGACGTCGGCGGCCAGGATCCTGTCGAAGCTCGCGCCCGTCAGGCCGATCTTGGTGCCCAGCCCCTGGAGCATGGGCAGCAGGTCGACCTGGGCGCCCACCAGCGCCTGGTAATCGCCGATCGACAGCGACAGGTCGCTGCCCGCCAGTCCGTTGAGCAACGCACCGGGCAATCCGCCGGACACATTGACCAACCGGGTGCCGACCGAAAAGGCCGCCATGTCGATCCGCCGCGCCACCGCCCTGGCGGACACCGGCGCGGTGTTGCGCCCGGTAAGCACCCGCCCGAAGAACAGCGGGACCGGGCGGCTGAGCGCGACACGCAACGCTCCGGCATCGGCGCCCGGCACGAATCGGTCCTGCGGCGCGATCGCGGCGTCCGCGCGGTAGCGACCCGGCGTGATGGTGCTGGTCACGTCGCCCAGCCCATTGGCGGCGAGCAGACGACGAATCGCTTCATCGCGCCGATCGGGGCTGGAGGAGGCCGCCGCCAAAGCGGCCTGGTCGGCGATGCCCTGCAACCGGCGCTGCGACAGGGTCAGCATGCCGACATCGACGCCGAATGCGGAAAAGCCGATCAGCGCCATGGTCATGATCGCGGTCAGGATGCTCACCGCGCCGCGCCGATCCCCCCGCAACCTGCGCATCACAATCCGCCGACCATCGCGATACCCTTGGCGGTCATGGTGCGCCCCGGGGAGGGAATGAAGGGCAGGTTGAGCAGCGGATCGGACGTGGCGTCGTAGCGGATCGACACCGTGATCATATTGTCGACCTCGACCGCATCCACCTGCCCCCGGCTGCTGCGCAGGATGCCGGTCGAGTCGATCATGCGTCTGGCGGTGTCGATGGCGATGCCCTTGCGCTCATTGACGCTCATGCCCGCCAATGCGGCGCGGGCGGCGTCGTTCGCGGCCTGCTGGACCAGATGCGCGGTCAGGAAATACTCGCCGAAGCTGACGATCCCCATCAGCATCGCGAGCAGGATCGGTAGGACCAGCGCGAATTCGATCAGCGCCGCGCCGCGCCGGTCATGCAGCGGAAGGGGCCGGGCCAGACGGGGACGACGGCGCCACACGGATCGGGCGATGGAACAGGACACCGAAGGTTTGCCTCCCTGCGGCAGAATGAACGTCTGCCGACATAGAACGCTGAATTTCTTATCGATCGGTTACCATGTCGGATCGACGACCAATTTCGCCTCGATAATATAGATCAGTGTCCAAAGTGGATCAATAGATGGGGTCCCTTGTTCTGGTTTCGACCGATTTGGGCATGACGACGGCGTGACGGTATAACCTAATGGCTGGTGCTGCGACTCGCGCCCTGTGGTTGCGATACTCGGATTGCCCGAAAATGAATTTGAATGGACGGCGGCAAAGGTCGGATATTGCAGAGAATATTTGATCGCGATGCGCCCCGAGCGCGCGTTCCATCGACATTGTGGCGCACGATCCTCGTCCATTCCCCTTGCCCTTCGAAAAGGGTCGTGGGCGCAGCATCGGATTGATGGGCTTTGGCCGACTTTGTCACGCATATCGGGACGGGCGGGGATCACGTCCGCGCCATATCATGGCGACGCCGCGCGGGGACGCAGCGACCTGGCCGTTCCTGCTCGGCCCGAATCCCTCCCTTCATGGGCAGGAATTCGGGCATCGCATCACTCAGGCGGCCAGCGGCATCGCGGAATTTCGCTCGTCTTCCAGGTCCAGCGCATAATGGAGGCTGGGCGACAGCGTGTCGCGCCCGGCCGAGGCACGGGCCATGCGGTGGCCGGAGGGGCGGAAGCCGAGCTTGGTCAGCACGCGGCCCGAGGCGGGGTTGTCGGCGAAGTGCCACGCCCCGAGTCGCGCGATGGGCAAGGCATGGCGCACCATGGCGATGACCGCATGGCCCGCTTCGGTCGCATAGCCGCGACCCCAGGCCGAAGGCGTCAGCCAATAGCCGAGCTCATGGCCCGTATCGCCCGCGATGATCGCGATTCCGCCGATCAGCTCGGGCGCGCCGCCATGATCCAGTGCGGTGATCAGGAATTGCGGTTCGGTCGGGCCGCAGGGTCGGGCCAGCCACTGTTCGGCATCGCCGATGGTATAGGGATAGGGGACACGCGCCGCCATGCGGGCGACGGCTTCATGGCCGATGGCCCGGGTCAGGGCGGCGGCATCTTCCGGCCAGGCGGGCCGTAACAACAATCTTGGGGTCCGCGCGAACATCACTCGACAACTCCTCGTCGCGTCGGGCGCTTGCCACAGCCCCATGACGGGACGGCGACACTGGCCCAAACGGTGGAGGGAGCATGAAAAAAGGGAGCCGGGGTGACCCGTCTCCCTTTTTTGCTGGTTCCTGCGCGGAACCCGGGTCACCCTGGTGGGCAACCCGGCGCGGTTACCCGATTATTCGGCCGCTGCGGCCAGTTCGACCGAGCAGAATTTACGGCCGAGCTTACCTTCGTGGAACGCGACGCGGCCATCGACGAGCGCGAACAGGGTATGGTCCTTGCCCATGCCCACGTTGCGACCCGGATAGAACTTCGTACCCCGCTGACGCACGAGGATGTTGCCGGCGATGGCTTCCTGGCCACCGAACTTCTTCACGCCAAGGCGACGACCGGCCGAATCACGACCGTTACGCGACGAACCGCCTGCTTTCTTATGTGCCATTGCGAACTACTCCTGGATTTCGTTGGGGTGGCGCGGCTGAAATTCAGGCGCCGACCGACACGATCTTCAGGATCGTGTGCTGCTGACGGTGGCCGTTGCGACGACGATAGTTGTGGCGACGGCGCTTCTTGAAGACGATGACCTTGTCGGCCTTCGCCTGAGCGATGATCTCGGCGGCGACCGTGATGCCGTCGACGGCCTTCAGCTCCGAGCCTTCGCCCGCCAGCAGAACGTCACCCAGCGTCACCGACGCGCCGGCTTCGCCCTCGATCTTTTCGACGACGATCTTATCTCCGGCGGCGACGCGATACTGCTTGCCGCCCGTGCGCACGACTGCGAACATGGCTGTTATCACTTCCCAAATACATGGCTCCCGCGCGGGAATACCCGTCGGGAAAGAACGGCCAGCTAGGCAAAGGTGGCCGGATTGTCAACCGGGGATTCGCATTTTCGGGCCATGGACCGGCCCCGCCCGCATGCCCGAAAGGCCTTAATGCCGGTGTTCGCGCTTCAGCAGATAGCGGCCATCGGCATAGCCGGTGAAAAGACCCGCAATGGCGGGGTGCTCGATCGGTTCGTCGCTGTCGTCGTGCAGCAGGTTCTGCTGGCTGACATAGGCGACATAGCTCGATTCGGCATTCTCGGCGAGCAGGTGGTAAAAGGGCTGGTCCTTGGCCGGGCGGATCTGTTCGGGGATCGCGTCATACCATTCGTCGCTATTGGCGAAGACGGGGTCGACGTCGAAAATGACGCCGCGAATATCGAACATGCGATGCCGCACGACATCCCCGATCGCGAACCGCGCGGTCGCGATCATCGGAGCCTCCACGTCCAGGCGCGAGGTGAGGGGGAGGGTGTCGGTCAGGTCCATGCCCCATGATTTAATGCCTTTGTCGCGCCGCACAAGTTTAGGCGCTTGCAATGCGCAAAAAGCTGATCTAACAGCGCGCCTCCAATCGATCAGCCCCGGCGGTTTCCCTCCGCCCGGACGTCCTCGCGGAGAGGTGGCAGAGTGGTCGAATGCACCGCACTCGAAATGCGGCGTACCGGCAACGGTACCGAGGGTTCGAATCCCTCCCTCTCCGCCACTTACCTGACGATCGCCCCGGATGCACCGGGCAAATTCCCCCCGGCCGGCATGGACAGCCCAGAACGTTCGGCGTCGGCCTGTGCGATACGCTGTCGATCGTCGTCGGGTTTGCGTGGGGAGCTGCGGCCATAGAGCGCACGCGCCGCGTCGCGCCTGAGTCTGCGTAGACCAGTATAATCAGGTCGGCATGGAAGGACGGGATGCGCCGAAGCGAAGATCCCCGCCGACATGACGTTCGAGTGACGGGGTTCGATTGGCGGGCCAAGGGACGCCCCGTTCATTCCGTAGTGACACAGTGCCTGAACGGGGCGCCGAGGACGTGCGGAAGCTCGACCTCGCACGCCCAGTAACGTGCTTTGGTGACAAAAGCTGCGCCTTCCTTTGCGCCGTACAAAAATAAAGCCTTCGGGAAGGGCCGTGGCGACCTGTCCGATGGGTGCCGATGTCACGGAAATGACTTGGATATGTCACGAAAGTTTCTCCCAAAATGCATCTTCGCGTCATGAGACGCGCCTAACGCCCGGGCAGGGATCGACAGGGGGACTTGTCTTGAGTCGGTCATCGGGCGGCGTTCGCCCGGCTTAGTAACGATAAGATCGGGAGTTTTTCGGCGATGGGCAGCTTCAAGCGCTTCGGCCTCATTCTCATGACCAGCTCGGCCTGTGCCGCCCTTTCCGCATGCGGTGGCGCCGACAGCGTCGCCTCTCCGGGGGCGGGCAACGTCGTGATCGTACAGCCCCAGCCGACCCCGGCCCCGTCGCCCACGGCGACGCCGACCGCCAACATCACCGCCGCGCAGTTCGCCGCCGTGACCAAGGTCAACGACGTGACGATCACCGCCGACGAGCAGCTGGCGATCGTCAATGCAGGCACGAACAACAACGTCAACGGCACAGGCGGTGCGCTGAACGGCGTCTACCCGACCAGCAGCACCTCGCTGGTGACCGCGACCGATCCGTCGACGCTGAACAGCTTCTACACCTCGACCAACTATGTCGGCGCGCTGAACGGCCCGTCGGACACCGCCTTCCAGGGCTGGACCTGCAACTCGACCTCGGCCGAATTCGGCGGCTCGGGGGCGCGCTGCACCGCGGTTCCGTCGATCGGCACCTATGCCGCCGCGACCTCGGTCTGCCCGACCGGCACCACCGATGACGGCACCAACAGCTCGTCCTCGCCGACGCTGCGCTATTGCCGCCTGCCGCAGACCATCACCGCCGACCTGACGCTGCCGAAGATCGCCGGTGTCGTGTACCGCCTGCGCGGCCAGACCGAAGTCGGCACCGATCTGGGTTCGACCGGCGGCACCGGCGTCACGCTGACCATCGCGCCGGGCGTCGTGGTCGCGGCGGACTCGTCGGAGGCGACCAACGACCTGCTGCTCGTCAATCGCGGCTCGAAGATTTCGGCGGTCGGCACCCGCGATGCCCCGATCGTCTTCACCTCGCAGCAGAATCTGGCGAACAACGGCGTGTCCGACGCCAGCCAGGGCCAGTGGGGCGGCATCATCCTGCTCGGCCGCGCGCCGACCGCCGTCTGCGCCACCGGCACCGGCCCGAACAACGCCGCCGGTTCGTCGACCACCTGCCAGCTGGCGATCGAGGGCGTGACGGGGCGCTTCTATGGCGGTGCGAACCAGACCGACTCGTCGGGCCAGATGTCCTATGTCCAGATCCGCTATTCGGGCATCGCCATTTCGGACGGCAACGAGCTGCAGGGCCTGACCCTGGGCGGCACCGGCTCGGGCACGGTCCTGGATCATATCCAGAGCCACAACTCGGCCGATGACGGCATCGAGATCTTCGGCGGCACGTCGAACCTGAAATATATCGCGATCACCGGCGCGGACGATGACGGCTTCGACATCGACAATGGCTATCGCGGTTTCATGCAGTTCCTGATCGCGGCGCAGCGGACCATCGGCGCGACCGCCGACAGCTTCTCGACCGAGATCGACTCGAACAATGCCGAGGATTTGCTGCCGCGCACCTTCGGTCGTTACGCCAACTTCACCTTCGTACAGACCGCGCTCGCGCCCGCCGCGATCCGTCTGCGCGGCGGTGCCGACATGACCTTCATCAACGGCATCGTGAAGGCGCCGTCGAATGTCGCCTGTATCAACCTGATCGCGGGCGAGGGTTCGGGTTCGGGCCGCACCACGATCCGCGCCGCCGACTCCTCGCTGCAGGATGTCGGGCCGCCGGTCTTCACCTCGGTCTATTTCAGCTGCAACGGCCGCTAAGGCCCCGCTGACCATGCGTCCGGCACCGTTCGGGCGCTCTCGGCAGGCCGGGGTGGCGAACATCGCCGCCCCGGCTTTCCTCCATAAGATATTCATACGGGATGACCCGGCCATGCAGCGACGCCTCGCTTATGCCTCCCTCCTTCTGCTGACCTCGCAACTCGTCGCGCCCGCCCTGCTGGCGCAGACGGCGGGCGGGGCGACGCCTGCTCCGCCGCAGACCAGCACCACCGCGACCAGCCCCGACGGGCAGGCGACGCCGCAGAGCCAGACCCCGACCGGCCAGGACGGCCAGTCGGCGGACGAGCCGGTCGAAATCTCCGCGCCCGGCGTCGATGCCACGGCGGGGAACGAGATCGTCGTGGTTGGCCGCAACATCCCCAATACCATCCGCGCCACGCCGCAGATCGTCTCGGTCCTGTCGGCCGCCGACATCGCGCGCACGGGCGAGGGCGACATTGCGGGCGCGCTGACCCGCGTCACCGGCCTGTCGGTCGTGGGCGGCGGCTTCGTCTATGTCCGGGGTCTGGGCGACCGTTACTCCTCGTCGCTGCTCAACGGCTCGCCGCTGCCCAGCCCTGAGCCGCTGCGCCGTTCGGTCCCGCTCGACATCTTTCCGACCACCATCGTCGGCTCGGCGCTGGTCCAGAAGACCTATTCGGTCAACTATCCCGGCGAGTTCGGCGGCGGCGTCATCAACCTGACGACCAAGGCGATCCCGGCGAAGAACTTCATCTCGGGCGGCTTCACCGTCGCGGCCGACGATGCGACGACCAGCGAGCTGGGCTATACCTATGCGGGCGGCGATGCCGACTGGCTGGGCTATGACGACGGCACGCGCGGCGTCCCGCAATTCGTGCGCGACGTGCAGGCGGGCAAGGGCTCGGGCATCGTCCCCGCGTCGCAGGTGCTGGGTCTGTCCAACGCCTCGACCACCTTGCTCCAGCGCAACAACCAGTTGCCCGCCAATCTGTCGGGCGAGCTGTCGGCGGGGTCGGTGTTCGACATCGGCAGCGACCGTCTGGGCGTGATCTCGTCGCTGTCGCTCTCCAACACCTTCCGCACCCGCTCGGCGATCCAGCAGGACTCGGTGTCGGCGGACGGCACGATCCGCAACGATTTCCGCACGCTGCTGACCGACAACCGCATCGTCGCCAACGCGCTGGTCGGCCTGGGCTATGAGTTCGGTGACAATACGGTGCGCTGGACCAACGTCTATATCCACGACACGCTGAAGCAGGCGCGCGGCTCGGCGGCGGAGGTCTACAACAATGCCAGCGGGCTTCGCTTCCAGCAGAACACCAACTGGTTCGAGCGCCAGCTGATCGAAAGCCAGCTGGTTGGCGAGTTCAAGCTGACCGACGCGCTGAAGTTCGACGCGCGCGGTGCCTTCGCCAATTCGAAGCGCAATGCGCCCTATGAGCGCCAGTTCGATTATCTCTGCTCGGGCCGCACGACCACCGGCCTGCCCATCAGCTATGACGGCGGCAACGGCGCGGGCGGTTTCCAGTGCAACGGCGCCTATCAGGTGACGCAGCGCTTCACGCCCTTCGCCTCGATCATCTTCTCGGAACTGAACGAGAATCTGTGGACCGGCCAGGCGGACCTTTCCTACAAGATCGACGGCGATCGCCCGATCACGCTGAGCACCGGCTATTTCTACCAGGGCACCGACCGCTATTCGAGCCGTATCCAGTTCAACTACCAGACCAGCGACGGGGCGGGCACCGCGCCGGGCTTTCCGTACAATCTCTACCGCCCCGACTATCTGCTGAGCCCGGACGTCATCAACAATGCCTGTCCGTTGCGCGGGCAGGGGGCCTGTACGCTCCAGCTGCAATTCTCGACGCAAGCCGGTGCCTATGCGTACGACGCCAAGCTGAACGTCCATGCCGGTTACGTCCAGGCCGAGGCGGAGGTCGCCAACGGCCTGCGCGCGGTGGCGGGTGTCCGCTACGAGACGGCGGTCGAGACGGTGACCCCGGTGCAGAGCGCGACGACGCGGCTGAAGAACGATTACTTCCTCCCCGCGGGCACGCTGACCTGGAATTTCGCCGCCGACATGCAGCTGCGCGCGAGCGGCGCCAAGACCATCTCGCGACCGCAGTTCCGCGAATTGGCGCCGCAGCAGTTCCGCGACCCGGACTCGGATCGCCTGTTCTTCGGTAATCCGAACCTGCGCGACAGCGAGTTGTGGAACCTCGAAGCGCGCTACGAATGGTTCTACGCGCGCGACCAGCGCTTCACGCTGGCGGGCTTCTACAAGCGGATCAAGAATCCGATCGAGCAGGTCGGTTTCTATACCGGCGCGGACGATCGGTTGCAGACGGGCTTCACCTATCTGCCCTCGGCAACGCTCTACGGCGCGGAAGTCGAGCTGCAGAAATATGTGCCGCTGGCCGGGATCGGCGGCGACTTCTTCGCCACTCGTCGCCTCGTCGCGATCGCGAACTACACCTACACCAAGTCGAAGATCAACGCGGACGCGTCCTGCGTGCCCAACCCGGCGGCGGCGCAGGGCTCGCCGGGGCTGGCGGGCTGCGCCTCGGGCTTCGGCCCGGCGCGACTGCTGTTCCGCGACGGCGCGTCGCTGACCGGCCAGTCGGACCATCTGGTCAACCTGCAACTGGGCGTGGAGGACACCGCCGCGCTGTCGCAGGTCACCTTGCTGTTCAACTATGCCAGCAACCGCGTGACCAATCGCGGCCCGTCCAACCTGTCGGGTACGGGTTTCCAGCCCGACATCGTCGAAGTGCCCGGCATCCGCCTCGACCTCGTGGCGCGCCAGGGCTTCGAGTTGATGGGCGGCAAGTTCGAACTGAAGGCCGAGGCCCGCAACCTGACCCGCACGCGCTACAATGAGCGGCAGGACTTCGGGAATGGGCGGTTCGTCTATCTGAACCGGTATAATCTGGGTCGTGTGTTCTCGCTGGGGATCAGCACGACCTTCTGATTTTTGGGGTATGCAGGGGGCCGTCATCCGGGAGTGTCCGGGTGGCGGCCTTTTCGTTTTTGGTGCGGGTGGGGCGTGGGCTTCGACTTCGCTCAGCCTGAACGGTGGTGGGGGAATTGGGGGTCTTATACCGACAGCCGTTCAGGCTGACCGAAGTCGAAGCCCACGGGATGACGCCCGCCCATAATCCACGCAGGATCGGGTTCGTATCCGGCGGTTCCCGTGAAACGGATATGACCAACATGTTTCAGGGCTTTGACGCCGTGCTGTAACATGCCATGCCTAGAGCCCGAAAATGCGTACGGGGTGGGTTTCATGCGGTTGAGGCTCGACGCGCGCGGACGTCGCTGGTTGCGACGCCTGCCGGTCGTGAATGTCTATTCGGTGGCCGAACTGGCGCTGATGGCGGTCCTCGCCGTTCAGGGCGCGCGGCTGCTATGGGTGATCGTCACGCCCGTCTCGCCGCTGGGCGAGTGGCGGCCGCTGGCGCCTGCCATTGCCGGGTCGGCATCGGCCATATTGGAGGGATTCGATCCGTTCTTCCGCGTGCAGGGGCAGCAGGCCGCCCCCGCCGCCGTCACCACGCTGCAACTGACGCTGTTCGGCACCCGGCTGGACGAGGCATCGGGGCGCGGCTCGGCGATCCTGGCCGGGCCGGATGGAGTGCAGCGCTCGGTGTCGGTCGGCGAGGAGATCCAGCCCGGGGTCACGCTGAAGGCCGTCGCCTTCGACCATATCACCATCGATCGCGGCGGCGCGACCGAGGATCTGTATCTCGACCAGTCCGATGCGCCGCCCGCCGCCGCCGGAGCATCCGCTCCCGGTGCGCCGTCCGCGCAAGCGCCCGGATCGGTTCCCCCGGCGGGCGGCGTGGCGATCGCGCAGTTGCGCAGCGATATCGGCTTTATCCCACGGCTCGACGGCGGGCGGGTGTCGGGCCTGGTCGTCCGGTCGCAGGGCTCGGGCGCGGCGTTCCGCGCGGCGGGGCTTCGCGAGGGCGATATCGTCACCGCGCTCGGCGGGCGTCCGGTGACGGGGGCGGGCGATCTTGACCGTCTGGCGGCGGACTTCGCACAGGGCGGTTCTCTTTCCATCACGGTCGAGCGGGGCGATCAGACGCTGCCGCTCTCCCTTCAGATTGCGGCACCACGGCCATGAAGAAGCTCATCCTCGGTTCGGTCCTGGCGCTGGCATTGGCCGCAGGCGCACACGCCCAGACCACGCTCAACGTCCGCGATGCCGATATCCGCGCCTTCATCGCCGATGCCGCCAAGGTGACGGGGCGGACCTTCATCATCGACAGCCGGGTCAACGGCAAGGTGACGGTCGTGACCGACCGGCCGCTGTCCCGGTCCGAATATTTCGAGATTTTCCTGTCCACCCTGCGCTCCAATGGGCTGGTCGCGGTGCCGACTTCTGGCGGGGCGTTCCGGGTGCAGCCGGTGGACAATGCCGCGTCGCAGCCCAGCCGGATCGGCGTGGGCGGCGCGAACCGCAATTCCTATGTGACCGAAATCATCCGCCTGCGCGCCATCGACGCGAACAGCGCGCTGGAAACCGTGCGCCCGCTGGTCAGCGCACAAGGATCGGTCACGGCCAATCGCGGCGGGAACAGCCTGGTCGTGGTGGACTTCGCCGACAATATCCGCCGCATCCGCGAAGTCGTGCGCCGGATCGATGCCGACAACGCCTCGACCCGCGTCATCGCGCTGCGCAATGCGGGCGCGCGCGAGATCGCGACCGCGCTTCAGACGCTGGCGGGCGGCGGCGGCGGCGGGCAGGGCGGTGCGCCCACTCAGGGTTCGACCGGCGTGTCGGTCGTCGCCATCGACAGTTCCAACTCGATCGCGCTGCGCGGCGATCCGTCGAGCGTCTCGCGCTTCGCCCAGGTCGCGATCGATCTGGACAACAAGGCCAAGAGCGGCACCGAAATCCGCGTCGTCTTCCTCGAAAACGCCGATGCCGAGCAACTGCTGCCCGTACTCCAGCAACTGGTCGGCCAGACGCCCGATCCGGTGCAGGAGACCACCCTGTCGCGGGGCAGCTTCACCCAGACCAATGCCCAGGCGGGATCGGCCGCGGGCGCTTCCATCGCCCAGCGTATCCAGCCGGTGGCCCAGCCCCAGGCTGCGAGCGCACCCGGCGCGGGCGGGCAGAATGGCCAGCAGCCCGCGATCAGCACGCAAGGGGGGCGCACCGCGGCGGTCGTGACCCGCTTCACCGGCGCGAACGCGATCGTCATCGCCGGGCCTGCGGATATCCAGCGCCAGATCGGCGAGGTCATCCGCCAGCTCGACGTGCGGCGCGAACAGGTGCTGATCGAGGCGATCGTCGCCGAGGTGTCCGACCAGACCGCGCGGCGGCTGGGCGCGCAGTTCCTGCTCGGCAGCCTGTCGGGTGGCGCGTTCGCCGCCTCGACCTATGGCAATACCGCGCCCAACATCCTCCAGATTGCGGGCGCGGTGGGCGCGAACACCATCGGCGGGACCACGACCACCGTCGTTGCGCCCGATGGCACGCGCACCACGACCAATGTCCCCAACCAGGCCTATAGCCAGCTGACCCAGTCGGCGGTGCAGTCGATCCTCGGTACGACGGGCGGCTTTGCGGGCTGGGGCGGCAAGATTGGCGACACGGTGTTCGGCGCGATCATCAACGCGGTGAAGAGCGACACCACCTCCAACCTGCTCCAGGTCCCGCACATCATCACGCTGGACAACCAGCAGGCGCACAGCCTGGTCGGCCAGGAAATCCCGATCACGACCGGCCAGGCACTGTCGCCCAATTTCGACAATGCCTTTCGCACCGTGCAGCGCCAGAATGTCGGCATCCAGCTGGACGTGAAGCCGCAGGTCAATGCGGGCGGCTCGCTGAAACTCTATGTCCGCCTGGAGGTCAGCTCGATCGCCGGGCCGGTGTCGAGCAACAATAGCGAGCTGATCCTCAACAAGCGCGCGTTCGAGAATGTGTTCACCCCCGACGACGGCCAGATCACCGTCATCGGCGGCCTGCTCGACGATAATGAGCGGCGGACGATCGAGAAGATTCCGCTGCTCGGCGACATTCCGGGGCTGGGCGCGCTGTTCCGGTCCAAGGCGCGCAGCCGGTCGAAGACGAACCTGATGGTCTTCATCCGCCCGACCATCCTGCGCACGCCCGAGGACAGTCGCCGCGTCACCGAACAGCGCTACGGCTATCTCCGCCAGCTCCAGGGCTATGCCCAGCCCGGCGTCGAGCCGTCGATCGACGAGCTGGTCCGCGACTACATGAACGCCGCGCCGCCGATCCCGCACGCACCGATGCCCGGCAATATCGAGGACCCGCGCATCGCGGTGCCCGTCGCCAAGTCGGTCGAACCGATCAAGCGCCGTGACTGACGACGAGCAGCCTATCACCACGGGGGACACCGTTCCATTGCCACTGGGCACGCCCCTCCCGCAGGCGGGAGGGGATGGGGGAGGGCCACCCGCGCTCCCGCTCCCCACGCCCGACGAAGCGCTGGAACTGGTCGCCCCGTTGACCATCCCTTATGGCTTTGCGCGTAAGTTCGGCACGGTCGTCCACACCGCCGACCCGCTGACCATCGCCCTGCGCGAAGGCGCCGACCCGCGCGCGCTGATCGAGCTGCGCCGTCATATCGGTCGCCCCTTCGCCATCGCGCGGGTGGAAGGTCCCGCCTTCGACCGACTGTTGTCCGACGCCTATGCGATGGACGGACAGGCGACCGCGATCGCGGCGGTGGGCATGGGCGACGAGCTGGACATGCTGGCCGACGGTATCCCGACCGCCGAGGACCTGCTCGACACGGCCGACGACGCGCCCGCCATCCGGCTCATCAACGGCATCATCGCCGACGCCGCGCGCAACGGCGTGTCGGACATCCATATCGAGCCGTACGAGACCGGCCTCGTGGTGCGGATGCGGATCGACGGCGTGCTGCGCGAGACGCTCAGGATGCCGCCGCATGTCGCGCCGGTGGTGGTCAGCCGCATCAAGGTCATGGCCCGGCTCGACATCGCCGAGCGGCGCGTGCCGCAGGACGGGCGCATGGCGCTGACCCTGGGCGGCAAGCTGCTCGACGTGCGTGTCTCGACCCTGCCCAGCCGGGCCGGGGAGCGCGTGGTGCTGCGTATCCTCGACAAGGAGAATGCGGGTATCGACCTCGACGCGCTGGGCATGAACTCGGCCATGTACGCCCTGCTGCGCGAGGCGTTGAGCGAGCCCAACGGCATCATCCTCGTCACCGGCCCGACCGGCTCGGGCAAGACGACCAGCCTCTATGCGGCCTTGCGCCTGCTCAACGACGGCAGCCGCAATATCCTGACCGTCGAGGACCCGGTCGAATATGCGGTCGAGGGCGTGGGCCAGACCCAGGTGAATGCGAAGGTCGGGTTGACCTTCGCGGCGGGCTTGCGCGCGATCCTGCGCCAGGACCCGGACGTGGTGATGGTCGGCGAAATCCGCGACCGCGAGACCGCCGAGATCGCGGTGCAGGCCTCGCTGACCGGACACCTCGTCCTGTCGACGGTCCACACCAACGATGCGGTCGGCGCGATCACCCGGATGCGGGACATGAAGGTCGAGCCGTTTCTGCTCGCCTCCACCTTGCGTGCCGTGATCGCCCAGCGGTTGGTGCGGCGGCTGTGCCCGGTATGCAGGCGGCCGGTCGAGGCCAGGAACACGGTCGCGCCGCTACTCGGCATCGACGCCCATGCCACGGTGTACGAGGCGGTCGGCTGTCCGCAATGCAACGGCAGCGGGTATAAGGGCCGGACCGGCGTCTATGAAGCGGTGCGCGTCGACGATACCATCCGGCGGCTGATCAACGAAGGCGGCGACGAACAGGCGATCGCGGCGCACGCCTTTGCCCGGCAACAGCCGCTGGCCGCCGTGGCGCGGGCGCTGGTGCTGGACGGCATGACCACGGCGGAGGAAGCCATCCGCGTATCCCGCCGCGACTCCGACGCGGGGTAAGGGAGGTGCGCACGCTCATCATCCCCCGTTCCCCCGCGAAGGCGGGGGGCCAGTGCCTTTGCCGTATCACGCTGGACGCTGTCGGTCATTATGGCATGGGTTCGCGCGGAGACGCGGAGACGCGGAGAGAAAATGAGTTCGCGCAGAGCCGCGGAGGACGCAGAGATGGCGTACCCGCCGCGCCAGCGGCCCTCTTGCCTCTGTCGGTTATAGATGTCGTGCGCTGCCGCGCACGAGACAGCTCTGCGTCCTCCGCGCCTCTGCGCGAACATCCCCTTCTTCTCCGCGTCTCCGCGTCTCCGCGTGAGCTAGAAGGGCGATCCGGCATGCCGCAAGGCAACTGGCACTCCGCCTTCGCGGGGGAATGCGGCAGAGTGGAGGTGCACTGACATGGCCGGGTTCGACTATGTCGCGATCGACACCCGGGGCACGGAGAAGCGGGGCTTTATCCCGGCCGAAACCGCCGACGCCGCCCGCGCCGCGCTGGAGAAGCAGCGGCTTTATGTCGTGTCGGTCAAGCCCGGTAGCGGCGACACCGCCGAGCGGCGGCCGCTGTTCGGACTGAAGCTCGGCCGCGCGCGCATGTCGGTCAAGCAGCTGACGCTCTTCACCCGCCAGCTGGCGACGCTCAACCGCGTCTCGCCGCTGGAGGAAAGCCTTCGTACGATTACCCGCCAGACCGAGCAGGAGCGGGTGCGCGCCATCGTCGCGACCGTGCATCAGGGCGTCACCGAAGGGCGTCGCCTGGCCGATGCGATGGCGCGCGAGCCCAAGAGCTTCCCGCCCCTGTACCGCGCGATGGTCGCGGCGGGGGAGAGTTCGGGCACGCTGCCGACCATCCTCGAACGGCTTGCGGCGTTGCTCGAACGGCAGGCGGAGATTCGCGGCAAGCTGATCACCGCGCTCGCCTATCCGACGATCCTCGCAGTCGTGGCGATGGGCGTCGTCACCGCGCTGATGATGTTCGTCGTGCCGCAGGTGGTCGAACAGTTCGATACGGTCGGACAGGAGCTGCCCTTCCTGACGCGCATGGTCATCACCGTATCGGACCTGCTGGTCGGTTGGTGGTGGCTGATGGCGGGGATCGTCGTGCTCGGCGGCGTCGGGTTCTGGCGCGCGCTGAAGGTGCCGTCGATCCGGCTGTCCTTCGACAGCTGGCTGCTGAAGCTGCCGCTGCTCGGCCGGTTGCTGCGCGACCTGCACGCGGCGCGGATGGCGCGCACGCTGGGGACGATGGTGGCGAGCCGGTTGCCGCTTCTCGAAGGGCTGACGTTGACCGCCGGGACCATCCATAACCGCCGGTTGCGCGTGGCGTCCGACGCGATCGTCGATGCGATCCGCGGCGGCGGCAGCCTGTCCGCCGCGATGCGGCGCGCCGGGGTCTTCCCGCCCTTGCTCACCTATCTGGCCGCCAGCGGCGAGGCGGCGGGGCGGCTGGACGAGATGCTGGAGCGCGCCGCCGATTATCTGGAGCGCGAATTCGACCGCTTCACCGCCACCGCTTTGTCGCTGCTGGAGCCGGCGATCATCGTCGTGATGGGCGGCGTGGTCGCCACCATCGTGCTATCCATCCTGCTGCCGATCCTCCAGCTCAACACGCTGGCGGGACAATGAGTCGAGAGGACATGTTCATGCGTACCCCCAATCCCCGGCGGATCCGCCGCAAGCGTCCGGCGAACGGCTTTACCCTGGTCGAGCTGATGGTTGTCATCGTCATCATCGGCCTGCTGGCGACGATCGTGGCGCTGAACGTGCTGCCGTCGGGCGACACCGCCAAGATCCAGAAGGCCAAGGCCGACATCTCGAACATCGAGACGGGGCTGGAGATGTACAAGCTCCAGAACCTGACCTTCCCGACCACGGCGCAGGGGCTGCCCGCGCTGGTGTCGATGCCCGCCGGGCTGGCCGATCCGTCGCGTTATCAGAAGGGCGGCTATCTGAAGAAGCTGCCCGACGATCCCTGGGGCCGCCCCTATCTCTATGCCTCGCCCGGCCAGCATGGCGAGGCGGATATCTGGACCTATGGCGCCGACGGCAAGGAAGGCGGCGAAGGGGTCAATGCGGATATCGGCAACTGGGATAAGTGACGCGGGCTGCTCGCCTGGATGCCGGTGACGGTGGCGGGCGCGGCCTGCATGGAGGGCGCGGAACGTGGCCTTCGACTTCGCTCAGGCTGAACGGGGGGGGAGGTCTGGTCCCGACCTCCGTTCGCACTGAGCGAAGTCGAAGTGCATGGGCCAACGGCTTCACCCTGGTCGAACTGATGATCGTCATCACCGTGATCGGCCTGGCCTCGGCGGTGGCGGTGCTGTCGCTGCCCGACCGGCGGGGCCGCGTCACCGACGAGGCGTTGAAGTTCGCCGCCCGCGTCCGCGCCGCGCATGACGTGGCGGTGGTCGAGGCGTCGCCGGTGAGCATCTGGGTCACGCGCGGCGGTTATGGTTTCGACCGGCGGGCGAATGGCGCGTGGACACCGATGACCGTCAAGCCCCTGCGCGTCGCCCAGTGGGAAGACGGCACCCAGGCGGTGATTCCCGATGCGAGCGGCCGGGTGCGGATCACCTTCGACGTGACGGGGCTGGCGGACCGCCCGGTCGAACTGCGCCTGACGCGGGAGCGAGCGAGCAGCATCGTGCGGATCGGCGCGGACGGCACGGTGCGTGTCGATGGGTAAGGGGCATTTTTATCCTCCCCGGCATGGGGAGGTGGCAGCGCAAAGCGCTGACGGAGGGGGGCTTCCTCATGAGTCGACCCTTGCGGCGATCCCCCTCCACCATCCTGTGGATAGTCCCCCTTCCCGTGCCGGGGAGGATGGCTTCACCCTGATCGAGATCATGGTCGCGCTGGTGGTGTTCAGCCTGGCGGCGATGGCGCTGGTGCGGCTGGAGAGTGCGACGATCCGGGGAGCCTCGACCCTGGACGAGACCGTGGTGGCGCAGATGGTCGCGCGCAACATCGCCGTTTCGGCCGTCACCGACCCGCAGGCGCCCGCGCTGGGCCGGACGACGGGCGCGGAGGTGAATGGCGGGCGCAGCTGGAAATGGACGCGGATCGTCAGCGGCACGGGCGATGTGCGGGTCGTGCGGATCGACGTGGCGGTGACGAATCCGGGGGGCCGCGTCGTCGGGCGGATGACGATGGTCCGCCCGCCCATGGCCGCGCCGCCGATCGGGGTGTCGGTGTCGTGACGGGCGTGTCGACCCATCTGTTCCCCCGCGCAGGCGGGGGTCCGGTTCCTTCCGCTGTCGGTCGGGCGGGCCAATCGAGCCACAGATTGCCAACGGAGCGAGCACCGGACCCCCGCCTGCGCGGGGGAACGGGGGAACAGGGCTTCACCCTGGTCGAGGTCATGGTGGCGCTGCTCATCTTCGCGATGCTGGCCGCCGCTGCCGTGGCGATCCTGTCGCTCAGCGTCCGGGCGCAGGGGGTGACGGGGCAGAAGCTCGACGCGATGGCGGCGGTCAGCCGCACGACCGCGATCCTGTCGGCCGATCTGGCGCAGGCGGTCGACCGGCCGACGCGCGACGAGGGCGGCGTCCTGACCCCCGCCATGGTCGCCGGGCCGGACGCGATGCGGCTGGTGCGGGGCGGCTGGAGCAACCTCGACAATGCGGCGCGGCCGTCGGTGCAGAAGGTCGCCTATCGCCTGAACGGCAACGTGCTGGAGCGGGTGGCTTGGCCGCTGCTCGACGGAGCCGCACCGATGGAGCCCGCCGCGCTGATGGAGCATGTGCGCGAGTTGCATCTGCGTTACCGCTTCAACGGCGCGTGGCTCGACCAGTGGCAGGGGCAGCCGGGCGTCGCCCTGCCGCAGGCGGCCGAGGTCACGATCGTGCGCGACGACGGCATGATCTATCGCCAGCTGTTCCTGGTCGGCACCGGCTATGTCGGTACGGCCGTGATGCCCCAGCCCGGTCCGTCTCCCAGCCCGACGCCGACACCCAATGGCTAGACCGCTGCCGCCAGCGGGCGAGCGCGGGGCCGCGCTGCTGACCGTCCTGATCCTGGTTGCCGTGATCGCGGTGCTGGCCGCCACCGCGCTGGAAAAGCTGCGCCTGTCGACCCGGCTGGGCGGCAATGCGGTCGCGATCGAGCAGGCGCGCGGTTTCGCCTATGCGGCCGAGGCGCTGGCGATCATCCGCATCGGCGACCTGCTGGAACGCGCCCAGGGCAAGGTGTCGCTGCTCGGCGGATGGAGTGACCGGCCCTTCGCATTGCCGCTGGGCGATATCGCGGGCGGGGGCAGCGCGGTCGCGCGGGTGACGGACGGGGGCAATTGCTTCAACCTCAACGGCCTGGTGCAGGACCTGCCCGGCCAGCCCGGCATGCTGGTCGGCAATGCGGTCGAGGTCGCGCATTTCGCCAAGCTGATGCGGCTGCTGAACGTGCCCGGCCAGGTCGCGCAGCAGGTCGCGACCGCCGCGTCCGACTGGATCGACAGCGACCAGAACCCGCAAGGGGGCGGCGCGGAGGACCCCATCTATCTGGCGCGCGATCCGTCCTATCGGACCGGCGGCGCGATGATGGCGGATGTCAGCGAACTGCGCATGGTCAGCGGCGTCACACCCGAGCTTTATGCCCAGCTTCGCCCGTGGCTGTGTACCTTGCCCGAGGCGAAGCCGACGAGTCTCAACATCAACACGCTGTCCCCCGAACAGGCGCCCCTGATCGCCATGGCGCAGGTCGATACGATTTCGCCCGCCGCCATCGCCCAGGCCCTTTTGCGCCGCCCGCCGCAAGGCTATGCCGACGCTGGTGCCTTCTGGGCGCAGATACCGGGGGCGAGCGGGGGCGGTGGCGTGGCGGTGACGACGCGCTGGTTCAACTTGCGTATCGATGTCGGTCTGGGCAGCGTGACGGTGCAGGAGCGCGCGCTGGTCGACGCCACGCGACAGCCGCCGCGCCTGGTGGCACGGATTTGGGGGGAAGAGTGATGAGTGCGACCAACCTCCTGTTCCTGCCGCCGGGGGAGGGCGGCGACTATCGCTGGATGCGGATCGAGGACGAGCGCGTCGCCGCCGCCGGAGACGGCCTGCCGCAGGGTGATGGCGAGATCATCGCGGTCGCGCCCGCCGATGCGGTGTCGCTGCACTGGGCCGAGATTCCCGCCCGCTCGACCGCCCAGGCCACCGCCGCCGCGCGCCTGCTCGCCGCCGAGGTGAGCGCCGCGCCGATGGACGAACTGCACGTCGCGGTCGGGGAGGACGAGGCAGGCAGCCGCCCGATCGGCATCGTCAATCGCGGGGCGATGGCGGGATGGCTGGCGCGGCTGGGCGCGGCGGGGGTCGATCCGGTCGCGGTCGTGCCCGCCCCGCTGCTGCTGCCGCGTCCTGACGAGGGGTATGTCCGGGGTGATCTGGCCGGGCAGGGCGTGGTCCGCGGGCGCGCGTCGGGCTTTGCCGACGAGCCGGGCTTGACCGAGATCGTCACGGGTGACGCGCCGCTCGACGATCTGGATGATGCGGCGGTCGCGGCTGCGCTGGGCGCGGTGGCGGCGGTGCCCGCGCTCGACCTGCGGCAGGGAATTTTTGCGCGGCGGCGGGGCTTTTCGATCGACTGGCGGCTGGTCAAGCGGCTGGCATGGCTGGGCGTCGCCATCGTCGTCGCCACGCTGGCGATCGATTTCGTGCGCTGGACCAAGTACAGCTTCGCCGCCGACGCGACCGAGGCGAAGATCGAGCAGGTCGCCCGCACCGCCCTGCCGCGCGGCGAGACCTTGGTCGATGCCGACCGCCAACTGACCGAGCGACTGTCGGGGTTGCGCGGGCCGGGCCAGGGGTTCAGCCGGACGGCGGCGGCGGTGTTCGCGGCCGTGCGCGCGGTGCCCGGCACCGAGCTGACCGCCCTCGACTTTCAGCCCAGCGGCGACATCCGTTTGGGTGTCGCGGTCGATCGCGAGGCGCTGGCCACCGACCTGAAGCGCGCGATCGAGGCGGAGGGCTTTACCGTCCAGCCCAGCACCTTCGTCGCGGCGAACGGCCGAATCACGGGAGAATTCACGGTGCGCGCACGATGAAGGCGCTGAAACTCTGGTTCGACGGCCGCAGCCTTCGTGAGAAGCGGCTGCTGCTGGTCATGGGGGCACTACTGGTCGTGACGCTCCTATGGGGCGGCCTGTTGCGCCCGCTGGACGACGGCCTGTCGAGTGCGCGCGAGCGTCATGCCGATGCGGTGATCCGGCTGGGCGAGGCGCAGGCTATCGCCGCCGAGCTGAACCAGCGCCGCCGCCGTCCGCCAGCCCTTTCGGGCACGCTGGCCGACACGGTGCGGCTGTCGGCGGAGCAGGCGGGCTTCAGCCTTTCGGCGCTGACCGAGGACGGCCCCGGCCGGGTGCGCGCGCAGATCGCCTCGGCGCGGCCATCCGCGCTGACGCCGTGGCTGGCACGGCTGGAGCGGGGCGGCGTGCTGGTCGAGCAGGCGACCTTGACCGACAATGGCGACCGGACGGTGGGCGTCGCGCTTATCCTGCGGACACGGGTGTCCTGATGCGGTTGCGGATGACCACGCGGCCCTTGGTGTTGTTCGCCGCCATGCTGGCCGTGGCGCTGATCGTCTTCCTGCCGATGCGGCTGGCGCTGGGCGCGACGGGTCTCGCCGATCAGGGGCTGAGCGCGCGCCGGGTCGGCGGCACGATCTGGGGCGGCAGCATGATCGAGGCGCGGTTCGGCGAAGTGGCGCTGGGCGATCTGCGCGTGTCGCTGTCGCCGCTCGCGCTGCTGGTCGGGCGGGCCAGGCTGGCGTTCGAGGGAGCCGGGGCCGATGGGCGGCCCATCGCCGGGTCGGCGACGGTCAGCCGTCACGCCATGGGCATCGATGGCGTCACCGCGACCCTGCCCGCCGCGACGCTGTTCGCGCCTTTGCCTGTCACGACGCTGGCGCTGGAGGATGTGACCGTCCGCTTCCGCGACGGCGTGTGCGAGGAAGCGGCGGGCCGCGTCCGTGCGACCGTGGCGGGCGAGGCGGGCGGCCTGCCGCTGCCCCCGACGATGATGGGCACCGCGCGGTGCGAGGCGGGCGCGCTCCTCCTGCCGATGACGGGGCAGGGTGGTGCGGAGGGCGTCAACCTGCGCATCCGTCCCGATGGCCGCTACACCGCTGATCTGGTCCTGACGCCCGGCGATCCGGCGGCGGCGGCGAAGTTGGAGCAGCTGGGTTTCGTGGCCGGGACAGGCGGCGGATACCGACTTTCGGCAGAAGGACGATTTTGACCGCTTGACGAAAGCGGGTGATCCCGTTTAGGGGCGCAAGCCTTCGCGGCGACCGTAGTTCAATTGGTTAGAGCGCCGGCTTGTGATGCCGGAAGTTGCGGGTTCAAGTCCCGTCGGTCGCCCCATTCTTCTCCGGCCATATCCTGGCCACGGCACCGGCCCCTTTCGCGCCCGTGTCCCCCCTCAATCCTCACCGATAGGGTGGCCGGGTCGAAAGTCTCGGTCCGGTTCCGCTTTTGTCGGACCGAAGGACGAGCATGACGGACTGGGGCTTTCCCGATTTCGACGCGCATGAAGGCGTGCACCTGTTCACCGATCCCGCTTCGGGTCTGCAGGCGGTCATCGCCGTGCACTCGACGCATCTCGGCCCGGCGGCGGGCGGCGCGCGCTTCTGGCACTATGCCACGCCTGCGCTCGCCATCACCGATGCGCTGCGCCTGTCGCGCGGCATGAGCTACAAGAACGCGATGGCGGGTCTGGCGCTGGGCGGCGGCAAGGGCGTGGTCCTGGCGGCCAAGCCCGGCGACGTCATCACCACCGCGCAGCTCGAAGCGTTCGGCCGTGCGGTCGAGTCGCTCGGCGGTCGTTACGTGACGGCCGAAGACGTCGGCATGTCCGAGGAGCGGATGAAGGTCATCGCGACCCAGACCCGCTATGTCTCCGGCCTGCCGGTGGCGAGCGGCGCGGCGGGCGGCGACCCCGGCCCCTATACCGCGCACGGCGTCTATCTGGGCGTGAAGGCCGCCGCCAAGCGCGGGCTGGGCGCGACCGACATGAAGGGCGTGCGCGTCGCGATCCAGGGCGTCGGCTCGGTCGGCGGTGGCCTCGCCAAGCTGCTGGCGAAGGATGGCGCGGTCCTGACCATCGCCGACGTCAACCAGGCGCGGGCCGAACAGATGGCGGCGGAACTAGGCGCCAGCATCGCCCCGGCCGACGAGATCCTGTTCGCCGATGTCGATCTGGTCAGCCCCAACGCGTTGGGTGCGGTGCTGACCGCCGATTCGATCCAGCGGCTGAAGGCCAAGGTCGTCGCGGGTGGCGCGAACAACCAGCTGGCGACCCGCGAGGACGGCGCGCGCGTGGCGGAGGCGGGCATCCTCTATGCGCCCGATTACGTCATCAATGCAGGCGGCATCATCAATGTCGGCCTGGAATATCTGGGCCAGGGCGACGAGGCCGAGGTCATGGCACGCATCGCCAAGATTCCCGAGCGTCTGGAACAGGTGTGGCAGCGTTCGGCCGAGACGGGTCATCCGGCCTCGGACGTCGCGGACGAAATCGCGCAAGGCCTGATCGGACGGTAAAACGCCACGCTCTTGAGACTCACGCCCCTCCCGCAAGCGGGAGGGGATGGGGGAGGGCAAGGAGTCTCACCGAGACCATCGTTTGTGGCCATGCCCTCCCCAAACCCAGTTTCAGGTAAACGATGCCCCGCATCGTTTAGGTCATGCTGGGAGCATGACCGACCTGAAACTCGCCTGCGGGAGGTGCTTAAGAAGAGAGTGAGTCCCCCTCACTCACACCCATCGAAATTCCCGCACCGAAACCCGGTTGACGAACCGCCCCCTCGCGCCCATTTGCCAATCGGATCAAATCCATCCGATTGGGAGTCCATGCGCCTTTCCAGCCTAGCCGATTATGCGGTCGTGATGATGACCGCCGCCGCGCGCGAAGGCGTGGGTGGGCGGAGCAACGCGACCTTGCTGGCGGGGCAGACGGGGGTGCCTTTGCCTACCGCCCAGAAGCTGGTCAGCCGGTTGGCGGGCGCGGGCCTGATCGAGAGTACGCGCGGCACCGGCGGCGGTATCCGCCTGGCGCGCGAGGCGGACGCGATCAGCCTGGCCGATATCGTCGAGGCGGTGGACGGCCCGATCGCGCTGACCGCGTGCGTCGACGGCGCCGCGCATGACTGCGGCCTGGAAATGCAGTGCCGGGTCCGGCCGCATTGGCATGTCGTCAATCAGGCGGTACGCGCCGCCTTTTCCGGGGTGACGCTCGCGACGCTCGCCGCCGATCCTGTTGAATCGCAAGTGATGGACGCCGATCCGCGTCCGGGGGTATTCGCCTGATGGCCACGAAGAATGCAGAGGCGCTCGCCGCCGCCAACAAGAAGTACGAGTGGGGCTTCGCCACCGACATCGAGCAGGACTTCGCGCCCAAGGGGCTGAGCGAGGATACGGTCCGCTATATCTCGGCCAAAAAGGGCGAGCCCGAATGGATGCTCGACTGGCGGCTGAAGGCGTTCCGCCTGTGGCAGACGCTGGACACGCCGGACTGGGCCAAGCTCAACATCCCGCCGATCGACTATCAGGACGCCTATTATTACGCGGAGCCGAAGCAGAAGAAGACGATCGCGTCGCTCGACGAACTCGATCCCGAAATCCGGCGGACCTACGAAAAGCTGGGCATCCCGATCGCCGAGCAGGAAGTGCTGGCGGGCGTCGAGGGTGCGCGCAGGGTCGCGGTCGACGCGGTGTTCGACAGCGTCTCGGTCGCGACCACCTTCCGCAAGGAGCTGGAAGCGGCGGGGGTGATCTTCCGCTCGATCTCCGAGGCGATCAAGGAATATCCCGATCTGGTCCGTAAGTGGCTGGGCAAGGTCGTGCCGCAGCGGGATAATTACTTCGCGACGCTCAACTCGGCGGTCTTCTCGGACGGCACCTTCGTCTACATCCCCGAGGGCGTTCGCTGCCCGATGGAGCTGTCGACCTATTTCCGCATCAACGCGGAGAATACCGGCCAGTTCGAGCGCACGCTGATCGTTGCGGACAAGGGGGCCTATGTCTCCTATCTCGAAGGCTGCACCGCGCCGATGCGCGACGAGAACCAGCTGCACGCGGCGGTCGTCGAGCTGGTCGCGCTGGACGATGCCGAGATCAAATATTCGACCGTCCAGAACTGGTATCCGGGCGACGAGAATGGTGTCGGCGGCATCTACAACTTCGTCACCAAGCGCGCGCTCTGCCAGGGTAAGAACAGCAAGGTGTCGTGGACTCAGGTCGAAACCGGCTCGGCGGTGACGTGGAAATATCCGTCCTGCGTGCTGGCGGGCGACGGCTCGGTGGGCGAGTTCTACTCGGTGGCGGTCACGAACAACCGCCAGCAGGCCGATACCGGCACCAAGATGATCCATCTCGGCAAGAACACGCGGTCCACCATCGTGTCGAAGGGGATTTCGGCCGGGCGTTCGGACAACACCTATCGCGGGCTGGTTCGTGTGGCCGCGACCGCCGAGAATGTCCGCAACTTCACCCAGTGCGACAGCCTGTTGCTGGGCGACCAGTGCGGCGCACACACCGTGCCCTATATCGAGGTGAAGAACCCCAGCGCGCAGATCGAGCATGAGGCGACCACCAGCAAGATCAGCGAGGACCAGCTGTTCTACGCGATGAGCCGTGGGTTGGATCAGGAAGCGGCCGTCGCGCTGATCGTCAACGGCTTTGCGCGCGAGGTCTTGCAGCAACTCCCGATGGAGTTCGCGGTGGAAGCGCAGAAGCTGCTGGGTATTTCGCTGGAGGGTTCGGTCGGATGATGTGGTTTCCGACCGTTTCAAAAGTGCGATTGCAGTACGAAGAGTTCTTGGTTCGCGTCGAGATGGTCGATGCCGCAGCATTGCAAGCGTCGAAGAGCCTCGACGTGGAAACATCAATCTTAGGGCAGATCCCCGAGGTTGATCAGTTTCGCGAACGATGTGCTGTGACCCATCGCATATTGAGCGAGGCCGTTGACGGGCTGCTTGGCGGACAGGTTAGCCCGCGACAATTGGCCGGTCGAATCACCAAAGTTGAGAATGAGGTTCGCGGGCTCGAGCAGGTCGCCGAACGTCTTCGCTTATCTATAGATGCAATGAAGGCAGCCTGATGCTGAAAATTGAAAACCTCCACGCCGAAATCGACGGCAAGCCGATCCTCAAGGGCCTGACGCTCGAGGTGAATGCGGGCGAAGTCCATGCGATTATGGGGCCGAACGGCGCGGGCAAGTCGACGCTGGGCTATGTGCTGGGCGGGCGTCCGGGTTACGAAGTGACCGAGGGTTCGGTGACGTTTAACGGCGTCGACCTGCTCGAGCTGGAGCCGAACGAGCGCGCTGCGGTGGGCCTGTTCCTGGGCTTCCAGTATCCGGTCGAGATCCCCGGCGTGTCCAACGTCCAGTTCCTGCGCGAGAGCCTGAACGCGCAGCGCGGCCAGCGCGACGAAAAGCCGCTGTCGGGCGCCGAGTTCCTGAAGCTCGCCCGCGCGCAGGCCGATGGGCTGGGGCTGAACCAGGACATGCTCAAGCGTCCGGTCAATGTCGGCTTCTCGGGCGGCGAGAAGAAGCGCAACGAGATGGTCCAGATGGGCATCCTGAACCCCAAGTTCGCGATCCTGGACGAGACCGACTCCGGCCTCGACATCGACGCGCTGCGCATCGTGGGCGACGGCATCAACCGGATCATGCGCGCGCCCGACAAGGCGGTGCTGCTCATCACCCATTATCAGCGGCTGCTCGACTATGTGCAGCCCGACCGGGTACACGTGCTGGCCGATGGCCGCATCGTGCGCTCGGGCGGCCCCGAACTCGCGCTCGAACTGGAGCGTGAAGGCTATGTGGGCGTCGAGGGAGCCGCCGCGTGACGACCACGCTGGAACTCCCCTCGACCCGCGAAGAGGCGTGGCGCTGGGCGGATATCGACGCGCTTCGCCGCGCGGCCAAGAGCGAGCGGGCGGTGCCGGTGGCGGGGGCGGATCGCTTCCTCGACCTTCCCGGCGCGCGGCTGCTGTTCGTGGACGGCGTGCTGGATGAAATCGCCAGCAGCCTTGGCCCGGTGAAGCTGACCCAAATCGACGCCAGCGATCATCCGCTGGGACGGCAGGCGCTGGGGCGCGGCTGGTCGCTACGGCTTGAGCGCGATGCGGTCGCAGAGCCGGTGCAGATCGTCCATGTCGCCAGCGGCGCGGCCAATCACCTGCCCGCCGAGATCGCGCTGGCCGAGGATGCGGCGGCGCAGGTCTATGAGACCTATGTCGGGCGCGGCTGGACCAACCGGCTGACGCGGGTGAAGCTGGCGGCGTCGGCGCGGCTGATGCGGGCGGTGCGGTTGTTGCAGGATGACGGCTTCGTGTCGTTGCGTGAGGAAGCCGAGCTGGGCGAGGGCGCGAGCCTGACTGCGACCTTCCTCGCGGCAGGCACCATGGGCGTGCGGATCGACGGCGGGATCACCCAGACCGGCGACGGTGCCTATGCCGAATTCGGCGGCGCGCTGCTGACCAAAGGCGAGTTGAAGCAGGAATGCGCGGTGTCGCTCCGCCATGCCGCGTTGAACGGGCAGAGCCATCAGCTGTGGCGTGCGGTGGCCGCCGATCGCAGCCAGGCGAGCCTTGCCGCACGGGTCGAGGTCGCACGCCATGCGCAGAAGACCGATGGCGAACAGTCGCTTCGCGGCCTGCTGCTCCAGCGGACGGCGACGGTGAATCTGAAGCCCGAGCTGGAAATCTTCGCCGACGACGTGAAGTGCGCGCATGGCGCGACCGTGGGCGAACTCGATGCCAAGGCCCTGTTCTACATGCAGAGCCGTGGCATCCCGAAGCCCCGCGCGCAGGCGCTGCTGACCCGCGCGTTCGTCGCCGATGCGATCGACCGGATCGGCAACGAGGTGGTGCGCGAGGCCTTTGCGGCGGATGCCGATGCGTGGTTGGAGGCGGCGCTTTGACGAGTGCCGCGCCTCTCGACCGGGTGGCGGATTTTCCGGCGATCCCGGACGGCTGGGCCTATCTCGACACCGCCGCGACGGCGCAGAAGCCGCAGGCCGTGATCGACGCGATCACCCGCGCCTATGACACCAGCTATGCCACCGTGCATCGCGGCGTTTATCAGCGTTCGGCCGATATGACGGTGGCGTTTGAAAAGGCGCGCGAGGCGACGGCACGGTTTATCGGTGCGGGGTCGGCGAACGAGATCGTCTTCACGCGCGGTGCGACCGAGGGGATCAATCTGGTCGCGCAATGCTGGGCCGCGACCAACCTGAAGGCGGGCGACCGCATCCTGCTGTCGATGCTGGAGCATCACTCCAACATCGTGCCGTGGCAGATGGTGGCCGAGCGGCTGGGCGTCGCGATCGACGTGTTGCCCCTGACCGCCGATCACCGCATCGACCTGGAGGCGATGGAGCGGATGCTGACGCCGGCGCACAAGCTGGTGTCGCTGGGCCATGTGTCCAATGTGCTGGGCTCGGTGCTGGACGGGCGGCGCGCGGCCGATCTGGCGCATAAGGTCGGCGCGAAGATCCTGCTCGACGGATGCCAGGCGGTGCCGCGCATCGCGGTCGATGTGAAGGCGCTGGATTGTGACTTCTACGTCTTTTCGGGCCACAAGCTTTACGGCCCGACCGGCATCGGCGTGTTGTGGGCGCGGCCCGAACTGCTCGACGCGATGCCGCCCTATCAGGGTGGCGGGTCGATGATCGACCGGGTGAGCTTCGAGAAGACGACCTATGCCCCGCCGCCCGGCCGGTTCGAGGCGGGGACGCCGCATATCGTCGGCGCGCTGGGGCTTCATGCCGCGATCGACTATGTGTCGGCCATCGGGCTGGATGCGATCCATGCGCATGAGGCGGCGCTGGTGATGCAAGCGCGCGAGGGGCTGTCGGCGATCAACTCTGTGCGATTGCTGGGGCCGGAAGACTCGGCGGGAATCGTCAGTTTCGCGGTCGAGGGGGTTCATCCCCACGACATCGGCACCATATTGGACGAGAGCCGGGTGGCGATCCGCGCAGGGCATCACTGCGCCCAGCCGCTGATGGACGCGCTCGGCCTGCCCGCCACCGCGCGGGCGAGCTTCGGCGTGTATAACGGACCCGATGACGTCGCGGCGCTGGTGGATGGCGTCCGGCGGGTCACGAGGATTTTCGGATGAGCGATTATAGAATCGAAGAGGTCGACAGCGTGGCGCAGCCGCCCAGGGCGCGTGTGCAGGATGTCGTCGAGGCACCGGCGGCGGAAGCTGGGGCGGAGCGCCAGCGCGACTATCTGTCCGGCTTCCTCTCGCAAAAGCCGACCGCCGACGATCCGACCCAGCCGGGCGGCGCGCTGTACGATGGCATCATCGACGCGCTGAAGGATATTTTCGACCCCGAAATCCCGGTCAACATCTATGACCTGGGTCTGATCTATGGCGTCGAGGTGACCGAGGGCGGCCATGCGGTCGTCACCATGACGCTGACCACCCCGCATTGCCCGGTCGCCGAGTCGATGCCGGGCGAGGTCGAACTGCGCGTCTCGGCGGTGCCGGGGATCGCGACGGCGGACGTCAACCTCGTCTGGGACCCGCCCTGGGACCCGCAGAAGATGTCGGACGACGCCAAGCTCGAACTGGGGATGCTCTGACCATGGCCACCACCCTGCGCCCGCGCCCCGCCGCGCTGAACCTGACGCCCTCCGCCGAGGCGCGGATCGCCGAGCTGATGGCGCGCGCGCCGGAGGGGGCGATCGGGGTGAAGCTGTCCACCCCGCGCCGGGGGTGTTCGGGACTGGCCTATTCGGTCGATTACGTGACCGAGGCCAAGGCGTTCGACGAGAAAATCGACACGCCGGGCGGCACCTTGTTCGTCGATGGCGGATCGATCCTGTACCTGATCGGATCGACCATGGATTGGGTCGAGGACGACTTCACCGCGGGGTTCGTGTTCCAGAACCCCAACGCCAAGGGCGCGTGCGGGTGCGGAGAGAGCTTTACGGTTTAAGGGGAGGCGGTAGCGCCATCCCTGCACTCCGCTCGCACTGTCGAAGTCGAAGTGCACGTTCTGAACGGCGGCGCGGAATCCCGTGGCCTTCGACTTCGCTCAGGCTGAACGGAGGTTGGGGGTAAGGGGCTTTTGACACCTGTTCCCCGGCGAAGGCCGGGGTCCAGTTTCTTCCCGGTTGAGATTGCGGGGCGCCGCCATGTGGGAGGCAAAGGTCCCTGCCGACGAAACCGCATCGTAACCCGATCCCGGCCTCCACCGGGTTACAGCAATGGCCTAAACCCGGTGGTCCAGCTTCAGGCTGGCACCGTCCCACTCCACCGCCAGGTCGCGATAATCCCCGACCGTCGCATGGGCGGTATCCATCACCCCACGATGCGTCTCGGTAATCACCACCACCGTCATCCCCGCCGCTTCGGCCGCAGCGATCCCGGCGGGGGCGTCCTCGAAGGCCAGGCATTCCTCTGGCGCGACGCCCAGCCGTTTCGCGCCCAGCAGGAAGCCGTCGGGCGCGGGCTTGCTCCGCTTCGCATCCTCCGCCGTCACGAACACGCCCGGTAAAGGCAACCCCGCCGCCTTCAGCCGCACCTCCGCCAGCCGCTTCGGTGCGGAGGTCACGATAGCCCAGCGATCGGGGGGCAGGGCGGCCAGGAATGCCGCCGCGCCACCGATCGGCACCACATCGTCGACGTCCAGCATTTCCGCCTCGGTCAGCGCATGCGCCTCGGCCACCGGATCGATACCGGGCAGGTTCAACCGCCGGATCGTCTCGACCGACTGGACGCCGTGGATGGTCGGCAGGAACGCTTCCACGTCCAGCCCCTGCCGCTTTGCCCAGACGGTCCAGGCGCGCTCGGCCGATGCGATGGAACTCAGGATCGTCCCGTCCATGTCGAACAGGAAGCCGCCAAAGGCGCGTATCGGCAGGGGTGTGGACATGCCGTTCAGTTGGCCTGGAACACGCCGCAGGCGATGCGGCCGCCGCTATTGCCGCTGGGGTCGGTCTTCAGATCGTCGGCGGCGGCGTGGATCACGATCGCCGAGCCGTCGGCATCCAGCAGCCCCGCCATGGTCGCGCCCGGCAACACCACGCCCAGCGTCCCGCGTCCGTCATTGCCGACGGTCATGTTGGGCATGTCGCCCTCATGCGGCCCCTGCGGGTTCATGCTGCCATGCTGGCGCTGCGTCGGGTTCCAGTGGCCGCCCGCCGTGGTGAAGTCCGGCGCGTCGCAGCGGCCGACGGTGTGGACATGGACGCCGTGCATGCCCGCCGGCACGTTCATCGCGTCGAGGGTGATGCGCAATCCCCCGGCGACTTCGGTCGCGGTGGCGCGGCCCGCATCCCCGCCGGTGCCGGTCCGCAGGCTCGCGGTCGCGCTGGCGCCGCTCGGGGTGGGAGAGCCCGTTTCCATCTTTGTCTGGTCGCAGGCCCCCAGGCCCAGCGCGGCGGTGCCGATGGTCAACAGCGTGAGATATTTCATGACGCAAGCTCCCTGTTCGATACGCATAGTTGCGGCGTGTTACCCGCCGGTTTCAAGCGGCCAACGCATCACGGGTTCATAGGATGCGCCGCCATGGCCCAGATGGCTTTGGTAGAGGACCAGATGGCCCATGGTGAAAGGCTCGCTGGACAGGCCCGCATGGACCGCACGCCACCCTTCGATCTCGGGTGCGCGTCCCGCCGAGCCGGGCAGGCGGGCCAGCGCGTCGTGCGGCGTGACGCCCGCCCAGAGCGTGTCGACCCGCCCCTTGCGATCGAACGTGCCGACGCCGGAAATCCGCACCATGGGGGCGGGGGCGCGAACCTGCCCCAGCGCGGCGGCGATATCCTCCGCCACCGGGCGGTCCACCTCGCCGATAAAGCGCAGGGTCAGGTGCAACTGGTCGTCATCCTGCCAGCGGGCCTGGGGAACGCCGTCCATCGCATCGGCGAGCAGGTCGCGAATGGCGGGCGGTGGGCGGAGCGCGACGAACAGACGAACCATGACAAAATATGTCTATCGCATTCCGTCGCGTTCGCGGGAACCTCCTCCGCTTGAAAAGCGTCCCCAACAGAGCGATATTTGGCCTAACCGGCATATGGCCGGGCAAAGGAGCAATAGTTCACCATGGCAAACTGGTCTGATCCACGGCCGAGCGCCGCGCCGTTCGGTACCACAGCCACCACGGGCTCGACCGCCTATGATGCGGGTCTGCGTTCGTACATGCTGTCCGTCTACAACTACATGACGTCGGGCGTGCTGCTGACGGGTATCGTCGCGCTGCTCTTCGCATGGGGTGGTCGCGACAGCATGGCCGCGCAGGTCTTCCTGAACGGCGGCGCGCTTCGCTACGTCATCATGTTCGCGCCGCTGGGCTTCGTGTTCGCGCTGAGCATGGGCGTGAACCGCATGAAGACCTCGACGATGCAGCTGCTCTTCTGGGCGTTTGCGGTCGTCATGGGGCTGTCGCTGTCGACCATCTTCCTGGTGTATAGCGGCGGTTCGATCGCGGGTGCCTTCTTCGCCACCGCGGCGGGCTTCGCGGCGCTGAGCCTCTATGGCTACACCACCAAGCGTGACCTGTCGGCGTTCGGCACCTTCCTGATCATCGGCCTGGTCGGCCTGATCGTCGCCAGCGTCATCAACATCTTCCTCCAGTCGGGGACGATGGGCCTGGTCATCAGCTTCGTCGGCGTTCTGCTGTTCGCCGGCCTGACCGCCTATGACACGCAGCGTACCAAGTCGATGTATTACGAGGTGCGCGGCACGTCGATGCAGGACCGGGTGGTCATCATGTCGGCGCTGAGCCTGTATCTCGACTTCATCAACATGTTCATGTTCATCCTGCGTCTGACCGGCTCCAGCCGCGACTGATCGGGTCGACAGAACAGATCCAGAAGGCCCGGCGGCATATCCGCCGGGCCTTTTTTCATGCGAAGGGGATACGGCCATGCGCCTGTCGATCGACGTGACGCTCGACTATGTTCTGAAGCAACCGGCCGATATCCTGCTCCAGATCGAGGTGGCGGCGACGCCCGACCAGCGGCTGGAGCATCAGTCGCTGACCATCTGGTCCGATCATCCGGTCGCGGCGGTGCGCGGCGAGGACGGAATCGGGCAACGTTGCTGGGTGCGTGCCGATCACGGCCTGCTCGCCCGTTATGAAGCAGTGGTCGCGGTCGAACGGCCGGTCGTCCGGCTGGAGCGGCTGGCGGCGACCCCGGCGCGCGGGCTGCCCGGTGAGCTGATCCCCTATATGCTGCCCAGCCGTTACTGCGAGTCCGACCGGCTGGAGGGCTTCGTCCGCCAGCGTTTCGCGGGGCTGTCAGGCGGAGCGATGGCGGCGGCGCTGGCCGATTGGGTGGCGACGCGCATGACCTATCAGTCGGGTGGGTCGAGCGGCGTCACGACCGCGCTCGATACCTTCGGATCGCGCAGCGGGGTGTGCCGCGACTATACCCATTTGCTGGTCGCGCTGGCCCGTGCGGCGGAAATTCCGGCGCGCTGTGTCGCCGCCTATGCGCCCGGCGTCGATCCGCCCGACTTCCATGCGGTGGCCGAACTGTGGCTGGAGGGCGGCTGGCATCTGGTCGACGCGACCGGCATGGCGCAGGCCGACGAGATCGCGCGGGTGTGCGTCGGCCGCGATGCGACCGACATCGCCTTCATGACGGTGTTCGGCGAGGCGCAGCTTTGCGATCAACGGGTGAAGGTGCGGCGGTTGGACGGATCGGCGCAGGAACGCTTGTCCGACCTGGCTCGTTGATCCGGTCCACTATGATGGGGAAGTGACATGAACGACAGCATCGACGATCGCGCGCTGGACAGCGTCTCGGTCGCGCCGGGCGGCGAGCAGGCCGAGCAGGGCAACCGCCCGCGTCCCCCCGAACAGGATGCCGGGCAGGATCCCGCCATCACCGAGGACCTGCAGAAGAACCCGCAGGATGTCGACGCCCAGCTTGACGAGAGCCTGGACGAATCGATGGACGCCAGTGATCCGCCCTCGATCACCCAGCCCGGCCGCGATGGCCCGGCCGAGTCGTCGGGTTATACCGAAGAGGATCGCTGACCCGTACCGCATGACCGGGGGCGAGGGCCAGACATGGGCCTCTCCCCGGCTTCTTCCCTATGAAAATCACCCGCCGTTGCGTCCTCGCAACAAACTTGCCGAATATGTCGGGGTTCGGCGTATCTCGGAAAATTGATTGCTCCTATGGCGGTTCGTCGCAATCTATGTTGCGGCGCGGCGCTTTTCATGTTCGTCTGGACCGGCTCGTTCAGCGTTGCGTTAACCAAATGCGCGCATGATGATCGGGTTAGTTTCGATTGGGCGGGGTGATGATATGGGATCGAGGAGCAGACCGGCCGAAGGCGCGATGACCTTGGCGGAAATGAAGGAATTTGCAGGCTTCGCGGCGGCGACGCAGCGTTATATCCGCCGGTCGCTCGATATCGGGCTGGACCGTGAGGATGCGATGACGCGCTGGTCGCGTGACGTGGTCGAGGCGGCGAGCATCCGCGCCCAGGCCCGGCTGTACCGCAACCTGCCGGAAATCCGGCACCTGATCCCGGTCGATAGCGGCCTGGAGTCGCTGGAGCCGTTCATGGCGCCGTTCGTCACGATCGCGGCCTTCGACCTGGGGCAGGGGCGGCTGACCAGCTTCTCGGCTTTCCGGTTCCTCTATGAGCGGCTGGTCGGGGCCGAGGTGCGCCCATGGCTGCCTTCGGTTTTCTGCGCGGCGGCGGCCCTGCCGCATCTGCATCCCGAATTGCGGCGGCAGCTGCTCCAGTCGATCAGCGAAGCGGCAGCGACCGCGGCGGGCTGGTCGAGCCGTCAGCCCGCCTTCTTCCCGCACTGGGTCGAGAAGGTCGACACGAACGGCACGTCGCTGGCCAACTGATGCCGCGCGATGGCGATGGCGGGGCCGGGGGGCGCCGCCATCGTCCGCTTGTTCCTTACCGGCAGGCACGCCAGCCCATCGACCCGCGATAGGCCTGATCGAGATGGAAATGGTCGGCATGAGCGGCATTGTAATCCGGCGATAACGTGGTCGCGAACAGGTCGCAGGCCTGGTCGCGGACCCGGCGCAGGAACTGCCCCTTCGCCCCCTGGTCCTTCCAGTCGCGCAGCACGCTGATCCGCCGCCCGTCCTTCAGGCGAAAGGCCGCGATATCAACCGCATTGGCGCGGGCGTGCTCGCTCCAGTCGCTGGTACTGCGGCCGCTGATCCGGCGGCAATTATAGCTGCCCAGATGATCGATCGCGACGACCTCGCTGCCCAGCAGTTCGCGTGCGGCGGGTTGGACCGCATCCCATTCCCATAAGGCCAGCGAGGCCGCGACCGGGCACGATACGCCCAAAGTGGCCGGGCGATAGCCGATGGCCCTTGCCCCGCCCGCCGTAAAGCGCACCGCATCGTCATAGCCGCATTGCGCGCCGTCCGACCGGGCGGGCAGCGCGGTGTAGCGGATACCCGCCCGGTCGAGCAGCCCGAGGCACTGCGTCCTGCCCTGGGTCAGCGCGGTCAGCTTGCGCCCGGTGAACATTCCCACCGGCTGAGCCAGATCGAGCGGCGCCCAGGGCACATCCTGAGGGTGACGCCGCGCCCAGCCCCATAGCAGCAGCGCGAGCATCGCCATGGCGACGATCCCGATCAATATGGTCGTCCATCGCCGGACAGCCCGCATCAGCCGCGTCTTGCGCTGGCGACGGGTTCCGCCGTGATCGGATAACCCAGATCGTCGGGGATGCACAGAAATGGCACGCCGTCACGCTCCACCTGAAAAGGAATGATCCGTCGGATCGGCCAGGCCCGCGCGTCGGCGGTGGCCGAAGCGAAATCGCGGTAGAGCGCCAATCGTTCCAGCGTCCGGCGCGTGGGAAAGATGATGCGGATCGCACCGCTGTCCGCCGCCGCCAGCGCATCGCGAGCGGTCGTCCATATGGCGCCGACCGTTTCCGAACCGTCGATCGCGGGGTTGGACGCCTCCCGCGCGACCGCCGCCAGATAGAAACGGGCATCGAAGCGGCGGACCGGCACATGTTCGGGGTACCAGCGGGCAAAGGGGGTCAGCACCTGTGGGTCGATCGCCAGGCCATGATCGGCAAGGGCCTCTGCAAAGGATCGTCCCGCCGCCATGGTTGCGCGCAGGCGGGGCAGGGTCGTCGCATCGGGGGAGGGCGACAGGCCGGCGCCCAGGCCTACCTCCTCGATCGTCTCCCGGATCGCGGCGATGCGGGCGGCGGTTTCGTCCCGGTCGGGGGACTCGGCGGGGCCCAGCGCATGATCGCCCGGATCGACCCGCCCGCCCGGAAACACCATCGCACCGCCCAGAAAGGCCAGTGTCGCGCCACGCTCGACCATCAGGATTTCGGGATATGCTTCAAGGCCTGTGCCTTCGCGCATCAGGATCAGCGTGGCGGCGGGAATGGGATCGGGAATCATCGCATGGACAACGCACCAAAGGCGTTCGCGGGTGTCGGCGATGGAAGGGAAGGCGGGGTGGTGGAGCTGAGGGGAATCGAACCCCTGACCTCTGCAGTGCGATTGCAGCGCTCTCCCATCTGAGCTACAGCCCCGCCCCGTAACCCGACCATGGTCGGGAGCGACGCCATTAACCCGTGATTCGGGGCGACGCAACACCGCTTTGACGGGCGGGCTTAAAAAAATTGGCCTGCTTTCGGCCTTTCGCATCACTCCGTCCGTCGCGGCTGGCACGTCGCCAACGGAACATGTCTTGACGTGCCTCATTGAAACACCCGGAAGGCACGGCCCGCCGGACGAGCGGCGTCGGCCCCCGCAGGATCGAATTTCAGGAGGGTTTAGGATGGCTTACGACCGCTATTCCCGCGACGCCAATCGTGGCGACCGCGACTTCGACTATGGCCGGGACTACGGCTCGGGGCGTGACTACACCTATTCCAGCGCCCGCGACTATGAAGCGGCAGGCGCGTATGACGACGACCGGAACGACAGCCGCAACGACAGCCGTCGTGGCTATGGCGCGCGCGATTACGGCAATCAGGGCTATGGCCGTCAGGGTTATGACCGCGACAGCTACAACGCGTCGCGCCAGGATTTCGGCGGCCGCCAGAATGAAGGCCGTTACGGTGAAGGCCGTTCGGGCCAATACGGTGCCTATCGCGGCGGCGAGAATCGTTATGACCGCGACACCGGCCGTGAAGGCTATCGCAGCGCGTCGAGCTATGGCGATTCGTCGCGTGGCTATGGCTATACCGGCGACCGTTATGGCCGCGACGACCGCCAGGGGCGCAATGATTATGGTCGCTCGGACTATGGCCGTTCGGACTATGGTCGCCAGCAGCCGTCGGGCCGCGACTATGGGCGCCAGCCGCAGGGCTATGACTATGAGGATCGCGGCTTCTTCGCGCGCGCCGGGGACGAGGTCCGCTCGTGGTTCGGCGACGAGGAAGCGGAGCGTCGCCGTGAGGCGGACGCGCGCATGGACGAGCGCTATTACGCCCAGCAGGACCATGACTATAACCACTGGCGCTCGGGCCAGATCGCCGCGCTCGACCGCGATTATGACGAATATCGCAGCGAGAACCGCACCAAGTTCCAGAACGAATTCTCGAGCTGGCGCACCGAGCGCGAAGGCCAGCGCGGCCTTCTGCCCAAGGTGAAGGAGCATCAGGAAGTCGTCGGTTCGGACGGCAGCCATGTCGGCACCGTCGACAAGGTGCGCGGCGACCGCATCCTGCTGACCAAGAACGACAAGGATGCGGGCGGCCAGCACCACTCGATCCCGTCGCGCTGGCTGAAGTCCGTCGAGGACAAGGTCACGCTGACCAAGACCGCCGAGGAAGCCAAGGCCCAGTGGCGCGATGAGGAAAATGCGCGCGCCATGTTCGGCGACAACACCCGTGAAAACGACCGCTACGGTCAGGCCAATCGCTACGGCCAGACCGGCATGGGTGGCCAATCGAGCGGTTACGGCCAGAGTGCGACCGGTACGACCAGCTCGGCACAGAACAACAGCAGCACGACGGGTACGACGTCGGCCACCGGCACCACGACCGGCACCGGCACGACCACCAGCGCCACGTCGGGCAGCACCTCGGACACCAGCCGGGGTTATTGATAAAGAAAAACGTCACTGACTGGTGACTTTTCTTGGAGGGCTCGGGTGGACATCACCCGGGCCTTTTCCCATGTCCGATCCAGATGATGAAAAGGATATGATGATGAAGGCTTGGACCCTGGCGGCCCGCCCCAAGGGCACGCCCGTTGACGGTGATTTCGCGCTGGTGGAGCGCGACCTGCCCGCCCTGAACGAGGGCGAGGTGCGGATCGTCAATCGCTGGCTGTCGGTCGACCCCTATATGCGCGGGCGGATGAACGACACGAAGAGCTATGTCCCGCCCTTCCAGCTCGGCGAGCCGATGCAGGGCGGCGCGATCGGCGAAGTGGTCGAAAGCCGCGCCGACGGCATCGCGGTCGGCACGATGGTCAGCCATATGGCGGGCTGGCGCGACGAGGCGGTGCTTCCGGCCGCGCATGTCCAGCCGTTGCCTGACCTGGGCGTCGACCCGCAGGCCTATCTGGGCCAGTTCGGCATGCCGGGCATGACCGCCTATTACGGCCTGCTCCAGGTGGCCGAGGCCAAGCCGGGCGACACGGTGTTCGTCTCGGCAGCGGCCGGTGCGGTCGGCTCGACGGTCGTCCAGATCGCCAAGGCCAAGGGCATGACCGTCATCGGATCGGCCGGTGGCGCGGAAAAATGCGATTGGGTTCGCTCGCTCGGCGCGGATGCGGTGATCGATTACAAGTCGGGCCAGCTGGTGGTCGAAGCGCTCGGCGAAGCGGCGCCCGACGGCATCGACGTCTATTTCGACAATGTCGGCAGCGATCATCTGGATGCCGCGCTGGCCCATGCCAAGCCCAATGCGCGCTTTGCGATCTGCGGCATGATCGACGTCTATAACGACGCCAAGCCGACGAGCCTGAAATATCTCGCGCGGCTGATCGGCAACCGCGTGCGGATTCAGGGCTTCATCGTCAGCGACTTCAAGGATCAGCCGGGATTCTACCGCGACATGGCCGGGATGCTGAAGGACGGCCAGCTCAAGCGCGAGGAGACGGTGTTCGAGGGACTGGACCGGACGCCCGAGGCGTTCCTGGCGCTGTTCACCGGCGGTAACAAGGGCAAGATGCTGGTGAAGCTGTAAGGGGCGGGGCGCGGAGGATGGTCTCGGTGAGACCTCCGGCCCTCTCCCCGGCCCCCTCCCGCCTGCGGGAGGGGGAGCATGGGGTGGCATAGTATGGCTTGATATCTATCGATAGCCGGGGACTGGTTCTTTCCCGAAATCGCCGCCGCGTCCTGTTTCACTCCCCTCCCGCAGGCGGGAGGGGCTGGGGGAGGGAAGGCCACAAGCGACGGGCTCGGTGAGACTCCTGACCCTCCCCCCGACCCCCTCCCGCTTGCGGGAGGGGGAGCATGCGCGGCGGTGTATTAGTTGATATCGATCGATAGCCGGGGACTGGTTCTTTCCCGAAATCGCCGCCGCGTCCTGTTTCACTCCCCTCCCGCAGGCGGGAGGGGCTGGGGGAGGGCAAGGCCACAAGCGACGGGCTCGGTGAGACTCCTGACCCTCCCCCCGGCCCCCTCCCGCTTGCGGGAGGGGGAGCATTTTACTCGCTCAGATCGTGCCCGAAAACGTATCGCACTGCGCCGGATCGCCCGTCTCCATGCCCCGCCGCAGCCAGCGCATCCGCTGTTCGGAGGTACCGTGCGTAAAGCTGTCCGGCACCACCCGGCCCGTGGCTTCGCGCTGGAGCGTGTCGTCGCCGATGGCGCGGGCGGCGGTCATGCCTTCCTCGACATCGCCGGGCTCCAGCCGGTCGCGGTTCTTCGCGGCCCAGACGCCCGCATAACAGTCCGCCTGCAACTCCAGCCGCACCG
>Ga0308156_1000307_pt1 | contig 122462 bp, 120 predicted proteins | sample PhyAR2_FD_201041 | JGI IMG/M metagenome (GOLD analysis project Ga0308156, IMG submission 201041) | Phyllosphere microbial communities from UC Gill Tract Community Farm, Albany, California, United States - DLSL A.R2 | ecosystem: Host-associated > Plants > Phyllosphere > Unclassified | place... | reverse complement strand
TATAGGCTAAGTAAGCTAGAAAATAAGAAGGATTCTCCCGATAATCTGAAAAATAGAAGACTGAAAATCATTTTTTACGATTTTCGGTCTTCTATTTTAAGGTTCTTGGGACTTACGTCCCAAGCTCATTTTTTTTGAAAAAATGATTGGTATATAAGTTTTATAGTGAATGTTTTTATGGATATCAGATTAAACTCAACTAGTTGATAAATAGATTTAGATCGCATGTTATAATTTAATTGAGGGTGAAAATAGATAATTAATTTTTGAGAGGAAGGTATTCATCATGAAGAATAATATAAAAGTAATACAACAGCAAGCTGAACTAGATGCTAAATTCATGAAACAAGCCCTAAAACTTGCTCAAGACGCTGGCAATAATGGAAATGAACCATTTGGAGCGGTACTTGTCAAAAATGACAAAGTTGTTTTAACCGGTGAAAATCAGATCCACACGGAATGTGATCCCACCTATCACGCTGAATTAGGCATTATTCGTGATTTTTGTACGAGTCAAAAAATAACAGATTTATCAGAATATACCCTGTATACAAGTTGTGAGCCCTGTTGTATGTGCGCCGGAGCTATGGTGTGGAGCAATTTAGGTAGAATGGTTTATAGTTTAGGACATGATGAATTAGCTGAGATCGCCGGTTTTAATATTATGATCGGCAGTGAAGAGATTTTTTCAAAAAGTCCGAATAGACCTGAAGTTGCCAAAGGTGTACTAAAAGAGGCGGCAGTGCCAGTGTATGTTGATTATTTTCAAGGATAAAGGATAAGGTGAGTCTAAAGATGAGAAAAAATGAATATCTAGCTTTAGTTGCGATGGAAGAGTGTGCAGAGATCCAACAAGCCTTGTCAAAGGCAATCAGATTCGGGTTTGATGATCATCATCCTTCAAGAGCTGACGAAACCAATGATGAACAACTGTTGACAGAATTTTATCAATTGACTGCGATGATCGAAGAAATGCAGAATAAGGGGATCATTGCAGGTTTTACTCAGGAAAAAATAGAGAAAGTGAAGAACGATAAGATTGAGAAAGTTTATAAATATATGGATTATTCTGAAGAAAAAGGGTTGCTAGAAAAAAGTTTTAACTCAAAATGATTTTAGGGACCAAACTTAAAAATAATTTTATTGTAATGATAGAGGTATTGGGGTGGTGTTGGTGAAAAAGAAGTTAGGGATTGCTATATTGTTGATTCTTATTATTGTTTATGGTGTGTCCATAAGTGGTAAAAAAGGATCAACAGAAAATGCTATTATTACAGCTGAGAAGTCTGAAAAATTTAAAACGACTGAAATTGAAACGGCGATTGCTCGTGTGAAGAAAGAGTTTAAGGGATTTACTAACTGTGAGATGACCAAACTTTACTATAATGAAGAAAAATCGAATGTGGAAATCAACCATTATTTAACAGAGAATCGAGAAAATAAAAGTGTAAAAAATGCAGACAAAAAAGATTTCATTGTTTTGTATTCTGATTTTGAGGTTGGAGAAGAAAATGATCAAAATTCTGGTTTTATACCAGGTTCTAATCATAAAGCCTGGATGTGGTTATTGAAAAAGGATAAATTTTGGAAAAAATGGGAAGTCGTAACTTCCGGAGTTTAAATTAGTGATCATTCGATACATAATAATCTGCGCGATAACGTATATATTTTTAGTTTAGGTCTAAATAAAAAAATACTTCATCCGAAGTATTTTTTTATTCCATCATCAAAACTCTCTTTTCTTATTTTTTCCCAAGAACAAGGGAATAATTTAATGAAAATGGGCGGAAACATTTGTATTTTGCAATAAAAGGAGTATACTCTAAATTGGAATCATTCTAAATTTAATAAAAAGAGTTTCCACACACATATTGTCTTTAGGTTTATTTTATTCTGGGTTTTGATTCATTTTTGCAGCACCAACCAACTGCGCAAATGAATAATTATGTTGAATGAAATTAGCTTATTCTTTTTGTGGAGACAGTAAAAACAAGGGGGATTATTGATGTTTGATATTGTAACATTAGCAAGATTCCAATTTGCAATGACGACAGTCTTTCATTACTTCTTCGTACCGTTTTCAATAGGATTAGCACTTGTAGTTGCAGTCATGGAAACGATGTATGTCGTAAAAAAAGATGAACGTTATCGCAAAATGGCGAAGTTTTGGGGCAACATTTTTCTATTAAGTTTTGCAGTCGGAGTTGTAACAGGAATTATTCAAGAGTTCCAGTTCGGGATGAACTGGTCAGATTATTCACGTTTTGTTGGAGATATTTTCGGTGCTCCACTGGCAATTGAAGCGTTACTTGCATTCTTTTTAGAATCAACATTCTTAGGTTTATGGATTTTTACTTGGGATAAAGTAAGTCCTAAACTGCATTTAACATTTATTTGGTTGGTGGTATTTGGTTCAATGATGTCTGCTTTTTGGATTTTAGCAGCAAACAGCTTTATGCAACATCCAGTTGGCTATACTTTAAATAATGGTCGTGCTGAGTTAATTGATTTTGGTGCCGTAATTGGCAATCCAAAAGTTTGGTATGAGTTTACACACGTTCTATCTGGTGCGATTGTAATGGGTGGAATGATCGTTGCAGGGTTAGCAGCGTTCCAAATTTTGAAAAAACGTGATCTTAATTTCCACAAAACATCTATGCGTATTGGTTTATGGATCGCTTTGTTTGGTTCACTATCTGTGTTATTCACAGGTGACTTGCAAATGAAAGCTTTGATTAATGATCAACCAATGAAATTTGCGGCAATGGAAGGCGATTATGAAGATTCTGGTGATCCAGCTGCTTGGACATTGATTGCTTGGGCCGATGAAGCGCAGCATAAACAAGTATTTGGGATTCAAATTCCTTATATGCTAAGTATTCTTTCTTATAATAGTTTATCGGGCTCTGTTGATGGAATGGAAACTGTCAATGAGCGTTTGAAAGAACAATATGGTGACGATAAAAATTATTATCCACCAGTCAACACATTATTCTGGAGTTTTAGAATCATGGCTGGATTTGGTACTTTGATGCTTCTTGTTTCAGCGTTAGGATTATTCCTTAGTCGGAAGAAAAAACCTTCACTTTATGAAAAGCGCTGGATGGTTTGGATCGTGGCATTATGTACGTTTGCACCATTCTTGGCAAATACAACAGGTTGGTTGATCACTGAACTTGGTCGTTATCCTTGGACTGTTTATGGTCTATTTACGATTGAAGATAGTGTCTCACCAAACGTATCAGTGGCTTCATTATTAACATCGAATATTATTTACTTCATTCTTTTTGCTGGTCTAGGCTCAGTAATGGTTTACTTGATTACTGTAGAACTTAAAAAAGGCCCAGATTATGAAGAAAAGAAATTAGCAGAGGCGAACTCTACTGATGTAGATCCATTTGATAAGGAGGTCTTTGGCGAATGAGTACGTTGCAATTGCTTTGGTTTGTACTAATTGGTATTTTATTCTCAGGCTTCTTCTTCTTAGAAGGTTTTGACTTTGGCGTGGGTATGTCGGTTCAAACGTTAGCGCACGATGAAGAAGAAAAAGAACAAATCATCCAAACGATTGGACCGGTTTGGGATGGTAATGAAGTATGGCTATTAACAGCAGGTGGAGCAATGTTTGCATCTTTTCCATACTGGTATGCTTCATTGTTTAGCGGATTTTACTTGATTTTATTTATCATTTTAGTTGGTTTGATCATTCGCGGAGTGTCATTTGAATTCCGTCACCGTATGCCAGATGGCAAACGTCGTAGAATGTGGAACTGGACATTATCGCTCGGTAGTTTTATTGTTCCATTTTTCTTTGGGGTTTTATTCATTGATTTAGTTCAAGGGATGCCGCTTGATGTAGATGGGAATATGATGGCATCATTTACAGATTATATTAATGTATTTTCTGTGGTTGGTGGCGTTGCGTTGACTTTATTATGCTATTTACATGGTTTAAACTATATTGCTTTAAAAACAGAAGGACCCGTTAGAGAACGTGCACGTAACTATGCATCATTCTTCTATTGGATTTTATATGTAGGCTTAGTTGTGTTTGCAGCATTGTTGTACTTCAAAACAGATTTCTTTGATAATAACTTCTTAGTGACGTTATTATTAGTTTTAGGAATTGTAGTATTGACGGTTGTTGCCAATGTGAGTGTCTTTAGGAAAAAAGAAATGGTGGCGTTTCTTGCTAGTGGCTTAACATTGATTCTTTTAGTGGCGTTATTATTTAGTGGTTTATTCCCACGCGTCATGATTGGTAGCGAGGGGTACTATGATATCTTGATCAAAGATGCTTCAAGTTCTCCATATACTTTGAAAACAATGACATGGTTATCATTAACGATTTTACCATTTGTATTAGCCTATACAGGTTGGTCTTATTATGTCTTTAGAAAACGTATCAAACATCCAGCGATTGCTGCTGTGGGGTATGAAGGATGATCGATAAAGCCATCTTAAAAATGCCGAAAATCAAAAAAATTATGATCTTGCTTGCAGGTTTTTCTTTCCTGCAAGCAGTATTTATTATAGGACAAGCATTTTATTTAGCGAAAGCCGTTGTTGGGTTGTGGGAAGGTGGTCAATTAAGTGACCAGCTGTTGAATATTTTGGTGTTCTTTTTGTTTTATACTGGCAGACATGTGGTGACCTATCTTCGTGAGAAAATGTTGGATACCTTTAGTTATGATCGCTCTCGTGAGTTGAGAGAAGCGTTACTCCAAAAGGTTTTTCGTTTAGGACCAACTGTTGTTCAAAAAAATGGAACAGGGAATATGATCACGATGGCGCTAGAAGGAATTAGCCAGACAGAAAATTATTTGCATTTGATCTTAATGAAAATTATGAATATGATGATCATTCCGTGGATCATTTTGATATTTGTGTTCACCTTGGATGTTCGTTCTGGAATTGTTTTACTGGTTGTTTTTCCAATGATTATTATTTTTATGATTATTTTAGGTTATGCAGCTCAAAGTAAAGCGGACAAACAATACAAAGCCTTTCAAATTTTATCTAATCACTTTATTGATTCATTACGAGGATTAGATACATTGAAATTATTTGGATTAAGTAAAAAATACGCAGGCAGTATTTATAATACGAGTGAACGTTTTAGAGAAGCAACGATGAGTACGTTGAAGATTGCGATCTTATCTACATTTGCATTAGACTTCTTTACAACATTGTCTGTGGCTGTTGTGGCAGTGTTTCTAGGATTAAGCTTATTGGAAGGCGGAATTTTATTATTTCCTGCGTTGACAACATTGATTTTAGCACCAGAATTCTTTTTGCCTGTTCGTGATTTTGCGAGTGATTATCATGCGACATTAGATGGTAAAAATTCATTCCAGGCAATTCAAGCTGTGTTGGATTTACCAGAAATGACTGAAACGGATCGACTTTCTTTAGGAGATTGGACAGCTTTGAGTGAATTATCTGTTGAAAAATTGACTTTCCAATATGAAGAAGCTACTCAACCAGCTTTAAAAGGATTAGACTTTGCTGCAAAAGGGTATCAAAAAATTGGGATCATTGGGGCCAGTGGTTCTGGAAAATCAACACTGATCAATGTATTGAGTGGTTTTTTAGAGCCAGATGCTGAAATAACAACAATTGACGTTGATGGGCAAAAGCTTCCGCACTTTCTACAAAAAGAGTGGCAAAAACAAGTCCTTTATATTCCACAGTCTCCCTATATCTTCCAAGATACATTAGCAAATAATGTCCGTTTTTATACACCAGAAGCGACGGATGAAGAAGTCTTAGCAGCAATTCAGCTAGTCGGATTAGAAAACCTTGTAACAGAGCTTACAGAGGGCTTAAACACGGTGATCGGTGAAAGTGGGCGAATGTTAAGCGGTGGTCAAGCTCAGCGTGTAGCGCTTGCTAGAGCCTTTTTAGATCAGACTCGTCGTGTTCTATTATTTGATGAACCAACTGCTCACTTAGATATTGAAACAGAAGTAGAATTAAAAACAAAAATGTTACCATTAATGAATGATCATCTTGTCTTTTTTGCCACTCATCGCTTACATTGGATGGCAGAAATGGATTATATTTTGGTCATGGATAAAGGTCAAATCGTTGAAGCAGGAACGTTAGCTGAATTGACAGAGAAAAATGATTACTATGTGAAATTAGTCAATCAAATGAGGGGGACAGAATAATGGAAAATACCCCAACAAATAAAGCATTATACGAAAAAGATCAATGGGTCAAACCGTTTTTGAAGAAGTATAAAGGGCTATTATATCTAGCGTTGATTTTAGGTTTTTTAACTTTTTTCAGTGCAGGCGCTTTGATGTTCAACTCAGGTTATTTAATTAGCCGAGCGGCATCACTACCAGAGAATATTTTGATGATTTATATTCCCATTGTCTTGACACGAGCCTTTGGGATCAGTCGTCCAGTTTTTCGTTATATTGAGCGTTTAGTTAGTCATAACTGGGTCTTGAAAATGACTTCTGACTTGCGTTTGAAGCTTTATATGGTATTAGAAAAAGATGCGATTTTCTTTAAATCAAAATATCAAACTGGAGATATTTTAGGGTTGTTATCAGAAGATATCAATCATTTACAGAATTTATATTTACGCACGATTTTCCCAACCGTAATTGCTTGGTTGTTATATATTTTTATTATTATTGGACTTGGTTTGTTCTCATGGTGGTTTGGCTTATGCATGCTGTTGATGTTAGGTATTGTGATTTTTCTACTACCTTTGATCTCAGTTTTAGTCAATGGTGCCAGACAAGAGAAGCAAAAGGTCTCTAAAAATGAATTATACAAAACACTGACAGATAATATTTTGGGTGTTTCTGACTGGGTATTTAGCCAACGTGGGCAAGAGTTCGTCCACTCTTATGAAGCAGAAGAGGCGAAACTACGACAGCTAGATGAACAGATCAAACGTTTCAATCGTTTTCGTGATTTTGTGTTACAAGTAGCCTTTGGCGTGATCACTGTTGCAATTTTAGCTTGGACCAGTGTTCGTTTTCCAGGGAATCATGGTGGTGCGGCAAACTGGATCGCCGCTTTCACGTTGACGGTTTTCCCGTTGATCGATGCTTTTGCACCGCTACCCGATGCTGCACAAGAAACAAATATTTATAAAGATTCCATCAAACGCTTGAATGATTTACCGGAACCAGAAGAAACAGTAGCACAACCAAAAGAAATAACGATCAATAATACAGAAATCAAGATCAGTGACCTCTCTTTTGCTTATGAAGGAACATCTAAACAAGTTTTAAAAGACTTGAATCTGACAATCCATTCAAAAGAGAAGTTAGCGATTTTGGGTCGTAGTGGTTCTGGGAAAAGTACATTAGCAACGTTGATTCGTGGAGATTTACAGCCAAATAAAGGGACGATCACATTAGGTGGAATGCCAACAAGTGAGTTTGGCGATCAAATCACGAAATCGATCGGTGTGATTCATCAAGCCCCTTATCTCTTTAGAACAACGATTTTAAATAATGTTCGAATCGGGCGAGAAGAAGCTTCTGAGGAAGAGGTTTGGCAAGTGCTGGAGCAGGTTGGGTTGAAGGAAATGATCCAAGGGTTGCCTGAAGGTTTATTGACGATGGTCGATGAAGCTGGGTTACGTTTTTCTGGTGGTGAACGTCATCGTTTAGCTTTAGCGCGTATTTTACTTCAAGATACACCTATTGTATTGTTAGATGAACCAACCACTGGATTAGATCCAATTACAGAGCAACAATTATTGGATACATTTTTTGAAACACTAGAAGATAAAACGATTATCTGGATCACCCATCACCTACAAGGAGTCCACATGATGGAGCGAGTGATTTTCATTGAAGATGGTCAGTTAGAAATGAGCGGTTCTCCGCAAGAGTTATTGGCTACTAATCAACATTATCAACAGCTATATGCAATTGATCGCGGGATGAATCAACAATGAGTAAATAAAACAGCTGAGGCAAAACTCTAAGAGCTTTGCCTCAACTGTTTAAAAAATGACTATCATGTTAAAATGATCGTTGCAGCAATAATTCAGTCAATAAAGTCAACTGTTCTTTCCCTAAACAATCAGGCAGTTTTTGGATATCAGTCAACGCTTTTTCTGTCACACGTTTGGCAAAGGCTTTGGCATCGTTCACACCGTCTAGTTCATGAACAAGTTGTGCTGTTTCGATTGCTTGTTCTGCAGTGATATCTGCACCTTTTTCTAGATAATAAGCAAAACGTTCGGGTGCTTTACGCATAGCAAAGATCAAAGGTAACGTATAAACACCTTGCGACAAATCTTCTAAAACGGGTTTTTTTAAGGTTTTTTCATCAGCGGTGTAATCTAAGATATCATCGTAAACTTGAAAAGCGATCCCAATATGACGCCCGATACGAGCTGCCAAACGTTGAACTTCTGCTGACGCAACACCAAAGTGAGCACCTTCTAAACAGCTTAGTGAAAACAATTCAGCTGTTTTACCATTGACGCTGCGCAAATAATCAAAGACGGTCATGCTTTGTTTATAACGGGTATGCATTTGATCTAATTCACCCAAAAGCAGTCGTTTCATGGCAGAAGCATTTGTATGTAAGAAATTAGAACCATTCATTGTTTCAGCAAGTAACTCAAAGAACTCTGTAAATAATAAATCGCCTGTATAAACTGCAATATCTTTGCCATAGCGAGCTTGAATCGTGATTGCTCCTCGGCGTAGTGGTGAATCATCGATGATATCATCGTGAACAAGAGTTGCCATATGGAGGATTTCAATAGAAGCAGCGATTTTGATCAATTGTTTCTGATCTTGTTTTTGTTCATCACCGATTTGAGCAAATAGAAAAAAGAACGCTGGGCGTAATAATTTTCCACCTGAATAGGTTAATTCGATCAAAGCTGTTTCGATTTCTTTGTTTCTTATTTTAACTTGGCGTCTGATCAGTTCGCACGTTTCATTCAATTGTTGTTGGATAAGCGGAAATTCTTTCCAAAAGTCATTCATAACACAATAGTCCTTTCAGTAATTCAATACTATTGATTGTATACGATGTAGGTCGAGAAACACAAGTAAATTATTCCGTGAGCATAAAACTAAATATTGTAAGGAGAGAAGAGTATAATTTGAATAGAGAAGTATTTTTTGAATTAGTTGAACTAAAAGCAAAGACAGCAAGTGTTTTACCCTTTCTTTTAGGAATTTGTTTTAGTTGGTATCATTATGGAAGTCTGCATCTAGGGTTTGTTCTTATTTATTTTATTGCGATGTTTATTTTTAATATGGCTGTCGATATTTTAGACAACTACAATGATTACCATCATGCTAAAGAAGGACATGATTATAAAGAGAAAACCAATATTATTGGACGTGAGAATTTATCATTGTCGATGATTCGTCGTTGGATCATTTGGATGATTGTGATTTCCGCATTGATAGGGATTGGGTTATCGATGATTGTCGGTTGGCCTTTATTATGGATGGGGCTGTATTGTTACTTGATCGGGATCTTCTATTCTTCTGGTCCTAAACCGTTATCTAGTTTGCCTTTGGGAGAATTTTTCTCGGGCTTTACGATGGGATTTATGATCATGTTGATTTGTGTTTACATCAACACGTTTGATTCTTTTCAATGGACAATGACTAATCTTGGTAGTATCTTCTTAGTGTCGCTACCTAATACATGTTTAATTGCTAATTTAATGTTAGCTAACAATATTTGCGATTTGGAAGAAGATGAAACCAATCATCGATTTACTCTTGTTCATTACTTAGGCAAGCAAACATCGATCCACTTGTTTGTCGGATTGATCGTCATTGCTTTTGCATCGATTATCGTAAGTGTTTTGTTAGGATTAACTCCAATCACAATGTTGTTGACGTTAATCGTTGTTCCTTTTATTTGGAAACAAACCAAACGATTCTTAAATGAACAAGTCAAAACAAAAACATTCATTTGCGCCGTGAGGATTTTAGCTGTCGGTGCACTTGCACAGGTTGTATTTTTCGCCATAGGATTGTGGCTTAAATAATAAAATAAAAAGGTTAAGAGGGGATTTTAACATGAGTAAGCACGTCGTTATTTTAGGCGCTGGCTATGCCGGTTTAAGAGCGTTACATGAATTACAAAAAGGCAATAATGATCTGAAAATCACATTGGTTGATCAAAACGATTACCACTTTGAAGCAACGGATATCCATGAGGTTGCGGCAGGAATTCAAACATCTGAAAGAATTACCTATCCAATCAAAGATGTTGTAAAAACTGCTTGCACAACGTTTGTACAAGGCAGAGTGGAAACAATCGATAGTGAAAACCAACTGGTCCATTTGAAAGATCAAGAAGCCCTTTCATATGATTATTTGATCGTAGCACTAGGCTATGAATCAGAATCTTTCGGGATTCCAGGTGTAGAGGAATTCTCATTAAAAATGGTGGATATTCCAACATCAGAGAAAGTCTATCAACACTTAACAGAGCAAATGAAAGCCTATAAAGAAACGAAAGACGAAAACTGTCTGAAAATCGTTGTTTGTGGTGCTGGTTTTACTGGAATCGAATTATTAGGCTCATTACACGAAGGTAAGAAAAATTTAGCAAATATTGCTGGTGTTGAACCTGAAAAAATCCAACTATATTGTGTTGAAGCTGTAACGCGTTTATTACCAATGTTTAGTGAAAAACTTGGTGGTTATGGTATCGATCATTTGAAAAAATGGGGGGTCAATTTCTTAGTTGGAAAACCGATCAAAGAAATTAAACAAGATACAGTTGTTTATTTAGATAATCAAGAAACCAACGAATTAAATGAACTACAAGCGAAAACAATCATCTGGACAACAGGTGTTAGTGGTAGTCATGTAGTGGGTGATTCTGGTTTTGCAGCCAAGCGCGGACGTGTAATGGTTCAACCTGATTTAACAGATGCCGACCACAGCAATGTTTATATTATTGGTGACTGTTCTGCTGTAATGGACAAAGAATCAAACCGTCCTTATCCAACAACTGCACAAATCTCACTTAAAATGGGTGAGCATGCAGGGAAAAACATCAAAGCACAATTAAAAGGTGAACCAACAAAAGAATTTACCTTTAAGTCATTAGGGTCAGTTGCTTCAATTGGTAATAGCCATGCCTTTGGTGAGGTTGGAAAAATGGAAGTCAAAGGATATCCTGCTTCTGTTATCAAAAAAGCCATCATGGATCGTTCATTATTTGAAACAGGTGGTATTAAAGAAATGTTAGCTAAAGGTCGTTTTGACTTTTACCGTTAACAGATTAAAATAGTAATCAGTGCTTTGAAGGATTCATAGTAGAGCGTTGTGTGGAAATGACAGAAAGTCAACGGCTGATGGAAGTTGACCAAAACAACTGCTTGAATTACAAATCTGGAGCAAATGTTCGATTCGGGTAAGATCCGTTAGCGTCTTTTGAGAGGAAATTATTTTTTAATTTCAATTTGGGTGGTACCGCGTGTAGATTGAGGCCGAGACAAAAACATTTAGCTCTGAGAACCAAAGCTACTTTTGTCTCGTCGTTATACGTCCCTGACAGTCTTTTTAAGATTGTCAGGGATTTTTTGTATGCAACAATCAAATTTATAAAAAGAATGAGGAACGTAAATGAAGAAAGAATTAAGTGTTAAAGAAGCATTAGTTGTGTTTTTGTCATTATTATTGATTATTAGTATTTGTGTGATAGGTGTTGGCATGAGCCCAATTTTCCCTGTATTATGCGCATTAGGTTTATTGATCGGCTGGAGTAAATGGCGTGGTGCTTCTTGGGATAAAATCCATGAAGGAATCATTGAAGGGGTGAAAACTGGGATCGTTCCAATGGTCATTTTTATTTTAATTGGCGCTTTGATTGCAGTTTGGATCGCTAGTGGTGTGATTCCAACGATGATGTTTGCAGGTTTTTCAGTCATCAGCACTAAAATCTTTTTACCCTCAGCTTTTGTTAGTTGTGCAGTTGTGGGTATTTCGATTGGTAGTGCTTTTACAACAGTTTCCACGATTGGCTTAGCCCTGATGGGAATGGGTATTTCAATGGGGTTCAACTCTGCTATTTTAGCAGGAGCAATTATTTCTGGAGCAGTTTTTGGTGATAAAATGTCGCCACTTTCTGATACAACTAATTTGGCCTCAGCTGTGGCTGGAGCAGATTTATTTAAACATATTAGAAATATGATGTGGACGACCGTGCCTGCATTTTTTATCTCATTTATTTTGTATGCCGTACTTGGATTTCAAACGAAAATAGGACAAACCGATTTAGAAACAAAACAATTTTTAGAAGTGCTGCAAGCACATTTTGCTATTAGTTGGTGGGCTCTTTTACCAATTTTGTTACTGGTTGTTTGTTCGATCAAACGGGTGCCGGCAATTGCTTCATTATTGGTGACGATTTTAGTTTCTAGCGTGATGTATATGATCCAAGTCCAAAATGTCGACTTGAAACAGTTGAGTACGATCATTGAAAATGGTTTTGTTTCAGAAACGGGTATGGAACAAATCGATGCGCTGTTGACTCGGGGTGGTATTCAAAGTATGATGTGGTCCGTTTCACTGATTCTTTTAACCTTGTCTTTAGGCGGCTTACTAATGAAGATGGATGTGATCACTGTTTTAATGGCGCCGCTTGCTCATAAATTAAAATCAACAGGTAGTTTAGTTGCGGCAACAGTTTTTAGCGGAGCATTGGCAAATTTGATGATTGGAGAGCAGTACTTATCGATCATTCTTCCTGGTCGTGCATTTAAAGAAAGCTATGACAAAGCTAAACTCGCACCAGAGGTTCTTTCAAGAGCGTTAGAGGATTCAGGTACCGTACTGAATTCATTGATTCCTTGGGGAGTAAGTGGTGTGTTCATGGCAAGTACATTGCAAGTCTCTACATTAGAATATGCACCATTTAGTTTCTTTATCTTACTATGTCCGATTTTATCAATTCTCTCAGGGATAACAGGGATTGGTATCCAAAAACAAAGCGAAAGTAAATAAAGAATTCAACGGTAAATCATTAAAATTTTAAGAGAAACAATGGGGGTACTTTTGTTCGGCTCGTTTTTTAGGTATAATGGATACTGATTGAAAAGAGGGATGTTACATGGCACAAAAACGGAAAAGTGCAAAAAAGAAAAAGACAAAAAAACAACAACAACAGCAAGAACATCTTAATTTCATTTTTCTCGGTATCTTTTTTATCTTCTTTGGATTATTTGGACTATTAAAATTAGGATTTCTTGGCACCTTGATTGCCAATGGACTACGTGTAGTGATAGGAAATACATTTTCAGTAGCAGCAATTTTACTGATGCTTTACGGTCTTTCTTTAGTTATTTTTGGAAAAGAGTTTCCAATTAAAAAAAGTCGACCAATCATTGGCGGAGTGGTTGTTTACCTAGGCGTATTGTTATTTCTACATGCTTACATGTTTCGCAGTGTAGGGACACAAACACCAGATATTATGGGAACAACATGGGAATTTCTTAGAATGGATCTAAAAGCTAGTACGGTAGCACAAAATGTTGGTGGAGGCATGATTGGTGCGGGACTGTACAGTTTGACTTTCTTTTTAGTTGCTCAATTTGGTAGTTATTTAATTGCCAGTTTACTGATTGCGCTAGGTGTATTTTTAATGAGTATGCTTGATTTTCAACAAGTGATGAATGGCTTACAACTCGTTCGAGAAAAACTTAGCGGACTAACCGCTAGAAGTGCAGAGCGTCAAGCTGAAAAAGAAGTGAAACGAGCGGAAAAACGAGTAGCTAAACAGGCAGAAATGGAAAAACAAGCTCAAGAACGTTTGAAAAATGATGTTCGTGAACTAACGCCTGGCGAAAAATTAGCGCAAGAAGCATGGGAACAAGAAGAAAAAGATCTGCAAGAACCGGAACAATTGACCTTGGTACCCATCGATAGTTTCCAAAGTCAAGCTGAAACACAACCTTTACAACAGCAAGTAGTTCCTGAACCTGAGATGGATGAGGGGGGCGAATTAGAGTTTGAAATTTCTGAAGAAGCCGAAGATCGTGATTACGAATTACCACCTTCAACGCTATTAGATTCGATTCCATCTGCAGATCAAAGTGGAGAGTATCAAAAAATTGAAAAAAATATTGGTGTACTAGAACAAACATTCAAAAGCTTTGGTGTTGATGCAAAAGTAGTTAAAGCTAGTCTTGGACCAGCCGTTACAAAATTTGAAATTCAACCAGCTGTAGGAGTGAAAGTAAGTAAGGTCGTTAGTTTAACGGATGATATTGCGTTAGCCTTAGCTGCTAAAGACGTACGGATGGAAGCACCGATCCCAGGAAAATCACTGATTGGGATCGAGGTGCCAAATAGCACGGTAAGTACTGTTTCCTTTAGAGATATTATCGAAGCACAACCTAGCCATCCGGATAAATTATTGGAAGTACCGCTTGGACGAGACATTTCTGGTATGGTTCAATCAGCTGATTTAGCTAAAATGCCGCATTTATTGATCGCTGGATCAACAGGTAGTGGGAAATCAGTTGCGATCAATGGCATTATTTCCAGTATCTTAATGAGAGCGAAGCCTCATGAAGTAAAACTAATGATGATCGATCCAAAAATGGTGGAGTTGAATGTTTATAATGGGATTCCCCATTTATTGACGCCAGTAGTGACTAATCCGCGTAAGGCAGCTCAAGCATTGCAAAAAGTTGTACAAGAAATGGAATTCCGTTATGAGAAATTTGCTGCAACCGGCGTTCGGAATATTTCTGGATATAACGAATTAGTGATTCAAAAGAACTTAGAAGATGGCGAGAATCGTCCAATCTTACCATTTATTGTGGTAATCGTAGATGAGTTAGCTGATTTGATGATGGTTGCGAGTAACGAAGTAGAAGATGCCATCATCCGTTTAGCACAAATGGCTCGAGCAGCTGGAATTCATATGATTTTAGCAACTCAGCGTCCTAGTGTGGATGTTATTACGGGGATCATCAAAGCAAATGTTCCTTCAAGAATGGCATTTGCGGTATCTAGCGGGACAGATTCAAGAACAATTATTGACAGTAATGGAGCGGAAAAACTATTAGGTAGAGGAGACATGTTGTTCTTGCCAATGGGTGAAAATAAACCGATCCGAGTGCAAGGTGCGTTTATTTCCGATCATGAAGTTGAGCGAATCGTATCCTTTGTTACAGAGCAGCAAGAAGCGGATTATCAAGAAAATATGATGCCAACAGAAGAAGAAACAACAGGCGGCGGTAGTGAAGCATCACAAGATGAATTGTACGAAGAAGCTAAAGCACTAGTGGTGGAAATGCAAACAGCAAGTATTTCTTTATTACAAAGAAGATTTAGAATTGGTTATAATCGTGCGGCACGCTTAGTCGATGAATTAGAAGCTCATGGTGTGATTGGTCCTTCAGAAGGGAGTAAGCCAAGAAAAGTCTTTCTTGAGCCTGTACCAGATGATGGGCCGATGGATCAGGGATCAGAATAATAAAAAGGAGTCTGCTAAATAAGCAGGCTCTTTTTTTTATTCAGTTTCTAAGATTGAGCAGGTTATGAGCGTTACTTCTCTAAAGAGGTTTTCGATAAATGTATTCTTTGGTATAATGTACGAAATACTAGCAGAAAATCAGATGTTAAGTTGAATTAAATCAGAAATACGATTAGAATTAGAGTAATCTAAAACAACCATAAATAAATTGAAATGAAATGATAAACTAAATAAAGAATATAAGGATGGATAATATGAGAAGAAAAAGCGTACTCTATTTAGACGTTGCAGAGCAAATCAAGGCAGATATCATGAATGGTACTTATCCTGTAGGGTCATTATTACCAACAGAGGCGGAACTTGAGCAACTATTTGATGTGAGTAAAATCACTGTTCGCCGTGCAATAGAATTATTATCTTCAGAAGAATTGGTGGAGAAAAAAAGTGGCAAAGGAACAACTGTATTGAGCAACCGACCTTATAATAAACTATCAAAAGCAGGTACCTTTACAGAATACTTACATGATTCAGGTCAAAAGGTAGCAAAGAAAATTTTAAAGTTGGAAAAAGTAGCCTTAACACCAGCGTCTTCAGCCTATCAGTCATTAGGTGAAAAAGCGGTCAAAGTTTCTCGATTATATACGCTTGACGATCAACCATATATCTATTTTAATTATTTTTTGCCAACTAGCATGGCAGATGTACCTTTCGAAGATTTTGAGAAAGAATCATTGTATCGCCTGATGGATCAGCATGGCATTGAGATTCTAAAATTCGAAGATAGTTTTCAAATTGTCGAACTAACTCCTGAGCAACAAGAGATTTTAGCGACATCTGAAAAAAATGGGCTTAAAAGAATTCGTAAATCAGTGGGATTATCTGGAAAAACCGTTGAATTTTCTGAAGCAATCTATAATACAGCACTTCATCCATATGTAATTGAATACGAAGCGTAACCAAATAACAGAGTACTTACAAAAGTGTAAGTACTCTGTTATTTTTTTCTATGGTGTGTTCGTTGTATTTGGATTAGACTAGCAAGGTAGAGAAAAGGAGCGATAAGAATGTTACAAGTAGAAAATTTATCGAAAACATATGGACAAGAAATTAAATACGAAGCCTTAAAAGGATTAAACTTAACCGTGAATGATAGTGAATTTATTGGAATCATGGGACCATCTGGAAGTGGGAAAAGTACGTTTTTAAACCTGTTAGCAACGATCGATCAACCAACATCAGGACATATTCTAATGAATGGAAAAGATCCAAATCAACTAAATCAAGAAGAAATTGCTAAGTTTAGACGAAGAGAGTTAGGTTTTATCTTCCAGAGCTTTAACTTGATGCCAACGTTAACTGTTGAAGAAAATATTGTTTTACCTTTGACTCTAGATGGCGAAAAAATTTCGATCATGAAAACACAACTAAATCTATTAGCAAAACGTTTAGGTATTGCTAGTTTATTAAAAAAACGAATTGCAGAAATTTCTGGTGGACAAGCCCAACGTGTGGCGGTTGCTCGCGCAATGATCCATCAACCACAACTATTATTAGCAGATGAACCGACAGGAAATTTAGATACAAAATCATCAAAAGACGTTATGCAATTATTACAACAGCTAAATGAAGAAGAGAAAGCAACGATCTTGATGGTTACACATGATCCATTAGCAGCAAGTTATTGTAAGCGAATTGTATTTATTAAAGATGGAGAATTGATCGATGAAATCCATCACAATGGAAATCAAAAGATGTTTTACGATGAGATTATGGTAAAACTATCTGAGATAGAAGGTGTCGATAATGAGTTTTAGTCAATTTGTTATTCGGAATACAGTAAGAAATAAACATCTTTATATGGCTTACTTCTTAAGTACTCTTTTTTCAGTAATGGTGTTCTTTACATTTACAGTCTTTGCTTTTCATCCAGCATTATCGAATGGATTAAATAAAAATGCTCAAATCGGTATGCTAGCAGCTGCAATCATCATTTATGGTTTTGCTTTTTTCTTTGTTTTGTACTCGATGGATGTCTTTATCCAATCACGAAAAAAAGAATTTGGCTTGTTGATGATCCAAGGAATGAGTCCAAAACAGCTGAAAAAAATGGTCTTTATTGAAAATTTAGTGATTGGTTTTTTTGCTACGATCATGGGAAGTATTGCTGGAATTGGTTTTTCACAAGTGATTTTATGGTTAAGTAATAAATTGATGCATGTAAATTTGGGGTTCTATTTCCCCTTACAAGCACTTGTTTTGACCGTAATTTCATTTGCAGTATTGTTTTTAGCTATTTCATTTTTTATTCAATTCCGATTACCAAAATTAAGCTTACAAGAATTGTTGAAAGCAGGAGACCTTGGTAAAGGGACGATCAAAAGCTCTCCGATTAAAACCATTTTAGCGATTTTATTGATTGGTGTAGGCTATGCAATTGCTTTGTTAGTCAAAGGGATGTTAGTACCGATGGTGATGATTCCAGTGATCTTTTTAGTCGTTGCTGGGACTCGATTCTTATTTAACCAATTAAGCGTTTCAGTGATTGAACGATTGAAAAAGAAACAAAATATTTTTTGGAAAAAAACGAATATGGTTGTTTTTTCAGATTTAGCATTTCGTATGAAAGATAATGCCCGCTCGTTTTTCTTAGTATCAATCATTTCAACGGTGGCCTTTGCTGCGATTGGTACGTTATATGGCTTTCAAAATATGATTCTAGATGGTATGAATGAAATTCCGTATGAATTCCAAGTTACAGGAACTGCTGAAGAGACAGCATCTGTCCAACAAGAATTTTCTCAATTGTTGGCGGATAAAGGGATTCAAGTGGATGAAGGAAAACTGACAACTTATACAAATGCTGATCACGTTAACTTTGTTAAAGAATCCGAATATAATCACCTTGCGGAGTTGGTTAAAAAGCCAACGATCCAGACAGAAGGAAAAGCTGTCCAATTGCTTCCAACTAATATGATCGGCATGAAAGAAACAGCACTCAATGAAGTAGCACTGCCAAACGAGACAACATTGCCAGTTGTTAAAACGGAAAAAACGAATGTTGTTTCAGCTTATGGAACGACAGTTCTGGTACCGGATAATAGCGAGCTACAAAATTTAGAGAGTACCACTACAACTGTTTGGCAACCAAAAAATGCTAGTTATGATGAACTGGTTTCGATTGGTAAATTCCAAGAAAAAAACGTAGCATTGATGGCTAAGAGCTATTCACAACAAACAATCACAGATGAATATGCACCAATTTTATTTGTCGGAATTTTTATCGGTATTGTTTTCTTTGTATCAGCTGGAAGTTTCCTATATTTCAGATTGTATAGCGATATGGACGTGGATGTAGAGAAATTCAAGATGATTTACAAAATGGGGTTAACGAAAAAAGAGTTGAAGAAGATGATCTATCAACAGGTTGGAATCTTATTCTTTACACCGATCATTGTTTCAGTGATTCATGGTGCAGTAGCCTTAACAGCGATGTATCACATGTTTAATCAAGGAATGCAAGTAGCAGGATGGCAGGTGTTAGGAATGTTTATCCTGATTCAAATTGGGTATTACCTGATTGCTCGTGTCTTCTATTTCAAAAAAGTTTATCGTTTAGTTCAAATGTAATAAAAATCGATACAAAACCTGATTGGTTTTGTATCGATTTTTAGATTGTTTTCTCTCTTTTTTGTAGCCTAAAAGAAGGATGATTGTTGCAAAATCAAAGGGATAAGAAAAGTCTAATTTGATGGACTAAACCAGATAACATATAGACAAATCGGGCACAATACGTTATAGTATGAAGCGAATGTTTAGAAGAAATGAGGAAGAAAACTAGTGGAAAAAGCATCCATTTATGGTTTAACAAAAGAAGAACTGATTGCATGGTTTATCGAACATGACGAAAGAAAGTTCCGTGCCACCCAAGTTTGGGAATGGCTTTATATCAAACGTGTCATGGCTTTTAGCGAAATGACAAATTTATCAAAAGATGTCATTGAATTATTAGAAGAAAACTTTATAATCAATCCATTGCGTCAAGTCATCATCCAAGAAGCCAAAGATGGCACAGTGAAGTATCTCTTTGAATTACCAGATAAGAATATGATTGAAACGGTCTTAATGCGTCAAGAGTATGGAATGTCTGTTTGTGTGACCACTCAAGTAGGCTGTAATATTGGCTGTACTTTCTGTGCAAGTGGTTTACTTAAAAAACAACGTGATTTAACAGCAGGAGAAATTGTTGCGCAAATTATGCTAGTTCAACATTATTTTGATGAACGCGGGCAAGGAGAACGAGTAAGCCATATTGTTGTGATGGGAATCGGTGAACCGTTTGATAACTATGATAACTTAATGAATTTCCTACATACGATCAATGATCCAAAAGGGTTAGCTATTGGAGCACGTCATATTACGGTTTCAACAAGTGGTTTAGTGCCGAAGATCAAAGAGTTTGCAAATAATGGTCTGCAAGTCAATCTAGCGATTTCGCTACATGCACCAAATAATGATGTTCGGACATCGATCATGCGCATCAACCGCAGTTTCCCAATTGAAAAATTAATGGGTGCTGTTGATGAATACTTGGAAAAAACAAATCGTCGGATCACGTTTGAATATATCATGTTGAGCAATGTAAATGATCGCCCAGAACATGCTCAGCAATTAGCTGACTTGTTGAAAGACAAGAAGAAGTTAACCTTTGTTAACTTGATTCCATATAATCCAGTTAGTGAGCATGATCAATATAGCCGTAGTGAAAAAGCGGACGTGTTGAAATTCTATGATATTTTAAAGAAAAATGGCGTTAATTGTGTGATTAGAAAAGAATATGGTACAGATATCGATGCAGCTTGCGGACAATTAAGAAGTAAACAAATCAAAAAAGCTGGAAAAAGCGTTTAATTCTTGAGAAAGTTAGGAATTGGAGCTGGGAATGATCTTTATTCCCTGATTCAATTGTCTACTTTTCTGGAGAATTGCTTTTGTAAGCTAGACGAAAAAAAGCTGAAAAAAGCAAATAGAACTTATAATGAAAAAATTCCTGATAAAACCGAAATGGTTTATCAGGAATTTTTTATTTTTCATTTATAATACTAAATCCATAATCGATGATATGTTCCTTTAAATAACGTAAATATTCTTCGCCCATCGGTGATAGTGGCATCTGAGCCGGATGGATCCAGCCGATTTCCATCGTTTCATCTACTTCTAAAGGTACGGCAACAATATTTTCATCATTTAATTCTCGGCTTAAGACACCAGAGCTGATTGTGTAGCCATCTACCCCAATCAGAAAGTTAAATAACGTTGCCCGATCACTGACGCGGATGCTTTTTTTATGATAACGAGTACTCAATATCTCTTCTGAAAAGTGGAAAGAATTAAATTGCCCTTGTTCAAACGAAAGGTAGGGAAAGTTTTCTAGATCAGCTAAGGTAACTGATTTTTTCCCAACTAAAGGATTTTTTTTACTAATAAAAACATGTGGATGAGCTGTAAATAAAGGATGAAACACAAGTTTTTTTTCTTTTAATAATTTACGCATCACTTTTTCATTAAATGTATTTAAATACAAGATACCTAATTCGCTTTGAAACGTGCTGACATCTTCGATAATATTATTGGTTTGTGTTTCTCGAAAAGTAAATTCATATTCATTTTGTTCATAAGATTTGATCAATTGGACGAAAGCATGGACTGCAAAGGCATAATGTTGTGCAGAAACAGAAAATAATCTACGACGAGTCTCTGTTCCTTTGTATTTTTCTTCCATCAAGTCGACTTGCTCCAAGATTTGGCGGGCATAGGACAAAAACTCTGTGCCTTCCGTGGTAAGAAGCATGCCTTTTTGAGTCCGTTGAAAAATTTGAATATTCATTTCCTGCTCCAATTCTCTGATAGCAGTAGAAAGACTTGGCTGGGTGATAAAAAGATGTTTGGCTGCTTCATTGACTGAACCTAATTCAACGACTTTTACAATATAATCCAATTGCTTGATCCTCATGATACGATCCTCCTTTTATTTAAAGCGCTTGTTCCTAGTGATAAAATGAATGATGTTGAACGCTTAGACTTCAACTTGAATCACTTGAACACCTTGCTTCTCGATTTCTCGAAGCACTTCTGGTGAGGCGAATGTATCGGTGATCAAATAGTTGATATCTTTAATAGTACCGCTCGTAAAATTAGATGAAAAACCAATTTTACGATAATCTGCAACGACGACGACTAAACCATTTGTACGTTCGATAATCAGTGAATTGATTTTAGATTCATGTAAGACGGGGGTTGTGATGCCATTTTCAACGCTAAGACCAGAACAACCGATGATTGAAATGTCAGAGGACATCTTTGAAAATGAATCAATCGCAATGTCCCCAACTAAGGCTTCCTTTGGAAAACGAATTTCACCACCAGATAAAATGACAGTAGAATTTGGATTATGATCCAAATTAGCGACTTTGACATTGTTCGTCACAATCGTTACACGTTTTTCTCCTAAATGTTTTAAGGAAGATAGTGCAGTTGAGCCTGTATTGATAAACAAGGTATTGCCTTCTTTAACAAACTCTCCAGCCTTTTTTGCAATAGCATCTTTTAAGACTTCGATCTCTTCATTATAATCTTCTGTTCCAGTTTTTTGAACGATTTGGGCCTTTCCGTGGGCTCGTTGAACTAAACCCATTTTTTCTAAGGCAGTCAGGTCGCGGCGAACCGTGATTTCTGAAACCGCTAATTCATGACTGATTTCTTTCACCAGTAAACTAGTTTCATTATGCAGCAAATCCAATAGTTTATCACGACGATTTTTAATTGTTTGATGTGAGCTTTTCATGTAAATTCCTCCCCTCTAGATCATCTGTGTGACAGCGAGTGTGTTTCCTATTCTTTTTGCCTCTTTTAATACACGATAGCCTTCTGATGTTTCATTTAGTTTAAGTAGAGATTGTCCTTTTAGATATAAAAGATAGGTCATTTCCCGATTATTTAAACGGTTCTTATCAATTAAAGCCAATTCACTTAAGCACTTTTTATTTCGGTTTTGATAGAAATATCTTATTCCAGTGATTTCATGCCAAGAAAACAAACCGCTCAATTGTTTCTTTTTAACATTTTTCAGTTTCAATAGGTGTTCTAGGCAACTAGTTAAATTTTCTTCATCTTTTAAAAAAAAATAGCAATACATTTGCGTATGATAATAAATGAAGAGGTAATCCAATGTGGAATGAAAGAAATGCTGATTTTTATGTAAATGCTCTAGGCAAACTTCGTAATTTCCTTCATCCAATAAAAGAAGACTGTCAAAAATAATAATAGACTGTTTAAAGCCATTAAACAAATCTTTTTTCTTTAAGGTTCCTTTTAAAGCAATGGCTTTTTGTAAATCACATTCAACCGTCAAGGCATAAATCATTTTTTCATATAGATTTTTTAAATACTCAAAAAGAATAACGATACTTAAGACAATAACACCCAGACAGCCAAAAATAAGCTTTGCGCCTAATTCTTCGGAACTAGTGACTAGATAATAAATATAGAACGCAAACAATAAATAAGCAGCCCATAGGAAGCCTTTTTTCCCAAAGTAAATACTTTTCCAAACTAAATTCTTCATCTTTCTCACCTCATCGCAACTATATCATAAAAAATGTAATATGAACATAAAAAAAGAAGGTATAATCCTGTGTAATTTCATTTGGGATGGAAACGTTCTTAAAAATGATTAAACGATCGTATAAACTGATTGAAAACGGTTTAAAATATTGTAGAATAAAAAGTGTAATTGAGATTGAGAAAATGTGGAGGGATCGTATGGCAACAATTTATGATGTGACAAAAGAAAGTTGGATTTTAAGCACTTTTCCTGAATGGGGAACGTACTTGAATGAGGAGATCGAACAGGAAGAAGTCAAGGCAGGAACCGTTTCTATGTGGTGGTTAGGCTGTACAGGGATTTGGTTGAAGTCACATGAGGGGACGAACATTTTATGTGACCTTTGGTGCGGAACTGGAAAACGAACACATGGCAATGGCAAAATGAAAAAAGGGCATCAGATGATGCGGATGAGTGGATGTGAGAACATGCAGCCCAATCTTAGAACCCAACCCTTTGTTATCGATCCATTTGCGGTCAAAGACGTTGATGCGTTGGTCGTGACTCATATTCATTCGGATCATTTAGATATCAATACAGCTGCGGCCGTCCATCAAAATTGTCCGAAGGCACGGTTTATTGGACCGAAAGAAGTGGTAAATACATGGTTAAAATGGGGCATTCCAGAAGAGAAGACGACAATCGTAAAACCTGGTGATCGTCTATCGATCAATGATGTGGATATTGTTGCTCTAGAAGCGTTTGATAGAACCGCTCTGGTAACTTGTGAGGATCCTGAAGTAATACTGAAAGGCAAATTACCTCAAGATATGGATGAAATCGCTGTTAATTATTTATTTGAAACAAGTGGCGGCAATATCTATCATGCAGGAGATTCACATTATTCTAATCTATTTGCTAAACATGGGAATGAGCACAAAATCGATGTTTGCTTAGGAGCATATGGTGAAAATCCACGTGGGATCACGGATAAAGTTACGTCAGTTGATATGCTGCGAATGGCAGAATCTTTGAATGCCAATGTGGTGATACCAGTTCACTATGATATTTGGGCAAACTTTATGGCGGATCCAAAGGAAATAACAGAAATATGGAAGTTTAAAAAAGATCGCTTGGATTATCAATTTAAACCATTTATTTGGCAAGTTGGTGGGAAATTTACCTATCCAAATGACAAAGATAAACTTGAATTTAATTTCTACCGTGGGTTCGATGACGTCTTTACAAGGGAAAATGATACACCGTTTCCATCATTTTTATAAGAAGGAGGAGAGCGAATGCTAAAGTATTTTTATGATAATGAATTGATCCAATTTTGTACGGATACTCCTGATAATTGGCAAGATGCGATTATTTTAAGCTGTCAGACACTATTAGAAAAAGGCATCATTACACAACAGTATATTGATGAAATCGTAGAATGTGTTCAAAAATATGGTCCCTATATCGTGATCGTACCAGGTGTTGCCATGCCGCATTCTTCAGAAGAGAGTCAAGGGGTCTTAGGAACGGCAATTTCATTTACAAAAATGAGTCAAGATGTCGTTTTTGAAGAGAATAACGCTGAAAAAAATGCGCGTTTATTTTTCACTTTAGCTGCTAAAAATAGCGAAGAACATGTAGAAAATATCTCAAATCTATCTGAGATGTTGATGACGGATGGGGTGATCGAAGCATTGATGGACGTCGAGAACATGGAGGATTACCAAAAAGTGATGGCAACTTTTGACGTATAGAAAGAAGGGGAGTAAATGACACAAGTATTGGATTTTCTCATGGGTATTTGGGATTATTTTGCTGCAAATATCTTGACGCAGCCGGCATTTTTAATTGGGTTTATTGTTCTATTGGGCTATGTTTTACTTAAAAAACCGTTATATGAAAGTATTGCGGGCTTTTTAAAAGCAACGGTTGGTTATTTGATCTTGACGGTTGGATCGGGCGGTTTGGTGAATAACTTTCGACCAATTTTAGTGGGGTTAAAGGAACGTTTTAATTTAGATGCAATGGTCATTGATCCTTACTTTGGTCAAAATGCTGTTACAGCAGGTATTGAAGAAACTTTTGGACGAACATTCAGTGATACGATGATTTTATTGTTGATTGCCTTTGTCATGAATATTTTGTTAGTCCGTTTTAAGAAGTATACGAAGCTGCGAGCTGTTTTTACAACAGGGAATGTTCAAATTCAACAGGCGGCAACAGCGTTTTGGATTTTACTTTTCTGTTTTCCTGATTTAGGTCAGATTCAAATATTGTTGATCATGGGACTTATTTTAGGTTGTTATTGGGCTGTTGGATCGAATTTAACCGTTGATATCACGCAAGATTTAACAGAAGGAGCAGGTTTTGCAATTGCCCATCAACAGATGTTTGGGGTATACATTTTTGCTCGACTATCTGAAAAAATGAAAAAAAATAAAAATAATCGAAAGCTAGAAGATGTACAGTTGCCAGGCTTTTTATCGATCTTCAATGAAAATATGGTTGCTACTTCCATTTTGATGCTCTTCTTTTTTGGAATCATTTTAGTTGTATTAGGACCAGCCTATCTGATCGAGGCAGGATTTATGGAGCAAGGGCAAAGTTTCTTTTTCTATATTTTACAAACTGCTTTATATTTTGCCGTTTATCTTGCTATTTTACAATTAGGTGTCCGAACCTTCGTTTCAGAATTGACAGAATCATTCCAAGGTATTTCTAATACATTGTTGCCAGGTGCTGTACCAGGTATCGATGTTGCTGCGACCTTTGGTTTTGGTTCACCAAACGCTGTAACAATTGGCTTCTTATTTGGTGCCCTAGGTCAATTTATCACGATTGGTTTACTGATTCTATTTAAATCACCAGTTATCGTGATTGCAGGATTTATTCCGTTATTCTTTGATAATGCTGTAATTGCGGTTTATGCAAATAATCGTGGCGGGTTTAAAGCAGCCTGTATCTTCCCGTTTATTTCAGGTGTGATCCAAGTTTTAGGTTCTGCTTTGATAGCGGCATTTATCGGATTGTCTCAGTATGGTGGTTACATTGGTATGTTTGACTGGGCAACAGTTTGGCCAATCATGACGATTCTGATGAAGTATTTAGGTTATTTTGGAGTCGCTGTAGTAGTGATTTTACTATTGGCAATTCCACAATTGCAATATCGGGCAAATCCGGAAGGCTACTTCTTGATTGCTGAAGATTATGATGAATATGTAAAAAAAATGGCGGCAAAAAACGCTTAATTCTTAATAATATGATTGGAGGAATTTAAAATGAGAGTATTAGTATCATGTGCAAATGGGTCAGGAACCAGTTTAATGATGAAAAAAAGTGTGGAGAAAGCATTGAAAGAACTAGGATTCAATATTACCAATATCCACCATTGTGCTATTTCTGAAGGTAAAAGTACAGCAGGACAATATGACGTTGTCTTTTGTCCAATGAATTTTTTAAATATGTTTGAGGCTGCTAAGAAAAAAGGCATTACCGTAGTAGGTGTGAAAAATGTGATGTCTGCTAAAGAAATCAGTGAGCGTGTTCAAGAAACAGATTTAGCGGCTAAATTTAAATAATTATGGCAAAAGTATGAGGTTGGGACAGAAGTGTTTAACTCCGAGAAATAAGAAGGAATTCACGAAAATTGTTCTTCAAATTTTTGTGAATTTCAGCTTATTTCCGAAGGAGTTGCTTCTGCTCCCACCGTTTATTCGGATACGAAGAGCCTGAAACATAACTGTTTGAGTTATGTCCCAGGCTCTCATGACAAATAAAGGCAGGGAGAAAATGAAATGAGTAGACCTAATTTACAAGTAGCTTTAGACCATTCGGATTTACCTAGTGCGATCAAAGATGTGGCAGCTGTTGGTGAAATTGTTGATATTGTTGAAGTTGGCACGATACTTTGCTTACAAGCAGGGGAGCAAGCTGTTCGTTGCATTCGTGCCTTGTATCCCGATAAAAAAGTTGTTGCTGATACGAAATGTGCAGATGCTGGCGGAACTGTTGCTAAAAATTGCCGCGAAGCTGGAGCAGACTGGATGACTGTCATTTGTTGTGCAACGATTCCAACGATGGAAGCTGCAGCAAAAGAAGTGGAAGAAGTTCAAGTTGAACTATATGGAGACTGGACCTATGATCAAGCCCAAAAATGGTTAGATGCAGGCATCTCTCAAGCAATTTATCATCAAAGCCGAGACGCTCTTTTAGCAGGTGAAACGTGGGGAGAAAAAGATCTTGCCAAGGTAGCAAAACTGATTGAAATGGGCTTTAGAGTTTCTGTTACTGGAGGTTTGGATGTTGAAACACTGAAATTATTCAAAGATCTTGCAGTCTATACCTTTATTACGGGTCGAGGCATTACGGCTTCTGCTGATCCAAAACAGGCAGCTAAAGATTTTCAAGCTGAAATCAAACGTATCTGGGGGTGAGATAGGTGACTACATTAGGGATCTACGAAAAAGCACTTCCTAAAAATATTAGTTGGAAAGAACGTTTGTTACTTGCAAAAAAGCTAGGTTTTGATTTTGTTGAAATGTCGATTGATGAAACAGATGAGCGACTTGATCGGTTGGACTGGACTCGTGAAGAACGTAAAGAAATCAGAGAAGCCATTGATGAGACAAATGTAAAAATTTTATCGATTTGTTTAAGCGGACACCGACGTTTTCCTTTTGGATCTGAGGATGCTAAAGTACGAGCAATTGCTTTAGAATTAATGGAAAAAGCGCTAAATTTAGCATCGGATTTAGGGGTACGTACAATCCAATTAGCCGGTTATGATGTCTATTACGAAGAGAAAACATTGAGATCAAGGGAATATTTTATCGAAAATTTAAAGCAGGCTGTAGCAATGGCAGCATCCAAAGAAATTGTCTTATCTATTGAAATCATGGACGATCCGTTCATGAATTCCATCTCCAAATTTTTAAAGATCAAAGAACAAATCCGTTCTCCCTATTTACAAGTATACCCCGATCTTGGGAATCTGTCGGCGTGGCCAGGAAATGATGTTGGTTATGAACTAGAAATTGGAATCGATCAAATTTCTGCGATTCATCTAAAAGATACATTAGCCGTGACAGATCAGTTTGCTGGGAAATTTAAAGAAGTGCCATTTGGCAATGGCTGTGTAGATTTCTTAGGATGTTTCAAAACATTGAAACGGTTGGAATATCATGGGCCATTTTTAATTGAAATGTGGAGTGAAAATAGCGACACTCCTGAAAAAGAAATAGAAGAAGCAAAAGCATTTTTATGGCCATATTTAAAGGAGGCAGGCTATATTGACAACTGAACAATTGATTCAAGAAATGAAAGAAAGGGTTTTTGCTGCAAATTTGGAGCTGCCTGATGCTGGATTGGTCAAGCTTACTTGGGGGAATGTGAGTGAGATCAATCGAGAGGCTGGGGTGATCGTAATCAAGCCGAGTGGCGTTTCTTATAGTACGATGAAGTCGGGTGATATGGTCGTGACTGATTTGAATGGAGAGACAATCGAGGCAGGATTAAAGCCGTCATCTGATTTAGCGACCCATGTAGCATTATACAAAGCGTTTAAAGAAATTGGTTCAGTGGTACATACTCATTCAAAATATGCAGTCATGTGGGCACAAGCAGGTCGTGAAATTCCTGCATACGGAACCACCCATGCTGATACATTTTATGGTGGGGTGCCTTGTACCCGTCAATTAACACCAGAAGAAGTTACGTCAGCCTATGAACTTGAGACTGGGAAAGTGATTGTAGAAACCTTCAAAGAAAAAGCAATCGATCCTTTGGCTGTTCCAGGAGTATTAGTGTACGGTCATGGACCATTCACCTGGGGACAAACGCCGCAAAAAGCCGTAGAAAATAGTATTGTTTTAGATGAAGTAGCAGAAATGGCGAGTATGACAGAAGTTGTAAATGAAGCTGTTCAGCCAATTCCACAATATCTTTTAGATAAACATTTTTTTAGAAAACACGGTTCAAACGCTTATTATGGGCAAAATTAGAACTAAATTTCTTTCAATTAAAAGTATAGATAAAGCTTGATAACGGCTTATCTATACTTTTTTCTTTGTAAAGGCTAGGAAAGACTTGAATTTAACTTCAGAAAAGCTATACTAGAAAAATAACTTGATAGATAGAAAGGGGATAGGCATGGTAGAGAATAATTTAAAGCGGGAAATTTCTTTATTTGGCGCTTTTTCAACAGTTATGGGGACTGTTATTGGGGCTGGAGTATTTTTTAAAACAGCAAGTGTAGTCAGTTTTGCCCAGTCTCCGAGTCTAACGATTTTTGCTTGGATTTTAGGAGGTATACTGACATTGTGTGCAGGATTAACTAGTGCAGAGTTAGCCACAGCAATTCCAAAAACGGGCGGGGCCGTCAAATATATTGAGTATACTTATGGAAAGTTACCAGGGTTTTTATTGGGCTGGGCACAAAGTGTGATCTACTTTCCGGCAAATATTGCAGCACTATCCATTATTTTTGGAACTCAGTTTATTCACTTATTCCATTTACCAAACGATTTTTTACTACCGATAGCATTTGCAACTGGATTAAGTGTGACTGTGGTCAATTTATTGGGAACAAAAACAGCGGCAAATATGCAATCATTTACATTAATTATTAAGATGATCCCAATTGCTTTGATTGTGTTGGTAGGACTATTCATGCCAGCGAATGTGGAGGTTTCATTATTTCCTATCAAACCTGGCGGAGATAGTAGTTTTATTCAAGCGCTTAGTGGTTCTTTGCTAGCAACAATGTTTGCATACGATGGTTGGTTAGGAGTAGGGGCTGTAGCTGGCGAAATGAAACGACCAGAAAAAGATTTACCTAAAGCAATCTTTTTGGGGTTGACGTTTATTACAATCGTTTATGTTTTAATCAATTTTGTTTTCTTACAAACATTACCGATCGAGCAACTTTCAGGCAATCTCAATGCTGCATCAGAAGCTTCAAACCAAATTTTTGGTTCGATTGGCGGTAAATTAGTAACAATCGGTATTTTAATTTCTGTTTATGGCGCATTGAATGGATATACGATGACAGGAATTCGAGTGCCATATGCATTGGCATTGGAAGAGATGATCCCTTTCAGTCAACAATTTCAAAAATTATCGAAGAAGTTTGTGGTTCCTTATATAGCAGGAATTTTTCAATTTAGTATTGCGGCTATTATGATGTCTATAGGTAGTTTTGATTTATTGACTGATATGCTGGTTTTTGTTATGTGGCTGTTTAGTTTATTGATATTTGTGGCTGTATTGATTTTAAGAAAAAAAGAGCCTGAACTTAATCGACCTTATCGAGTTCCATTTTATCCTATCATTCCAATCATCGCAATTTTAGGTGGGGCGTTTATTTTGATTACAACATTGTTTACACAAACAATGTTGGCTAGTATTGGAATTGGGATTACATTGTTAGGAATCCCGGTTTATCTGATAAATCAAAAAATAAATAGACGAAAGATCAAATAAGGGAGAAGTATTGTCAAAAAGTTAACACTTTATACTAAGAGATTGAGAAAAACAAACTAAAATGTTTGATATAATAGAGTTGATCTAAGTCTTTGTCATTAGATAAAGCAAGTGCTCCTACTCAACCCTTTTGAGTGGGAGTAACTTTTTCTCAAAAATTTTAATAAAATTAACAATTTCTGAAAGTTATTCTGATCGTTTTTTTAGTATAATGAATATATCAAAACGATAAACTATTTTGGGGAAGATAGTGCATCAGAACTCTTGGTAAAGCTGTAGTGTTGATTTTTCAACACTTACAGCTTTATTTTTTTACTTTAAAGACTAAAAATAGATCATATATTTTCAAGTTCTATTGATTTGATCCAAAATAATTAGGTAAAGCTGAATTAGAAAAGCTTGAATGAAAAATGGAATAACTAAGCTGATTTTAAAACGAGGTTGGGACAGGAGTGCTTAACCCCGAGAAATAAGAAGGAATTCATGAAAATTGCCAAGAATCACAGTGAGTTTACGAACTGATGATGATTGGGTACCTACTCGGTGCTCTTCAAATTTTTGTGACCAAGTAGGTACTGTGCAACAATGTTTATCTGCGACGAGTCTTTGACGAGAAAGCATCAACTCGTTCCTCGTTGTGTTTTACAGCAATTTCAGCTTATTTCCGAAGGGGTTGCTTCTGCTCCCACCGTTTATTTGTATTCAGGGTGTGAAACAAAAGTTTTTTTTACTTTTGTCCCACACCCGTTTTTTTTTCGCTATTTTTTTATTTAACTGCGTATATTTACTGTAAGGAGGGACGAAAATGGATATTAAAGAACTTTCTCTAAATTTAATTAAGTGGGGTGTTGCTGAATGTTTGCAAGATATCTATATTTTACCTATTGAGAATAAGGTTCAGATCTTTACTAGAAAAGGAAAAAAACGAGTAGTTTTTCAAGAACTGAATGAAAGCAACGGTGAAAAATTGATTTTTCATTTTAAATTTATCGGGGGTATGGACGTTGGTGAAAAAAGAAAAGCGCAAGTGGGTGCTGCAACTTACATGATCAACAAAGAGGCAATACGATTGCGCTTATCGACGGTTGGTGATTTTAGACAGAGGGAAAGTTTAGTTATTCGTTTTTTACATGTTTTTGGCAATAGTCGTGAGAATTATTTTTTACCTCAACAATTAGTAATGGTTAGAAAGCAGGTTAAACGTCGTGGCTTGCACTTGTTTTGTGGTCCAGTTGGCTCAGGCAAGACAACCTTGATGTACAAACTTGCAAAAGAAACGGACCAGTTTCAACAAGTCATTACGATTGAAGACCCCGTTGAAATCGAAGAAGAGACTTTTTTACAGTTACAGACAAATTCTAAAATCGATTTGACCTATGATGTATTGATCAAGGCCTGTTTACGTCATCGCCCAGACATTTTAATTATTGGAGAAATTAGAGATGGGCTTACTGCACAGGCTGCAATCAGAGCGGCACTTACAGGGCATACAGTGTTTGCAACGATACATGCAAGAAGTATTAGCGGAGTGTATGAACGGCTAGCTGAATTAGGTGTTCAACAAAGAGAGGTGTCAGAATGTTTAGCAAGCATTATTTATCAACGATTATTACCGTTTCGGACGACAAATGATGAAGAAATTAGTGGATTACTTCTGGACTATAATTTTTCTAGAAAAATGGTTTCTAAGTGGTCACAAGAATTAAGAAAGGTTTGGGCATATGGCTTTATTGATAATCAAACATTTGAGGAAGAAAAAGAAGATTAATTTATCAAAAAAAGAGCAACAGGGGTTTATTCAGTTGCTTGCAGATTTATTAAGTAATGGTTTCACGATCAAAGAAAGCTTGCTGTTTATGAAAAAATCTCGTTCTGTTCAAAAAGATAGCATTGATTTTCTGTTAGATTTTATGGAGCGGGGAGATCCGTTACACAATGGGTTGGCTGAATTGGGGGTTCAAGGAACAATTATTACACAGATTGAATTTGCTCAGACGCATGGTGATTTAGTAGGAACACTAAAAAAAATTAAACAGCATTTAAAAATTATGGAGAAACAACGACAAAATTTTTATAAAGTAATCAGCTATCCGGTACTACTTTTACTTTTTTTAACGGTTGTTTTGATTAGCATTCGTCAAATTTTGTTACCTCAATTGATGGCAAATGGAACGATTCAAGCGAATAATATTGGAATCCTCTTCATTCAACAAAGTCCGTATTTTATCCTTTCTTTTTTATTCAGTATGGTCGTTCTGATTGTCTTGATTCGTTGGTTTTTTAGGAAAAAAACTTATTTACAGAAGGCTGTATACATTTCTAAATTACCTGTTTTAGGGAGCTTTTATAGAGAATACACTTCAGCTTTTTTTGCTCTTGAATGGGGCAAGTTATTTTCTCAAGGTTTGGAAATCAAAACGGTTATTCACTTGATGCAAATCATAGACCAACGTTCGCTCATGAGTGAACTTTCTGAAAAAATTGAAGAACAATCAATGTTGGGACAAACATTTTATGAGCAACTACCAAAATTTTCGTTTTTTTCGCCAGAATTGTCTTTGATTATTCAACAAGGACAAGTGAAAGGAAACTTAGGGAAAGAATTGATTTTGTATAGTGAGATTTGTTGGCGACATTTCTTCAAACGGATAGAAAAACTGATCCAGTGGATACAACCAATCATATTTTTAGTGGTTGCTTTACTAGTTGTAAGTATTTATGCCGCAATGCTATTGCCAATTTATGGTGGAATGGAGGAGTTTTTATGAAGCTGAAAAAAATGAAATATGGAGGATTTACCTTATTAGAAATGCTAGTTGTATTATTGATAATTTCTGTTTTGATTCTATTATTTGTCCCAAACCTGGCTAAACATAAAGAAGGTGTGGATAAAAAAGGCAATGAGGCAATAGTCAAAATAGTAGAGACTCAAATTGATCTTTACACGATGGAAAAAAATCAAACACCAACGATAGAACAGCTGTTGAATGAACAATATATCACACAAGAGCAATATGATAAATATCAGGCTAGCAAAAAATGATTCTAAAGAATCAAGAAGGTTTTACGTTGATTGAATCGTTGCTGGTTTTATTTATTTGTACAATGTTTATGTTGCTGCCAACGCTTGCTATAAAGAAGACGCAGCAAGTGTTGATGGTTGAACATTTTTTATCCTCATTTGAGAAGAAAATGTTGTTTACCCAACAAATGGCGGTTGTCGAGATGACAGACACACAAATTGTTTTTTTTAAACAGAAGCAGCAAATCAAGTTTCTTCTAGATAAAAGCAATGAGCCAACCAATGATGCTATTCTAAATGTTCCAACAGCATTAAAAGCGGATGGACCGGATAAGATTATTTTTAAAAATGGCTCAGGAAATAATGGCAAACTAGCAAAATTCTCTTTTTTATGGGGAGAAAAAAATCAAATGATCGAATTTCAATTTCAAATGGGGAGTGGTCGGTATGTTAAAAAAATCAAGCAGTTATAAAGGCTATCTTTTACTTGAAAGTTTGGTTGCACTGGGTCTGTTATGCATAGTAGTTGGGAGCTATATTTCGTTAAATACACTGTTGCTTAGAAAAAATAGACAAGCGACAGAACAATTGATGATGCACCGTGTACTATATGAAGAAATGAAGAGTTATGAAAATTATGGAGAAGAGTCTATCCAAGGTGGGCGTTTATCAAATAGCAGTTATCAGGTGCGTTTTGATAATCGAAATAATAAATTGGTTGAAGTGGAGATCACAAATGGAAAAGAGGGCTTTATACTTAAGAAAGAATAATAGACAACATAAATTTTCAGGTTTTACGTTAATAGAATGTTTACTCGCTCTATTGGTATTATCGATCATTTGTCTGCTTTTTTCTGCCTATATCAAAAATGCTGTTGTCGTGACAAGTCGTTTGAAAAGTGAACGAGAAAAAGAATGGCAAATATTTATGATTCAGTTAGAAAATGAAGTGAAAAGTTACCACTATGAAAAGACCCAATCGAATAAAATTATACTAACAAATACAAAAAATAATAAAAAGGTCTGGATTGAACATAAACTTGGTAAAATTGTAAAAGTAGACAATGGTGGCTATCAACCACTTCTTACAGAAGTCAAACAAGCCATATTTAAAGAGGAAGGTAAGTATGTCATGATAGAAGTAACGTTTGAAAATGATGTTTGCGTTGCTGCAAAATGGATCATTGCTGGGAATCATAAGCATGAACGATAACTATAAAGGGGGTATCTTACTTACAGCATTACTAGTTGTATTCTTATTTAGTTTCATCTTTATTCAGGTTTTAGATGATTTTCAGTTAACACAGCAATTTACACAAAAGACAAAAGAGTACTACATCGCAAAAACAATGGTAAGCATGCTTCTTTCTGACGTTAAACAAGGAAACGCAAAGCTTAAAAATAAAGGCCAACAGAATTTTTCAGCAGGAATCGTACACTATGAATATGATCGAGCGGTACTGAAATTTGTAGTTCAATTAAATCAAAAAACTTACAAATTTCAAGAAGAGTATCGAGAAATTGAAGTAGATAAAATTCAACCCAAAAAATAAATAGACAATCAGTAAAAGTTAAGGCATTTCAAAATTTGTGAAACGTGTTTCAAACTAAAATTAAAAAAAACTAATACAGAGAGATGTTTTTGGAAAGAAAACCTGTTTGGTGCGTTAAATTATTTTAAAAAAAATAAGAGTAGTTCAGCGATTTATAAATAATATTGGGAAATTGATTGATTATTGTCAGGTTTTTCGTTAAAATAGAACAGGTATGAAAATTGTTATATTATAGATGGAAATTGAGGTGTTTCTTTTGTTCCCTGAGAAAATAGAAAAGGCTTTCGGTTTAATGGAACAGTCCATCCAATTGCTTAAACAATCTTTAGACACATCTTTTCTAGATGCATACACTGAAAATGGCGAAAATATCATTGATAATTTCCAAGTACGTGTGTTGGATGGAGTTCCTGATGAGCAAACTGTTCAAAAGCTTAAAACCATTTATCAACAACTACAAGCAATCGAACTGGAACCAGAAGAAATTAGACGTTTGTCACAGTTAATCTTACTTAAAGGGAATAAAGCTGAGTCCTTACAGGCCAATCATCAGCTAACGCCGGATAGTATCGGTTTCTTGTTTGTTTATTTGATCGAACAACTATACAAACAAGACTATTCACTAAAGATATTAGATATTGCATCAGGCATGGGAAATCTTCTTTTAACGATCATTCTTAACCTGAATATAGCTAACTATCAAGCTCAAGGTTTTGGTGTAGATATTGACGATACATTGCTTTCAGTTTCGGCTACTAATAATGAGTGGACAAAAGCGGCAATACAACTATTCCATCAAGATGGCTTACAAGACTTACTTGTTGACCCGGTTGATATAGCAGTCAGTGACTTGCCAATTGGGTATTATCCAAATGATGAGAAGGCTAAGGAATTCGATTCAGCAGCAGAAGAAGGACATAGTTATGCCCATCATTTATTGATGGAGCAAGCAATGAAATTTGTAAAACCTGATGGTTATGGACTATTTTTGATACCAACCAATATTTTAGAGACCGAACAGAGTTCATTCTTCAAAAATTGGTTGCAAAAAAATGTTTATCTCCAAGGAATGATCCAGCTGCCGGATGAACTGTTTAAATCAGTCCAATCAAGAAAAAGTATTTTGTTTGTCCAAAATAAAGGCGAACACAGTGAGCAAGTCAAAGAAGTACTTGTTGCAAAATTAGGTTCATTAAAAGATCCTGCAAAAATTACACAATTTTTTCAACAATTTGAGGCTTGGAAGTCTTCAAATTTAAAATAAAACAACCGATAAAGAGGAGAGTATTATGTCTAAAACAATTGCAATCAATGCTGGAAGTTCAAGTTTAAAATGGCAGTTATACCAAATGCCAACTGAAGAAGTAATCGCTAAAGGAATCGTTGAACGAATTGGTTTAAATGATTCAATCTTTACAATCAAATATGGCAACGACGAAAAATATGAAGAAGTCATTGACATCAATGATCATGATGTTGCTGTAAAAATGTTATTGGATAAATTAACTGAATTGAATATCCTAGCTTCTTATGACGAAATTACAGGTGTTGGACACCGTGTTGTTGCTGGTGGAGAAGACTTTAAAGATTCTGTTGTTATCGATGATGAAGTTTTAGCGAAAATCGAAAAATTAGCAGATCTTGCACCACTACACAACCCAGCAAATGCAATGGGAATCAAAGCATTCAAAAAAATCTTACCTGAAATTATCAGTGTTGCGGTTTTTGATACTGCATTCCATACAACAATGCCTAAACACAACTTCTTATATAGTATTCCAACTGAGTACTATGACAAATATGCAGCTCGTAAATATGGTGCACATGGAACAAGCCACAAATATGTTGCCGATCGTGCAGCAGAAATGCTTGGACGTCCAATTGAAGAGTTAAAAATCATTACTTGTCACTTAGGAAATGGTGCATCAATTACAGCTGTTGATGGTGGTAAATCGGTTGATACCTCAATGGGCTTCACACCACTTGCTGGTGTAACAATGGGCACTCGTTCAGGTGATATCGATCCTTCTTTATTAGCTTACTTAATGGAAAAACTTGAATTGACTGATATCAAAGACATGATCGATATCCTAAATAAAAAATCAGGTTTACTTGGTTTAACAGGTATTTCTAGTGATATGCGTGATTTAGAAGCAAATATGGATAAAGAAGCGGTTCAAGTAGCTTACGATATCTTTACTGATCGTATCCGTAAATACATCGGTAGTTATGTAACAGTATTAAACGGTGTTGATGCAATTGTCTTTACTGCTGGAATTGGTGAAAATGATTCACATGTTCGTAGTGAAGTAATCAAAGGCATGACTTGGTTTGGTTGTGAATTAGATGACGAGAAAAACAATGTTCGTGGAAAAGAATCAGTGATTTCTACAGACGACTCTAAAGTTAAAGTATTATTGATTCCAACTGATGAAGAATTGATGATTGCTCGTGACGTTGAGCGTTTAAGAAAATAATTGTTAAAAAAAGAAGTAACTCGACCAAAGTCGAGTTGCTTCTTTTAATGTTTAAAATTAATCTTCATCCTTTGAAACTGGGATTTTATTGCCTAAGTCAGTTCTTACCACTAGCACATCACAAGTAGCATTGCGAATAACGTACTCAGAAACAGATCCAATAAATAATCGCTCAACAGCATTTAAACCAGTCGCGCCTAACATGATCAAATCAACTTCATGATCTTGAGGTAATTGCTTTGCAATCAAAGGTTTTGGAGAACCATATTCAATGACACTAGACACCTTTTCACAACCATGTTCCTTAGCTTGTTTTTTGTAACCTTCCAGCGTTTGTTTCGCCATTTCAGTAGCCTGTTCAGCTAAAACACCATCAAAAGAAGAAACAGATTGGAATGCCCGTGTATCAATAACATGAGCTAACAATAGTTCAGCATCATTTCTCATAGCAACATTCATTGCTTTTTGAAAAGCTAATTCTGCCTCAGCTGACCCGTCAACTGCCACCATGATTTTACGATAATTTTGTAACATTATAAACCACTCCTTTTCAAATAGTTGAAGATACCTAGCATTTGATACTTTAATTGTAGAACAAAATCACAAAAAAGGAAAATAAAAAAGAAGAGACTGTTATAGAATCTTCTTGGCAAACATAACACTGAATACAGCTGAAATTACAAGCAAACTAAAAATGTAGAACAAAGAAAAAAAGGTTAAATTAAAGATTCCAACTAAAATGCCAATAGCTGCTAAAATCAAATAAAAAACACCAAATTGATGTAAAAATTGTGTGTTTTCGTCTGGTTCACCGTTGTGCATTAAAGGTAGAAAAACAGTTGCCTTTTTTAATAAATAGATACCAATAATAACTAATAAAGCAACAGACACAAAAATAAGTATGCGAATCATGCATTGAACCTCCATCAAATAAAAAACAATTTGCACTTCGCAAATTGTTCGAAAATCTAAAAAAATGGTAAAATCCGTCGATGCCGTTATTCGTCCTATAGTATTGAACCCGCAAACAAAGCAGGTGGGTTCCACGACTGACAGCTTTGAACTACCAAATGATAAGGCATGTTACCAGCTTAGGTACCAGAAGGATCCCTAGATATCAATAAAATGTTCGGTCAACACACAAAAAAGACAACGCGCACATCACAGATTTACCATCTTTATAATAGCACAATATAGAGCAAACAGCAATGAGAGTGCTTAAATTTGAAAGCGGATTATTGTTAAGTTTTCTTTCCTTGTTTCCAATCTTGGATTCGTTGATACTGTTGGTGTAATGCTTGTTCATATTTTCCAGTATCAATCGGTTCATAGTAACGAGCATTTTTTATTTTGTCTGGAAGATACTGTTGATCGACCCAAGCGTTCTCAAAATTATGAGGATAGCGATAACCAATTCCACGATTCAAATCCTTTGCACCTGAGTAATGACTATCACGCAAATGATCGGGTACATCCCCAGCTTTTCCTTCACGTATATCAGCTAAAGCAGCATCGATTGCGCTAAGCGCAGAGTTTGACTTTGGCGATAAGCATAAGTCGATCACGACACTAGCAAGTGGGATCCGAGCTTCGGGGAAACCCAATTTCTCTGCGGCTTGAACCGCTGTAATAGTTCGTGCTGCAGCTGGCGGATTACCTAAACCAATATCTTCATAGGCAATCACCATCAGGCGGCGACAAATGATCGGTAAGTCACCAGCTTCAACTAACCTAGCCAGATAATGCAGAGCCGCATCAACGTCACTACCGCGGATCGATTTTTGAAAGGCTGAAATCACATCATAATGAGCATCACCATTTTTATCATGAGTCAGCGCTTTCCGTTGTACACATTCTTCAATGATCGAAAGGCTAATCTGAATCTCTTTATTCTCATTTTCAGGTGTTGATTTTACAGCTAACTCCAATCCATTCAATGCGCTTCGTAAGTCACCGTTTGTTGCACGAGATAGATGCTGCAATGCTTTTTCTTCTAACACAACTGGAAACTCGCCTAAACCACGTTCTTTATCAGCTAATGCTTCTTTGATGGCCTTTTGAATATCCAATTCAGTTAGTGGTTTGACCTCAAAAATTTGCGTTCTACTCCGAATCGCTGGATTGATCGTGATATAGGGATTTTCTGTTGTTGCTCCAATCATAATGATCCGACCGCTCTCAAGGTGGGGTAATAAAAAGTCTTGCTTTGTTTTATCTAAACGATGAACTTCATCTAATAACAAGATCACAGTACCGCTCATTTTGGCTTCTTCTGCAACAATCTGTAGGTCTTTTTTCGTATCAGTTGCAGCATTCAATAAACGGAAAGCATAATTTGTGGAACCAGCAATGGCACTCGCAATACTTGTTTTACCCGTACCAGGCGGACCATATAAAATCATTGAAGAAAGCATCCGTGCTTCTACCATTCTACGAATGATTTTTCCTGGTCCAACAAGATGTTGTTGACCAACCACTTCATCTAAATTACGTGGACGCATACGATAAGCTAAAGGTTTTTGCATAGTTGGACCTCCTTATTTAAAAGCGTAGCAGGCTCGTTCAGCTTCGACAGAAAAATAGGAAAAACTAACTGAGGCGCTCTTTGCCTCATTTTAGTTTTTATCTTTTTCCGAGAAGCTAGCTTGCGTAGCTAGATAACATACGGTAACAACGTTTCTTTCAGTCACCTTGTACCAATCAATATCAACTCATCACTTCGTTGTATTTCTTGGCATGTTTCAAAGCAAAAGCGTAGCAGGCTCGTTTAACCTACACGGCTTAATAATAATTTCTTTATCCATTCATTATACCACAAAGAACGTACGTTTGTATTAGCCGTTGATTTGCCAGTCAAAACAAGAAAAAATCAGCTTTTATCTAACAAATCGTTTCTTCTTTCAATGGATAATAGGCTTAGATTCGTGTATTATAGGAGGTGGTGAAAAATAATGAATGACACAATAAATGTTTTTAATACAAAATCAACAGAAGAAATTGCTCAATTTTTATTGGGAATGTACTTAGAACACGAAACAGCAGCTGGTACCCTTGCAGGTTATATTGTGGATACAGAAGCTTATCTTGGGCCAGAAGATGAAGCAGCCCATAGTTTTGGGTTGCGGGATACTCCTCGTTTAAAAGCAATGTATGAAAAGCCGGGAACGATTTATTTATATACTATGCATACCCATCTGATTTTAAATATGGTGACCCAAGAAAAAGGGAAACCTCAAGGAGTCATGATTCGTGCGATTGAACCAGTTGAAGGCATCGATAGAATGCAAATAAACCGTAATGGACGAACAGGCATCGAGTTATCGAATGGACCTGGCAAATTGGTCGCTGCTTTAGGTATCGATAGAGACTTATATGGAGAGTCGATTTTTGACAGCTCTTTACGAATTGTGCCTGAAAAAAGAAGAACACCCAAGCAAATTATCTCACTGCCTAGAATTGGCATTCCGAATAAAGGAATTTGGACAGAATTACCGTTACGATATGTTGTTTCAGGTAATCCTTATATTTCTAAGCAACGAAGAAGTGATATCGATCAAAAGGCTTTTGGCTGGAAGGAAGAAACCAAATGAAAAAACCAACAATGTTAACTTATTTAGACCAACTAATTACCAAAGATATTACAGAATATGATGTCGCACTTGACTGGAATACCAGAAATCATTCAATCGAAGTGGTTTTCCGCTTATTCGCTGAAAATACTGCTCATGAACAAATTGACGATGCGACAGGAACTGTTTCTGAAGAAGAAATCATTGAATTTGAGGATGGTGTTTTATTTTATAATCCTGCAAAAACTTCAGTAGATGAAAACGACTATTTAGCTGTTATCCCTTATGAAGGCAAGAAAGGCATCAAACAATCTGTATTAGATGGTTTTGTTACGTATTTAAATGAGGTACTGACGGAAGGACAAAGTGACTTGTTAGATTTTTTAACAGAGGAAGATCAGGAAGTGTTTGAACTAAAATGGTCGGATGAAGCCTTTGAAAGAGCTGTAGAACAATATCAAAAAGCTGATGGCGACACATATATCGCTTATCCAAGCTATTAAAAAGAGGTGATCATATGAAATGGACAGAAGTAAAAGTTGAGACAGCCAGTGAAGCGGTTGAAGCAATTTCAAATATTATGATGGAGGCAGGTGCCAGTGGTGTTGCCATCGAAGATTCTTTAGATGTGGAAAATTTTCAAAGTGATCTTTACGGAGAGTTGCTAGACAAAGAGCAATTCACACATATCAAAGACGGCGCTTTAGTAATGGCTTATTTTCCTGAAACAACTTTTTTACCAGAAATATTGCCTTTTATCAAAGAAAGCATTACTCGTTTACCAGAATTTGGTTTAAGCATTGGGAAAAATGATGTAACCGTAAGTGAAGTCGCTGAAAGTGATTGGGCTACTGCCTGGAAAAAATATTATCACCCAGTGCGAGTTACTCGCTTTTTAACGATCGTGCCGAGTTGGGAAAAGTATGAAGCCCAAGATGAGTTTGAAAAAATTATAACACTAGATCCAGGAATGGCGTTTGGGACAGGAACACATCCAACCACTCGCTTAACGTTACAAGCATTAGAAACAGTATTACGCGGTGGTGAAACTTTACTGGACGTTGGAACGGGATCTGGCGTATTGAGTATTGCTAGTAAATATCTGGGCGCTAAAAATGTCTATGCTTATGATCTAGATGAAGTTGCTGTGACGGCTGCCAAAGAGAATATGGACATGAATCCGATTGCCAGCGATGTTCAGGTTTCTGCAAATGACTTACTTAAAGAAGTAACGATTGAAGCAGATGTGATCGTAGCCAATATTTTAGCAGATATCATAACTTTGATGATCGAAGATGCTTGGCGTTTATTGAAAAATGATGGTACCTTGATCGTTTCGGGAATCATTCATGAGAAAAAAGCGATGGTCATTGAAAAAATGACTGAACAGGGTTTCCTTGTAGAGCAAGTTTTCCAACAAGGGGATTGGTATGCGATTATATTAAAGAAAACAGAGGAAGAGTAAGATGCAACGCTACTTTTTAACTGAGCCTTATGAAGCCAAAGCACAGTATCGAATCACAGGAGAAAACTATCATCATATCGTGCGAGTGATGCGGATGGAGCCTCAACAACAAGTGTTTTTAGCTTTTAGTGACCGATTGGCAATCATTGCTGAAATAACCGATATTACGGAAGAAGCAGTTTATTTAAAAGAAATTAGTAAAGAACAAGCTGAAAAAGAGTTGCCTATTAATGTTACGATTGCTTGTGGTTATCCTAAAGGGGACAAACTGGAATGGGTCGTTCAAAAAGGAACTGAGCTTGGTAGTCATAAATTTATTGGGTTTCCGGCTAAAACGTCCGTTGTTAAATGGGATCATAAAAAGCTGGCTAAAAAAACAGAGCGCTTGAAAAAAATTGCTATAGAAGCAGCTGAGCAATCACATCGTCAGTTTGCGCCAGATGTTGTATTATTAGAACAAGAGCAAGCGTTGATCGATGTTTTTTCTAGTTACGATAAAGTGTTGATTGCTTACGAAGAGTCTGCAAAAATTGGGGAACGCAGTCTTTTTGCAACGGCACTTTCGGAATTGGCACAGGGTGAATCGCTTTTGATCATCTTTGGTCCAGAGGGAGGCTTTGCTCCTGCGGAAATAGCAGAATTTCAAAATCACGGCGGTATTATTTGTGGATTAGGACCGCGTATTTTACGAACAGAGACGGCGCCATTATATGCGTTGAGTGCAATTAGTTATCAATTTGAATTAGTGTAAGGTTTAGGGGGTTTTTTATGGAGTTAGAGTTGCAAAGACTGTCAATTATGTTAATGGATCCGGAACTGACGGATCAACAGTTTACAGAAGAAATCCTGTTCTTAAAGGAGTTTTCTGTGCGTTCTATTTTTGTTTTACCATACAATGTTGCAAGAGCAAAACAGTTATTAACTGGAACTATGATCCAAGTAGGTAGCTTTGTTGATTTTCCGTTAGGCGGCGGAACGTTAGCTAAAAAGGCGTTTGAAACAGGACAGTTGTATAGAGATGGGGCAGCAGATGTTTTTGTAACAATGGCACCTGATCAACTAGAAATTTATGGTAATGAAAGTTATCAAGCTTTAGAACAACTATCATTTGGGCGGAATGCACTGGGATTCTTTTTAGATAGCAGCCACTTGACAGATGACCAAAAACAACGATTAACGATGGATCTAGCAGAATTAAAAATCAATGCGATTTCATTAGGATTAAATTTAACGATGGAGCAAGCAATCTATGATATGAGTATTTTCCGAACGGGTCGACGAAAGCAAATGACCTTTCAAGTAAACGTAAAAGCACCAACATTACTTGAGATCGAGCTTCTTTTTCAAGCAGGAGCCTCTTATATCGGTATTAGCAATGGTCGTGAGATTTTACCATTGATTTCAAAATGGAGTTAAAATTTGAGGAATTGAAAATCCAGAAAAATGTTAGTATAATAAAAGAGATTGGAAGTGCTACTGTTTCAAGTGGTGCTTTTCTTTTTTTAAAAGATCGATTATTTACATAAATAAAGATAACGGACCCAAAAGTAAAAGGAGTACCACTATCCTAGGAAGCGAAGCGATGTAGAGATAGAGGATATCGGACCCAAAAGTAAAAGGAGTGAGAACCATGCCAAAAGAGGAGATTATGACAGGACCTGGAGTCATTAAGCTCGTGTCAAAATATATGGCGCCTCAACATGTTGCGTTTGTTCAAAAAGCCTGTGATTACGCAGAAAAAGCGCATGAGGGTCAAGTTAGACAGTCAGGTGAACCTTATTTTATCCATCCAATCCAAGTGGCTGGAATTTTAGCTGAATTACGGATGGATCCACATACTGTTGCGACAGGATTTTTACATGATGTAGTAGAAGATACTGACGTAACACTTGAAGATCTAGCAAATGAGTTTGGTGCAGACGTTGCGATGTTAGTGGATGGTGTGACCAAACTTGGTAAAATAAAATATAAATCTCACGAAGAACAATTAGCTGAAAATCATCGGAAAATGTTGTTAGCAATGGCGCAAGATTTACGTGTGATCATGGTGAAATTAGCTGACCGCTTGCACAATATGCGCACACTAAAACATTTGCGGGAAGATAAACAGCGTCGGATTGCACAAGAAACAATCGAAATCTATGCACCGCTTGCCCATCGTTTAGGGATCAGCCGGATCAAGTGGGAACTGGAAGATACCGCGTTACGCTATATCAATCCCAACCAATATTACCGAATCGTTAATTTAATGCAAAGTAAAAGAGACGAACGGGAAGCCTATGTTGAAGAAGCTGTGGAAGACATTCGTTTAGCGACAGAAGATTTAGATATTTATGCTGAAATTTATGGACGTCCAAAACATATTTACTCGATTTATCGCAAAATGAAAGATCAGAAAAAACAATTCAATGAAATTTATGATTTATTGGCAATCCGTGTAATCGTTGATTCGATCAAAGATTGTTATGCTGTCTTAGGGGCGATTCACACAAAGTGGACCCCCATGCCTGGACGCTTTAAAGACTATATTGCCATGCCAAAAGCTAATATGTATCAATCGATCCATACGACCGTTATCGGACCAAAAGGCAACCCTGTAGAAGTCCAAATCAGGACGCACGAAATGCATCAAATCGCTGAGTTCGGGGTTGCGGCTCACTGGGCTTATAAGGAAGGTAAGACTGAAAAAGTCGATGAAGATAATGATACGAAACAATTGAGTTGGTTCCGTGAAATTCTGGAACTACAAGATGAAAGCTACGATGCTTCTGAATTTATGGAAAGTGTTAAAGGTGATATTTTCAGCGATAAAGTCTATGTTTTCACTCCAACTGGTGAAGTGACCGAATTGCCGAAAGGCTCTGGCCCGTTAGACTTTGCTTATAGTGTGCATACTGAAATCGGGAACAAAACAACGGGTGCCAAAGTCAATGGAAAAATGGTCCAATTGGATTACACACTGAAAAATGGAGATATCATTGAAGTTTTGACCTCGCCAAACTCCTTTGGTCCAAGTCGTGACTGGTTGAAAATGGTTGCGACCAGTAAGGCGCGGAACAAAATCAAACGATTCTTTAAAGTCCAAGATCGTGAAGTCAATATTATCAAAGGTCACGACGCTATTAGCAAGTACTTGATCGAACACGGTTTTACACCAAAAGAATTTCTAAGCAAAACAAAAATGGCAGAGGCACTAGATCGTTTTAATTTCCAAACAGAAGATGATCTTTATGCGGCTGTTGGTTACGGTGAAATCAGCGCTCAAGTGGTCTTTAATCGTTTAACAGAAAAAGAACGAAAAGAGCAAGAAATCGAACGCCAAAAGCAAGAAGCAGAAGAATTGATGACACAACCCGTCAAAAAAGAATCCGATAAGATGAAAGTTCGTCATGAGGGCGGCATCGTGATTCAAGGTGTTGAAAATCTGCTTGTTCGTATCAGTCGTTGTTGTAATCCTGTTCCTGGGGATGAAATCGTCGGATACATCACAAAAGGCCGTGGGGTTTCAATTCATAGAGCTGATTGTCCTAACGTGCAACATCAAGAAGAACTTGCCCAACGCTTGATTGAAGTGGAATGGGAAGATACTGACAATTCGAATAAAGAGTATGATGCTGATTTAGAGATTTACGGCTATAATCGCAGTGGATTACTGAATGATGTCTTACAAGTCATCAGTTCAATGACTAAAAATTTAGTGAGTGTAGAAGCCAAACCGACTAAAAATAAAATGGCGATGATCCACGTCACAGTGAAGATTCAAAATCTAGCACATTTGAAAACAATCGTAGATAAAATCAAAAATATACCGGACGTTTATAATGTCCGTCGTACCAATGGCTAGGAGGTATAAATATGAGAGCAGTGATTCAGCGTGTAACACAAGCTGAAGTGGTGATCGAGCAACAAAGTGTTGGAAAAATCGCCCAAGGATTTATGATTTTATTGGGAATCCATGAATCAGATACAATAGAGGATGTGGTTTATCTAGTTCGTAAAATCAGTAAACTTCGTGTATTTGAAGATGATGGCGGTAAAATGAATCTAAGTCTGCAAGAGATTAATGGGAGTATTTTAAGTGTTTCTCAATTCACCTTATATGCAGATACGAAAAAAGGCAACCGCCCTAGCTTTATCGAAGCAGCTCGACCGGAAGTCGCAATTCCTTTATATGAGCAATTCAATAAACAATTGAAAGAATTGGCGATCCCTGTAGAGACCGGTGAATTTGGAGCTGACATGAAAGTATCATTGATCAATGATGGACCAGTAACGATTATTATTGATACAAAAGATAAATAACAGAAACATCATTCCTGAATGTATTGGTACGGGAATGATGTTTTTTTATAAGTTATAAGGAAAGTCACATTAAGGTAGAAATGCTTGGTATAATGAAGTATCAAGCGATTGTTGAGGTGTACAATGGAAAAATACAAAGAACAATTACAACCGAAATTAAAAAAACTACCTGTACCGGAACTCTATGAAACCTTAGCTAGACTAAACGAATGGATTAGCCCTCTATTCACAGCAGAAGAGCTAGCAGCTTTTCAAACAAAAGCGGCAATCTTTAGTACGTCTGTTGGGGCGCTATTACAAACAGAATTAGTTGAACAAATGGAACAAACCACTGGTAGTTGGTTAGCTCCGTTATGGCAAAAAAGTTATTTAGAAAGTCGTGGACCTTTACAAAGTGAATCAAATTTTGCATTGATTATCAAAAAGGAATATTATGATCAAATTAAATCAAAAGAAGCGCGAGCCGCTCAGCTGATTTATCAATTGACTAAAATTTATCTAAGTTTAGCTGACGGAACATACCCGGTCGAATTTACCAAAAATAATCAACATGTAGATATGTCTTTCTACTTAAATTTTTTCAAAAGCTGTCGAATACCTGGAAATAAGCAGGATTCCTTTTACAGAGGAGAAACACAAAATGCTGAAATTTACATCATGATTTTTGTAAATGGCGTCTATTTCCGTTTAGATGTAACGAATGCATCAGGGCAAATCTATCCTTTGGAGCAATTACAAGAAAATCTGAATTATATTCAATCACTGGAGATAATCCCAAAACAAGGAGAAGAGTTGATTTCTTATCTAACTGGAGTTGAAAGAGGGTGCTCTTATGTGCTTTATCAACAACTCAAACAAGAGGAAATCAATTATCAGAATCTGCAACAGATTGAAGATGCTTTGTTTATTTTAAGCTTTTCAAATGGCAAAGATGAGTCAAAAGAGGAGCGCATCAACGAAGTTTTATTGAATACGAGCCATCAATTTCTGTCAAAAACAACCCAAGCAGTCATTACTAAAAATGGTCATATCGGTTTTAATATGGAACACACTGCCATCGATGGTGTACCAACTTTGAACTTACTGACTAAAATAGTTGAATCATTTAATGCCCCTGCTACTACAATAGCTACGAAATGTTCTTCTGATCTTGCTCAAAAATTGGACTGGACTTTGACGAGCCAAATGATCGATAGTCTAGAAGCAGCGCGCAAACTTGTGGAAGAAGAAAATGGTTCGTATAGTATCAAACATCGAGTCATTTCAGCTATAGGAAAAGAACGAATGAAGCAAGCAAACGTCAGTCCAGATGCTTTTTTTCATATTGCCTTAGCGATGGCACAACAAACGGTTTTTGGGAAGCTAAGATCAGTTTATGAACCAGTTGCAATGCGTATGTATTATGAGGGACGCACGGAATCAGCTCGTTCAATCAGCGAAGAGAAAAAGCAATTTGTAGAAGCTTTTTACAATAAAAACAAGCGACAAAACCAAGAAGCGTTAGTCACATTATTCATTGAAGCTGCAAAGGCGCATTCTGATCGTATTATTCAATGCCAAAACGGTAAAGGTGTGGAGCGCCATCTGTTTGGCTTGCAAAAAATGATAGTGCATTCTGAAACAGAGATAACTACTTTTACTGCAGAAGCGCTTAGGATTTTAGGTGACGATTTTATTTCTACTACTGGGATTCCTTACAATATTTTAGAATCATTTAGCTTTGGTCCCGTCAACAAAAGTGGTTTTGGTCTGTATTACGGTATTTTAGAGGAAGAAGTGATTTTAACTATTTCAGCCAAAAAAAATCGTGAACAGCAAGCAATACAACTGCTAGAAGGAATAGAACAAGCGATGATTGAGTTAGCAGAACTTTTAGCTATTTAAAGACGAAAACAATACTGAAAATAATAACGAAGATGATCAATAAGTCTTAACGTTATTTTCGGTATTGTTTATTTTTGTTGATTTTTTCTAAAAGGTAATATAAAATGATTTGATTAAATCGTAATCATTACACTTTGTGCCAGCTAAAACAGAAAGGGGCTATCAAATGAAGTTGATTTAATCAATAAAATGAAAATGGGGGTTCGTTTATGAAAACGGAAAAGAAAAAACGATATATAGCAGTAGGCATTTTTTTGTTAGGGGCTATGCTGATTAGTGGGTGTACACAAAATAAGCGTCCAGAAATAGCAAATAAGGATTCTGAAGCCAGTCAGAGTACCAAAGAAAAGTCCGTGCATGATCATCAACATAAGCACACACATGACGGAGAGTTTGAAGAAGCCGACGTTCAAAATAGAACTTTGCAGGATTGGTCTGGTGATTGGCAATCGATTTATCCTTATTTACTTGATGGAACGTTAGATGAAGTACTGGAACATAAAGCAGAAGAGAAAAAAGACAAAAGTTTTGCTGAGTATAAAGAGTATTATACAACAGGCTATAAGACCGATACACAAAGAATCAAGATCGAAGAAAACACAATTGAATTTTTTAAAGGTGAGACATCTCAAAAAGCAGAGTACAAATATGATGGGTATAAAATTTTGATCTACGATTCTGGTAAAAAAGGTGTACGCTATCTATTTAGCACTATTGATGAAAATAGCGGTGCACCAAAGCATATTCAATTTAGTGATCATAACATCAAGCCAACGAAAGCTGAGCATTTTCATTTGTATTTTGGAGATGAGAGTCAGGATACGCTATTGAAAGAATTGGAAAATTGGCCAACCTATTATAAGAGTGATTTATCAGGCGCCGATATTGTCCATGATATGTTGCATCATCATTAAACGTAAAAAAGAAATGAAGGCAAAATACTTCATTTCTTTTTTTAGTCAATTGATATCAAAATAAAGCAGCCTATTCCTACTCATTAATGGAATTTTTGCAACAAAATGTCTTAAAAAGCAGAAAGCTAAAGTTTTCTAGCGTTTCTATAGTATAATAATGGCAACTGAGTTGATCAGTCATAAAACAGATGAAGGATGAGAGCCAATTGGGAAAAATCAGAATCAATAATATGAAGTTTTATACTAAAAATGGTGTTCTACCAGAAGAACGAATTTTAGGGCAACAATTGGAAGTGGATGTTGAATTAAGATTGTCATTAGATCAGGCTGGTAAGACCGATGATGTGAATGCTACCGTTAGTTATGCTGAAGTTAACGATCAAATTGCAGAGCGTTTAACTACTCATTCTTACAACCTAATCGAAGCTGTAGCTTCAGCTATTTTGGATGACATTGAAACAGAACATGGCAAAAAATTAGAAGGCGCGCTTGTTCGTGTTAGAAAATATAGTGTACCAATGCCTGGCGTGTTTGATAATATTGAAATTGAAATGGAACGAGACTTCATATGACGATTAGTTATTTAGCGTTGGGAAGTAATTTGGGTGATCGTTTAGGAACCTTGCAAAAAGCAGTTGAACTGCTTGATCAAGATGACAATATTCAAGTGATGCAAAAATCAAAATTGTATGAAACATTACCGTATGGCGATGTTCCGCAAGAAAATTATTATAATGCTGTAATTCAAATCAGCACATCCTACGAACCTATGCAATTATTAGATAAGACACAAGCGATTGAAAAAACATTAGGTCGAAAACGATTGATTCATTGGGGACCGCGAACCTTAGATATTGATATTTTGTTGATGGATGATAATACAGTAGCAACAGAACGTTTGACTATTCCACATAAAGAAATGCTGAAACGATCTTTTGTATTAGTCCCATTAAGGGATGTTTATCCTGATGCTGTATTACAAGGAGAATCCTTTGAAGCATTGATTGAAAAAACTGGGAATCAAGGGGAAGTTTGGCTTAGTAAAGAAAGTTGGTAAGTAGATGAATGAAGAACAATTAGTGACGATCGAGCAGGCAGTAAAACAAATTTTAACAGCGATTGGGGAAGACCCTGATCGAGCGGGTCTTAAAGATACACCTGCACGTGTAGCAAAAATGTATAACGAGGTATTTTCTTCTTTAAGAGCGCCAGAATTTAACGATTATGCCTTGTTTGACAGTCTCAATGAAGAGGATATGGTTTTAGTGAAAGACATTCAATTTTACTCTATGTGTGAGCATCATTTATTGCCATTTTATGGGAAAGTACATGTGGCCTACATTCCTGATAAGCGCAAGGTTTTAGGATTAAGTAAATTACCACGTTTGGTAGAATATTGTGCTAAACGTCCTAGCGTGCAAGAGGATCTAACGATCATGATCGCAAACAAATTAGTTGAGCATGTACCTGTTAAAGGTGCAGCGGTAGCAATCGAAGCAGAGCATATGTGTATGACGATGCGAGGTGTTAAATCACCCAGTAGCCTGACGAAAACATTTCATTATCAAGGAATATTCAAAACGAATAAGGAATGTAAAGATGACTTTTTAAGAGGGATCAAGGCATAAAACATGAATAAAATGACGATAATCGTTGGCACAAATAACCAAGGCAAGCTACAAGAAATGCAGTCAGTCCATCCTAAAGAGCAGATTACCTTTGTTTCATATACGAACTATACGAATCAAGCCTATGAGATAGCAGAAACAGGTACGACATATACTGAAAATGCGCTGATCAAAGCTCGATTTTATGCAAAAACAATTGGAAAACCAGTATTAGCAGATGATGGTGGACTAGAACTGGAAACTTTTCCAGACCTCTTAGGTGTTGAGACAGCACGATTTTTTAAACCTGATATGACAGACACTCAAAAAAATGTACAGCTTTTTCATTTATTTGACGGACAAGAGACCGCATCGCGAGTGATAAACCTGCACGCTGTGTTAGTGTACGCTTGGCCGAATGGCGAGTATCTTCTTTCAGCAAAAACGCTCAAAGGAAAACTAACAACAAAGGAAATCGGTGAACAGGGCTATGGTTTTGATAAAATTTTTTATCTACCAGAAAAGGATAAAACCCTTGCTCAATTGCCGAAAGAGCAACGAAATAAATTAAGCCCAAGAGTATCAGCATTGAAGGAATTGATCGAAAAATTAAAGGAGTAGCAAAAGGATGAAAGAGGGATACTTTACTAAAAAAGAACCCCAAATCATGGGGATTTTAAATGTTACACCAGATTCATTTTCAGATGGCGGTCAATTTAATGAACTAGATAAAGCCATGCTTCATTGTGAAGAAATGTTGTCGGCAAATGTTGATATCATAGACATCGGGGGACAATCGACGCGTCCAAACTATCAAGAGATTTCAGCAAGAGAAGAAAAAGAACGAATTTTGCCGATTATACAAGCAGTCAGAACAAAAACAGATAAACCGATTTCAATCGATACTTATTTTCCAGAAGTAGCGGATGCAGCTTTAGCTGCAGGTGCTAACATAATTAATGATATCAAAGGATTGGATACCAACGGGATGATCGAAATTGCACAAAAGTATCCTGATTGTGGGTTGGTAATCATGCATTCACGTCCCCGACGAACTGAATTATCAGTAGTGGAAGATATACGCGCGTTTTATCAAGAAAAAATAGAAACGTGTCAAAAGGCTGGTATTGATATGATGCGAATTTGTTTTGATCCAGGCATTGGTTTTGGCAAAACACAGGAAGAAAATATAGCAATACTAAAACATCCTGAAGCATTTCGCTATCAAGAATATCCAGTGCTATACGGAGTATCAAGAAAAAGGACGATTGCTGCATTGACCAATGAAACTGACCCTTCAAAACGTGATTTTGGTTCAATTGCTGCTTCATTATTTGCTATAACTAAAGGGGTAGAAATTGTTCGAGTCCATCAGGTTAAAGGGATGCGGGATACGTTAAATGTCTGGCAAACGCTGAATACGAACTAATACCTATTGATTTTGCTTAGCAGGATGATTGTAAAACCAATTGAAATTCTACTTGACTTTATTTCCAATCTCTAGTAATTTATAGATACTATAAAAAAATCGATGAAAGAACGAGTAGATTTCAAACTAACTGTAGAAGAGAAAGTTGCCATGGCTGAAAGCAACTTCATTAGGGAAATCGAAAGACATTCTGGAGATGAACGGAGGAAAAGCCGTTCCGTTACGAGCGTTAATCGTTGGAGGAAAGAGCAATCTTTCGAACTTAGGTGGTACCGCGTGTGTCTATTCACTCGCCCTTGTATTTAATACAAGGGCGAGTTTTTGTTGTGAATCACCACGACTGGCTTCGCCAGAGTGGATGATGAACAATACTTGGCGACCAAAGGGAGAGAAGTTTCCGTACTAGGAATCACCAAAAGCCTAAGCTTAAAAAAGGTGGAGAATGGAACTGTAGATCACTTTAGCTCCTAAATCACCACGACAGGCTTTGCCAGAATGGATGATGAACAACACCTGGCAACCACTGGGAGAGAAGTTACCATATATCAAAATCGAAATAAACGGTAGGACGATTGTTAAAAAAATCCAACCAGCTCTAAGCCAGTTTAAACCAACCAATCTTTATTTTTACTAAAATAAATTACAAATAATGAACACTAAATAGGAGATGAAACAATGAGTTATCAAAAACCAAAAGGAACCAATGACTTATTACCAGGAACTTCTGAAAAATGGCAATTTGTTGAAGAAACAGCCCGTTTGATTTTTCGTGATTACCAATATGAAGAAATTCGCACACCAATTTTTGAACACTATGAAGTCATTTCTCGCAGCGTAGGAGATACAACAGATATCGTGTCAAAAGAAATGTATGACTTTTACGATAAAGGGGACCGCCATGTAACCTTACGTCCAGAAGGAACAGCACCAATCGTTCGTTCTTTTGTTGAAAATAAACTGTTTGGACCTGAATTTGCGAAACCGTATAAAACCTATTATATGGGACCGATGTTCCGTTATGAACGTCCTCAAGCAGGTCGTTTAAGACAATTCCACCAAATCGGAGCAGAAGCTTTTGGCAGCGTGAATCCAGCTGTGGATGTTGAAAGTATGGCGATGGCTTTAGACTTTTTCAAACAGTTAGGCATCAATCAAATTCGATTAGTGATCAACTCTTTAGGCGATAAAGCTACCAGAACGGCTTATCGTCAAGCATTGATCGATTATTTAGAACCAAAAGCAGCTGAATTGAGTGAGGATTCAAAACGTCGTTTGCACGAGAATCCATTGCGTGTATTAGACAGCAAGGATAAAAAAGATCAAGCGATTGTAGCAGATGCACCCTCGATATTAGATTATCTAAGCGAGTCATCTAAAGAACATTTTGAAATAGTTAAAACGATGCTAAACGAATTGAATATCCCGTTTGAAGTGGATAGCAATATGGTTCGTGGGCTAGACTATTACACAGATACAATTTTTGAAGTAATGAGTGAAGCACCTGGCATGGGCGCACAAGCAACGATTTGTGCTGGTGGGCGTTATGATGGATTAGTTGAAGAATTAGGTGGTCCTGCAACTCCTGGTTTTGGTTTTGCGATGGGAATCGAGCGTGTTTTGATTACGATGGAGGCAGAAGGGGTTGCAGTTCCTGTAATCAATGAAATCGATGCCTATGTAGTTGGAATCGGTGAGCAAACAAATATTACATCGCTAAAACTAGTTCAAGCGATTCGTAATTTCGGTTTTTCAGCTGATCGTGATTTTATGGATCGTAAAGCCAAAGCACAATTTAAAACAGCCGCTAAATTAAACGCCAAACTAGCATTGACTTTAGGTGAAACGGAATTAGCAGAAGGCGTTGTAAATGTAAAATCAATGGCCAATCGTAATGAAAAAGCATTTCCACTATCAGATATTTATGAAAGATTCGATGAAGTCTATGATGAAATGATGACCGTGATGTTTGATCAATAAAAAGTAAAAAAATGAAGAGGAGCAAAAATCAATGGCAAAAAGAACAGTATACTGTGGAGAAGTTTCCGCAGATTTAGTAGGACAAGTGATTACCTTAAAAGGTTGGGTGCAAAAGCGCCGTGACTTAGGTGGCGTTATTTTTATCGATTTACGTGACCGTGAAGGCATCGCACAAGTGGTCTTCAATCCAGCCCATTCAAAAGAGGCGTGGGAAATTGCGGATAAATGTCGTAGCGAGTATGTAATCGAAATCACTGGTGAGTTAACTTACCGTGACAAAGAAGCAATCAATCCAAAAATGAAAACAGGCGAGTTCGAAGTAATGGCAACAGATATCACGATTTTAAATACAGCCAAAACACCTCCATTTTTAATTGAAGACGAAAACAACGTCGGCGATGAAATTCGCATGAAATATCGTTATTTAGATTTACGTCGTCCACAAATGACAGCAAATCTAAAATTACGTCATGAAGTAACAAAATCGATTCGTCATTATTTAGACGATACTGATTTTATCGATATCGAAACACCTTATTTTGGTAAGTCAACACCAGAAGGCGCACGTGACTACTTAGTTCCTTCACGTGTCCATGCAGGTCATTTTTATGCGTTACCACAATCACCACAAATTTTTAAACAATTGTTAATGAATGCAGGTTTCGATCGCTATTATCAAATCGTTCGCTGTTTCCGTGATGAAGATTTGCGTGGAGACCGTCAACCAGAATTTACTCAAGTCGATTTAGAGACAACGTTCTTGTCTCCAGAAGAGATTCAAACAATGACTGAAGAAATGTTAGCCAAAGTGATGCGTGAAACAAAAGGAATCGAAGTGACGTTACCATTCCCTCGTATCAGCTATGATGAAGCGATGGCACGTTACGGAAGCGACAAACCAGATACACGTTTCGATATGGAATTGATTGATATCGCAGATGTGGTCAAAGATGTTGACTTCAAAGTGTTCCAAATGGCGCTTGAAAATGGCGGACATGTTAAAGCGTTGAACGCAAAAGGTGCTGCAGATAAATATTCAAGAAAAGATATGGACAATCTAGGAACATATGTAAGTCAATTTGGTGCCAAAGGACTTGCTTGGTTAAAAGTAGAAGAAGATGGACTAAAAGGACCAATTGCAAAATTCCTAACAGAGGTTTCAGATGACTTGATCAAAGCAACAAATGCTGAGGTTGGCGATATTTTAATGTTTGGTGCAGATAAACCGGAAATCGTTGCGGCTGCTTTAGGCGCGGTTCGTTCTCGTTTAGGGAAAGAATTAGGTCTGATCGATGAGTCTAAATTTAATTTCCTATGGGTTATTGATTGGCCATTATTTGAATATGATGAAGAAGCTGGTCGTTACGTTTCTGCTCACCATCCATTCACGCAACCAAAAGAATCTGATATTGAATTGCTTTCGACAGATCCAGCGAAAGTTTACGCAGAAGCGTATGATATCGTCTTAAATGGGTATGAATTAGGTGGCGGTTCACTACGTATCCATAAACGTGACCTACAAGAAAAAATGTTTGAAACACTAGGATTTACGAAAGAATCAGCGCAAGAACAGTTTGGATTCTTGCTAGATGCTTTAGACTATGGTTTCCCTCCACACGGTGGAATCGCGTTAGGCTTAGATCGTTTAGTAATGTTGTTGGCTGGAGAAAATAATATTCGTGAAGTGATCGCTTTCCCTAAAAACGGAAAAGCAGCTGATCCAATGACAAGTGCTCCAAGTGTGGTTTCACCATTACAATTATTTGAATTGAATATTGATGTAACTGCGATAGATGAATAAATCTTGACTTAGTTAAAGAATAACAAGCTTTCAATAAACTACCATCGTTTATTGGAAGCTTTTTTCTTATCTTATAAGCGAAAATAGCCCTTTCAATAAAAGAATAGTTCCTCTATAATTTAAATAGGAGATTTGGTTAAAGGAGTGGGGAAATTGAAAAATAAAAATCGTATACTTTTTTTGATGATTGTTGTCGTATTAACCGTTTTTGCAGGATTGTCCTTTTATGTGTTTAGACCAACAAGTGTTGAAACATATAATAAGGAAATCAAAGGGCTGCAAGAAGCAGAACAAAACGATTTAAAGGAGCAAAATGAGCCACCTGAAATAACTAGTCAAAAGCAAATAGATGTATTGGTCAAGGGTGAATCCCTCTATGTGACCTATGACTCAGGTGAGAATTGGGAAGAAGTTCCTGAACGTTTAGAAAAGATTCAATTTGGCGAATATACGCCTTCTTATGATAATGAGTTGATGGAGAACAGCTATTTTTTAACAAAAGAAAAGACGTCATTTCTATATGAAGATCTAGGTTTGAAGCTAATACAAACGGTGGATCAAGGAAAAACGTGGCAAAGATATGAGATTTCCCAAGAAAATGCTGGTATTCGTTTTAGAAAGATCGATTTTCTAAGCAAAGATTTTGGCTATGTGATTTACTCTGGTGGTCGAGTTGCTCGTCAAGAAGGAACAGTAGCGTATTTAACACACGATGGTGGGGAAACTTGGGAGGAAATGGCTAGTACAAATCAAACATCGTTGGTTCAATCTGGTGGTTTTATTGATGAAAATACAGGCTTTTTATCTTTCGGAGCAGCACCTAATTTACAAGTCACAAAAGATGGCGGAGCTAGTTGGAAAACAGCGACGATTCAGGTGCCAGAAGAGTATAAAGCTATTTTTTTAGTGGCTGAAATGCCGTCTAAATCTGGGAATCAACTAGAACTTTTGTTGAATCAAGGAGAAGTTGGGGACTACAAAGGTGGTTTAGTAAAAGGAAAATTTATTTCAAAAGATAATGGTGAAAATTGGGTATTTGATCGTGAGGTAGAGGCAGATGAGGAATAAGAAAACAATAAATAAAGTTAGCGGGATCATCTTTTTGATTTTGCTGATTCTATGCTTGCTGTTTTTAGGTGGATTCATGGTTATTTCTTCGAGAGGGTTCGATTTAATTAGTGATTGGCTTCTTTTCGCTGCAATAGTAGGAAGCTTTTTGTTTTTAGGCTTGACGCTACTATGCTTGGTCGACCTAGATAAGAAAAGAAAAATTCAGATAATTTGGCTTGAGGTTGCAGTGATCATCATAGTAACTATCCTCTTTGGATTGGTAAAGCCAAAAGAAAAAACAATTATGAGCCTTTCACCAGATGCAAAACAGGTTTTTTTAGTGAAGGAAACAAGTAATGATCATGCATTGTACTATTTCAATAATTATTATCTGATAATTGCACGGTTAAAAGAAAAACTACCAGTTGGGGAGATCACGGACTATCAACTAACGTGGCTAACGAATGAAACCTGTGTTTTGGTATATCGTTCAAAAGACCAAGCCTTACATCAATATATTGGCACATATGGTGGACGAAAAATAGCCTATTCGTATGTGTTATCAAATTTGGCAGGTTCTTGGGTATCAAAAGATGGAAAGACTAGTCTGACGTCTAGTGGGGCAACAGGCGTTGCGATCCAAGCGGATGGGAAAATAGAAGAATATCCATTCGAGCAAGCCAAGCAATTTGGAACCACTGCCTTAGCTTTAAACGATGGTAAGAATGCTAAGTGGTCGATTAGTTTAAACTCGGAAAATGAGTATAACGATCAAGGAGACTTAGTTAAAAATGCTCAGACAAAAATCATTCTATTAAAGGTTGGACTTGACGAACCACAAAAAATCGAGTTGTATTTTAAACAATAGACGAAATAAAAAATGGGAGAGTGGATAAAGATACTGCTCCCATTTTTTTATTTCGTCTATTTATAATCATTCGCCATGTCTTTGGATAAAATGAAAATAAGCACCAATCAAATTTGCATTGTTTCCAACTGCACTTAACACAACAGAAGGGGAAATGAGTGGAGTAAGTGGGCTGATAGAAACGCTATCTAAGATTTTTTTCAGCTCTTGGTTTAAATAATCCAGTAAAATAGTTTGACTACTGATACCGCCACCAATAACGATTTTTTCTGGATCTAGGATCGTTTGAAGGTTCCAGATCTGAAGGGCTAAAGAATTGCAATAAGTATGTAAAATACGTTGTGCATCCTGATTGCCAGATTTTACCGCTTCAAAAAAGAGTTCCCCATTAACTTCGCTTGTTTGTTTATTGATTGATTTAGCAAAAGGTTTTAATAGGCTGTAGACACTATTTTTTACAGCAAAGAAATCGGCCATTCCCATTGATGAATTGGTTTGAACAAACGACAACTCTCCTGCAGATTGATGAGCGCCTCTAACGATTTGACCATTTACAAGCAAACCACCGCCAACACCTGTACCAAGTACGATCATAATCGCATTGTTTACGCCTTGTAGCTGACCTAAATTGATTTCGCCGATAATGGCGCATCGTGCATCATTCTCTACAGCGATAGGACAGTCAAAAATGGATTGATAAAAGGCAAGCATATTCATTTGTCCAACAAACTCAAGTGAGCCGCCATGAACAGCGAAACCTGTATCGGCATTGATGATTCCTGGCATAGAAATGGAAACGCCGTTGATTGGTTCTGTCTGTTCATTGTATAGCTGTTTTAAACAAGTTTTAAACGCATCACTTGTTTTAAGGGTTGCCGTTTTTTGAACAAGCCCTAATGATCCATCAGTCATTAAGCCATATTTGATGAATGTACCACCAATATCTAACACAAGAATTTTTTTCATCCGTGTTCCCTCCTAAATGTTTAAATGAACAAATTGAATTCGCTTCCTTTACTTATACCAAAAGCTTTACTATAATGTACACATAAATTTTAATATAAGTAGGGTAAGCGAATGCTAGAAAAAATATCATCAGTCAAACAGTTGTCTGATGCAGATGAAGTATTACAAAATTATATTTTTAGAAATCTAGAAACTGTTTTTACACGTTCTGCTCGTGACATCGCAGCACAGATTCCATGCTCTCCTTCAACTGTAACACGTTTTGTAAGAAAGTGTGGCTTTGATTCTTATCACGATTTTCAGCGCTATGTCAAAAATGAAGTAAGTCAACTTGCGGGCAAAGGCATAACCGATACGATTTCACTTGAGCAAATTTTTGTGAATCAAGTTTTTGCTGAAAATGTACTTGAGCAAGTAGAGACTGCCAGTGCTTTATTAAAACAATCAAGTTTCATTTACTGCGTAGGAATGGGTTCTTCTGGGATTATGGCCAGCTATGTAGCTCGAAAGTTTAACACGATCGGCTTTAAAGCGATGTATTCAAATGAACCTTACGCCCCATTTTTGTCTACTCAAATGAAAGAGAAGAATAGCACCATCATTATTTTTTCTAGCTCAGGTGAAACGGCAGAAATCATCGAAATGGTTCAACTTTTAAAATCGAGCAACAACCAAATCATCAGTATCACCAATACTCATGATAATACCTTAGCCAGACTGTCAACAATCAATATTCCATATTATATTGAGAATCAACGGTTGCCATATAATTTTGATTTATCCTCGCAGATACCAACAGTAGCCATAATCGAGTACTTGGTAGCTTTTTGCTTCAACAAGAAATGATAGCTGCAAAGTTCATTTAGTAGACAACGTTTATAATTTGTTTATATTTATCCTTTATACTAGCTTTTAAACGTAGTTAAAGGAGGAGCGCTATGACTAAAAGGTTATTCCAAAAGATATCAGTCCTGTTTTTTACTTTAATTCTTTTTTCGGCGTGCCAACCTAAAACAGCTGATACAAAACAATCGGTAAAGGAGAGTACAAGTATGACAACTGAAAAAAGTAGTACAAGTCAAACGAATGAATCAGAAACAGTTTCAACGAGTAGCACAGAACAAGCCAATCAAACCTTTCCAGCTGGGACATTGATTCAAGCAGTGACAGAAAATGATGCTGCCAAAGTAGGAACAATACTTCAAGACAAACACTACCTGATCGATGAAGTGAATGATAAAGGTGAGACGCCGCTATTGATCGCAACACATGAAAACTTTATCGACATCGCCAAACAACTGATCGATGCAGGTGCTGATATCAATGTTCAGGATCAAATTTCGGATAGTCCATATCTTTATGCTGGAGCCCAAGGGAAAACAGAAATTTTAGCATACATGTTGGACAAACAAGTGCCAGATCAACAAAAAGTGAATCGCTTTGGTGGGAACGCTTTGATTCCAGCAGCTGAAAAAGGTCATCTTGAAAATGTGAAACTGTTATTAAAAGATGGTCGAGCAGATATTAATCATCAAAATAATTACGGTTATACAGCGTTGATCGAAGCAGTTGCGTTAAAAGACGGATCTGAAATTTATCAACAAATCGTCAAAGTTTTGTTAGAAGGTGGAGCCGATAAGACATTGAAAGATAACACTGGGCGAACAGCTGAAGACTATGCTAGAAGTTTAGGCTATACAGAAATGTTGAATACACTTCGTTCATATTAATAGTGACAAAACAGCAGAGGCTTAACCCTCTGCTGTTTTTGAATTTTCTTGTTCCAGTAAGTATTCCTTTTTATCGGCCATCTTGAAGAATGGATACCATACAAGTACATTGACGATCAATAAAACGATGAAAATCAATAAGTAGTTAAATCCACCTTTCAGTGCCATTGCAATAGGTGCCGGCGTTGTCCAAGGTAAAGCAATCAACGGATTATACTTGGAAAAATCTAAAATCGATAACATGCCCCAAGCAATACCGCCCATCAATAAAGGAGAGGCGACCATTGGAACAAAGAAGAACGGATTTAACATCAGTGGCATCCCGAAAATGAGTGGTTCATTTACATTGAAAATAACTGGTGGACCAGCTAGTTTAAATAAAGATTTGTATCGCTCGGATTTTGCTGTAAACATAGAAATCACTAAACCATACGTACTGCCTTGACCACCAAACGAATTTCCACAAACATAAGAGACTACCGCCATTGCAAGATAAGGTAGTTCTTGATGTTGTTGATAAGCAGTCATATTGGCTAACATATTGGCCGTCATGACTGGCATCACCACGCCATAAACCATATTTGGGTGAATACCGAAAAACCATAGCATATTCGCCAAAGTAAAAATAAGGATGATCGCAATAGGAGAACCAGTTAACGATTGTAGTGGTGCTTGGATCAATGTTGTAATAAACGCGAAAATATTACCAAAAGGTGTAAAGGAAAAAATAATTCTAACAACGAAAAAGGCTGCTAAAATAACACCAGATAAAATGGCAGGACTTAATGACTCAGAAACATTTGAAGGCACTGTGTCAGGCATTTTGATCGTTAGATTTTTTCTGATCAAAAATCCATATAAAACAGCGGTAAAATAACCAACAATAATTGCCACAAATAAGCCCGTGCCACCAGTATATTGACTAGCAAATGCTTCTACATTAGTACTCGCTGTAACGACCGTTTGAGCAGGAAATTCTGTAACGGCTTTTTCCAAGGTATAAGTTTGGATCATTTGCGGCATCAAAATGAAGAAGGAACCAATAGCTAAAAGACCAGCAGGGAGTGGATCATGACCTTCTTTTTTAGAATAGATATAGGCGAAGTTAAATGTTACATAAACTGAAAGCAAATTGATAGTAGCACCTAATGCTGCATTGAAATGTGCTGTCATACCTGTTTTAGCTAAAAATTCGATCCATTGAGGAATCGGAAAGTTCCCGATGATCATCAGTAAAGCCACACCTAACGTGATTGGTGTTGTTCGCATAAAGGCTTCAGCTAACGCGCTAAAAAATTTACTCCCATTCATTTTTTGAGCAATCGGACCAATAAACTTGTTCAGAAATTTTTCTAAAGTCTCCATTATTTATTCCCCATTTCCTTTAAATAATCACCGTTCGTTTCAATCACCTTTTGATACCAATAAAAACTATCTTTTTTATAACGAGTTAAGGTACGTTCAGACGATTCATCCCGATCAACATAAACAAAACCATATCGTTTTTGATACCCGTTCAACCAACTAAGTAAATCAGTGAAACTCCAAGTGCAGTACCCTAAAACTTGTACACCATCTGTGATTGCTTCTTGGATCTCTTGTAAGTGCTTTTGCAGGTATTCGATTCGATAAGGATCGTGGATTTTTCCATTTTCTAATTTGTCATATTCTCCTAGACCATTTTCAGTGATCAGTACTGGCAATTGATACCGGCTTTCAATCGTTCTTAACGCTACCCGAATACCGACAGGATCGATCGTCCAATCCCAATTCGTTTGTTTAAGATACGGGTTTTTAACAAATTTACTGACTCTAGGAATTTCCAGTTCTTTGCTGGTTCCTTTTTTACCAGAGTTGTTCATACTCATATCACCTGATAATGTATCTGAGGTACTCGCTTTAACGGTTGCTGTTTGATAATAATTCAGTCCAATAAAATCAGGAATACCGCTTGTTAATAATTGCTGATCTGCTTTGGTTATAACAGGTGATAATTGCAGTTTTTCTAGTTGCTTGATAACAGTTCGCGGGTATTTACCCGTTGCGTAGACATCCAACCAGAAAAAGCCCATCAGTTCTTCAGTATCAATTTTAGCTACGACATTCAACGGATCACTGTCAAACGCATAAGCGGGACCATAATTAAAGCTTGGACCAATCTGACCTGAATAGCCACCGTTTTTAAACGCTTTGATCACCGAAGCATTGGCAAGGTTGGCAATATGATTTGCTGCAAACATTCGTTTAACATCTCGAACCGCAGGAGGATGAGTACCTAGCAAATAACCATGAGTGATAAACACATTTTGTTCATTCAAACTTATCCAATAATTCACTCGATCAGAAAACGTATCAAATAAAAGGGTGGCATAGTTTGTAAAATCGTCAATGATTTGACGTGACTCCCAGCCACCATACTCATCTTGCAATGCTTGAGGAAGATCCCAATGATAAATAGTTACGACTGGTTCAATGTTGTGGGCTAATAGCTCATCAATTAGTTGACTATAAAAATTCAATCCTGCTTGATTGACTTGCCCTTTGCCATTTGGGAAAATCCGTGACCAGGCGATAGAAAAACGATAGGCTTTCAACCCAAGTTCTGCCATCAGAGCAACATCTTCTTTAAAGCGATGATAGTGGTCAACTGCAACATTTCCATTGGTATTTTTAAAGGTCGTACCAGGTTGTTTAACAAAAGTATCCCAGACAGAAAACCCTTTTCCATCGTCTTGATAAGCTCCTTCAACTTGATAAGCAGCAGAAGCACTCCCCCATAAAAATGTTTCAGGAAACTGTTCTAATTCTAAGTGTCGCATGATCATTCCTCATTTCACTATTGTTTTGTACAATTCGATAATAGCGGAAGAAATTAGAATTTGTAAGCGTTTTTCTTCAATGTGCAACGTATTGCAAGATTATGAAATGCTCAAATTAAAATAAAAAAACAGCCATACTTTTTTTTCTATTTAAGCGATAGTGCTTTTTTTCTTACCCTAAACCACGTATAATGAGAATCAAATGAATCAAGTAAAGTGAGGCTATTTCTACATGAAAAAATTCTTCGAAAGTTTACCTGTCCATGATTACACGACAAAACTTTCAGTATCGATCGTTTATGCGATCTTGGCATCTGTTGCGATGAACTTCTTTTATCAACCAGGTAATATTTATTCCAGCGGGATTACTGGATTAGCGCAGATTTTGACGACCTTATCAACAAAAGTCGTAGGCTTTAAAGTCCCTGTTTCGATTACCTTATATGCGCTGAACATTCCATTATTTTTTGTTGCTTGGCTTAAAATCGGGAAAAAATTTACAGTCTTCACTTTTTTGACGGTGACCTTAACATCGATTTTTATGCAGATTGTTCCGCAAACCGTTCTTTCTAATGATCCGATTATTTGTGCTATTTTTGGTGGAGCGGTGATGGGGTCTGGTATTGGTTTTGCATTGAAGAATGGCTTATCTTCAGGTGGTTTGGATATTTTCAGTATTACGATCCGTAAGAAAACGGGGCGCTCTGTGGGTTCGATTTCGATGTACTTTAACGGCTTGATCATTTTTGTTGCAGGATACTTGTTTGGTTGGCAGTATATGTTTTACAGTGCGTTGTCGATTTTTGTAAGCGGGAAAGTGACAGATGCTGTTTATACCAAACAAAAGAAGATGCAAGTGATGATTATTACAAAAAATCCAGATGCAGTCATTGATGGGATTCAGCAAAAAATGAGACGTGGAATCACGATTATTCATGAAGCAGAAGGTGCTTATCGACATGATAAACAGACCTTGCTGTTAACTGTCGTGACTCGTTATGAATTGCCGTCATTGGAATCAGCAATGAAAGAATCTGATCCATCCGCTTTTGTGAGTATTTCTGATAATGTAAAAATTCTTGGTCGCTTTTATGAAGAAGACCTTTAAAAGCGAAAGGGGCAAAAAATCCAGATGAATGCTGGATTTTTTTAGTTTCATCCACTCACAAAAAAGCTGAATGGACATAAAGGAGAACTATTTTCAAAGAATAGAAGGATCATTTCAAAAAAATAATCTCTTTTTCTTGAAAAGAGAAGTGAAAACTGTTAAACTATGTTTGTAAGATTGAGGGACGCTTTTATGACTGTTAAAGAATTTAACAATGAAAAAGAAGAACATCAATCCTATTTTTTTAAAGTTCATAGGTCGTTTTAAGTCTAACTTGGACGTTTTTAGACCAACGAAGGAGCGCATCATGCTAAATGAATTAAAAATGATTGAAGCAGTTGCTCCAGATTTGCTCGATGTAATGCAAGAAAGATTTCATATTCTTCGTAATATTTACTGGATGCAGCCTATTGGACGTCGAAGTCTATCTGATAGTATGGGAATTACAGAACGAGTCTTGAGAACTGAGACAGATTTTCTGAAAAACTTACAACTGATAGAAACTTCAAAAAGTGGAATGACCTTAACTGAAAAAGGCTTAGAAGTCTACCAAGGATTAGAATCAGTGATGAATCAATTACTTGGCATGCATCAAGTCGAAAAAGAAATTAGCCAATATTTTGGAATCAAACGTTGTATTGTTGTAGCTGGGAATAGTGATAATCAGGAGAAAGTTCTTTATGAGTTTGGGGATATTTTAACCGATTCATTGGATTTGATTTTACCTGAAGGTGAGAATATTATTGCTGTGATGGGCGGAACGACAATGGCAATGACTGCCGAACATATGGGATCGTTAGAAACAGAAAAACGACACAATCTATTTGTTCCTGCTCGTGGCGGGATCGGTGAAGCTATGACCGTTCAAGCGAATTCTGTAAGTGCAGTGATGGCTAGTAAAACGGGTGGACACCATAGAGCATTATATGTGCCAGAACAATTAAGTCTTGAAACGTATAATTCACTGTTGCAAGAACCGTCGATCCAAGAAGTTCTGACATTGATTGAACAAAGTAATTGTGTTGTTCATAGTATCGGTCGTGCGTTGCATATGGCAGCACGTCGCAAAATGTCAGATGATGAAATGGTGATGTTGAAGCAAAACAATGCTGTGGCAGAATCATTTGGGTATTTCTTTGATGAAGAAGGAGAAGTGGTTTACAAAATCCCTCGAATCGGACTTCAGTTAAAGGATGTACAAAAAATTCCAAATGTCGTTGCAATTGCGGGCGGTAAGACCAAAGCTAAAGCAATTCGGGCATATATGAAAAATGCACCAAAACAAACGTGGCTCATCACTGATGAAGCTGCTGCAAATGAGATTTTAAAAGGGGTAACCCTTTAAAATAAAAAAATTTTTGATTTTCATAAGGAGGAAATCTTTAATGACAGTTAAAGTAGGTATTAATGGATTTGGACGTATCGGACGCTTAGCATTCCGTCGTATCCAAGATGTAGCAGGAATCGAAGTAGTAGCAATCAACGATTTAACAGATGCTAAAATGTTAGCTCACTTGTTAAAATATGACACAACTCAAGGACGTTTCAACGGAACTGTTGAAGTTCATGATGGATCTTTCAACGTTAACGGTAAAGAAGTTAAAGTTCTTGCTAACCGCAACCCAGAAGAATTACCATGGGGCGAATTAGGCGTAGATATCGTTCTTGAATGTACTGGATTCTTCACTTCAAAAGAAAAAGCTGAATTACACTTAAAAGCTGGTGCTAAACGTGTTGTTATCTCTGCTCCAGGCGGAAATGACGTACCAACAATCGTTTACAACACTAACCACGATATCTTAACAGGTAAAGAAACAGTTATCTCAGGTGCTTCATGTACTACTAACTGTTTAGCTCCTATGGCTAAAGCTTTACAAGACAACTTTGGTGTTGTTGAAGGTCTTATGACTACAATCCACGCTTACACAGGTGACCAAATGACTCTTGATGGACCACACCCTGGTGGAGACTTCCGTCGTGCACGTGCTGCAGCAGAAAACATCGTACCTAACACTACTGGTGCTGCTAAAGCAATCGGTCTAGTTATCCCAGAATTAAATGGTAAATTAGACGGAGCTGCTCAACGTGTTCCTGTAGCAACTGGTTCATTAACTGAATTAGTAACAGTTCTTGACAAAAACGTAACAGTTGAAGAAGTAAACGAAGTAATGGCTAAAGCAGCTAACGAATCATACGGATACAACGAAGATCAAATCGTATCTTCTGATATCGTAGGTATGACTTTCGGTTCATTATTCGATGCTACTCAAACTAAAGTAATGACTGTTGGCGACAAACAATTAGTGAAAACTGTTGCTTGGTACGACAACGAAATGTCTTATACTGCACAATTAGTTCGTACTTTAGAGTACTTCGCTAACTTATAAGATTCGTTCTTATCATTAGTGAAATTTGAACAACTGTGAAATAATAAGCGGGGAAGCATCGCGCTTCCTCGCTTTTTTTATAAGGTCAAGAAAATCATTCTTTTCAAAAATAAAAATAGATAGGGGTAACTTTTAATGGCTAAAAAGACTATCAAAGATGTAGACTTAAAAGACAAAAAAGTTCTTGTACGTGTTGACTTTAACGTCCCTTTGAAAGATGGCGTGATCACAAACGATAACCGTATCGTTGCAGCACTTCCAACAATCAAATACGTAATCGAAAATGGCGGGAAAGCAATTTTATTCTCTCATTTAGGTCGTGTGAAAACAGAAGAAGATAAAGCTGGCAAATCATTAAAACCAGTAGCAGAACGTTTAGGCGAATTATTGGGCAAACCAGTAACATTCGTTCCTGAAACTCGCGGAACTGAATTAGAAACAGCTGTTAACAACATGAAAGACGGCGACGTTTTAGTGTTTGAAAACACTCGTTTTGAAGATATCGACGGTAAAAAAGAAAGCGGAAATGATGCTGAATTAGGTAAATATTGGGCTTCTTTAGGCGATGTATTTGTGAATGATGCATTCGGTACGGCTCACCGTGCGCATGCTTCAAACGTAGGAATTGCATCAACTGGTATTCCAACAGTTGCTGGATTCTTAATGGAGAAAGAAATCAAATTCGTCGGTGAAGCAGTAACTGCACCTAAACGTCCATTTGTAGCGATTTTAGGTGGCGCAAAAGTTTCTGACAAAATCGGCGTTATCGAAAACTTGATTTCTAAAGCAGACAAAATCCTTATCGGCGGCGGAATGACATATACGTTCTACAAAGCAAAAGGAATCGAAATTGGTAATTCACTTGTTGAAGAAGATAAAGTTGCTTTAGCAAAAGAATTGATCGAAAAAGCTGGTGACAAACTAGTATTACCAATCGATTCAGTATGTGCTAATGAATTCAGTAATGATGTTGAAACTGTTATCACTGATGGCGAAGCTGTACCAGAAGGTTACATGGGCTTAGACATTGGACCTAAATCAATTGAATTGTTTACTAAAGAATTAGAAGGTGCAAAAACAGTTGTTTGGAACGGACCAATGGGCGTATTCGAAATGAGCAACTTTGCTAAAGGGACAATCGGTGTATGTGAAGCAATTGCTAACTTAGAAGACGCAACAACAATCATCGGTGGAGGAGACTCTGCTGCAGCTGCAATTCAATTAGGCTTTGCTGATAAATTCACTCACATTTCAACAGGTGGGGGCGCAAGCTTAGAATTACTAGAAGGTAAAGAATTACCAGGTCTAGCGGCAATTAACGATAAGTAAAAAAGTTGAACAAGCCATTTAGATCTTAAGTATTACTGGAGAAAAATTTTAGCGATGCTTTTGATCATGAATTTTTAGTCAGTAAAACCGAAGAGATCTGGCTTGGTTCGACCAATCCACACCACAAATAAGAAAAGGATGTGCTTTTCCATGCGTAAACCAATCATTGCTGGTAACTGGAAAATGAACAAAACTGCTTCAGAAGCGAAGGCTTTTGCAGAAGCAGTAAAAACAAAAATTCCTGCAAATAGTTCAGTAGATTCTGTTATCGGTTCTCCAGCTTTATTCTTACAAGAATTAGTAGAAGCGGCTAAAGGAACTGAATTAAAAATCTCTGCACAAAACTGCTACTGGGAAAACTCAGGTGCATTCACTGGTGAAACATCTCCAGCGGCTCTTGCAGATTTAGGTGTTGACTATGTCATCATTGGTCACTCTGAACGTCGTGAGTATTTCCACGAAACAGACGAAGACATCAACAAAAAAGCCAAAGCAATTTTTGCAAACAACATGACACCAATCTTCTGTTGTGGTGAATCTTTAGAAACATACGAAGCAGGCAAAACTGCTGAGTGGATCGAAGGCCAAATCACAAATGGTTTAGTTGGTTTATCAAATGAGCAAGTATCTTCAATGGTCATTGCTTATGAACCAATCTGGGCAATCGGAACTGGTAAATCTGCTGATGCAAACATCGCGGATGAAATCTGTGGTGTTGTACGTGCAACAGTTGAAAAATTATACGGTAAAGAAGTATCAGAAGCTGTACGTATCCAATACGGCGGTTCTGTGAAACCTGAAAACATTGCTGAATATATGGCAAAAGAAAACGTTGATGGTGCTTTAGTCGGCGGAGCAAGCTTAGAAGCTGATTCATTCTTAGCATTGTTAGATGCCGTTAAATAATCACGTCTTATAACAATATACGCGATTAATCGAAGTTTCATTGAATAATCTATGAATTATGCAAAAAATGTTTGCATAGCGCGCGTTTATTCACTACAATCATAATTAAGGGAATCGAATCCCCTTAGTATAAAACAAACTCAAAGGAGAGACAAAACATGTCAATTATTACTGATGTTTATGCACGCGAAGTCTTAGACTCACGCGGTAACCCAACAATCGAAGTAGAAGTATACACTGAAAGCGGAGCTTTTGGTCGTGGAATGGTTCCATCTGGAGCTTCAACTGGTGAATACGAAGCGGTTGAATTACGTGATGGCGACAAAGCTCGTTACTTAGGTAAAGGGGTTGTTAAAGCAGTTGACAACGTAAATAACATCATCGCTGAAGCAATCATTGGCTACGATGTACGTGACCAAATGGCAATTGATAAAGCAATGATCGATTTAGATGGAACTCCTAACAAAGGTAAATTAGGCGCAAACGCTATTCTTGGTGTTTCAATCGCTGTAGCTCGTGCTGCTGCTGATTACCTAGAAGTACCTTTATACCACTACTTAGGCGGATTCAATACTAAAGTATTGCCAACTCCAATGATGAACATCATCAATGGTGGATCTCATGCTGATAACAGTATCGACTTCCAAGAATTCATGATCATGCCTGTAGGTGCTCCTACATTCAAAGAAGCTTTACGCTACGGTGCTGAAGTATTCCACGCATTAGCTGGAATCTTAAAAGCGCGCGGTTTAGCTACTTCTGTAGGTGACGAAGGTGGATTTGCTCCTAACCTTGGTTCAAACGAAGAAGGTTTTGAAGTAATCATCGAAGCAATCGAAAAAGCTGGTTATGTACCTGGTAAAGATATCGTTCTTGCTATGGACGCTGCTTCTTCTGAATTCTACGACAAAGAAAAAGGTGTTTACGTTTTAGCTGATTCAGGCGAAGGCGAAAAAACAACTGAAGAAATGATCGCATTCTACGAAGAATTATGTGCGAAATACCCAATCATCTCAATCGAAGATGGATTAGATGAAAATGACTGGGATGGTTTCAAAAAATTAACTGTTGCTTTAGGCGACAAAGTTCAATTAGTTGGTGACGATTTATTCGTTACAAACACAACTAAATTAGCTGAAGGTATTGAAAAAGGTATCGCGAACTCAATCCTGATCAAAGTAAACCAAATCGGTACTTTAACTGAAACATTTGAAGCAATCGAAATGGCGAAAGAAGCTGGCTACACTGCAGTTGTATCTCACCGTTCAGGTGAAACAGAAGATTCAACAATCTCTGATATCGCTGTTGCAACAAATGCTGGTCAAATCAAAACTGGTTCTCTAAGCCGTACTGACCGTATTGCTAAATACAACCAATTATTAAGAATTGAAGACCAATTAGGCGAAGTTGCTGAATACAAAGGTTTGAAATCTTTCTACAACTTAAAAAACAAATAATTTTAGTTGATCATAAAGCAAAAAGGGACAACTGATTCTTTTATCTTTTCTCCTTATACTCATACGTAAAACACCTCTTGTTTTAACAAGAGGTGTTTTTTTGTCTTCTTTTTTCAGTTATACTGATAGTATTTCAATCGCCATTTTAAAGGAGAGGATAATGAAATGAAAAAGTATTTAAGGGGTATATTTATAATAGGTCTTTCAATTATCTTAACAGCCTGTACCACTGATCAGAAAGTCGAAATAGATGATAAAAAAGAGGTAGACAAACGTTTGGTACATAAATTAGTAGGTTCTTGGTTGGCAGATAGCTATGATTATGGACATTATGAAATAGTTTACGAAGAAAATAGGTTGATTTTCAATTCAACCGAATTAGAGATTGACTATACAAAAGAGAATAAAGTTTTTACACATAAACAAAACGATAAAACAGTTCATTACATTTTTGAAGTAAAAGAAGATGAACTGATTGTTTATCCTAGCTATGAAATTGAGCAAAATAGTGACGAACTAATGGTAGGTGGAGATTTAGCACCAATCCAGCTGAAAAAGATATGAACGATATATGAGGAATGATTATCAAAAAGAAAAAATCGGTGCTATACTTAAAAGAAAATGAGGAGGACCTATCATGAACCAATCAGATCTCCAAGCAATTATGAAAAAGCAACGTACTTTTTTTAACACAAACCAAACAAAATCGATCTCGTATAGAAAAGAGCAACTTGAACAACTCCTAAAAAACGTTAAAAAACACGAAGAAGATTTCTATTGGGCTTTTGAAAAGGATCTTAAAAAACCTAAAGCAGAAGTATACGCTACCGAATTAGGTCTAGTTCTTTCTGCCATTAATGATATGCTCAAAAATCTGGATAAATGGACGAAACCTGTAAATAAACCAAGAGCAGTTTCATCTTTACTAAACAAAAATACGGTTTTCTTAGAGCCTTTCGGAACGGTCTATATTATCGGTCCCTTTAATTATCCACTTCAGTTGACGCTAGTTCCTTTGATAGGAGCTCTGGCTGCTGGTAATTGTGCTATTGTAAAACCATCATCAAAAACACCCAATGTAGCAGCGGTGATTGGTGCAATTCTTGGAGAAACGTTTGATGAGGAATATGTCAAAGTGCTATCGCCCAATTCTATTGATAATGCGTCAGTCTTAAAAGAGCGTATGGATTTCATCTTTTTTACAGGAAGTACTAAAGTCGGGAAAATTGTGATGGAAGCTGCTGCCAAACACTTAACGCCAGTTGTCTTAGAGCTTGGAGGGAAAAGTCCAGCAATCGTAACGGAACAAGCTGACATAGAAATTGCAGCTGAACGAATCATTTGGAGTAAATTATTGAATACTGGTCAAACATGCATTGCAACAGATTATGTCTTAGTGGATGAAAAGGTCAAAAGCCAACTCATCAAAGCCTTGAAAGAAAAAATTATCGAATTCTACGGTCAATCGATTCAAGAAAATCTAGACTATGGTCGTATCGTTCAGGGCTCAGCGATTGATAAGTTTATCCAATTAATCGAGGAAAATCGTCACTCCCTTATTTATGGAGGAGAGTATGATCAGAAAACAAGATTTGTCGCTCCAAGTCTATTTGACATTGGCTTGACTCGTGAGAATAGTTTGATGAAAGAAGAAATATTTGGCCCTTTATTACCAATCTGCACATATGGTCAATTAAGTGAGGCCATTCAATTTGTTAAAGAAGGGGAGAAACCTTTAGCAGTATATTTATTCTCAGATGATCGAACAATTCAAAAACAGATTTTACATGAACTTTCATTTGGTGGTGGTGGAATCAATCAAACGATTCTTCATGTAGCCAACGATGATTTACCATTTGGAGGAGTTGGTGCTTCTGGAATGGGGAATTATCACGGGAAATATAGTATTGAAACATTCTCTCATAAGAAATCGGTTGTTTTTGGTAGAAAAGACTCAATGGCAAAATTGATTTATCCGCCTTATGATCAGAAGAAATTCGATTGGATCAAACGTTTATTGTAAATAGAATAGAATAAAGCTTAAAGCGCAGATTATCTAAACTTGCGCTTTAAGCTTATTTAGTTTGTTTTCTCTGCCTTTATACGGACAATCTCTATGATAAATCTAATCCCCGTTACTAAAAAGACAATTATTCCCGCAAAAAGGAAAAGAAAACCGATCGGTAAAAGGTAAAAATTTTCGTGTAAAATGCCTGTTGCATCAATATATTCTACTGAATTCATTTTGATGAAAAAACAGGCAAAACCAAAAAATAATAGAAAACTCCCAATCAATGTGGTGATCATATTTAGTTTTGCTCGTCTGGTCTTACTACCATCCTTGATTAGCTTTTCAGTCATATTATTCACATTACTTCCTCCTAGAATCAATTCATCAAGCGAAATATGAAAAATACTAGAAATCAGGATCAATAATTCAAGATCGGGAAGATTCCGGTTATTTTCCCAGTTTGAGACCGCTTGTCGGGTCACATTCAAACGGATCGCAAATTGTTCTTGTGTGAACTGATTTTTTGTTCTTAACTCTTTGATCTTGTCTCCAAATTCCATCGTCTAAATTCCTTTCGTTAATGTATCTTAAGCATAAAGCGATATCTTGTGATATTCAAGAAAGCATAGCTTGCAGACTGAGTAATATAGAAGGAAAGAGTTGCTTGCTTCGCCAGTTTAGCTGTGAAAATACGGTTTTTTGTGCTTAGCAGATCCAGTCGAAGTGGTAAATTTTTTTATATAAATAAATTATAGCATCTCCTGTTTATAATAGGTTGAAATAGGGTAACTTAATTAGAAATGGAATAATTTGTATCAAATAAAAAATGGTAAAATACATATGTGTTTTTTTTAGATGATTTATTTGTTATACTAAAATTAATGAAACGAAAGGAGGAAAATTTTATGAAAACAAGAGCTGAATTAAAAAATGAAGCGAAAGACGTTTTACGTGGACGTTGGAAAGACAGTGTGTTGATGTGTTTGGTACCGACATTAGTTTCAATTGCAATTGGACTACTTATATTTTTTCTACTATTATTACCAACCATCACATTCGTTCAAAACAACCCTGATTTTGTAAACGGCACTTCAAGCTACGAAGGTAGTTCTGGTGGCGGCGGTGGAGGTTTCTTTGGTGGCGTTATAGGTGCATTGTTTAGTGCTGGTATTTCTTGGACATTCCTTGATCTTTTAAGAGGAAAAAAACAAGAAATCAACCCCTTTTCAGATGCATTTCGTGGTTTCGCAGGACCTGTGATTTTAGGTGTCATTTGTATTAGTCTATTAACACTTGTCTTTGTTACACTTTGGTCATTACTATTGATTATCCCAGGAATTATCAAAGGTTATTCTTATTCACAAGCGTATTTTGTTTATTATGATGGTTATGAAGAAACCGGATTACGTCCAGGATTCTTAGATTCAATCACTCGTAGCAGAAAGCTTATGAATGGTTATAAAGGACAATTGTTCTTATTAGACCTAAGCTTTATCGGTTGGCATATCCTAGCAATGTTAACATTAGGAATCGGTTATTTATGGTTAACGCCATACATCACTGCAACCAAAGCAGCATTTTATGAAAATTTACCGAAAACAGCAGCGATTTAAGCTAGTTAAACCAGAAGTTTATGACTTCTGGTTTTTTTGTGATGAAAATGTTCCACCTTACATAGCAGAAAATTGTTTATAAATTGTTTATTTTCTTGTTAGAACCAGTTTATATCTCTCTTCTATAATAAAAGTAAGCAATAAGAAAACAGTTTTATTACTGAAGGGAGAAATGATCATGAACAAGAAAAACAAAAAAATTATCGCAGGTGTTTCAAGTTTAGTTTTACTATTAGCAGGTTGTAGCATGGGAGCACAAGAGACAATAGGGACAAAAGACAGTAACCAGCAACAAACGGAGCAGTCAAAACGAGATAATAGCAAAACAAAAGGTGACAAACTAACTAAAATTTTAGGTAAAACTGATTGGCAAGGGACAAAGGTCTACGACAAAGACAAGAATGATTTAACAGCAGAAAATGCCAACTTTATCGGTTTGGCAAAATATGATGCTGAAACGGGTCGCTATGAATTCTTCGATGCCCAAACAAAAGAAAGCCGTGGTGACCGTGGTACATTCTTCATTACAAATGATGGTACAAAACGAATTTTGATTTCTGAAACCATGAATTATCAAGCAGTTGTTGGTCTTACTGAATTGACGAATAAAAAATTTACTTACACTAGAAAAGGCAAAGACAAAGCAGGAAATGAAGTAGATGTATTTGTAGAACATATCCCGTATAATAAAAGTAAGTTAGCTTTTACGGAGAAAGAAAAACCATTAGATACAACTACAGGCAAAATTGATACAAAAACAGCTGGTGCGACTATTTTAGGTCAAACATTATGGAACGGAACTAAAGTGCTGGATGAATTGGGCAATGATGTAACAGCCTTCAATAAAAACTTTATTAGTTTAGCAAAATTTGCTGCAGACACGAATAAATATGAATTCTTCAATTTAGAGACGGGTGTTAGTCGTGGTGACTTTGGCTACTTTGACGTATTAAACCATAATAAAATCCGGGCTCATGTATCGATTGGTCAAAATAAATATGGTGCAGCGCTAGAATTAACTGAGTTGAACAGCAAGAAATTCACCTATAAACGAACTGGAAAAAATCAAGCAGGTCAAGATATCACAGTATTTGTAGAACATGAACCTTACACAGGCGCATCCAACCCTGCGTTTAGTTTCTAAAAATACCTGAACAGAAGTGAATCAAAGCGATTGTTTCCTCTATAAATGAAAGCAAAGGAGAAAAAAATGACCATAAAAAAACGATTTCTCATTTCATATATTGGCGGTATAGCAATCGCTTGTCTTTCACTTTTTTCAATCATCAGTATTGTTTTTTATGTGACAACTGGGAAAGTACCAACTCCCAGTGGTTTGTATAAGACGTTTACACAGCAACGCTCATTAAGCCCAGAGGAAGAACTAGCCTACATCAAATTACGCAATATAGCAAAATCTGATCCTGATCAATTACTTGAACCAACTGGTGAGTTAAAAGAAATGATCCAAACATTTGAAAAAGAAGCCTTGGGTGTCGTTGTACGTAAGAAAGCAACGATCGCCTATTATTCTCAGGATTTAGTAGAAAAATCACTGATTGTCCACTTTCCCCAATTTGATGCTAATAATATTGAAACTAGAGGAACGATCGATAATGCGGGGCGTTTGTACCGTTATATGAAATTTGATTTTTATTTTAGTGATCAAGTACCGGGAAGCTTATTAGTTTTAAAAAAAGAAAATAACTTTTTAGAATTTATGACAAAGTGGGGCGTACTGGTCATCGTAACGATATTGTTAGTGGCACTTGGCGGACTATTTTTTCTAAATCATCTATTAAAGAAAACAATTATCCAACCATTGGAAAAGCTTGGTGTAGGGATGTCAGAAATCAGTAATGGCTATTTGGAGACCTCTGTGGATAGACCTGTGAAACAAACTGCGATGGAAGTGAAACAGTTGACGGATGATTTTGAAAAGATGCGGGAAGCGTTGCTTCATTCAACAGAAGAACAAGGAAAACTTGAAAATAACCGTAAAGAGCTTGTTGCTAGTATCTCCCATGATCTCAAAACACCGATCACTTCGATCATCGGTTATGTTGAAGGATTGTTGGACGGAGTAGCAGATTCTCCGGAGAAACGTGACAAATACTTACAAACGATCCACACTAAAGCTCTCTCGTTAAATGATTTGATCGAAGAACTCTTTTTATATTCTAAATTAGATGCAGCTGCAATTCCGTTTCACTTTGAACGAATCAATCTCAATGAGTTTTTAAAACATATTATTGAAGAATTTCAGTTACAAGAAACGCAAGTGTCAATTCAATTATCTACTCAAGGAACAATGGTAAGCAATGTTTTGGCAGATCGGATGCAGTTAAATCGAGTGTTCATCAATTTGCTCCAAAATAGCTTGAAATTTAAAGCGCATAATCGACCGCTGTCAATTCAGATCGCTATATCTGAAACCTCTGAAAGGGTGGAAGTTCGTGTATCTGATAACGGACAAGGGATTTCAGCTGAACAGTTACCATTTGTTTTTGATCATTTCTATCGGGGAGAAGAAGCACGACCAACGAATACTGGTGGTAGCGGTCTAGGTCTTGCCATTGTAAAACAAATCATCGATATGCATAAAGGACAGGTGCTAATCGAAAGTGAACTGCACCAAGGAACAACGGTCACGATTTTACTAAAAAAAGCTTGAGGAGGACAGCCAGATGTCAAAGGAAGTATCCCGAATTTTACTGATTGAAGATGATGTAAGTATTGCAGAATTGCAAAAAGATTATTTAGAAATCAATCAAATGAAAGCCGAAATTGCCCGTGATGGATTGGTTGGTCTGAATCGAGCTTTAACGGAAGAATTTGATTTGATTGTGATTGATATCATGCTACCATCAATGGATGGTTTTGAAATTTGTCGCCGTATTAGAGAAAAGAAAAATATTCCATTGATGATCGTTTCTGCTAAAAAAGAAGATATCGATAAGGTCAGAGGCTTAGGTCTAGGCGCAGATGATTATATGACAAAACCATTTAGTCCAAGCGAATTAGTTGCTCGTGTTCAAGCCCACATCAAACGTTATCAGCTATTGACTCGAACTGATCCAGTTAATGATACAGTGGAAAGAGGAGCAATTATGATCGATAAAAGTGCTCGTAGAGTCTTTGTTTTAGGGAAGGAAATCCTTTTTCCAACCAAAGAATTTGATTTACTACTTTTTTTCATGGAGCATCCGAATCGTGTCTGGATGAAAGAACAACTTTTTCGACAAGTTTGGGATATGGATGAGCTTGATAGTGATATTTATACAGTAGTTGTGCATGTAGGGCGAATTAGAGAAAAACTAAAAAAAGGCAGATTGTCGGAGATTCCGATCGAAACTATTTGGGGCAGCGGCTATCGTTTTAATGCCTAATAAGAAGACCAAAAGGAGAAATTTTATGAAAAAAAGTTATCTGCTGGCTGTTCTTTTCCTAGGCAGCGTTATCGGACTTGTTGGATGCAAACCAGATCAAAGAAACGCCACAGAACAATCAAGTCTAGCAACAAGACCGGCAATTTTCAATAGTTCTTCAACTGAATCTGTTGCCTCAAGTGAAGCAGCAGAAGCAAATAAGGAGAACGAGCTAACATTTGAAAACACATCATACAACTATGATGTCGTTACTGGTGCTACCCAAACAACATTTGGCTCCAATCCAAAACCCCTTTATACTTACGAAGAAAAGCTCAAAAAAATGTTCTGGTCGAATCAACCACCTTTAGGATTACTTGAAGGAAATTATTTTACTAATGATGGCTATTTTGATGTAGGGAATCATGGAATCGTTGAAATTGTAACAGATGATACAAATAAGATCATCAATGTTGAATTTAATGAATACGGCGCTGAAAACTACTATGCTTCAAAATATGCTGGAGCGAATAAGCGCCTGTCTGATTATGCTTTTTTCCAAGCACAAAATCCAAGAACCGATACAACTTTAGTAACAGTGGTCAATGGTATCACCTTTGTCGAAAAGCAAATGCGGGAAGAAAATCGTATTACAGGAAATTTTGAAACAGTAAAAGGTTCTTCCACAACAGCCAGAGAAGGCTTGATGGCGATTGCTGCAGAATTATCAGATGAGATCAAGCAACCATCTAAAACAAAATATATTGGCTATGCTGAAGATTTTGGTGATGGATTGATCGGTAGACTGCAATTGACTGTGACGGATGGCAAAATCGATAGTGCTCGTTATGATGAATACTTTGCAGATCAACCTGAGAAAATTGTTGCAGATCAGCTAAAAAAATATTATCGTCAGTCAAAATACTATTCTTTAGAATACAATGAAGCAACGAATAACGAATTTGTGGCATTTTCAGATGGATTGACTAAGGCAATCGTTGACCAACAGGCCTTGACGATTGAAAATAGCGAACTGACAAAGTATCCTTCGTATGCTTCTTACCAAAAATTGATCAAGCATATTAGCTTATAGCATTTCTAAAAGAATCGTTCGACACACTTTTGACATATTTCTATTTTATACTAAATAAAAATAGGTTAGGAGCGATTATATATGGGTTATTGTTCAAATGTTTTAAGTGGCGGTCGAGGTATGATGAGAGGAGGAATGTTTGGCATGGGCATTCTTTGGTGGATTTTAATTGCTGTCGTCATTATTGGTGCTATTTATATTCTAAAAAATAGAACGAATCAACAAAGAGAAACAAGCCATTCACCGTATCAACCAACACATTCATCTGCTTTTGACGTATTAGACGAAGAATTTGCGAAAGGAAATCTTACTGAAGAAGAATATCTGCATAAAAAAGAAGTGTTGAAAAAGTAACTAAAAACCGAGTGTGAGAACGAAGCATTTATTCGCACTTAGGGGATGAGCCAAAAGTGATGTTTACTTTTGGCTCATCCCCGTTTTTTATGGTAAAAATCTACCTGTAACTGATTTAGGATCATTTATCGCGTCAAGCGGGATTCCTTCAAAAATCACTTGCCCACCTTTTTTACCAGAACCAGGGCCAAATTCAATCATCCAGTCCGCTAGGTGTATCAAATCTAGATTGTGTTCAATCACTAAAAGTGTATTATTCTTTCTAAGTAAATCATCAAACACGCGTAACAATGATTGAATATCTTGGGAACTTAATCCAGTAGTTGGTTCGTCTAAAATAATCAATTTATCTTGGCAATCAAGATTACTAGCTAATTTTAAACGTTGTAATTCTCCACCAGAAAGAGTGTTTAATGTTTGCCCCAATGTGAGATAGCCCAAGCCAATTTTATTGAGCCAAAACAGCCGTTTGGCGATTTTTTGTTGTGTTGAAAAGAAATGACAACTGTCTGCAACGGAGAGCTCAAGTAATTCTACAATGTTTTTTCCATTGTAGGTGTATTGCAGAACGTCTTTACGGTATTTGTTTCCATGACACGCTTCACAAATACTACGAATCGGATCAAGAAAAGCCAGTTCAGTTTCAATAAAGCCTTTCCCTTTACATACAGGGCAAGCACCTTTGCCATTAAAGCTAAAATAACTAGCAGTAACGTGATTTTTGTTGCTATATAACTGACGAATCTCATCAAAAAGACTGATTGAAGAGAGGACGGTTGAACGACGACTTGTACGCAGATTTTTTTGTGAAACATAAAAAATCTCTTCACCATATTGTTCTTGTAAAGCTTTTGCAAAGGAACTTTTTCCAGAGCCAGCCACACCAGTAATCGCAATCAATCGTTGTTTGGGAAGTTGAACAGATAAATGTTTAACGTTATTTTTTGAAATATTCTCGACTGAAAAAAAGCTATTAGCTGAGGTGTCCTGACACTCTCTAGTTAAAGGTTCTTGTGAAGCCTGCCGCCTAGTCCATTCTTCAAAACTGCCAACACTGACTAGCTCACCGCCATAGATACCAGCTTTAGGACCTAATTCAAAAACAGTATCTGCTAATTGGATAATAGCTGGATCATGATCAATCAATAAGACTGTGTTGCCCTTTTCTTGAATGGCGCAAAGCAGCTGTCCAATCGCTTGAATATCTTGTGGATGGAGCCCAACACTAGGTTCATCAAAAATATACATCAAATCTGCTAGGCTGCTTCCAATTGAACGAATCAGTTTGATTCGTTGTGATTCACCACCAGACAGCGTTCCTGTTTCTCGAGCCAAACTAAGATATTCTAGTCCTACCTGACAAAAATGATCCAGCTGTTGTAAGATGTTGTCCAACATTTGTTGAACACCCTCTTGAGATAAACTACGCAAAAAATCGCTTAACTCATCTAATTGCATCTCTAAACATTGACCAATATGTTTTCCTTTGATTTTGCACGATAGTGCCTGTTTGTTTAAACGATAGCCTTGGCAAACAGGACATTTTTCTTGTTTTGTGATACGTCGAATGTCAGGTAAATAACGTCGATAGCTCTTTGAGGGATTTTGAATAAAGGTCTGAGTGATTCTAGGAATCAGACCTGCATAGGTCGCCGATTTGTACCAACCCATATTTGGGGTTGGCGGCTTGATTTCTTCCGAATATAATAACAGGTCCATTTCTGTTTGAGTATACTCTTTCAATGGTTTGTCATTATCGAATAAACCTGAATCTACATAACGTTTCCAACGATAACTACCTGGTTCAAAGGTTGGAAAACAAATGGCTCCCTGATTTAACGACCGCTCACAATCAAGTAGTTCCTCTAAAATAAATTCAGTAGCAATCCCTAAACCCTCACAGGTTTTACACATACCAGTAGGACTATTGAAGGAAAATAAATCTGAATAGCCAACAAAGGGCTGGCCAAACCGAGAGAACAGTAAACGTAAGGTTGGATTAATGTCCGTGGCTGTTCCGACAGTTGAGCGAATATTATCACCTAAAGCTTTTTGATTGATGATTACAGCAGGTGAGATATTCTCAATTGAATCGACGATCGCGGGTTCCATATGAGGCATCCGATTGCGGATATAGCTCGGATAGGTTGCATTCATCTGACGTTGTGCTTCGGCCGCAATCGTGTTAAAAACCAATGAAGACTTCCCCGATCCTGAAACACCAACAAAAGCATTGATTTTGTGTTTTTCGATGGTGACATCCATATTTTTTAAATTTCTTGTACGTGCGCCGCGAATTTTGATTTGACTCATGATCATTCCTCCTTTATCCTAAGTATAACGATTAAATATGACAAGGTTTGTCAGTTTATAGAAAGAAGTGAGGAAAGTCAAAAAAGAAAAGCTCCTTTACGATATGCTTTGGTATGTTCAAAACAAGCAAGTATTTACGGCACAAGAATTGTCAGATGAATTTCAACTATCGATCCGTAGTGTTTATCGTTATATCTCAGATTTAGCTGATTTAGGTTTGTATGTTGAGTCGAAAAAAGGTCGTAACGGTGGTTTTAGTGTTTTGCCTAATCAGATTTTGCCGCCAGTCTTATTTACTGAAGCGGAATTATTTTCACTGTATTTTGCGATTCAGTCACTTACTGATTACGAAGATTTTCCATTCAAGGTCAACACGATCACCGCTAAAGAAAAACTTTTGGAAGTTGTACCGAAAGAGGTGAAGCGAAAGTTACTTCAGTTATCGGATCATTTTCAGATTTCTGTCCCGAAGCAGGCTGTTTCAGCGCCATTTCTGAATCAGTTGATGACAGCTTGCTTAGATCATAAGGTGTTGATTGTTCGTTATCAGTCCATTAAACAAGTTTCACAAAAAAGCTTGGAACCCATTGGCTTATATACTAGCAATGGCTTTTGGTATTTATTTGCATTAGATCAAGAAGTGAACGAAGCACGGCATTTTCGCATCGATCGAATCCAAACGCTAAGTGTGACCAATAAAACCTTTACCACTTCGATTCCATTTCAACAACGGGAAAATGAGTACAAGCCACAAGTGCCATTAGAACTAGTGGCCGATTTAACGGAGGCTGGTGTAATGCAATGCTTAGAAAATCGTTACTTATATAAAGGAGTTCAGAGGAATAAAAAAGGAAAGGCTAAACTGTCACTAATGATTGATAAGACAGATATTCCCTATACAGCTGATTTTTTTCTAGTCTTAGGGAAAGAAGCAACGGTTACTGCACCAAAAGAGTTAGTAAGCCTATTAGAGGCGAAAGTAAATGCGTTAAGAAACATTTATTCATAAAAAAGGAGAAAAGGGGAAAATATGGAATACAACGTAAGCACGGCTAAAAAAGAAATTCAAGGTTTGGAGATTCAACAACTGTTAAAGAAATGTGGTATGGGTACGTACACACCTGAGTTACATCAAAAAGCGTTTGAAAATAGTTATAAAATTGTTCAGATTTTTACAAAAGATCAGACTCAATTGATTGGGTGCGGACGTGTTTTATCAGATGGTTGTTACCAGGCGGCTGTCTATGATGTGGCGATTGATCCAGATTACCAAGGAACTGGGCTTGGTTGGCTGATTATGGAGAATCTGTTGGAAGGAATGGAGCAGTTGAATGTGATGTTGTATGCTTCACCAGGAAAAGAGGCTTTTTATCAGAAATTTGATTTTCGTTTAGGTAAAACGGCGATGTTGAAGTTTGTGAAAGCAGATGTGATGAAGGAGAAGGGACTTACGGAATAAAGAAAAAAGATACTTTATTCACTTTTGTTGATATAATAACTACAAAGGAGAAAGAGGGATAGCTATGAAAAAGTTTGTACGCACGTTATTGTCAAAGCATCTACTAACCTATATTACTTTTTTTGCGCTGTATTTATATTTAGTTTGTTCACTAGATCGTACTCCTCCAGCTTTGATGTATTTTGTTTTTGCTTACATTGCTTTTTCTCTGATTGAGTCCACTTATGCTAACCGTTGTGAAGATAAAAGAGCGGGGAAACAGAGACAACGTGGTATGGACTCTATTAGAAATGTGGACTGGTTTTTTGTTATTTGTGTGGCGGTAGCTTTTATTATTATTTATGCTATTTTCATTATTTTGTCTATTTGGTACTAAAGTGTGGAAGCAAGGGGAGTGCGGAGTATGCTTGAAAGAAGGTGGTTCTTTTGGATCAAACATTAAATAGTTTTGTAGCTTTGATTTTACTTGCTTATCCGATTTTATCTATTCCCTCTATCATTAAATCAAAACGAGAGAATGGGAAATATTTTTCTGAGTCTCAATATTTTATTCCTAAACGTGTTGGATATGGAATTGGGATCAACATGCATAATATTTTTGGTTTTTTTACGTTACTCACTTTAGGAGGCTTATTTCTATTTCTAAGTTTCTGGGTACAGTAACTTTAGTAACAAGAGCGAATTCTTATATAGCTTGGCACCGATAGTTTTTATTGATCGGTGTTTTTTTATTAGATTTACCTGATTCTGAGTGTTTTCGAGCTAATCTTTTGTTCATCGATTTCTCATTTTACTCTTCTTTTTTTAGGGATAATATATTATACTAAACTAATGGTATTTATTTATGCGATGGAGCGGAAAGTTATTACTGTGTTATCCATCTCCACGGGCTAGCCTTTTGGAAAAAAGATAAAAATAGAATGTCCCAAAAAGCGTCACAGTCAAATTTTCCTATTTTTAGTTGATGCTAAACAGCCCATTCAGCTTTTGCTTTGAAACACAGTGAATAAAATGAACTGATGTTGAAAAGTACAAGGTGTAGCAAAGCGGAATGTTGTTACTATGAATTATCTAGCTCATTCAGCTTTTAAAATAAGGAGGATTTATGGAAAAAAAAGAGACAAAGAAAACTGGGTTATTGTTAGTTGCATTATTTTTGGGTTATACCATGGTGTACATTGATAAGCTTTCAGTGGGCTATTCACTGATTCCAATTTCAACTGAATTTGGCTTAGAACCAGCAGCAAAAGGAATGATCATGAGTGCCTTTTTCTTAGGGTATGCCATCATGCAGATTCCAATGGGGTTAGTGATCAATAAAGTTGGTTCACGGGTGGTCTTGATTGGTTCTGTGTTAGGAATGGGCTTGTTTTCGTTTTTATTTGGTTTTGGTACTTCATTGATCATGTTTATGTCGTTGCGCTTTTTAACTGGTTTATTGGCCCATTCAGGTTATGCTTCTTCAGCAAGCAAAGAAGTCACAATGAATTTTTCACCTGAAAAACGAACATTTGCTCAAGGAATTTTACTTTCATCCTCTGGAGTAGCAGGTTTTATTGGACCATTGGCACTGTCACCAATCATTACCAATGCAGGTTGGAAAAATGCGTATCTGATTTTAACTGCTTTAGCAGTTGCGATTGCTATTTTCTTAATTATTGCTATTCCTAGAAATGAAAAAAGTAAAGAGCAGGCGGATGCCGTTGCAACAAAAACGGATAAAATCTCGATTTTGGTGATTTGGTCAGATATCCGGGTTTGGATTTTGTTTTTAAGTTCATTCTTCATCAATTGTCTATTGTATGGACTGTCCAGCTGGGTACCAAGTTTCCTGACTGGTGAACGAGGACTAGACTTGAATGGTGCTGCTGTGATCAGTAGTGTAGGTGGCTTATTTATGCTGATTGGTTCGATTGGTGGTAGCTATGTTGTAGGACGATTTTTCCAACATAAAGAAAAAGCAATTGTGGCTATTACAGCTATTTTAGGTGCGCTTAGCGCATTTGGTTCTTATTATATTGCTAATCTTGTTTTACTATCGATCGTGATGGGGTTGGCGAACCTCTTTTTGATCATTTCATTTGTTACGATGATGAGTATTCCATTACGAATTTTTGAGGGTGCCAAGTTTGCGCCAAGTTATGGAACGCTGGCTACAGGAGGAATTCTGGGCGGATTTGTTTCACCAACGCTTATTGGGAAGTTAGTTGAATTAGCCAATGGACAGTATATTTCAACGTTCATTTTCTTTTTGATCGTTGGGTTACTAACAGCAGTGACGATAATGTTTATTAAGCAAAAATAAGAAAAATAGAATAAGCAATATAAATAATTGATTGAGGGAAAATGGAGGAATGTTAAATGACAACTATTCAAGAAAAAATGCCACAGACAGATATGGTCAAATGGAGAAGACACTTGCATCGACATCCAGAATTATCATTTCATGAAGTAGAAACAGCTAAATATATCAAAAAAGTTCTTGCTGATTTTCCAAACCTAGAAGTCAGTTCATTGACTGAAAATAGTGTAATTGCTATTTTAAAAGGAAATAAACCAGGGAAAACGATTGCTTTAAGAGCAGATATTGACGCATTACCGATCGTAGAAGAAGCAGATGTTGACTTTCCTTCTGAAAATCCTGGTGTGATGCATGCGTGTGGTCATGATACACATACTGCGATGTTGTTAGGTGCCATCAAAACGTTGACTGGTATGCAAGATAAAATCGCTGGTACTGTAAAATTTATTTTCCAACCAGCCGAAGAAGAACCGCCGGGTGGGGCCAAGTTATTGGTTGAAGCAGGCGTGATGGATGATGTAGATCAGGTTTTTGGTTTGCATATTGCGCCGAATATTCCAGTTGGGATGGTGGGAACTAGAAAAGGTCCTGCTAGTGCGGCTTCTGATGTCTTTACTTTGAAAATCCAAGGAAAAGGTTCACATGGATCAACACCTGATTTATCTGTTGATCCTATCATGATCGGTGTAGAGATCATCACTAATTTGAATAACATTGTTTCTAGAAATATTAGTCCTTTTGACAATGCCGTTATTTCAATTGGCGAATTCAATGCTGGGAAAACAGCGAATGTTATCCCTGATACAGCTAAAATCCAAGGAACAGTTCGGACGAACAATAAAGAAGTACGTGCGTTTATCCAAAAACGGATCGAAGGAATCATTGATGGTATTTGTAAGATGTATGATGCGACCTATGATCTAGATTATTTACTTGGTTATAGTGAGGTCAATAATGATAGTGACGCAACGGATATTGTGATGGCTGCAGCTGAAAAAGTTGTGGGCAAAGAACGAATGTTTGAAGCGCCTAAAATGATGGGCGGTGAAGATTTCTCTGCTTACACTGATGTGAGACCCGGTTCATTCTTTATTTTAGGTGGCGGAACAGCAGCAGAGGGCTGCGGCTATATGAATCATCATCCAAAATTTAAAATCATGGAAGACTGTTTCCCAGTTGGTGCGGGGATGCATACGCAGATTATTTTGGATATTTTAGGACAGGGGTAAAAGATAAAAAGGACTTTAGCGTGATCGTTAAGGTTCTTTTTAGTATAAAAAAGCTAGTATTCACTTAGACAATTTGGCAAAATAGAAGACAAGAGGAAGAAAAAGGGCAGGTGAAAAGAATGGTAGAGTTGATTATGATCCTGATTTTTATTCTTTGTGGAATTCAGCTGTGGCGAGGAAAATGGTTATGGTTGATTGCTGGTTATAATACGGCATCAAAGCAAGAAAAAGCAACATTAAATGGAAAAGCGTTAGGCAAAGCAATGGGTGGAATTCTGTTTATTTCCGCAGCTTTAATAGGCCTAATAAGCTTATTTCCAGAAATACAGTTAATGGCAGTAGTTGTGATCATTGTACTTGTTGGCATGATGATCGCTTATATCAATACTTCGCCAAGATTCAAACAATGAAGGCGTAAATAAGGAGCTGAAAAGGTATGTTTATTATTATTCTGGCAATTCTCTTATTCTTTTTTCTACTATTAATAATAGATAAAAATAAAAACAAGCAAAATAGTCCGATTGCTCAAAAAAAGAAACCAGTAAAGACGCTTTCTCTAGATCAAAAAATAAAACTAGAGAAAACAATGGGAATCAAACAAATTACATCTGTGCTCACACAAGCTGAAAAGCAACCAATAAATCGGCTTGCCATAGTGCTGAATAATCTAAAAGAGACGAAGTTAAAACAGTAAAATGTAATAATGAATAAAATCAGGCTATAATAGTATACAACAATTAAAATTGATACTAAAAGGTGGAATAAAAATGGACGCAAAAAATCAAAGAGTATTTGCAATGTCGTTTGCAAGGATCTACCCGTTGTATATTCAAAAAGTTGAAAAAAAGGGTCGGACAAAGGCCGAAGCTGATGAAGTTATTTGTTGGCTGACAGGGTATGACGAAGCGGGATTACAGAAACAAATTGAGGATAAAGTAGATTTACAAACATTTTTTTCACAAGCACCAGAACTAAATCCTAATGTCTCATTGATCAAGGGCGTCATTTGTGGCTACCGCGTAGAAGAGATAGAAGATGAACTAATGCAGAAAATTCGCTATATGGATAAATTGATCGACGAACTAGCGAAAGGCAAAGCAATGGAAAAGATATTGAGAAAATAATCGATCATAATAGAATATAAAAAATAAGAACAGCTATATCAGCGTGCTTACTAGTAGTCATCTAGTCTGAAGCGATAGAGCTGCTTTTTATTTTAACCATTAGCAAACTAAAAAGAGACCTGCAGAAAACAGATGATTGTAATCAATCTTTCTATCCTATTATAAGAGTTAGATAAGTGTGAAAAAAACAACAAATAATAATGAAAAAGATTCATAAAATCATGAATATGGAACGATGTAACACCAAAATTGCTTTTTAATTCTGTCCTAATATGTGATATTTAAGATAACACAAACTGGAGGTTGGGCCATGAAGAAATACATTTTTTATAATTTTCGAGTAAATCACTTCTTTGATCAAGGAAGTTCCTCAACAAAGGAAATGAGAGGGATAGAATCAAGGACATTTGTTACGTAGTTTTTTATGTGAAATCATGAGAAAGTTTGACATATAAAAAACGTTTTGAAGGTAGGGTGACATATTATGGAGATTGGAAAATTGTTAAAAATCCGCAGAGAACAAAAGAAATTAACACAGCAAGAAGTAGCAACTAAGTTCCATGTCACAAGGCAAACTGTTTCACGTTGGGAAAATGAAAAATCATATCCTAATATTGATACCCTGATTGAACTGAGTTTCTTTTTTGACTTTTCATTAGATGAAATTTTAAAAGGAAATGATTTGATGGTTAGTGATGAAATCAAGAGGGATGACAAAAGGTTGAACAATTAAGGGTTATGTTACGATTAATCAACATCAAAATGAGGAGGATAATAAATATAAAGAAAAAATCTGGATGTAAGGTTGAAAAATCGTACATTCAGATCTTTTTAGTTTAAAACAATTTAGTATGTTACTTAATATCCATTCGGATGTGTCGCGTGCCATTGCCAAGCACTATCAATGATTGAGTCTAAATCGGTATAGAATGGTTTCCACCCTAAAAGCTGTTCGATGTATTAAAAAATAGTTGTATTTAATTCATTATAAGTATAGATAGATTCAACACTTGGAATTATGAAATCATTGATCATTTCAATTAAAGATTCTGATTTCCGCTTTAGAAGTTCATTGTTTAATGAGCTGATCATAACGAGGAAATATCTTATGTTAAAATGGTAGCAAGGAATAAAATGATAGTTCATAAATAGAAATAAGTGAGGAAATAAAATGAATCAAACGTTGTTGGTATTACAAATGGAACAATCAGAAATTAAGAATACGGCCGCAGCAATCAAGTACTGCTATAATAAAATCATATTCAATCAAGAAAATCGGCTAACCTATACAAAGTATCTAAGTCAGCTTCTGGAAGAGCAAACGCCTAAAGCATTTTTAAATACGTTTAAGGAATTACGTGCTTTTTCATATGGGCCAAGTGACTGGAATTGGTTTGATATTAATGAATCAATAGTGACTAGTCTTTCTAGTATCAATTCTGCTTCATTTTGGTCGTGGCTAGTTTGTCATCCAAATGGCTATGTCAGAGAATGTGCATTGAAAAAACTAAGTATGGAATCTTTTGAAAATACACTCCCATTCTTACTCCTTACATTAAATGACCACGTTGAAAATGTAAGAAAACGCGCAGAACAAGCAATCAACAATAGATTTATGCAGGAAAATGAAGCAACGATTCTTTTTTCTTTCCCTTTAATCAAACGTTTAAAAGAGTTAGAGCACAAAGAAAATTTAGACGTGTACGATCGATTAAATACCAACTTATTAAATCGGTTTAGTTTGTTGGAAAAAGCGCAAGAAAGCAAAGATATCTATATTTCAAGATATGGATTTGAGTTAAGTTTTCAACTCAAAGAACAACATAGAGCGCAGGGAATAAAAAATGGTCTGGGTAAAAAAGACAGAATGATTCTAAGATGGACATTTAATGAAATACTAAAAGAAGATCAGTGGGAAAATAAGTATCTTGCTCATTTATTAAGTCATCCACAAATGATTATTCGAAAACTAGCATGTGAATGGTGTTATAATAACCGAATGAAAGAGGAGCGAATGATTCCCAAATTATTGGATCAAACCGTTGCAATCAACTATTTGGCGCTTGATTATGTGAAAAAACATTTCCCTGAAATCGACTGCAGAGAATACTATCTCCAACATTTAAAGGATAATCCAATCAATGCGATTCATGGTTTAGCAATTTTGCAAGATAAGAGAGACCAAGAACGAATGTTACCACTGATCAACTCAAGAAAAAAGAAAATCAGAGTATCCGTATTGAATTGGATAGACTGTTTACCTTTTGATGAACAACTGCCAGTTTATATTGACTGTTTGTCAGATCCGTCAAGGGATGTGAGAAATAAAGCGGTAGCTCAGTTGATCAAACATTATTCATTGAGCATCAAAGAGTGGTTGATCCCTCTATTTAAAGAGAAAAAAGAAACACGTTCTCAACTAAGCATTATCAAAATTCTTGGGGAGGAAAGTCGTAAGGATTACTTTTATGATTTGATTTCATTGTACGTGTATGCGTCAGATCAGTTAGTGAAAGATAAGATTGAACTACAGCTTGCTGGATGGACACTTAGCTGGAATCGGCGGTTCTTTTTTAGGTTTAGTTTGAAGGATAAGGTGGAGCTTGCTTATTTGATGAATAAGAATTATGAGGGATATTCGGCAAGTGTTTTGGATGTGTTGCGGCAAGTTTTGGGAGCTAAGTAAATAGATTAAGTAATTAAAGAAAGAGTTCTCAATTGGCTCGTTTATTAACATGTTTTTCATTATTATTGATAAATAATATTATAAAAAAGAGCGAAATTTTACTATAATAGTATTATTTCACTCTTTTTTATCTATTTAGTTAATGATAAGATTGTATTATAAAACTAAAAGTTAAAAATGAGTTTTAAAATGACGGAAATTAGCACGGATCAGGGTGTTGTAAGCAACCTTATGAATCAATTTACTAGTAGCTTATCAGATACCTCTTTTTCAATGAAAAAATCCTTTTCCTTCTCTCAAAGTTCTGCCGCTTCTGGATTAAAAAGTAGTTTAACCTCTTTATCTTCAAGTATCAGTAATTTTGAAAGCTATGCATCGAGTGATGTACAAAAACTGATGACGATCCATCAAGCGATTGAAAAAGCAGAAAGAGGAAAAGGCTAGATGATGATTGAGGACAAGAAAAGAAAACTGCGGTGGCAGGCGGATGAAGTAGAAGATCGTGTGAGAGACTTGAAAAAGAAAGAAAATGAAACAATACATCTTATACAGGATATTGCTCGTTTACATCAGCGACAAAGAGAAGTTTTAAATGAAATCCTCTATTACAGCAAAGGAACGCATGCAGAACGTTCGGCAACCATCGATTTAGAGGATTTAGAACAAGAACAGCATTCAATCATGCGCCATTTCGAAGAAGGACAAGAAGAATTACATATACTAAGCCAATCAGAACAAAGCAAACAAGAGCAGTTGCAAGAAGACCTCATCCTCCTTCAACGAAAAGAAGAGGAGGAAAAAAATGCCGAAAATTGATTATAGCGAATGGACTGAACTAGCAAGTGAAATCACTACACAACGCCTAAAAATCGTCAGCCAGTTTAAATCATTTAATCAAGCGCAGCAACATTTCAAAGGAGCTACAGAATTATCTGGGACAGGCTGGGATTCTTCTAGAGATTATTTTGCCGGTTATACAACGGTGTCAGATGCGATCTTTAACGCACTCTATGAAGTCGATGATGCAACAACTGAATATGTCTCGGCTTTTACGTCAGAAGTCGGTGCAGCTGAAAATCAGTTGGATACAGACCATTTAGAACGATTAAAATCAGAATTAAGAAGCCTACAAGCTGAGAATGATATCTTGATGGAAGCAGCAGCGAAAGCGTTTGAAAATGTCCCGTTTATCAATAAGTTTTTCATGGAACGAAGCATGCTTGGAAAAGCCAAAGAAATCGAGATTTTAGAAAAGTATCAAACCTTTGAAGCCGCACATGGAAGTGATTTTGCGGAAGTTCAAACAGTGATTTCTTCGATTGAACAAGGCTTAGCGGTATTGGGAAACGCTGGCAATTTTATGGGCGGTGTCAATGGCTATAAGAAAATGTCATGGAAAGACCAAGACTGGTTTAAAAATATTCAAGCCTTTAATGAGAAAAATAAAGAAGACCGCTATGAGATCGTTGTGATTCATGAAGATCATGATGGGAAACAGTTTGCGATTTATAAAAATGGAAAACTGGATGAAGGACGAACCCTTGATTATAATAAGTTGTTGGGGAAACAAGATTGGGAAATGCTGATGAAGCTTGGACCTGAAACAATCAAGATGTTGCTTAATTTAGATGATGTTGAAGTTTTGCTGGATGATGGATCAAGTACTGGGCAAAAAGTGAAGTCGAGTATTTTTCTTATTTTGGCAGTTACGCCGGTTGATAAGGTGAAGGATGTTATTAAAGCGGCAAAATTGATGAAAAATGGGGATCACTTGTTAGATGGTGTGAAATTGACTGCCAAAGAGTTGGAAATGTTAAGGGATTTGGAAAAATCTGGTGAACGGGTTAAGATAGTGGAGAAGGGTAGTGGAACCAAAGGTAAATTAGATGCGTCATTGAAATCTTTTGAATCACTCACTATAGATGAGCAAAAAGTAGTAGAATCACTTTTGGAACAAGGAAAAAATGTTCAACTTATTCCAGAAGCTCCCAATGTTGGTAAAACTCCTGATCTTCTTGTTAATGGGGTGAAAACTGAAATTAAGACCCTTAACGGGAATAACATTAATACGTTGATTACGAAAGTAGGTAATGCGTTGAAACAAGTAGATGGAACGGGTGAGATTATCTATGATATATCTAAAGCAAACTTTTCCCAAAAACAAATGAATGAAATAATTTCTAGATTGACTGGTAGATACGGAAAAGATGTAGTTGATAGAATTATATTTATAAAATAGGAGAGTGTTTTAACTATGAAAATAAGATGTTTATGCGGAAACTTACTCAATGATGAAACCTTAGAGACAACAAATCCATTAATGGTTTTTCCTGAGAAGGAATATTACGATGTGCTAGAATCAAATCCAAAAACTGTAGAGGAGCTTGTCGATAAAATGCCTTCAGGTTCTATTTGGGAATGTAGAGTATGTGGAAGACTTCATTATTTTAAAGAAGGGAAAATAGCCATTTATAGATTGGAAGAAGAAGTGCCTGATAATGATTAAAGAATAAAATGGATTATATTACAAGATTGGTAATCAAGTGATTAAGTTTTAGATAGCAGGTCCTAACTTCTCTATAAACTTACAAATAGCTATTGAAAGCGGTTTGTAATTCAATTAATAACTGTGAAGTTATTGAGATTGCGTTAGTCAGTAAATAACCATTGAGTGTATCAAAAACAAGATTAACTATATGTAAGAGGAATGTAAGTAAGATTAAATAAGATATGATGGCATAAGTAAATAGTTAATGAGGAGTACTAGTGAAAATAAAAGAAGTGGTTTGTTATACAATAAAAATTAAAAATAGTTTTGAAGAATCTATAGGAAATTTTGATATTCTAACGGAGAAAATGGATGATAATTTTACTCCGTACCGTATTGAGCAGAGCGTAATGATGTGGATCAATGAGGAAGGGGTCTTGGGAGAAATAGAATGTATATTCCCAGAACAAGTAAACGATGAAATTACTTTGATTTCCAGTAAAATTGTTAGAGAGCAGAATGGTTTTCCAATAATTAACATCAACGAAGAAATCAGTTGTAATGAAGTTTTAGTGTTTGCGAATGATGACTATTTTGTACTATATTTTAACAATACAAAAGAATATGATATGAAAATTATTTCTCAAAATCTTGTTTTTTACTTATTTAATTCTGAATTAATTGCTATTAAGGCTATGGTCTTAGGAAGTAAGCTGTAAAGCAAATGAACAATGAAAGAATGATCGCTAAATATTTTAAAGAGAATTTTCCTACAAAACAATTGAGATACGAGATGTACTTGGACCATAATAAGTATTTAAAAATTCCAGAATTAGTCTTTCGTTTTCAAGATAATGTAGATTCAGTAGCATACGATGAATTAAAGAAATGCGTGGAGTCATTTTCTGGTAAATTAGAATGGACAGTCATAAGAGATTTTTTTGGAAGGAAAAATATAAATTATAGTTTGTCTCCAAAGGTAATGTATCAATATTATAAGGATCAGTTTGATAAAGAGGAATTTCCCTCACAGGAAGAATACTTTTCAGAAGAGATTTTTAAAAAGATATGTGATGATGCGATTGAGGATATTCCCAATTTGTATAAGTATATTAAGGATAATTTTGTGTGGAAAGATGAATACCAAAAACAGATAAGTGAATAATGTGTATTGGTATTAAAAAAATAGCTAATTTTTTTGTAATTTTTCATAGGAGGATATATTTCATTAAAACAACTATAAATGAACAGCTAAAACTACACAGTTTATATGTGAAGTCTTTAGGCAGAGAAGGAATCAAACTTATTTTAGATGAAGCTAATTTTGAAAAAAGCAAGCTAGAAAATACTGATTTGACGGAAGCAAGTTTAACTGAATGCGTTTTTGATGAGATGAACATTAAAGGAACAGATTTCTTTAGAACAGAATTATATTCTTCTAGTTTCAAGAAGACCAATATAATTAGTGTTAATTTTGCTAAGGCGAAAGCAGATTTTGTTTCTTTTAAACAAGCCAAAATTGACAAGACTAATTTTCTAAAGGCAGATTTACCAGAATCAGATTTCTCATTTTCTATAATTAAGGATAGTAGCTTTATTGCTAGTGATTTAAGGGAGGCAGATTTTAGTCATGCTACACTCGCCAATGTTGATTTTGAACTTGTAAATATTGAAGAGACGATTTTTAAAGGTGTAGTGCTTAAAAATATTATTAATTTAGATAAAGCGATGGTGGAATCGATTAATATTGGTTCGTTAGATGAACCTGTTATATTGGAGAAAGAGGAAGCGTTTAGGTGGCTACTAGATCATAATGAAAAATAAACTGTGACTATAGTTTTTTAGGAGTTGTTTTAAGAAAGTTTGCTTATAAATATTAGTATAATTTTTGAGTCGAAAATATATTGATAAGATTTTCGCAAGTAATAACAACCGATAGTGTTGAGTTTTTGCATATAAGCATGCATACTTTATTTTAGAAGTAATACGAAAAACGGAAGAAAAGAGATCTTTACATCAGTGGATAATGATCAATTAGATTCAACAAGCATAAGTTTAATAGATGATTTAGTTGGAATTACTCTGCTAGATTATAGTGAAGGATAGAGGGGAAAATGAAAAATAAAAATAAATTGATCGTATCATTATATATTTTAGTTAGTACGATATTCATTTTAATAGTGATGTCTAAAAAAAGGTTTTATTCTTTTGGTGGAAGTGAAGATGCCTGGCTAGGTTATTGGGCAACTGTTATTGGGTTTATCGGTGCACTTTATATATTAAGCATACAATTAAAAACGGAAGACAAGAAAAATCAAATTCAAAATATTGATCATACTTTCTTTAATTTACTTGAAATGATAGTCAATGTTTTAGAAAAAAAAGAAGAAGATTTAGCTTCTTTATATAAAGATTTGAAAGAAACTAAAGTAGAAAAAGACGTAGAATTACTAGAAAATAACAGACGTGTTTTTATAGAGGAGAATAGTGAAAGAATTATTACCGTAATTGAAAGTGTACCTACAAAAAATGATTATGGAATAGAATTAGATTTAGTAGGAAAATTTAAAAGTAATTTTCACAGTTCTGTTTATCAAGATTACTTAACTCAAGCTATTTTTCAAGAATCTAACCAGCATCCAGTTACTCTAGTGGGGTTAACATGTGGTTTTACTCAATATATAAGTTCACTTGCTCTTAATCATGATCACTACTATAAAATGATTACTGAGGAAAAAGGAGAGGAAATCAAAAGTATGGAAGCGAATCTAAAAAAAGATAGAAAGGAGATTGAGTGTGATTTAAAAAAATTAGATCAGTATTTCAAATTATCTGACGAAAGTGATACTGGTAATAGAATGGATAAAATAATTGTTTATAATAGTGATTACATACATTCTATAGATTTAAAGTTAACGAACTTACTTATAAATGAATTCAAAAACGAATTACCCAATGTTGAACTAATCAAGTATACGGATGATGATAAAAAAGATGTAATTGATAAGGTATTCAAACAAAGTTTTTCTAAAACTGGCCATTTCTTTCGTCTATTTTACAGAATAATAAAATATATCAACATGAATGAATCAACTATTGATGATAAAACAAATGATTATATAGGTTTTTTAAGAGCTGCAATTGATGAAAAAACGATGGCTTTACTTTTTTATAATGCAAGATATACCTCAGCAGGCAAAAAAATGGACGAACAATTAAGGAACACAAGATTTTTTGGTTCAAATGAAAAATTTCATGATAATAATAAACATGATTATTTCACTGAAGGAACATTACTCTGGGATGATGATGTAAACAAAATGAAGCTTTTAACAAATAATGGTAAGTAACAATACAAATGACTGAAACCAAAACTACTTTTTTCTCAAGAAATAAGTAGTTTTTTAGTTTTGAGTCATAATTGTTCTTGAAAGAAAAACTGTTAAAACGATTCATATATTCTGCTATTTTAATATATTTTCATTCATCTTTTAAAAACACATATTCGTAATGCGTAAAGTAATATATTAATTACCAAAAAGGTTTGTTAATTGTAACTATTCTGTTAAAATAAAGCTAAGAATAAAAAGAGTTGGAGGTAGTAAAAATGATTTCCAAAAAAGAGATGACTGAAGAAGATATAAAGATGAAATACATTAACCCAGCACTAGAAAAAAGTCAGTGGAATGTAGAAGATATTTTATTTGAAAGATATTTTACAGATGGAAGAATAGAAGTTCGTGGGAATAAAGCGAAACGAAAAAATGGAAAAAAAGCAGATTATCTACTTCATTATAAAAAAAACTATCCCATTGCAGTGATTGAAGCAAAGGACAATAAACATTCACCAGAAGCAGGAATTCAGCAAGCACTTGATTATGCTGCAATTCTAGATGTCCCATTTGCCTATTCTACAAATGGAGATATGTTTGTGGAACATGATCGAATACTGTCAAAAGAGAGAACATTTCCAATGAGTGAGTTTCCAACAAAAGAACAACTCTGGGAACGAATCATTGCTACTAAAGAATTAACCGAAGAGCAACTACAAGTAATCCAACAACCTTACCATTATACACGCGGAGCAAAATCTCCTCGTTATTATCAACGAATTGCCATCAATAAAACGGTAGAAGCAATTGCCAATGGTCAAAGACGTATTATGTTAGTGATGGCTACTGGAACAGGTAAAACATTTACCGCTTTTCAAATTGTGTATAGACTAATGAAAGCAGGGACTAAAAAACGAGTCCTTTATTTAGCGGATCGTAATATTTTAGTTGACCAAGCGATGACAGAAGATTTTAGTCCTTTGAGTGAAATTTCAACCAAAGTGACTGATCGAAAACTTGAAAGTGCGTATGAAATCCATTTTGCTTTATACCAACAGTTAGCAGGAAATGAGGATGGAAAAGAACCATTTAGACAATTCTCAAAAGACTTCTTTGATTTAGTAGTAATTGATGAAGCACATCGTGGTTCGGCAAATGAAGAAAGCAATTGGAGAAAAATCATTGATTATTTTGATGGGCCTAACACGACGCATATTGGAATGACCGCTACGCCAAAAAATGATAAAGAAGCTTCAAACTTAGATTATTTTGGAGAACCTGTCTATACTTACTCATTAAAACAAGGAATTGAAGATGGATTTTTAGCACCGTATCGTGTTATTCGAGTAGGATTGGATGTAGATTTAGAAGGTTATCGACCAGAAAAAGGCAAAACAGATATCTATGGTGAATTAATTCCTGATAGAGAGTATGGTTCAAATGACTTTGACAAAAATCTGATTATTGACGACCGAACGGTTGCAGTAGCAAAATATATTACGAGATATTTAAAAGATCAAGACCGTCGATATGATAAGACGATTATTTTTTGTATTGATATTAATCATGCAGCTCGAATGCGCCAAGCATTAATCAACGAAAATAGTGATTTATATAAGCTGGATGATCGCTACGTTTTACAGATTACAGGAGATAATCAAATCGGAAAAAATCAGTTAGGTAATTTTGCTGATGCGAATAGTAAATATCCAACGTTGGTTACAACATCTAAATTATTAACGACGGGTGTCAACATTAAAACTTGTAAATTAATTGTGTTAGATTCTAATATCAATTCAATGACTGAATTCAAACAAATCATTGGGCGAGGTACTCGACTAGATGAAGAGCATGACAAAGAATTTTTCACGATCATGGACTTTCGAAATGTGACGCGTCATTTTGCTGATCCTGATTTCGATGGCGAACCGATTATTACAAGAATTATCGATGGAACAGATCCTGAGCCAGAACCTGGTGTTTTTGGTGGCGATAACGAGGACGATACGATTGATGGTAGTGAAGGTGGAACATTTATTTCCGATCCACCTACAGGAGATGGCTCCGAAAAAAAACGCCATGTCTACCATATTAGTGATCGTCGAGTAAAAGTCTTGAATGATCGTGTGCAGTTTATGGATGCCAAAGGAAAATTAATCACTGAGAGTATTCGCGATTACTCCAAGAAAAATATTTTAGATCAATATGCAACATTAGATCATTTTTTAAATGCTTGGAATCACGCAGAACGGAAACGCGTATTACTAGAAGAAATGGAAGCAAGAGGTGTTTTTCTTGAAGAACTTCAAAAAGAAGAACAGTTAGAAGGGTTTGATGAATTTGATTTGATCCTCCATCTTGCCTATGATCAAAAACCGTTAACGAAAACAGAAAGAATCAATAACGTAAAAAAATCAGGTTATTTAAACCAATATCAAGAAGTAGCACGAGAAGTGTTAGAGGAGTTGTTGGATAAATATAAAGATGATGGTATTGTGGAGCTAGATGATACACAAGTCTTAGAATTAAAAGAATTTGATAAGTATGGTGGTGTAATGAACATCATTTTTAAATTTGGCGGAATTGAAGGCTATAAAAAAGCGCTAAATGGAATGAAAGAGAAGCTGTATACAGAGTAAATCTTAAAAACGAAAGAGGATAACTAAATGTCAATTTCATCATTTGTAAAAACAATACAAGATATTATGAGAAACGATGCAGGAGTAAATGGAGATGCGCAACGTATTGAACAATTATCATGGATTCTTTTCTTAAAAGTCTATGATGACCGTGAAAAAGTCTGGGAAATACGTGATGAGAAGTATCAGTCCATCATTCCTGAAAAATATAAATGGCGAAATTGGGCAATTGATGATAAAGATGGTGATAGCTTAACAGGAGATGATTTGCTTCAGTTTGTGAATAGTGAACTGTTACCAACATTGAAAAAGTTAGATGTGGATGAGAATACACCAATCCGTAAAGAAATTGTCCGAGCAACGTTTGAAGATACAAATAATTACATGAAAAATGGTGTGCTATTACGTAAAGTGTTAAATGTGGTGAATGAAGTTGACTTTAATGATCCAGAAGAACGTCATTTATTTAATGATATTTACGAAAAAATATTGAAAGACTTACAAAGTGCTGGAAATGCGGGTGAATACTATACACCAAGAGCCGCAACCGATTTTATCGCTGAGGTACTTGAACCAAAACTTGGCGAGCGAATGGCTGATTTTGCTTGTGGAACAGGTGGTTTTTTGACGTCTAATTTAAAACTACTTGAACAACAAATAGAAACGGTTGAAGATAAAGAAATATATAATCACGCGGTCTATGGTATTGAAAAAAAAGGGCAGCCTTATTTATTAGCTGTAACGAATCTACTCATTCATGGAATCGATGATCCTGATATTATGCACGGCAACTCATTAGAGCGAAAAGTGACAGAATATAAGGAAAAAGAAAAATTCGATTTGATTATGATGAATCCTCCTTTTGGTGGTTCTGAATTACCATTGATCAAAATGAACTTTCCATCTGATTTGCAAAGTAGTGAGACAGCAGATTTATTTATGTCAGTGATTATGTATCGCTTAAAAGAAAATGGACGTGCAGGAGTGATTGTGCCTGATGGCTTCCTATTTGGAACAGATAATGCCAAAGTAAATATCAAGAAAAAGATGCTAACTGAGTTTAATCTGCACACAGTTATTCGCTTACCCCATAGTGTGTTTGCACCGTATACAGGCATTCATACCAATATTTTATTCTTTGATAAAACACAACCAACAAGTGAAACCTGGTTTTATCGTTTAGATATGCCAGAAGGATATAAGAATTTCTCGAAAACAAAACCAATGAAATCTGAACACTTTAATCCAGTAAGAGAGTGGTGGAAGAATCGAGAAGCAATCACGATTGATGGGTTCGATAAAGCGAGAAGTTATACACCTGCTAAAATTGGGAAAAATAATTATAGTTTAGATTTATGCGGATTTCCTCAAGAAGAAGAAATCATTTTAGAACCGCAAGAATTGATGACGAGTTATATCAATGAACGAACTGAACTAAATCAAAAAATTGATCGTGTATTGGCAGAAATACAAGAAATGTTGGAGGGAGAAAAATGACTCCTGAACAATTAAAAGCATCGGTGTTGCAATATGCGATGCAAGGGAAATTGGTGCCACAAGATCCAACTGATGAACCAGCATCGGAGTTAATTAAACGAATTAAAGCTGAAAAAGAACAATTGATTAAAGAAAAGAAGATTAAGAAAGAAAAACCATTACCTGAGATTACGGATGAAGAGAAGCCTTTTGAGATTCCTGAAAGTTGGGAATGGGTGAGACTTGGTAATTTAATTAGAGTTTCATCTGGAAAACAATTAAAAACGGATGCGCTAAAGTCAAACGGAGGTATCCAAGTCTTTGGAGCCAACGGTATTATTGGAAATTACGATGAATCTAACGTGTTAGCTGGTAAAATTATAATAGGCAGAGTTGGTTTTTATGCGGGCTCAATCCATTATACAAACAATAACTCATGGGTAACTGATAATGCATTGATTGTTGATCATAATAATCATTTATTGACAGATATGTTTTTGATTTTTTTATTAAAATTTACCAATTTAAAAAAATTAGCTCAACATACAGCTCAGCCCGTAATCTCAGGAACACGTATTTATGGTGTATCTGTCGTTTTGCCTCCAATTGGCGAACAAAAACGTATCGTTCAAAAAATAGAAGAACTTTTTGAAAAAATAGATCAATATGCTGAGTCATACAACAAATTAGAAGAGTTAAACAAACAATTTCCAGTTAAGATGGAAAAATCGTTGCTTCAATACGCGATGCAAGGAAAATTAGTTCCTCAAAACCCATCTGATGAACCTGCTTCTGAACTGTTGAAGCAAATTAAAGCTGAAAAAGAGCAGTTGATTAAAGACAAGAAAATCAAAAAAGAAAAACCATTACCAGAAATAACAGACGAAGAAATTCCGTTTGAAATTCCTGAAAGTTGGGAATGGCGAAGGTTACGAGAATTTAGTGTAATTACTTCTGGTGGAACGCCAAAAACTGCTATTAGTGAGTATTGGGAAGGTAATATACCTTGGATCACTCCAAAAGATATGGGAAAACAAAGAGAGAAATATATAAAAAGTAGCTCAAAAAAAATTACAGATTATGGATTAGAAAAATCATCAGCTCAATTAATTAGAAAAAATTCGATAGTTTATTCAAGTAGAGCACCTATCGGTCACATCAACATTGTTCCGTTTGATTATACAACAAATCAGGGCTGTAAATCAGTTTCTCCAATAAGAATAAACATTGAATATCTATATTATAGCTTAATTATGATGACACCAAATATTATAAAGCGTGGATCAGGAACAACATTTAAAGAAGTTTCTGCTACTACTTTTGGCGAAACACTTATACCAATACCGCCTCTAAACGAACAAATAAGAATTATTAGAGAACTTGAAAACATAGTTAAGACTGTTAATAATCTAAAGATTTAATATTTTTCCAAAGGATGTGAAACAATGCAAGGTAGTGTAAGCCCCCTAACCCAATTCATTCAAGGCGGTAGCGGTTTTATCATTCCAGTCTACCAGCGAAACTACGATTGGAAAATCACTAACTGCAAACAGCTTTTTGATGATTTAATCCAAGTTGCCAAAGAAAACAGACGCCAACACTTTTTCGGCAGCGTTGTAACAAAGCCTGGTGATGGATATGGTGAATCAATTATCATTGACGGTCAACAACGCTTAACAACTTCCTCACTGCTCTTATTAGCAATGAGCCGCCATTTAGAAGAAGTGGAAGCTTCTGGCACGTTAACATCAGAAAAATTAAAAAGTTACTTTCTTTTAAACGATTTTAAACCATCAGGTGAAAACTACAAATTAGTCCCAATAAAAAGAGACTTTGAAGCTTATAAGCAACTATTTTCGCCAAATGGAGAAGTGATTCTAGCATCAAATATTACTATAAATTATCAATACTTTTATGACCGTATTCAAAAAGAAGAAATAAGCATTGACGAACTCTTCCAATCTGTTCAAAAATTAGAAATCATGGTCATCAATCTAAACTCACCAGACGATGATCCCCAATTGATTTTTGAGAGCCTGAACTCAACGGGTTTAGATTTAACCGATGCTGACAAAGTCCGAAATTTTCTATTGATGGGTGAGACGCATGAGAATCAGCAGCATTATTTCCAATATTTTTGGGAACCAATTGAACGAAAAACTAATTTTGATGTGAGTGATTTTATTCGGCAATATTTAACGATTAAGTTGAAACGGATTCCTTCGATCAGTAAAGTTTATTTTGAATTTAAAGAATATGTCACGAAATCTGAAATCGATAAGGAACTTTTATTTAAAGAGTTATACGATTATGCGGAATTTTATCAGCAAATGAAAGAATGCAATACAACAAGTTTAAAAGCCAATAAAATTTTGTTCCGCTTAAACTATTTGGAAATCAGCGTATTAACGCCTTACCTTATGCGTGTGTTAAAACGATTTTCTGATGATGAGTTGTCTGTAAAAGAACTCGTTTCAATTTTGTCCATTGTAGAAGTATTTGTCGCTAGAAGATTGATTACCAAGATTCCAACAGCTGGCTTAAATATGATCATGGCAACATTAGACCGTGATATCGAAAAGTATTCTAAATTAGATAATGACTATGTTGAGGTATTAAAATACGTGCTTATTTCCAAACAAGCTTCTGGCAGATTACCAAGCAATGAAGAGGTAGAAGAAGCGATTCGCACACAAAATTTCTATGGGATTAAATCAAATGTCCGCACGTATCTTTTTGAACGGTTAGAAAATAAGGATAGTCAAGAGAAAATTGATGTATACAATGGCATTGAAACAGGCACTTTTTCAATCGAACACATCATGCCTCAGACTCTTTCAAATGGTTGGAAAGAATATTTAGGTAGCCAAAGTGAAGAAATACATGAAGCTTGGATTAATCGTATTGGAAATTTAACCTTAACAGCTTATAATTCCAACTATAGCAATCGGTCTTTTGAAGAGAAAAAGAATATGGAAAAAGGCTTCAAGGATAGTGGCTTTCGATTAAATCAATATGTAAATACACTCGATTATTGGAATGAATCTTCTTTAAAAGAAAGAACAAAAGTAATTGAAAACGAAGTCTTGAAAATTTGGCCGTATCCTGAAACTTCTTTTGTTCCGCAATCACCGGATAATCAATTAATTCCTTTTGATTCTTCGGAAAACTATACAGGATTGAGTTTAAAAGCGTACGAATTTCTGGATAGTGGTAGAATTCCTGAAAAACTTTGGAAAAATATGTATTTAGCAGTGATTGAAAAGTTATTCAAATCTGATCCATCTATTATTTTTGACTTGATATTAAGCGATGCTAAAAGTGGCTTAGCTGCACAATTTTACGCAAGTGATACTATCGATGAAAGTTCGAAAATAGCTGAAGGTGTTTATTGCTATAGTGGGCTTTCAAATTATCGAAAAATGTTTTATTTAAAACAATTATTGGATTTGTACAAAATTGATGAGTCGCAACTTTCGTTTGAAACCGTTACGAATGAAAAAAAGTAAACTATAAGTGAATCTACAATTGTTGAAAATGAACAATTGTAGATTTTTATTTATTTGGTTGGGTTATTTTTTGTTATGAATGAGACTTAATTTTCCTCTCCCCATCCAACTTCCTCACCTTCTCCTCCTCAATCTCCATCAACCTTATAAACTCCTCAAAAAAAGCATGAAACAAATGCCCACAAGCATAATACTCCTTCACAACCTGTTTCTTATTAATCGGCCCTTTCCGAAACTGAAAAAAATGATCCAACACAGCAAGCGGCTCCTCCCAAGACTGCAACCGATCCAACGTATGCTGCAAATCCGTAATATCCTGATAAGGAATCACCTTTAAACTCTGACCTTCTTTTTTCATAACCCATTTCCTCCCTTTTTAAAAGTACTCTTAAAACCAGTAACACGAAGCGCTGAACAACATCATCCAACGCCCCAATACTTAACTCATTTATCTACGCATTGACTAAGGCAACGATGAAACAAACCAGTGATAAAAACGACTTATGGATGATTTTTCTAAGTCTGTCCGTATTCCTATCACTTTCTTCTCAAAGCAAAACAAAAAACGCTATTGTAGTTTTCGTGAACCATCAATACCGTCATCAATCTCCTAGATAAAACCCAAACCCTCCATAAAATACAAAATCCCAACCAAAAGTTTCCAGACAGACTAGAAAATCCCAGTAAAATTAGGTACAATAAAAGAGCTAGTGCTTTTGTGCTAGCAATTGGCAACTTGTATAGATAGGTGGTACTGTCTATGCAAGGCTTCATCATCTGATTGCTGTCAGATGGTGAAGTGCCTTTTTATTTTGCACCATCCCGACTGACCAAAAGGCAGAGTGAATGATGCAAAGTACAAGGTGAACGAAGTGAACGTTGTCTCCTTGTCTTATATCTATCATTGATCATTTGCTTTACTTTGAATGAAACCTCCTTTGACTAGATTTGTAGAATAGAAAAAAACGATATCAGGTAACATCACCCAATATCGCTCACAATAGTCCCAAAGAATCATCTACTACATTTTCAAAGTAACCTATAGAGAATCCAAGAAACCTATAGAAAAATAGGCAAACTTTAGGTACAATGAAAGAAGCTAGTACATGTTGCTAGCACTATTGGCAACTTGTTTGGGCAGGTGGTACTGTCTTTACAAGGCTTCAAATGCTTAGTTGCTGCCAGGCTTTGAAGTGCCAATTTATTTTTATATTCTGATTTGAACAGTTCATGTTAGCATGAGCTGTTTTTCTATTCTACCTCCTAAGTATATCCGAAAAGAATACGAACACGCAACATAATTTTTCTTACAAATACCATTAAATAACACCAAAAATCGCTCTCTTATATATAAGGAAAAATAACAAAAAAATTTTTTGAAATCAAAAATCATAGCAATGATTTAAGGAATAAAATGTATCGACGTATAGTCGTTTTATCGATATTTATTGTCTTGAATTATTTACTTTTAAGATTTGATGTGATAATGTTGGTTAAAAATAAGAAAAATTATATGGTCAGGAATCAATACTATTTAAGTCTGAAAAGGATCAATCATGAAAAATTTGAGTATCGTTACAACGGTTTTAATCTTGTTGATTATTTTTATGGGGTGTTCAAAGAACACGGAGGAGAATGATGCAAGCATGAAAAGTGGAGAAAGTTTTGCACACATACGTCATTTGATCGGCACTATAACAGCTATTAGGGAAGAATCACTTATTGTGAATACAGCAACAGAAATAAGTTCTACACAAACATCTGATGATCTAGATATTCCGAAAGGAAGTGAAATTTACATTTTTATTCCTTTTAAAGATACTCGAGAGGATCTTTTAAAAAGGGTTAAAATGAATGAGAAGGTAAGAATTTCATATTCTAATATAGCTATAACGAATGGCATTTATACGTTAACGATTGTAGAAGATAGTCAAATTACCAAAGAAGACTAAAGTTAAACAGAAAAAATGTGAATTTTGTATACGAAAAGATATCGATATTTTAGGTGACGCATCTTAAACTATTCTAAAAATATTGGAGAGTGGTTTGGACCAGAACATTTATCTTTGCTAAAGAACAACGCTCTTTGGTTAAGTACTGTAGGAAATGAAACGATGGTTTTCTGATTTTTGACCAACTCTGAGTGCCAATAAATAAAACATAGTGGAATTGATTGATAAAATAGTAAGAAGCTAGATCGACTTTTCTAGTTTCTTTTTAGTATATAACAGTACGTGTAGTACCATGTTGGGGATGCTATCTTCATTCGTTCAGTTGTAGAATTGCTTAAAAACGACAAAAAGAAATAACCAGTCATTAACTTCAGCAGGTTAACTGGTTATTTCATTACCTAAAACTTCGCTACCGTCTTAAACGGCTCTACATAGGAGAGGTATGTTAGCGCATATCTCTCTTATCACTTGCATTATAGCATACAACATACTTTTTTTCCATATCCACTTAAAAGGCTATTTTCTAGTTCTTGCTTAGAATCCGTTTATAGATGATCGGTCTATCAAACCCAAACACTCGTTTATCCCCATTAAACATTTCCTCTTTTATGACCAATGCTTCATCAGATAGTTCTTGCTTTAAAATAAACGCTGTTTTCTTCGTAAACATACTGTGTGATTCACCAGTAAACGTCCCCTCATGTTCCTTATAGTGCAATGGAACAAATTTATCCGATACTGAAAGAACCGTAAAATCAATTTCATTTAGTTCATTAAATTTAGTGTTCATTAATTCTTTTGGCACAGTGATCGATTTTAACACAACCTCGCCAGATTCATCCGTTGAAAAAAGAAAAATATCTGATTTGAATTTCTCCTTATTATTCAACGTATAGTAACTTTCTTCATGCAAAAATACTCCATCGAATTCTTTTGGACCATTCACAATCAAGTCATTTAGAATAGTATTATTGTGTATGGCAAAGGGGAAATGCTCTTGTTCTTCTTTCGATAAAGAATGAAACTGCTCACTATTATCGAAACGTCCAGTTAACATTTGAATAACTTTCCTCAAATTTTTCATACCGCTCACTCAGCTTTCTTTTCAATTGGTAATTAAAGTACAATCGCTTCTTTTCTATTTTATCAAAAAAAAATAGAAAAAAGCGACTCAAAAATAATAAATAGATCTTAATACGATTTTCAGTTTGCTAAAAAATAATGAATTAGTTTAAATAGCGACGAAGTTCTTTTGATAAATTCAGCCATTCCATTTCACCAGGGATTGAGGATATTTGAATCGATTTGATATTAGAAAGGTCTTCAGGAATTGCAAAATTAGCAACAACAATATCAATATGTAGAAATCGAATTAAATTTTCAGTGACCGGTTGGTTAATCACAAAATGGATTTGAACCTCTTTTGGTGCTACAGATGCCGCAATATTTTTTAGGTATTCTGAAATTATTGGAGTACTAGATATGGCAAATAAAATAATATGATCTCTTTTCAAATTAGTTTCTGTTAACAAAGTTAACGAAGTTGCTATATCCTCTTTGTAATAGAAATAAGAGTATTTTTCTAGATAATATAACCAATTTTCATATGTTTTGGGGTATTCATGTATAGCGATATTTTTTAAATCTTGTTGTTCCGTTTGAAAAAGAGGAGAAAATTTACTTAGCATATCTAAATTAGATAAATAGGATTTTAAAATCAGATTGAGTTCAACATTTGCCGAAAAATTATAATGTAAATCTTTGAAAAAATTATCAACTATTGTATTAAAGGTTTTTAACTTGGGTAACAAATCATCGAGAATGTAAAAAGAATCTTTTCCATAAATAACAGAATTTATAGCAGTGATGTAAATGTATAAAATTTCAGAATCAGACAGATCAGTATAGATAGGATCTTTTACTAAATGCCAATTAATAGCATTAGTAACACTCTTAAAGCCAGCATGAGTGCTATAGGTTGAAATGAGTGAACTGTCAAAAGAGACCTTTTTATTTTGAGCAATTCTGTTTCGGGAAATTTTGATTAGCTGAGCAAATCTATAGTAATCAATGGTTAAGACCTGTTTATAGTTGTCCCTGATATAGTCAAAAAAGTTATCAATAATTTCAAAATCTGCATCTGTAAATGTATTCATCCAATTTCTGTGGTTATTATTAAAATAATGGAAAAAGAAGTGGCGAATATCTATTTCATTTCCGATAAGTTCAAATGGATTGGTATTCAATGTTAATTGATAATCGGCTAATACATCTTTCAATAAATCGATATGTTTTCTTAAGGCCGACTGAGAGATAAAATGCTTTTCAGCAAAAGTTGCAACCTTTTCTTTTTTTCCTTCATAGAGTGAATCCACTAGTATAAATATAGGGTTGTGTTGTATTAAATCATACATATACGTTTGGATAGGCTTTGGTGAATCGATTCTCTTGATAGACCAATTACTAGACTTGGTTAGTTCCACATTTGAAGAAAGAGCATTTTCTATTGATAAAAAATCTTGTTGTAACGTTTTAATAGATACATCGTAAATTTTTTGTAAATCAAAAACAGATATCGATTCGTTGGAATCTACTAATAAAGATAAAATATGTAGTTTTCGTTTTAATATATTATCGAATATTAATCTTTTTTCTATCTCATTCATCCGATTAATCACTCCTTATTTATATTATAATCTAATTTTTATTTTTAATATATTTTAAAAATTCTAAATTGTAGAAGAAAATAAAGCGAATAACATGCTCAGTTATGAACGAAAGGAAGTTATTTTCTCTTGAAATCATTCTATATCGTTCTATTATATATAGGAAGAAAAAAGAAGAAAACAGTTTTTTTTTTTTTCTTTTTAATCGAAAAAAAAAGAATTTAAAATAAGCTGATTTGTTGTATATTCAATAAAGACAAAAAATAAAAGTAAGGATGAATAACAATGACATATAAATCTATTGCTATTACAGATGGAGAAGAGAGTCGATTAAAAGATATACTATCTTCTTTTGACTTGTTAGATTTAAGTTTTACTACAGAAACAAACATAGATTTTTCTCACATAGATGCAGACCTTATTATCATAGAAGAAATCAAAACGATCAGCTCAATCAATATATTAAACTTATTATTTGAACTAAGAAAGAATTTTTCTGGACTAATTTGGCTGCTATCTACTAAATATGAAGAAAAAAATGAAATTTTGTATTACAAAATGGGGGTCGATGGAATTTCGTATACTGATAGGTCATTCGAGTTGATACATTTACAACTTACAAATGCGCTTAATCGAAATTTAAAAAAAAGTACAAATAGTTCTAATATCAGTAAAGGTAAAGTTCCTTCTTTGAAGTTAAATCCAATAAACAGTAGCGTACATAAAGAAGATGGAAAAGAAATTTTATTGACTCGAAGTGAGTACAATCTTTTGAACTTATTGATGGAAAACCTCAATAATACAGTTACCTATGAAGAAATGTTGTCCGTAATCTGGAATGACGATAAAAGAAGCAATAAGTATAAAATCAGTAATCTGATTTTTCATTTACGAAGTAAGGTAGAAAATGATTTGAAAAAACCAAAATATATAAAAACAGTTCGTTCAAAAGGGTATATGTTGAAAACGTATTAAGTCATTTTCTTAGATTTAAGAGTTAAAAATGAGTTGAACTAGATGGTGGGTGAAATTGAAAATGAATAAATAAAAAAAGGGGTTACTATTTTATGGGATATTAGTTGGTTTTCTATTCTTTCCAAATTATACAGAAGCTGCAGAAGAAATTGATTGTGTACTGGTAGATAGTATGTTTAAAGTTCCTCAAGGAGCAAATAGTTATGTAGATGGAAACGAAATTGTTGTAACTGATAATACATTGAATCAAATTGGTAGTATCTATTTTACTGAAGAAAATAAGATAGATCACTCAATAGAAGTAGAAAGGGGGAAAAATTAAAATGTCAAATAAAAAAAAGTGTTGTTTTTTTCTAGTAGCAATGACGGGCTTTCTATATATGCCTAAATATGTAGAAGCAGTTGAAGATGTAGCGAGTGTTCCTATAGAAAATATATTTCAAGTACCTGAGTTAAGTGATAGCTATGTAGATGGAAATAATGTAATCTTAACTGAGAAAAAGACGGGACAAAATGGTAGTATTTTTTCCTCAGAAGCAAATATGGTAGATCTTTCGAAGCCTTTTGCTGCAGATATTAATGTGAACATTGACGGAGATGGTGACGGATTAGTTTTTGCTCTTCATAATAACCCAATTAAAACGCAAAGATTTTCAGGAAAAAACGGAGAAGGTATGGGAATCTACGGTACTGGTTATGATTTATATAATGGAAGTCCATATATAAACGGTGATCCTTTAAGAAGTAGTTTCGCAATTGAATTTGATACATACTTTAACCGTACAGTTAGACAATACCCAGATTTTGCGCCACTTGGGACATTTGGTTACGATCAAAAAGTTAGTGAAAACAATGGTAATGGTCATATTGCGTATACATTTCCTGATAAGTATAGTAGCTACGGACTTGAATTACCTGGAGTTGTAAGATTCGTTAAACATTCTGGACTGCAGTACCCAGCATTCAAACTCGGAGATGGTCAATGGCGTTTACTAAAGATTAGATGGACAGGATGGGATAGTTCAAATAATGGAAACCTAACCTATTCATACGGAGGATTAGCGCCTGTTTCTGTTCCTATTTCAAGAGATACTTTTGGCACAGATAGTGTTTATTGGGGATTCATCGCTACGACAGCTCAAGCAGCTGAAAAGAATGTGGTTTCTTTTAAATCAGTTCCAGGGGTAGTTAATTACACTGACAATGTTGAATTTAAGAATGCCAATGGCGAAAAAATCCAAAGTACTACGCAAAATTCTGAGGTAACGGTTCATTATGCTGGTCAATACACCAGCGGAAAACAAAATATGTTACAACCAACGTATACATTCACTTTATCTCCCTATCAAAAGTATCAATATGGCACATTTCAGCTAAATGGTGTAGCTGTAACACCAACTTTTACGAATAATGAATTGAGTATTCCCTTATCCAAAGACTTAACGGTTGAAGATGGCACGGTTGATATCCAGTTTAAAGTAAAAGATATCGGCGTGAGTCAAGATACTGATTTAACACTAACTGCACATGTGAAAGCCGAAAATTTCATATCGGATAACGATTATACGTACAAATTAAACTATGACAAAGAAGCACCAACAGGAACAGGTAAACTAACATTTATTGATGTAGATGATGCTAAAGCGATAGAAAATGCAACAGATTATCGTCCATTTTTATCAGAGTTTCAGGATAACTACTCAACAAAAGATAATATTAAGGTTGAATTAAAAGCTGGACAAGACATCGCGACTCTAGTCAAAACAGTTGGTCCAAGTAGTTTTCAATTAACGCTTACCGATGAAAAAGGGAATGCGCGTGATGTGATGGTTCCACTTTTTATTCAAAATCAGGAGGTTGTCAAAAGTAGTCAGTACATTATCTACGGGAAAGACTTTAGTGTCGATTCAAAAGAGTATCCTACAACGGATGCGGCCTTACGTTCCTTGATTTTAGAAAAAACTGAGTTGAAATTATGGCAGTATGACGACTTATCTGTAACGGCAATGAATAATACTCAACTGAATCTTTCAATAGATAAACTACCTCAAACATCAGCTTCTGCTCAGGGAGGCATTTATGAAGCAACTGCTTCTTATGGTAGTGGGACAGCTAAAGTAGATAAGCCAATTAATGTGACGGTGATCCCAAGTATTGCACCAGTAACAATTCAATTCGTTGATGAAAATAATCAACCCATTGTGGATGAAGTGACGTTTGAATCAAGCGTTGGAGAATCGATTGACTTAACTCAAAATACACAAGTCCTCGAAAAGCTTAAAGCTGTCAAAGCATTAAACTATGTTTTAGATACGTCCCCTACAGATGAACAAAATCTGTTGGTCGTACCTGAAGGTGTCACACGAAAATATACGTTTAAAGGAACGCTATTTATTCAATCAGCACCTAAGACCATTAATTTTGGAGATCAAAATGTGAGTGCCTTTGATAAGACCTATGCCAATCCAGAGTATGATCAAGATTTAATCATATGGGATAATCGTCAAACGCTAGGTACTTGGAAAATCACGTTAAAACAATCACAAGATTTTAGTATCCCAGATGATCCATCGCAGAAATTGCCAGATGTGCTAAGTTATCAGACTGCTGGGGAAGAAAAAATGATTTCCACAGATGCTCAGGAAGTTTTCAGCTCTAAACACCAGTCCTCAGGGAAATATGACATTAGTCAGGAAACATGGGGACCAGAAAAACAAGGGCTGCGTCTGAACATTCCGGTCGGTTCAGTGAAACAAATAGGGAAATATGAAACGACACTGACTTGGCAAATAGAAGAAGCTTATTGATAAAGTGTGCTTAAAAAATGAGTTGGGTAATCGTTTGAAATAGATGAATAATCAGTCTTTATCTCTATTCGCAAAATAAGTTTAAACGTTGGGTTTGATTTTTTATGAAATTAAAATAACAGTAGGTTGCACATCTCCTAGGCTTATCCATAGTCATAAAACCTTGAATCATGTGATTATGGATACGTTAGAAGTAGAAAGGAGGTGAGAATAAAATGATAAGTAAAAAAAAGGTGTTGTTTTTTCTTGTAGCAACGATTGGTTTTCTGATTATACCTAAGTATGCAGAAGCAGCTGAGGATATTATGAGTGTTTCGTTGGATAATATTTTTAAAGTACCTCAAGGTGCAAATAGTTACGTCGAAGGGAATAACGTTATCATTACCAATAACGAGAAGAGTCAGATAGGTAGTATTTTTTCTACGGATGACAACAAACTGGATTTGACGAAAGACTTTAACGCAGAAATGTGGATCAATATAGACGGGACAGCAGATGGTGTTACTTTTGTCATGCATAACGATTCAACTAAAACCACTAACTTTTATGGAAATGTTGGAGGGTGGTTGGCAGTGTACGGAACAGCTGTTACATCATATGCTCCTCAAAAAGTAACGGGATCGCAACTTAGGAATAGTTTTGCTATAGAGTTTGATACTTGGTACAACGGTGTAAGTGGAGATAATTTTGATGGTAATGTAGATACAAACTCTGGAAAAGGCCATATTGCGTATACTTTTCCTGACAAGGCTTCTTCTTATGTGGCCCCATACTCTAGCAGCTATAAAACAATAAAGGTTAATCATCTTGGTTTACAGTACCCTAGTTTCTATCTTGGAGATGGGCAATGGCGATTGCTAAAAATTAAATGGAAAACTTGGGACTCAAATAACAATGGTCAGCTAACGTATCAATACGGGGACCTCGATCCTGTAACAGCAACGATTTCAAGAGATACATTTGGAGCGGATAGTGTTTATTGGGGATTTACTGGCTCAACAGGTGGAGAAGTTGAAAAAGCAATGGTTGCTTTCAAATCTGTGCCAGGGTTAATAAATTATGAAGATAGTCTTACGTTTACAAATGCTAATGGAGACAAGATACAAAGTACTACTCAAAATTCTGAGATAACTGTCGATTATAGTGGCGAATATATGGGTGGTAAACAAAACATGCTACAGCCAACCTATACATTTTCTTTATCTCCTTATCAAAAGTATCAATACGGCACATTTAAGTTGAACGGTTTATCTGTAACACCGACCTATACGAATAATGAATTGAGTATTCCTTTATCCAAAGACTTAACGGTAGAAGATGGCAAAGTTGATATCCAGTTTAAAGTAAAAGATATCGGCGTGAGTCAAGATACTGATTTAACACTGACAGCACATTTGAAAGCACAAAATTTCCTATCAGATAACGATTATACGTACAAATTGAATTACGATAAAGAAGGACCAACAGGAACAGGTAAACTAACGTTTGTTGATGCAGATGATGCTAAAGCGATAGAAAATGCAACAGATTATCGTCCATTTTTATCAGAGTTTCAGGATGATTATACGCCAAAAGATAATATCAAGATTGAACTAAAATCTGGACAAGATATCGCGACTCTAGTCAAAACAGTTGGTCCGAGTAGTTTTCAACTAACACTTACTGATGAAATCGGGAATGCACGAGATGTGACGATTCCACTCTTTATTCAAAATCAGGAGGTTGTCAAAAGTAGTCAGTATATTATCTACGGGAAAGATTTTAGTGTCGATTCAAAAGAGTATCCTACAACGGATGCAGCATTACGTTCCTTGATTTTAGAAAAAACAGAGTTGACATTATGGCAGTATGACGACGTATCAGTAACGGCAATGAATAATACCCAACTGAATCTTTCAATAGATAAACTACCTCAGACGTCAGCTTCTGCTTCAGGAGGCGTGTATGTAGCAACTGCTTCTTATGGTAGCGGGACAGCTAAAGTAGATAAGCCAATTAATGTGACGGTGATACCAAGTATTGCGCCAGTAACAATCCAATTCGTTGATGAAAATAATCAACCCATTGTGGACGAAATGACCTTTGACTCAACCGTTGCAGAATCAATTGACTTAACTCAAAATGCACAAGTCCTCGAAAAGCTTAAAGCGGTCGAAGCGTTGAACTATGTTTTAGATACGCCTCCTACAGATGAACAAAATCTGTTGGTCGTACCTGAAGGTGTCACACGAAAATATACGTTTAAAGGAACGCTATTTATTCAATCAGCACCTAGTAGCATTAACTTTGGGGATCAAAATGTTAGTGCCTTTGATAAAACCTATGCCAATCCAGAGTATGATCAAGATTTAATCATATGGGACAATCGTCAAACGCTAGGTACTTGGAAAATCACGTTAAAACAATCACAAGATTTTAGTATCCCAGATGATCCATCGCAGAAATTGCCAGATGTGCTAAGTTATCAGACTGCTGGGAAAGAAAAAATGATTTCCACAGATGCTCAGGAAGTTTTTAGCTCCAAACACCAGTCCTCAGGGAAATATGACATTAGTCAGGAAACATGGGGACCAGAAAAACAAGGGCTGCGTTTGAACGTTCCGGTCGGTTCAGTGAAACAAATAGGGAAATATGAAACGACACTGACTTGGCAAATAGAAGAAGCCTATTAATGGAGAGGAGACCACGATGAAAAAACAGCGAATGATTTGTTTTGTTCTAACTCCTTTAATTTTTCTTGCCGTGTCTTTCGGTACGATCAATGAGGCCACAGCTGAGGAGGGTGGACAAGTACAGACAAATGCAGGAATCGTCTTTAAGGAATCAGATTCCTCAACAGCTCAAACGAATGAATCAACACACAATGATTCTTCAAGTAATAAACTTCCAAACACTGGCAAGAAGCCGACAGGACGATTGCCAAATACTGGGGATTTAATAAAAGTTAGCATGCTCTTCACAGGGGGCGCACTTATCCTAATTGCGTTGATCGTCTTCTTTTGGAAGAAGCGAAAACGCGTAAAAAGGGAGTGTGAATAAGATGGGAAGAAAATTACTCATCTGCTGCTTACTGTTTCCCCTTCTGTTAATGACTCCAGTGACGAGTCAAGCAGAAGAGTCGAATTACTCTGGTGAAGGAACAATCCGATTTAGTGGGAAGCAACCATTACAAGTGATGGACCCTGAACATCCAGAAAAACCTGCTGATCCAGGGGGCAGCCCTCATACTGATAACCTATTGAGGATTGATTTTGTCCCTAAAATTACCTTTTCGGATGCAACGATGTCTGAACAGGATCAAACCTATTACGGAAATGCCCAACTTTTCAATGATGATACCGGAGCGAGAGGAAACTTTATTCAAGTATCCGATTTTAGAAACGACAGCCAAGGCTGGACTTTACAGTTAAAGCAAGAAACGCAGTTCCAGAATCAATCGGCGAAAAGCAAGGAGTTAAAAGGCGCAGTGCTGTCCTTTGACAAATCATGGGCAAACTCCATAAATGACCAAACAACCGCACCTACGGTTTCAAAAGAAGTGATTCGTCTTTCGAATATTGGTGAAGTCTATAACTTAGCTGAAGCCAAGCCGAAAAAAGGTGAGGGAACCTGGGCAATTGCCTTTGGAGCATCTGTTACGAATACCAATCAACAGGCAGATACATTAAGGCCTAAATTGGACGAACAGAATAATCCAATCGTAGATCCAGCGTTTAATAATCAACCAATTTATGAGAATCAAGCAATTTCTTTATTCGTACCCGGTAAAACAGAAAAAGAGCCGGGCAACTACCAAACGGTGTTAACTTGGATTTTATCCGAGCTACCATAAATTATAAAAACTCTAGGAGGAAACACAAATGAAATTAACACACAAATTATGCGCAGCTACGCTATTAGCAGTATTAGGAGCAGCAGTAGCAGTGCCAAATGCAGTACAAGCAGCAGAGACTGAGACAACTACAGGCAATCCATTATCATTCAATGGACAAGGTTCAATCAAATTTTTAGAAGATGATAGCGTAGACTTGCCAACTATTCCAGGTGGAGGAGGTAATACAGATCCTGAGAATCCAATTGTTAATCCACCAATCAACCCAGCAACAGGACCATTAAAAGTAGTTGCGGTAACTGATTTAGACTTTGGTAATGATAACAAAGTTACACCAGCTTCAGGTAATGGCTGGGAATATACAGCAAAAGCTGCAGTACTTGAGCAAAAAGATGGTACACAAACTACTGCTCCAAATTTTGTTCAGTTTAAAGATACACGTGCAGACAATAAAGCTAACAAGCACACGCTGACTGCTAAAGCAACTACTTTCACAAACGGAGAAAATCAAGAATTAAAATCAGCAACATTACAATTTAACAATATAAAGTTGGTCAATGAAGCAGATCAAACTCAAGTGACTTCAGCTGAAGGTGCTGTTCCAACAACACAAAATCTCGTAACAGATGGTCAAACACCTACAACTTTTGTATCACAAAAAGAAGATGATAAAGGTTTTGGTCAATTCACATTACAATTCGGAGATACTACAGACAATACTGCAGCTGATTCTGTTAAATTATTGATTCAAGCACAAGGAAACAAATTATCAACAACTAGCAGCTATACTTCAACAATCACTTGGACAATTGCTGACGCAAGATAATTCAAGTAAAAGATAAAAAAGTATTGATGAAAGAGAACAAACAAGTTCGCCTGTATTAGGCGTACTTGTTCCTCTTTTTAAGAAAGGGCAATCATGATGAAAAAAACGAGTTTAATATGCTTTGCAGTTATTTTATACATAGGTTTGATAATCGGCATTTTACCCACAACAGGACAAGCAGCGCAAGAAGATGGAAGTGGGTTCACATATAAAGTCATTCTGCCTGAAAATCAACACAATAAAGATGTCGGCTATTTTGATCTCCGAATGACACCAAGTCAAGAACAAACGGTCACCATTAAAATGAACAATAGTTCAGATAAAGAAATCACAGTAGATGTAGCGCTTAACAGTGCAAAGACGAATACTAATGGTGTGATCGAATACGGTCCATCCAAATTAGAAAAAGATGCTTCGCTTAAATATGATTTTGCCGATTTAGTAAAAGGTGAAAAAACGGTTAAGATCCCCGCAAAACAAAGTGTAGAATACAAATTGAACATAAAAATGCCAGATTCTCAATATGATGGCGTGATTTCTGGTGGTATCTACATGATCCAAAAAGGGCAGACGGAAAGCCAAGAAGCGATGATCAAAAATGAGTATGGCTATATGGTGGGAATGATTTTAACCGAAACAGATGTGGCAGTAAAACCAGAGCTAAAACTCAATAAAGTGTACGCGGATCAACAAAATTACCGAAACGCTGTGTTCGTCAATTATTCCAATACACAATCTGCCTATATCGACGATATGACCGCTGATGTTCAAATCATGAAAAAAGGTTCGAGCGAAGTTCTTTACGATACCAAACTAAATAAAATGAGGATGGCGCCTAATTCACAAATTAATTTCCCCGTTCTAATGAATGGTGAAAAAATGGTTGCAGGTGAGTATGTGGCACATGTTGTAATCACAACAGAAAATGATGGCAAATGGACTTGGGAGCAGAACTTTGAGATCACAAATGAAGAAGCAGATAAGTTTAACCAAGAAGATGTTAGTTTATTACAGGAAAGTCGAGTAGACTGGTCGTTGATCATTATAGTGGTCGCTAGTGCGTTAGGGATTATATTGATTATATTCTTTGCAGTTCGTTTCTTGAGGAAAAAGAATCAAAAGAAAACAAAAAAGAAAAAGAAATCAAGCAAGAAAAAAAGGTAGTAGCACAAAATGGGGATTAAAAGTGAAAATGTAAGGGGATTGAAATAGAGTAAATAATTAATTATTTTTGGAGGATAGAAACATGTCGATATTAGATTGGCTATTCATTGGGATACTTTCAACGGCAATCCTCTGTATTATTTTTGCGGTTGTTTTCCTAATTTCTTATTTTTTAACGAAGAAAAAGAGACTAGCATTAAAACAACGTCGAACAAAAAATAAAAAGAAACGCAGAGTTTTAAAAAAGAAAATCCATTTATTGAAGCAAAAAGGTAAAAAACAAATGCAATCAGGAGTGATCTTTTTGATTTTAGGTTTGATATTAGCAGGAGGCGCCGCATTTTCCCGCTATCATCAAGCCACTAATCTAGGAAATCGTGACTCTGACGCTATCGTAGAAGGGTATTATTTATTAAACAAAACATCTGAGCAGTTAGGAACAATTGAAGGAACCACAAATGTTGAAAAAACAAGAAAAAATTTGCGTGAGCTAGCAGCAAAACTGTCTGGTTTTGGGGTTCGTTACGCTGATCCAAGGCTAACGGTAGACGGACAGCAACTGTTAAATAGGTATTATACGCAAATGAAAGAATTAGGTCTTAACTTGAACAATCAATCGATCGAAAGTCTACAGGAAAAAACAACCTATGACAATTATTTAGCAGATATAAAAAAAGTCAAAACGATTCAAAAAAAGGTTTTTACGTATTTTAATGTGAATGAATCAGCGTTAAGTCAAAAGAAATAACATGTTAAGAAATGGCTGTGAAGCTAAATGACGAAAAAGAAAGTAAGGACTAAGAATAAAAAAAGAAGAAAGAAAAATAAGAAACAACGACTTCTTCAAGAACTCAGTAAAGAATTAGGCATAACTTTTTTGATTGTATTGTTATGCTTATTTTTACTTTCCAGAGTTGTTTTTGCATTGCCCAAAAATGAAGGGTATGGGATGCGGGAAGCGTTGAATGATGGCGATCGTGTATATGTGGATCGACTTGGTACGCCCAAACGTTTTTCATTAATTTATTTCAAGCAACCCGATGGAAACGGGACCTCAATACGACGAGTCGTTGGGTTGCCAGGAGAACGAATACTCTATTCTAAGGATGAACTTTATGTCGATGGCCGACTTGTTGTAGAACGTTTTTTACAGAAAAAGTTAGCGCAAGCTAAAATAGATGATGAAATGATTACCGAAGATTTTGACTCCATTGCTATTTTAGGGACAACAGATGGCATTATTCCAAAGGGCAAATATCTTGTGCTTGGAGATAACCGTAACTACGCCACAGATAGTCGTTACTATGGTTTAGTTGATCAACGAGATGTGATTGGGATTGTAAAACTACGATTGTTACCTTTTTATCAGATAGGTATCCATTGAAGTGATAAAAATACAGTGGGTAACGTATTGAGATGATAAAAAGTGAAATGATCGAAGTAAAAGTTAACAGATTATAAAATCGTTAAAAAGAGAATTGAAATAATTAACTATTGAAGTCGATTAAACGGAAAAATTATTTATTTTTTATGAAAAACAAGATATAATGGATTGTATTTTGTAGAAAGAAGGATCGAAAATGAAAAGGAAAGCACTCTCTCTAGTGGTTTTAAGTTTTACAGCTGTCTTGGCTGTGGGCTGTACATCAAACAAAAGTACTAGTAACTCGTCAGAAAAGAAAGAAGCTAAAACAGAATCAACAACGCACGCAAAAAAATCTGAGCATATCGATTATGATGATCAAAAAGATTGGGAATTCTCTGCTGGGAAGATGCAGTCACCTATTGATATCGTCACTAAAAAAGCAGAAGTAATGACACCAGATACTGGAACAATTACAATTGATTATGGAAAAGAAATTGCAAAAGCTGAGAATAATGGCCACAGTATCCAAATTACAGATGGGGGTACATCGGTGATCAATGGACGAAACTTTGCATTAAGTCAGTTCCATTTTCATGCAGAAAGTGAACATACTGTTGACGGCAAACATTATCCAATCGAAGCACATTTTGTAAATACTGCTCAAGACGGACGAATTGCAGTTATCGGGGTATTCTTTAATGAAGGTACTGAAAACAAAGGATTTCAAGAAGTTTTGGATGATGTAAATAATGATAAAAACGATCCAATTACCGACCTAAATGATATGATTCCATCTAATAAAAGCTATTATCATTATTTAGGTTCATTGACTACGCCACCATTAAATGAAAATGTGGAATGGTATGTAATGAAAGAGCCTGTCGAAGTATCTTCAGCTCAAATCGAGGACTTCAAAAAATTGTATTCACACAATAATAGAGAGGTTCAACCGTTAAATGATCGATCAATTTTAGAACATAATGAATAATTCAATTGCTAATTGTTTAAAACTATTTTAGCAACTATCCAACTGATAACAGAATCATCTACAACTTTTATTTAACAACTGAAGAGAATCCAGGAAACCTACAGAAATTAGGACAATGGAAAGAAGTTAGATATGTTGCTGGATGTTGAAATACTAAGTTATCTTCATATTATGATTAAACAGTTCATTTCAGAATGAGCTGTTTTTTTGTTAAAATCATAGCGATTACTTAAAGAACTGGCGGATACAGAATACTTGATGACCGAAAAGAGAAGTTTGTCTCATTCACTTTAATTTGTTTAGTTATAGAATTGCGTAAAAAAGACAAAAATAATAGTAGCATACAGCAAATTTTGTTGCCATATCCATAGAAACGCTCTCGCGAAGATCAAACACCATAACTTCTTATGAAAGTTCGTCTAGAATAAAGAGTAAAACTATAAAGAATTAGATCCCAAAATATAAGTAACTGGTGTGGTCCTGTATTACCAGAAGACAAAGAACGACTCTCTTTGACTAAAGTACTGACAGACATGAAACGAAGTCTTCTGGGGATATATAATGGCACGTGTAAGACTATACTGAGTCCGCTTACATGCTATACTATAGATACAACAATTTACTGAAATGATGTCTGCAAGAAAACACAAAAGGGGGGGGTTACAATGAAACACATCAAAAAAGAATTCTTACTTAATTGCACTCCCGAAAAGGCTTGGCAACTTGTCGTTGATCGTAGCAAGTATGAAATATGGGCTGCTGCTTTTCAAGAAGGATCAACTTATTCTGGTGAGATGAAATTGAACGAAACGATTTCATTTGTTGATGAGTCAGGGAATGGTCTGGTTTCTAAAGTCGTCGTTTTTGAACCAGAGAAAGAAATCAAGTTCGCATTCTTAGGAGAAATCACAGATGGTCAGTATGTGGAAGTGCCTGAATTTGCCGAGATGCTTGAACATTACCTATTTGAGCCAGCTGGTGATCAAACGAAAATGCTTGTAGATGTTGTCATGGATGATGAGTATTATGAGATGATGAATGATTTGTGGGATAAAGCTGGAACGGAACTGGTAAAATTAAGCAATTAGCGTAAGAGAAGTGCTAAACAAAAATTTAAAATAATGCTAAAAAATTAAAAAGAGTGAGACGATAGTCAGAAAAAAACTGATTATTATCTTACTTTTTTTGTTTAAGGGTACACAAAAGGCACTTAAACCTGTAATATTAAAGTCAATCAGTTATAGAGCGAGTTTTTTCGATAAGGACTTGTAGGAGATAATCTATCAAAAGCTTTAATACTGGTTTTTATCAAGGTTTACCAAGAAGGGATGGTATTAATATGAAAAAGAAGGGGTATTTAATCAGCTTTGCACTACTTTTACTGGTCGGTTTTACAGCATTTACTGTCTATAATAAAACAAAAATTCACTCTCAAAATAGCGAGGACACGACACGTGAAAATCAAGTAATAGCTAAAGAATCGATTGCATCATCTAAGAAAAAATCAAATAGAAGTAAGGCAGAATCATATTCAATCGATCTAAAAAATGTAGATGCTGAAAAGCTTTACAAAGCCTTTAAAGGCCCAAATACAGACTCAATTATCGCTCTGTTAGAAATGGATAAGGTTGATTCAGATAGAGTTTTAGTGACTACAGATGGAACGATAATAACAGGGAAAATAGGTATAGATGAAGATGGAACGGAAGTTGATTCTAATACAGATAAAAAT